>ENA-ORDC01000611-ORDC01000611.1-marine-metagenome-genome-assembly--contig:-NODE-611-length-33641-cov-19.716184_pt1 | contig 33641 bp, 23 predicted proteins | sample MGYA00237783_ERZ508515 | MGnify/ENA primary metagenome ERZ508515 (study PRJEB26186, sample SAMN06268792) | marine metagenome | isolation source: Eden Landing Ponds, San Francisco, CA, USA | place... | reverse complement strand
CACGGCGACGACCAGCTCGAAGTGATCGCGCCCGACAAACTCCGCGAGCAATTCGACGCCGACGACGGCGACACCATCACTATCCATGTCCACGAGTGACGATTTCCCCACCGCCGCAGCGAGCATCGACCACGCGATCACCGCGTTCCGCGAGGGCCAGCCGGTCCTCGTCCACGACGCCGCCGACCGAGAGGGCGAGACTGACCTGATCTACCCCGCCGGCGCGGTGACACCCGAGGCGGTCGCCCGGATGCGAAACGACGCCGGTGGGTTGGTCTGTGTCGCACTCGCCGATAGCGTAGCCGCGACCTTCGATCTGCCCTTCGCCCAGGAGCTGCTCGACCATCCGACCGCGGCGGATCACGAACTCGGCTACGACGAGCGCTCGTCGTTCTCGCTGACGGTCAACCACCGCGATACGTACACTGGAATCACCGACGAGGACCGCGCGCTGACGATCACCGCACTCGCCGACGCCGCGGCCGATCCCGCCGACTTCGACTTCGCGGGGTCGTTCCGCTCGCCCGGCCACGTCCACTTGCTCCGGGCCGCGCCCGGATTGCTCGCCGACCGGAAAGGGCACACCGAACTCGGGATCGCGCTTGCCGAGGCTGCTGGCTTGCCGTCGGCGGTCGTCGTCTGTGAGATGCTCGACGACGAGACCGGCCTCGCGCGCTCGCCCGCTGACGCCCGCGAATACGCGGCCGAACACGATCTCGTCTACGTCGAGGGCCGGGATCTGGTCGAGCAGCTTGGTTGAGCGGGTTCCGAGCTGATTCGGGCCGTCACTCTCATTTCTCCGGGTCGGCATTCGTCGCTATGGCTATCGACACCGTCGTCGTCACCGGCGGCAGCGGTACGATCGGGAAGGCCACCCTCGCCGAACTGAACGACCACGGTTTTCAGACTGTGAACTGCAACCGCGGCAAACCTTCGGGCGGGCCCGAAGACGCCTATCGAACCACGGATCTCACCGACCCAGGAGAGGTCTACGGCTCACTCTCCGCCGCCGAACCCGACGCTGTGGTCCACCTGGGGATGCTCCCGACGCCGGATCACCATCCCGAACACGCGGTCTTCGAGAGCAACGCGATGAGTTCCTACTACGTGCTCGAAGCCGCCCAGACGCTCGGCGTCGAGTCAGTGGTGCTGGCGTCGAGTCTCAGCGCGATAGGCGCAGGTTTCGAATCCGATCCGCTGGCACCCGCGTTTCTGCCGATCGACGAGTCGATCGATCTGACGCCCTCGAATCCCTACGGAATGGGCAAGCAGACCCTGGAGACGGTCGCCGCCGGGTTCGGTCGTCGCGACCGCGCGCCGCGGACGATCACCTCGCTGCGGTTCCCGTGGGTCACCTCCCGGGAGGAGCAGTGGGAGACGTTCGTCCAGGCCGACCGCCGACTGCAGGGGATCGAGGCCGCGGGCCGGATGCACGCCGACCACAACACGCTCTTTTCGTATCTCGATATCGACGACGCCGCCCGCGCGGTCCGGCTGGCCGCCGAGGCCGACTTCGAGGGCCACGAACCGATCTTCCTCTCTGCGCCGAATACCTCCTGTGAGACGCCGACGAGCGAGGTGATCGAGCGACGCTATCCCGGGGCCGAGGTGCGGACGGACTTCGGGGGCCACGAGGCGCTGATCGACACGCAGCGGGCAGAGGAGGTGCTGGGGTGGGAGCCTCGGAACTCCTGGCGGGAGCTGTAGCTATTCATTTCTACTGTTTCCCGTTGGATTTTTACCGATCGTCTGTCCAGTATCGACTCATGTCGAGCCGACGATCGTATCTCCTCGCGCTTGCAGGTGTTCTCGCTGGCTGTTCGACCGGGGAACGAGAGTCGCCGCCCACCTCCGATCGAACCACAAGGCTGTCAGAGACGCCGACACCGACGACCCGGCGACCGACAGCCCGTTCCACGCCCCAGGAGACACCCGAACCAACGGACACACCACGCCCGTTGCCCGATGAGGAGATCGACGTCCAGCGGCGCACCGCTCGACACCCACGTCTCCGCTGGTCGATGCAACTTTCCGAACCCGTTCAACATCCGCCGGCTCACGATCCGCGAACCGGCCGGGTCTACGTCGGGGCAGGCCCCCCATCGTTCGCACCCGTTGGTTCTGATGACCCCGATCCGTTCGGCGGTGTCGTGGCGTTCGAAAGCACGGACGGCACCGTCGCGTGGCGGTCGGTCACCAGAGCACCCGTCGCGAATCCGCCGTTCGTACACGACGGACGCGTCCACCTCACCACGGCGAGTAATTCATACCGTGATCGGCCCCGAGTCGTCGCGTTCGACCAGGGTGGAACTCGGCAGTGGGAACGAACTGACCTCTTCACGCCTCACTTCGTCGCAGGGCGGGACGGGACAGTGTTCGCAGGCGACAGTACCGACGCGCCCCGCTCCAGCGGCCGGACGCTGTACGCACTCGCTCCCGACGGTTCTATCGAGTGGGAATCCGAGGCCGGCGATGCGATGGGCGCACAACTCGTCGATGGACGATTGCTCTATCGAGCCGGGGTGCAAGCGATGGCCGCATACGATCCCGCGACCGGGGATCGACACTGGCAACGGGAGGGCCGGGCGCTTCGAGCACCGAACGAACCGCCGCTCGTCGCTGGCGGTCACTGTTTCGTCACACCGCCGGAACTCGACGACGAGGGGGCCATCATCGCCCGCTCGGTCGCGACCGGGGCCGAGCAGTGGCGCTACGATCCGCCGTGGACCGACAACTTCGTCCCGACCGCAGTCGCAGCCTTGCCGACGCCAGCCGACGCGGACTATTCGATCGTCTGTACGGAGTACGGCGGGACGGTGTTCGCACTCGACGATACGGGCAGCGAACGCTGGCGTTTCGGGATGGAGGCGACGAACAACGCCGGTCCGATCGTCGGCGAATCGGTCTACGTCACCGACGACACCGCGACCCTGTACGCGCTCGATCCGGCCGACGGGAGCGAGCGCTGGCGACAGTTGGTCCCTGATCTGGCCGCCCCAATCGCGACCGCCGATGGGCCACTGGTGTTCGAATCGAGCGAGGAGCGATCTGTCTTGCTCTCGTATGGCTCAGATGGGGCTGAACGCTGGCGCTTCGAGAGCGATCGGTTCCTTCACGAACCGATCGTCACCGGTAATCGAGCGTACGCCACCGCTCGTGATGGGTCGGTATTCGCGTTCGATCTATCCTGACCCTGCCACTCGCTCACCCGGGACCGTGAACGTTCTTAACGGTCCCCCTCTTTGGGGAGAGTATGCACGGCGAGACGACATCGCTTGGAGCGTACAGTCGGGGGGTCAATCGATGACAGACCGACCCGAGATGTTCGAGGGCGTCGAGGAGATCTGGATGGACGGCGAGTTCGTCGACTTCGAGGACGCGCAGGTCCACGTCCTGACCCACGCGCTGCACTACGGGACTGGCGTCTTCGAGGGCGTCCGCTGTTACGACACCGCCGAGGGGCCGGCGATCTTCCGCTGGGAGGAACACCTCGATCGCCTCTACGACTCCGCCGAGGTCTACGACATCGACATCCCCTTCTCGAAACGCGAACTCGACGAAGCGACGCGCGAACTGATCGACCGTGAGGGGCTGCAATCGTGTTACATCCGCCCGATCGCATTCTACGGATACGGCCCACTGGGACTCAACCCCGGGAAATCCCCCGAGCAGGTCGCCATTGCGGTCTGGCCGTGGGGCGCGTATCTGGGCGAGGAAGCGCTCGAAGAGGGCGTCGACACCGCCATCTCTTCGTGGCGAAAGTACGCCTCCAGTCAGATCCCGACCAACGCCAAGACGACGGGGACGTACGTCAACAGCGTCCTCGCCAGCCTGGAAGCCAAGGGCAACGGCTACGAGGAGGCGATCGTCCTCAACAAGGAGGGCAACGTCGCCGAGGGCCCCGGCGAGAACCTCTTTCTCGTCCGGGACGGCGAGATCTACACGACTGGACTCGCGGAATCGATCCTCGACGGGATCACCCGCCGTACCGTGATCGAACTCGCCCGAGACATGGGATACACCGTTCACGACGACGCCACCATCTCCCGTGGCGAACTCTATACCGCCGACGAACTGTTCTTCACGGGCACGGCGGCGGAGGTCACACCGATCCGAACTGTCGACGACAACGAGATCGGCAAGGGCACGAAGGGCCCGATCACCGACGAGATTCAGACGCGCTTCTTCGAGGTCGTCGAGGAAGGCGAGCCCGAACGCTGGTTCGACTACGTCTGATCGTCGCTTCCGTCTTTGCTTTTGCCGGCCAGCATCTCCAGGGAGACTTCCTTGTCGTTGGCTTCGCCGAAGCCGGCGCTGAGGATCCGCGTCAGGGCGTCCTCGACGGTCTCGTCGGTCTCTTCGTACTGGTCGGGTTCGACCTCGATGACGAATCCGGTCGTGATGTTCGGCGCTGTGGGTAGAAAGAGCAACTCGCGGCCGTCTGCGGCGCGCTGCCCGGTCTTGAACGCGGTCATCCGCAGGCCGTCCCAGGTCTCGATTTTCACCGGCTCCTGGAGTTCGTCTGTCCCGCCGAGAGCCGTCTCGACGGCCATCTTCGAGGCGTTGTAGACGACTCGAAGACCGGGTAATCTATTCATCAGGTCGTCGATCCCGGCCTCGACGAGGGTTCCGATCGCGGTCCGCATGAGATAGCCCACCGAGAACACCATCAGGATGAACACGAAGACGGTCAGCAATACCCGCGTGAACGTGACCGTCCGGGGCGTGACGAGGCCGGCCGGGAGGAACTGTTCGAGTAGCGCCGCGTCGATGAGGACCAGAAACGGCGTCGACGCGATGACGCCGTAGAGGTACGCGATGATGTAGAGCGTGACGATGATCGGGACCAGGATCACCAGTCCGCTCGCGAAATCACGCTTCCAAGTCGCCGACATTACCTGACCCCTCTCGCGGACCAGTAATGAGCCTTGTTTCTTCGCACCGGGATCATCCCGAGAGGAGCGCTCGCGCCGCGAACAGTGCATTCTCCTTACGCTCGCGCACTCTCCGGTAGAAGTACGACAGCCACTTCCCGCCGTAGGGGACGTACTGCCAGACCGCCCGCTCGCGGGCGAGATCGGTCTGGGCGTCCTCGCGCACGCCCATCAACATCTGGACCTCGTAGGGCGTGCCGTACTCCGCGTGCAACTCGGCGGCGTAGTCGATCATCGCCGGATCGTGACTCCCGACGGCGATCCCCTCCTCGAAGGTCTCGAACATCGTCTCCAGACACGACCGATAGGCCTCGTCGACCCGGGATTTCTCGGTGAAGCCGACGCCTTCGGGCGGGTCGTACGCGCCCTTGACCAGTCGGACTTTTCCGGGGACAGTCGCCAGCACTTCCAGGTCTTTCGGGGTGCGTTCGAGGTTGGCCTGCACGCAGACGCCGACGCCAGCGTCGGACTCGCGGGCCAGTGTCTCGAACGCATCGAGGGTCACGTCGGTCGTCGTGTGATCCTCCATGTCGATCCAGACGAAGACGCCCTCACTCGCTGCTGTCTCGACGATCCGTTCGAGGTTCGCCCGGAAGACGCCTGCCTCGATATCGAGGCCCAGTTGCGAGGGTTTGACCGAGATACAGGCCTCCAGATTCGTGTTCCCGATGTCCTCGACGAGCCGGCAGTAGGTGTCGGTGTCTCTGTCTGCCGGCGGTCTGGAGTGGTAGTGTTCGCCCAGGAGATTCAGTATCGCGCCGACGTCTCGCTGGTTCAACTGTCGGGCGTGTTCGAGGGCCGTCGCTTCCGTCTCGCCCGCGACGAACCGCCGCGCGAGTGGCGGTATCATGACTCGCCCTTGGGGCCGCTTCCGTATAGGGATACTCACTAGAATCGTGTTCGGCTGGTGGAGACGACGAGTTTGGAAAGCCCCCGACTCGCTGACTAGGAACCGGTGACTGCAGCGTTACCAAGCATGGAAAGCCCTCGACTCGCTCGGGGCCGCTAAGCGGGATATTCTCGTTCACTCGAATAGAGCCCGCTTAGCGACTCCCCTCCGGCCCGAGGCGAGTCTCGCCCTTTCAGTCCACCAGGCTACTACCGCACTGCGACCGCACAGCAGGCCTGCCCTTCCCCGGGTCACTCGGCCGCGCGCAGTTCTGCGCGCGACACTCGTTCCCGGCCACTGCGAGGCGGTCAGGAAGCGTGTCGCGGCGGAAATTGCGCCGCGACCGGGGAGGTGCGGGAGACGTGACTGAAGGGAACGTCTCCGAATGAACGAGCGGGGAGGGACGACCCGCGAGTGTGGGGCTACAAGACTGCTGTTGTGGTGCAGTCCCTGGAGGAATGAAAGGGCGAAGCACGTCTTCGAGCGGGCCGCCGGCCCGCTCGAATGGTCTGAGAGAGCTTTGCTCTCTCACTAGTCGCGACGAAAGCGAGACGTGACCGAAGGGAACGTCTCGACAACGCGAACGGGGAGCGAAGCGACCCGTGAGCGAGTGGAGTCGTCTGAGCGGCCCCTATCCGAAGCGACCGCAGGGAGCGAGGATATGTCGCTCAGCGACCGCGAACGTGGTGAGGGCTTTCGAAGAAGTAGCGGCGGGATGGTCTCCGACTCCTAGCGAGCGTGGAGAGGGCTTTCGAGACGTTGTTGATGACGACGGCGTCGTTGCATAGCGACTACCTTCCAGAGACGCACCTGAAACCCCGGCTGATTAAGTCGACCCCCGCCAACGAACGTGCTAGATGGAGCCTATCGAGACAGTCGTCGTCGCGTTCTGGGCGATGTTGCCCGCCTACGTCCCGAACAACGCCGCCGTCCTCTTCGGCGGCGGCCGACCGATCGACGCCGGCCGAACCTGGGGCGACCGCCGTCTCCTCGGTGACGGCAAGACCTGGCGCGGGACCCTCGGCGGCACCCTCACGGGCGTCGCCCTCGCCCTCGGCCTCAACGCGATCCAGCCCAGCGCAGCCGACACCCTCGGCTTCGCGATTCCCGAGTTCCCGATCGTCGCCGCGATCACGCTGGCTGGTGGGGCAATGTTGGGAGACATCACGGCCTCGTTTCTCAAGCGCCGGTCGGGCCGTGAGCGCGGTGCGGCCTTCCCGGGACTCGACCAGTTGGATTTCGTCGTCGGCGCCCTCCTCCCGACTGCCCTCGCCGTCCCGGGCTGGTTCGGCGAGACGTTCACAATCCCGGTGCTGGTCGTCGTGATCGTGGTGACCCCGATTTTGCACGTCGGGACGAACGTGATCGCGTACAGACTCGGGCTCAAAGACGAACCCTGGTAGTCGATCGAAGCGGCCGTCGAAAATCGCGAACTGGTGGGCTTTTCACTCCTGGCCGCGGACACCCATGCAATGACCTCTCGCGGCAGGACACTTCGACTCGCGACTCGCGGCTCCGATCTCGCTCTCCGGCAGGCCTACGCGGTCAAAGAGACACTCGAAACCAGACGCCGCTCGGTCGAACTCGTGGAAGTCGAGACCACGGGCGACCAGATCCGGGACGAACTGATCCACCGCCTCGGCAAGACCGGCGCGTTCGTCCGCAGTCTCGACCAGAAAGTCATGGACGGCGAGGTCGACGCGGCCGTCCACTCGATGAAGGACATGCCGACCGAGATGCCCGAAGAACTCGTCGTCGCGGGCGTCCCCGGCCGCGCCGACGCGGGCGACCTGCTGGTGACGCCCGACGGCAAAACCCTCGACGAGCTTCCCGAAGGCGCAGTCGTCGGGACGTCCAGCCTGCGCCGCGGCGCACAACTGCAGGCCGAACTTCCCGACCTCGATATCGAACCGCTCCGGGGCAACGTCGACACGCGAATCCAGAAATTGCTCGCGCCGGGGCTCCAGCGCGAACACGAGGACCGGAGCGACGCCGACAAGGAACGTAAAGAAAAGGTCGACGACGAGGACTACGAGTTCCCCTACGACCGCACGGTCGAGGAGTGGTTCGACGACCTCGTGGAGATCGAACGGCTCGCGCTCGAACGCGATGTCGACGTCGCGTACGACGCCATCGTCCTCGCCGCGGCGGGCCTCGACCGGATCGGCCTTCGCCACCACGTCCATGCCACGGAACTCGATCCCGAGCGGTTCGTCCCCGCGCCTGGGCAGGGCGCACTCGCAGTCACCGCACTCGACGGCGAGACGGCCGAGGAGATCAACGACGCCATCGATCACCCGCCGACCAGAGTCGCGACTACAGTCGAGCGCACGGTTCTGGCGACGCTGGGCGGTGGCTGTATCGCGCCCATCGGCGTCCACGCGACCCTTCAGGGGAGTGTCGTCCGTGTGACGGCTCGGGTCTTGAGCCAGGATGGCAGCGAGGAGGTCGCGGCGACCAGGGACCTGCCGGCCCATCGCCATCCGAAAGCAGCCCGCGAGTTCGCCGACGACCTCCGCGAAGAGGGCGCGGCCGAGTTGATCGAACAGGCCACCCGAGAAGCCGAGGAGACGGACACTGCGGCCCGCGGCGGGGAGGCAGACGAGGAATGAGCGACGCCGGTGAGCGAGGCAAAGTCTACCTCGTCGGGAGCGGTCCCGGCGATCCCGAGTACCTCACGGTGAAGGCGCGCCGCCTGCTCCGTGAGGCCGACGTCGTCCTCCACGACAAGCTCCCGGGTCCGAACATCATCGCGCTCATTCCAGAGCACGCCCGCGTCGACGTTGGAAAGCGCGCCCACGGCGAGCGCACGCCCCAGTCGGCGATCAACCTCGCGATGGTCGAACACGCCCGCGAGGGCAAGACTGTCGTCCGACTCAAGGGCGGCGATCCCACCGTCTTCGCCCGCGGTGGCGAGGAGATGACCTACCTCGCCGAGCACGGCATCCCCTTCGAGATTGTCCCCGGGATGACTTCGGCCATCGCCGGCCCCGGGGTCGCTGGCATCCCGATCACCCACCGCGACTACGCTTCCAGCGTGACGATCGTCACTGGCCACGAGGATCCCACGAAAGACGAGTCCGCGGTCGACTGGGAGGCCCTCGCCGCGGCCGGCGGTACCATCGTCGTCCTGATGGGTGTCACCCGTCTCCCACAGTACACCCAGGCGCTGATCGACGCCGGGATGGACCCCGAGACGCCGGTGGCGATGGTCGAACGTGCGACCTGGCCCGACCAGCAGGTCGCCACTGGCACACTCGAAACGATCGTCGAGGCCCGCGACGAGGTGGGGATCACTCCACCTGCGCTGACGATCATCGGCGGGGTCGCGGGTATCCGCGAAGACGTACGCAATTCCCTGGAGGGAAACGATGACTGACCCAGATCCACGACTCCGCGTTGCGGTATTTCGACCGGACGACGACCGACTCGAAGACGCTGTCGAACTGCTCGACTCACTGGGCGCGACACCCGTCGCCGACCCGATGCTCGAAGTCCGGCCCGCCGACGCTTCCCCCCGAGATGATGCCGACTTCGTCGTCTTCACGAGCAAGACCGGCGTCGAACTCGTCGCCGATTCGGGGTGGACGCCCGGCGAGTCGACCGTCTGTGCCATCGGCGAGTCGACGGCCGCCGCACTCCGAGCGGCCGGCTACACCGTCGACATCGTCCCCGAGACCTACACCTCTGCGGGGCTGGTCGCGGCTCTCGACGGCAGGGTCGACGGACAACTCGTCGAAGTCGCCCGTAGCGACCACGGCAGCACCGTATTGATCGAGGGGTTGTTCGACGCCGGCGCCTATGTCCACGAAACCGTGCTCTATCGTCTGGTCCGTCCCGAGGGTTCCGGTGAGTCGGCCGACCTCGCGGCCGCGGGCGACCTGGACGTCGCACTGTTCACGTCATCGCTCACCGTTGAGCACTTCCTCGAGGCCGCGGCCGAACGGGGGGTTCGGGAGGCAGCCGTCGCCGGCCTGAACGAGGCCGTCGTGGGAACGATCGGCGCTCCGACCCGCGAGACGGCCGCGAGCCACGGCATCGACGTCGACGTCGTTCCCGAGAATGCGGACTTCGAGGAACTGGCCTGTGCGGCCGTCGAGCAAGCTTCGCCGACCTTTCACGATTGAATCCGTCCCACTGCTTTTGCTGATCCGGGCTCGAGTCACTGTATGCCCACTTCGACCGGCCACATCGAGCGGGTCCGTGACTCGCCCGTCGCCGTGGCCGCGCTCGCCGTCGCCGTCTTCGCCGTCCTCGTGGCGCTGCTGGTGACCCAGATCGGGACCCCACCCGCCGAGGCCTGGTACACCACCGGTGTCGCCGCCATCGTCCTGCTGCTGGTCGGGTACGACTGGTACAGCAGGCGGTCCTCGTGAGCGCGTCTCGACACACGAATAAGCGTCGGCCCCGAACTCCCGGGGACCAACGACGCGGTCGGCGACCGACCGCGCACCCCCTCAATCCATGAACGTCGGTGTAATCGGCGCGGGCATCTCGGGACTGGCAACGACACACGAACTCCGCGAGCGCGGCGCGGGCGTCGAGACCTTCGAGGCCACGGGAGAGCCGGGCGGCGTCATGCAGAGCTGTCAGGTCGACGGACACCTCCTCGAACTCGGCCCGCAGCGCCTGCGCGGGTCGAAACTCATCGAGGACTGGATCGACGAGTTCGACCTCCGCAGGCAGCGCTTCGAGGGCCACGACGACCAGCCACTCTACATCCTGCGCGACGGGAAATTACGGGTCGCTCCCCTCTCCATACGCGAGGCGATCACGACCGATCTCATCTCCTGGCGCGGCAAGGCCCGGCTCCTGGCCGAACCCCTCACTGCGCCGGCTCAGGCTGACGAGAGCGTCGAGTCGCTGTTCTCGCGGAAGTTCGGCGAGGAGGCTGCTCGAACGCTGTTTTGCCCGCTCTACACCGGCCTCTACGGCGCGAACGCCGACGAGATGCTGGTCCGCCACTCCGTCGGGAAGGCACTGGACCGCCACGGGATCGATCGCTCGATCCTGCTGGCGATCGCTCGCAAGCTGATCGACGGAATCGACGTGCCGCCGATCGTCTCCTTCGAGGACGGCCTCCAGATCCTCCCCGAAGCCATCGCCGAGCGCTACAGCGACTCGATCCACTTCGAGACGCCCGTCGAAGCCGTCCGCGAGGACGGCGATGGGTTCGAGATCGAGACAAGCGACGGGACCACCGCGGTCGATCGGGTCGTCGTGACCACACCCGCACCGGTCACCGCCGACATCCTCGACCCACTCGACAGCCGCCTCGCCGACGTCATCGGTGATCTCACGTACAACCCCCTGGCGGTAGTGCACCTCGAATCCGCGTACGACCGCGAGGGCCACGGCTGTCAGATCCTCGACAGCGAGGGTTACGAGACACTGGGGATGACCTGGAACGCCAGCATGCTCGACAGGGAGGGCGTCTTCACTTCCTATCTCGGCGGGTCGCGCTCGCCCGAGATCGTCGCGGAGAGCGACGAACCACTGGGTGAGCTGGCCGCCCGTGAGTTCGAGGCGATCACCGACGTCCCTGCAGAACCGCTGCACGTCGCACGCTGGGACCCCGGGATGCCGGCCTACGATCGAACCTGGAACGCCCTGGAGCGAACCTCGTTCCCTGAAGGTGTTCACGTGTGTGCCACCTTCGCCGAGCGGGCCGGCATTCCGGGCCGTCTTCGGGACGCCCGGCGGACGGCCGAGGCCGTGCTGGACGCCTAGTCGTCGTTCGACTCGCCGTCGTCGCTTTCGTCTTCCGAATCCTCTCTCGCGCGGAGCCACAGCGCGACGGCCGTGATTGCGACTGCCAGCACGGCCACGACGACGAGCAGGAGCACACGCCCGGAACTGCCGTCGCCGGCGGCCTGGTCGGGTGCCATGGTCGTGATCACTCTCCGGAATGGGAAACGATTAATCGAGCGTCGGAGAAAGAGACTCCAAGCCCGCTGCTAGTGGACTGGCGGCGCTTCCCGATTACCGATGACTGACGCCACGAACGATCCGAACACGCTGGACGCGACGCCAACGGAAGCCGCCACCGACGGCTATAACTATGAGTTTCTCGTCGACGCCGGCTATTTCGACGACCCGTCTTCGGATACGGTATCGTACGGCTCCGACTACGATGTCGAGTACCGTCACAGTAGTCGTGGCTCCGTTCGAATCGCGTACTTCGAACTCTCGATGGCGGACGTTCCGCAGGATATGCCGGCGACGATCGTCCGTCGACTGAAGCGATACACTCGTCTGCAATACGTCTGGTTCTACGACCCGGAGACCCGTCGTGTCCGAGTCTTTCGCGCCTCCCGCGGCAACTTCCAGTTCAGCTATACGCCCGCGGTTCACACGGGGGCGACGGCCCAGCGCAAACTCGAAAAGCTGGACCGTGTCCCCGATGACATCGACGCCCTCTTCGACTACTCGGCGGTCGTCGACCGGTTCTATCGGGAACTCTGGGATCACCGTTCGAACCTCGCGGACGCGCTCACGACGACGACCGGCGACGAACTCGGCGAGCGAGAAGCGCTGCTGGCTGCCCAGCGGATCATCGACCGTCTCGTCTTCCTCTACTTCCTCGTCGATCGTGGCGTCGTCGTCCCCGTCGACGACGCCGGTGAGATGGTCCCCGAGCGAACGGACAGTGTCTTCGAGACGCTCGTGAGCGAACACGAGGACGTCTGGGCGCTGCTTCGGACCGTCTTCTTCGAGCGGTTGACCGACCGCAACGCCGACGACGTCCCGTTGACCGACACCTCCCGCCTCCACGTCCCGTACCTTGACGGCGGGCTCTTCCAGCCTGCTGCTCTCACCACGACGGATGGGACGGTCGTCTCTGAGGACCAGGCCCTCCTCGTCGAGGGGTTCGACTGGGGCGCGCTCGTCAGCAAACTCAACGAGTACGACTGGCGTCTGGACGGGCTCGAACGGGTGGACGAAGACGACGCTGAGACGGCTGGGATCCTCACCCCTGCCGTCCTGGGATACATCTTCGAAAAGTTCGTCATCTCGGTGAGTAAGATCGGCGAGGACGTCACCCTCGGCGATCTGGACGCTTCGGAGCGAGATGACCTCCTCTCGGAGGGCAACAGCGACGTCGGCGCGTACTACACCGGCGACGACATCACCGACTTCAAGGCTCGCCGTGCGCTGTGGGAAGGACTTCGTGAGAAGATAGACGACGACCTCGACGACGGCACCGCCCCGGCAGCGCTCGACCCCGCGGATCTCTACCGGCCCGGCGAGGATCGACACGAAGCGGTCGAATCCGAGCAGCAGGACGGATTCGACGTCCTCTACGAGGCGTACAGTTCGTCTCCAGCCGTCCTGGAGTACCTGGATTCGAAGCTCCGACAGTTGCGCGTGTGTGACCCTGCCGTCGGGAGTGGCTCGTTCGCGCTCGCGGTGGCGAACACGCTGTTCGAGTGGCGCTCGATGTGCCGGCCCGAGACGGACGCGTCTGTCCTCCGTCGACAGATCGTCACCCGGAACGTCTTCGGCGTCGACATTCTGGAGGGCGCGACGGAGATCTGCAAGCTTCGGCTGTGGCTATGGGTGCTCAGCGCGACGTCAGTCGACACGGCCGACGGCGCACCCGTCACCGACCGTGCGGAGATTCCACCGCTCCCGGACGTCACGTTCAACATTCGGACCGGCGACAGTCTCCTCGGATTCACCGGGATTGGCCAGCAACACGCCCTGGAATCTTCCGCCATAGAGAGTCGACTCCGCCAGTACGGCGAGGACGTTCGAGCGCAACGCGACGCCAGCGGCTCTCCCAGAGAGACACAGCGAGACCTCGACCGCCGGTACGAGAGCTTGAAAGAGACGCTCGACGAGCGCTACGCCAACACGCAGCGCGATTCGGACGACAGCCCGCTCACGATCCCCGACTCCGTCGAGACCGCCGATGCGGCCTGGGAGAGCCTGCACGTAACGCCGCGGTCTTCGACGACGCTCAGCGTCGAAATTCCTGGCGGGATTCCCGACCCGATCGACGACTATCTCGACGGCCGCGGGTTCACCACCTACACGTACAAGGCGCGATTGGACAGCCCGACACTCGACGAGCACGGTGTCGGGTCGATCTTCGACACCCTTCGTGAGCACTTCTCGGACCCTGACGACTGGCGTGTTCTCGTCGAACGCGAGTACGCCGGCTGGGACTTCCGAGAAGAGAACCTGGACGCGTGTCACTGGCCGCTGGAATTCCCGCTCGTCTTCCTCGAGAACGGCGGGTTCGACGTCGTCATCAGCAACCCTCCCTACGGGGCGTCACTGCGTCCCGAAGCCGAACCCCTGTTGAACAACGCGGCCAACTACGAGTGCCAGGGGACCAGTGACTCCTGTGAGTGGTTCTACGAACGGGCCCTCGATCTCGTTCACGACGACGGTGTCGTCTCGTACATCGTCACCAAGAGCATCGCCTTCTACAGCTCGTGGTCGGACATCCGAGCGCGACTGCTGGAAGAAACCGAACTCACGCACGTCTTCGACGTCGGTCTCGGGTTCGTCGGTGTCAATCTCGAAACCATCGCGCTCGTCCACACCCTCGGCAGTGACGGCCGGTCGAGTTCCCCGACAGTGCATCGGAGTAGCGATCTTCGGAACACGACCGCGAACCAGCCAGTCCACCTCGGGTGGGTCGATCAGGCGTTCATGCTGGACTCGAACACGATCATCTTCCGACCGATCACCGACGACCAGAGCGACGTGCTGGAACGCCTGCGCGCTCACGGCCGTCGTCTCGGCGACGTGATGTCGACCGGAGATACCACGAGACAGTTGTACATCCCCGACAGCAACAAGCAGCAGCTGGACGACGGAGACGACCACTACATCAACAAGAACCCCTGGGTCCAGGAGTTCTACCTGGAGGACATCTGGCACAGAGACCTCAGCGACTACCGGGAGTCCGTCACCGAATACGCCGTCCCGCGCGTCATGTTGAAGGTACTCCGGGGCACCCGACTCCGGGCGTGGCTCGACCCAAACGGTGAGGTGGTCGGGACGGAGAAGCTCGTCAACGTCCCGCTCGAAGACAGTCGTCCCGAGGAAATCGCGTTCGTGTACGCGGCTCTCAATCATCCGTGTGCGTCGTACTACCTGCAGAAAGCGATCTTCTCGGAGACGACCGAGAGCGCACGAGTGATGGACGGACAATACTCGAAACCGATTCCGATCCCCGAGGTGTCTGCTCCCGCCGAAACCGCAGTGGCACGGCTCGCGTGGACGCTCACACTGGCCAGACAGCTCGACTTCGATTCCGATCGCGCGCTCTCCGAACAGGTGCAGACCCTCCAGACTGGCCTGAACGCGATCCTCAGCGCACTGTATCTGAATATTCACACGGAGGCAGCCGAGCGCTGGTGTGACACCCTCGACGGTACGGACGTTCCGACAGTTCGAGCGTTGTTCGAACGATTCTACACCGAACGATTCGCCACTGCGGAGGGCACTCCAGAACAGTACTGGGACGACATCGAAGCAATCGTGAACTCGACGGTCGAAACCGTCGCTCAGTGGAACACTGCACAGATTTCGAACGCCCACGAAGTCGCGGTCGTCGAGGACGTCCTCTGACCAGTCACTCGTCCGGACGCCACAGCTTCCGGGGGTCACTCCGAGTTTCGCGGTTGATCTTCCTGAACCACTCACTGAACGTCTCCCAGTCCATCCCACCCTTCGATCGGGGAAGGGGGTGGGTATCGATCGGACTTGCGGTCGCCCGATCGAAGTCGGCATCGAGGTCGACGTCGTCGACTGCCATCACGTGTGCACCTTTGTCTTTGTCGATGTAATAGTACACCTGTTCTTCGTCGTCGGCTCCGGGCGGAATCCGCACGTATGGCTGGGGAACACACCCGTCTGGAACCTCCGCTTCGGTCTCGGTTTCCCTGACCGAGTAGTTCACGAGAAACAGCACGCCGTCGAGTGCCTGGGTCAGCTGCCAGAGTGAGACGAACTTCCGACCGTTTCTGTGCCAGTAGTTGTTCGGATGGCTCTCGTGAACAGCGAGGCGATCGCGCCACTTGTACGGCGGATCGGTGAACGGCCCTCCCAACTTCAGAAATTCGAATACGACCCACCCCATCTCTGGATGGTTCAACACCCGCTCGACGTTCACGCCGTAGGTGGGATCGTCTCCCAGCGCTTCCTTGACGAAGAGCACCTCTGTGGCGTCCTCTTTGGCTAGTTTCTTACTTGGCACTCTCTGAAAGATACAGGTGAAATGCCATAATACTACGCATCCACTGGTTCGGAATCTGTGCTGTGTGGGGGGACGACGTTAGAACTTCGATAGACTCCACTCGACGCCAGTTCCGCAGTGCGTAGGGTCCCGACTCCACCTGGTCGATTTGCTATCGCGAAATACAGTGTATCAATGGGTCCGGAGGCTTAAACCCGATCCCGCCCCAACCCCGGGACGATGGGACCGGTACCGGAACTCGACGAGCGCGCACAGGCCGCTGCGGACCGTCTCCGGGCGGCCGATCGCGTCCTGCTCGCGAGCCACATCGACGCCGACGGGTTGACCAGTGCGGCGATCGCCTCGACGGCGCTCGAGCGCGCTGGACTGGCTCACGAGGTTATCTTCAAGAAGCAACTCGACGCCACGGAAATCGCCTCGATCGCCGCAACTGACTACGAAACCGTCCTCTTTACTGACTTCGGCAGTGGACAGCTCGACAGCATCAGTCAGCACGTCGCGTCGGGTGACTTTGACTGTGTGATCGCCGACCACCATCAGCCGGCCGACCCCGACGACTGTGCGTCCGTCGTCAGCGATACCGACGGCTACGCCGACTTCGAGTGTCACCTCAACCCACTGCTCGAAGGGATCGACGGCGCGTCGGAACTCTCGGGGGCAGGCGCGAGTTACGTCCTCGCGCGCGCACTCGGCGGAGAGTCCAATCGTGACCTCGCCGCACTCGCCGTCGTCGGTGCCGTCGGAGACATGCAGGCGACGGGCGGGGAACTCGTCGGCGCGAACCAGGGAATCGTCGCCGACGGCGTCGAGGCGGGCGTCGTCACCGAAACCAGAGATCTCGCGCTCTACGGCAAACAGACGCGCCCGCTTCCGAAGCTTCTCGAATACGCCAGCGACGTCCATATCCCGGGGATATCCAACGACGAATCCGGCGCGATCGCGTTTCTGGAGGATCTGGGCCTCGACCTCAGGGAGGGCTCGGAGTGGCGACGCTGGGTCGATCTCACCGATAGCGAGAAACAGACCGTCGCGAGCGCACTCGTCAAACGCGCCGTCTCTCGTGGCGTCCCCGCGAACAAGATCGACCGGCTCGTCGCCACGACGTACACGTTTCCGGCCGAACCCGAAGGCACGGAACTGCGAGACGCCAGCGAGTTCTCGACGCTCTTAAACGCTACAGCGCGATATGAAAGAGCCGACGTGGGGCTGGCTGTGTGTCTGGGCGAGCGTGGCGAGCCGCTCGAACGGGCCCGGAGACTCCTGCAGAACCACAGACGAAACCTCTCGGAAGGGATCGAGTGGGTCACCGACCAGGGCGTCTCCCAGCGCGAGCACGTCCAGTACTTCGATTCGGGTGACCGGATCCGCGAGACGATCGTCGGCATCGTTGCCGGGATGGCGCTGGGTAGCGAGGGCGTCTCTCGATCGAAGCCGATCGTCGCGTTCGCGGCCAAGAACGACGAGGAGGTGAAAGTTTCGGCCCGCGGGACGGGCGTCCTCGTCGGGAAGGGGCTGGATCTCTCGGTCGTCGTCGGCGAGGCCGCGCGCGCCGTCGGTGGCGACGGCGGTGGTCACGACGTCGCCGCGGGCGCGACGATTCCCGCCGGCAGTGAGGATGCGTTCCTCGACGAGGCCGACACGATCGTCGCCGCGCAACTCTCCTGAAGGCTCTGCTCGCTTCGGTCGCGACGCTGTCTTCGGTTCCGGCTGGGTCCTCACTCGCTAGCTACTGAAAAAAGACCGAAAAGCGCGACTGCCGTGTTAGTCGTCGGCTGGTTCTTCGACGTCGTCGACGTCGACGTCGTCAGGCTGTGCGGGGCCGTCCTCACCGAGGAGGCGCTTGGCAGCGTAGGCCGCCCCGCCAGCGGTGCCGAGCGCACCGGAGACGACACCGAAGCCGGGACCGAATCCGGAGCCGGTATCGCCGCCGTCTCCGTCTTCGGTCTCGGTGCCACCGCCGCTGCCGGCGATGGTGATGTTGACGTCGGTGGACCCTGTCTTGCCCTGGCCGTCGTCGACGGTGAGCGTGAACGTCAGGGTGGTCTCGCTGTCGACCTCGGGAGCGGTGAACGCCGCGCCCGACGTCTGGGCGTTGGACAGTTCGACCGATGGGCTGCCGCCGGTCTGCTCCCACTGGAAGCTCAACTCGCCGCCGTTGGGGTCGTCCGAAGGCGCACCGTCCAGCAGGACGATCTCGCCGGGGTCGACCGTTCGATCGCCGTTGGCAACTTCCGCGACCGGGGCGTCGTTTGCCGACTGCGGGACGACCGTCGCGGAGGTCGTCGCACTGGCACTGTTGCCATCGGGGTCTGTGACGGTGACCTCGAACCCGAGCGAGGTCTCTTCGTCGACGTCGGGTGCGGTGAACGTCGGCTGGGCCGTGTCGGCGCCCGACAGTTCGACGCTCGGACCGCCGGTCTGGGTCCAGGAGAAGGTCAGCGTCTGCCCGTCCGGATCCGAGGAGTTCGACGCGTCCATCTGGGCCTGTTGGCCAGCCCAGACGTCTCCGACGGGGGGTGCGAGCGCCTGCAGACTGCTCTCGACTTCGCCCGTTACGAGCGACTCGACCGTGTACAGCGGGATCGTCGGTGCTGAATCAGCCGAGTACGAGAGCGCCTCTTCCTGTTTGACGACGTCCTCCGGCCCGATGAGGTCGATGATCCGCGGAGCGGTTTCGGACGTGTCGGCCTTCGCGCCGCCGAACGCCCACTGTGCGGCTTCCTGGCCGAAGTTCTGTCGAATGCCGCCGGTCCCGAAGCCGTCGACCGGGAGCATCATCATCGTCATCTTCATCTCCCGGAGGTTCTCGGTCTGGAAGTGTGTCTTGGGGACGCTGAAGCTGATCGTGTCGTTCTCCTGGCTGGCTTCGGCCGGAATCCCTTCCGCGAGGACCTCTCCGGTGGCCGTCTCGACGGCCGCCAGCCCACTCTCGCCGTGGACGGCGACGCGGTAGTGGTATCCTTCCTGGAACGACGAGACGACACCACTACGCGGCGACGCACTCGACTCTACGTCCTCGCCAGCGTTGGGGTCCTGGATGTAGGTGTGGATCGCCTGGACGCTGAAGCCGTTTGGACCGCCCCACGGGTTCTCGACAGGTCCGTTCATGTGGAGCGTGAAGTTCCAGTACTGGGTCGTACTCTCGATTTCGACTTCCGACACGTCGTAACAGTCCTCGGATATCGCGTCGGCCGTGGGATAGGTGTACGTGCCCGGACCGGTGTCGTCCCCTTCGGGATCGGTGATCGAGGGGAGCCCCTCGGTCTGGACGTACGTACTCTCCCAGCCGGCGAGCGGAACCTGTGCGGTCGCCGACTCGGTGTACGCGAGCGCTTGTTCCTGGCTGGTCCCGTCGGGCGTGACCATGTCCATGACACGCGGGGCATTTTCGGTAGGTTCGCCGCTCGTGCCGATCGTGTAATCGGCGGGTTCGGCGGCGAAAGACTGACGCACACCGGCGGTCCCGTAGCCGTCGTACGGGGCGACCAGCGCCGCGATCTGTGCTCCTTCGACCGAGCCACCGATCGCGCTCGTCGGGAAGTCGAACATGATGTTGCTTCCCTGAGCCGCGAGGTTCACGTTCCCGGTGATGACCTCGCCGTTGGCGTTTTCGACCTGTGTCGTCCCTTCGCCGTGAACGACGACGCGGTAGTGGTACGGCTCGTCGAACGAGATTTTGAGTCCGTCTCGAGCCTCTGTCGAGGACGGTACGTCCTCGCCGGCGTCAGGGTCGCGGATGTAGACCTGCGGGAACTGCTGGGAGATACCGTTGAGACCCCAGACGTTCTGGATCTCGGTCGCCATGGTGTACTCGAAGCGGGTCCGCGATCGGCTCTCGTACACCTGGACGCTCGTGATGTCCCACATTCCCTCGTAGTGTTCGCTCTCCGGCCCGGACGGGTACTGGAAGTTCCCGGGACCGTTGTCGTCGCCTTCCGGATCGGTGGCCTGGCCGATCTGTTCGTACTCGCTGGCCAGTGTCGTGTACGGTAGCGTCGCCATCGAATCGCCCGAGTAGCTCAGCGCGTCGGACTGCGAGGACGTCGACGGGACGACCATGTCGATGACACGTGGTGCATTCTCGGGCGTCTCGGCTCCACCGAAGGCCATCTCGCCGGCCTCGGACTGGACAGGCATCACGCCACCGTCGCCGTCGGGGTGATAGCCGAACAGCAGCGGCGCGACCTGATACGAGCGGAGCGATCCACTGAGGATCTCCTGGGGGATCTCGACGACGATCTCGTCGGCGACCTGGTTGGCCATGAGCGTCCCCTCGGCGACCTCGTTACCCTGGTGATCTTCGACGACGACTCCGTTCTCGCCGTTTGCGACCACGCGGTAGTGGTATGGGTCTTCGAAGGTGACGTTCGTGCCCGTCCGTCCCTGGGTGGCACCTTCGTCCGATTCGGGATCGCGAATGTAGACCTGCAGGTGCTGGGCGGTGATACCACCGCTGTATCCCTCGGGATTCGTCAGGTTGCCGTCGATAGCGGCGCGGAACTGGACCGACTCCGCGTTCGTGTGCACCGACATCGCCGAGATGTCGAACGCACCGTCGTTGTAGGCGTCGCCGGTCGGGTAGGTGTAGCTGCCGGGTCCGGTGTCGTCACCGGTCGGCTCGTCGAATTCGGCGATCTTCTCGCCGACGCTGAACAGCGTGTCGGTCTCGACGACTGCGAGCGTGTCGAATTCGAGGGAGACGCCCTCGCTGTCGGTGTCGACGCTGATGTCCTCGCCCGTGAACATGTCGGTCGTCTCCGTCCCGGGGAGCAGATCGATCTGCGCAGTCCCGGGATCGAAGTGGACCATGACGACGACGTTCTGTTCGCCGTCGTCAGTCTCCATCGACCGGCCGAACACCAGCACGCTGTCGTCGGACTGGAACCACGTCTTCTGGGCGTCGACGTGGGGGTGGAGAATCTCGTTGTCCTTGTAGAACTGGGTGACGTTCTGGTAGAACTCGAGGTGGTCTTCGGGCACCTCGTCGCCGTTGTCCGCCCAGTTCATGAACGAACGCTTGTAGACGGTGGAACTGACGTCACCGGTGCGGCCGTCTTCGCCGGAGCCGTCGAAGTCGTAGCGCTGGTGGCCGTGCTCGGTGATGAGGTGTTCCTGGCCGTAGTAGATGAACGGGACGCCGGGGAGGGTGACACCGGCCGCCCAGACTGCACGCTGGGCCTTCGCCGGGTCCTCGCGGGTCCCGTCTCTGGCGACTTTGTAGAGTCGCTGCTCGTCGTGGTTCTCCGTCGTGTTCATCAGCAGCGTGTGGTCCGGCCAGCCCTCGCGCTTGCGCTTGGCGACGGCGTCGTACAGCTGCATCGGGTCGCCGCCGTTGACGACGCCGTGTCCGGCAGTCTTCATGAAGTCCGCCGTGTCGAAGTGGACGCCGAACTCGTTTTCGGCGAAGTCGGGGTCGTTCGGGATCGTCTCGTCGAGCATCATGAAGTCGCTGTCGTTCGACCGAACGACGTCTCGGACTTCCTTCCAGAAGCTGTGGGGGACACCGTAGGCGATGTCACACCGGAACGCGTCGATGCCGACGTCGTTCGAGAGGAAGTCGGCCGTCGCGAGGATGTGCTCGCGTGCGGCGACGTTATTGTAGTTCCACTCGGGCATGACGCGAAGCCCCGAGAATCCGGTCGGAGCCGGTGCCGGATCGACGACGGTGCCGTCGTCAGTGCTGTTCGGACTGGTCGTGCGGTTGAACCAGTCGAAGTACTTCGAGTCCTCGTTCCACGACTCGATGGAGCTGTAGGTCCACCCTTCCGGCGTGAAGTCGCCTTCTGCTCCGATCGTGTTCTGGAACATCTCGTGGTGGCGCCCACAGTGGTTGATCACGAAGTCGAAGCAGACCTTGATGTCACGGCTGTGGGCCTCTTCGACGAAGCTCCTGAACTCTTCCAGCGCGCTCGCGCGGGCGTCCTCCCGGACGTTGTTGTCAGGGTCGTAGCCTTCCTCGTAGGGCCACGGCTCGTCGTAGTAGTCCTGGATCGAGTACTCCGAGGTGAGGTCCTCGGCGATCTGGGTGTACGACAGCGCGTCGTAGCCGTGCGGGCCGCCGCCGACGAACTTGAAGCGGGAGCGCTCGTCGCCGTCGAGGTACGCCTGGGGCTTCCAGTTGGAACTCTCCGCGGGCACCACGGGCGTGAACCAGATGACGTCGATGTTCAGTGACTCGACGTGGTCCAGCCGTTCTTCGATCGTGGCGAAGTTCCCGTTGGAGTTCTCGAAGGGCCACTCGCCTTCTTCCGGCGGCCCACCGAACGACCGCGGGAAGATTTCGTACATGATCCCGTCCTGCATCCACTCGGGCGGATGCGTGGGATGCTCGATCGTCTGGTTCTCGGGATCGAGGTTGATCGTGTCGCTGTGGCCCGCTCTCGCGCCGTCGTATGGGCAGGCGTGCAGGCGCGCCGTCTCCCCGTCGAGTGCGCTCTCCGGGATGGTCGCGGTCAGCGTGTCGTCGCTGATCTGAACGTCTGCATCCGCGAGCGCGTCGCGGTTGTCCGCGATCCACCCGACTTCGATGTCAGACGGCGACCGCGGGCTGTTGGGCGCGAGCATCGCGTTGGATTCGATCACGAACGCGCCGGCCTCGCTGTCGTACTCCCCGTCGAGCGAGAGTCGTGGTGGTCCACCCTCGCCACTGTCTTCCGGGAAGATGTGGAGGACCTGCTGGTGGGTCCCGTCGGGTGCGTCGACTTCGAAGACGTATCGTCCCGGAACGTCGGGCGCGAACTCCGCGACGTTGTTTTTGCCCGGATCGTACTGCTCGACGCCCGCGTTGTCGTCCGGCGGGCGATACTCCAGAGCGGCCGAGCTGTCATCGGGTGATTCGACGATCGACCACGAGAAGTCCTCTGCACTGTAGTTCTCCGGGTCCTCGTCGATCGAATCGACGATTCGCGGCGCGAAGCTGTCACGGTCTTTGCCACCCGCGTGGTCGACGCTGAAGTCCGTGATTGGCCGGTCGTAGAACGTTTCTCCGACGTGCCCGAACCGGGGCGGCCCCGGGTGGTGACTGTCGCCGACTGCACTGAGCCCAAGCCGTCGGACTCCCGTCTCAGCCCCAACTTGTCCTGTCGCTGCCGACAGTGCGCCAAGTCCTGCAAGTCCTGTAAGATACTCTCTTCGTTTCATGGATTACTCATAACGATTGGCCGTACTCGGTTGCGTTCGCTCGCCTCTGGTCGCGTTCGCCAGTCTGTGCCCGCCTCCTGCTCGCTCGCCGTGAACCGTCCGCGTAGTGTCGCCACCGAGTATGTCCAATCGCACGTCCGAAGAGTTTTGCCACCTGTGCAAAAGTATTGTGGTATTTGTTCCTCATTTTTCAGGGGTAGTCGACCGCAAATCTCCTCCCTAGAGACTCCCTAACAAGGATATAGGGGCAAACTATCCCTTCAACAGACGCTGCATCACAACGAAAAATATGCCGTCGGTCAGTCGTCGCTCGACGCTTGGAAGTCGGTGCCGTCAGAGCTGACAACAGGCGTCGCGGCCGGCGGGAGTTCGTTCCTGACGTCGTCGCCTTCGCGTTCCTCGATGATCTCCGCGTAGGCGTCGGGCATGACGCGGACGAACTCCGAGCGAGTCTGCTCCCAGTCTTCCAGCAGCGCCTCCGCGCGCGCGGAGTCGGTGTACGCGACGTGGTTCTCCAGCAGTCGCCGGAGCAGCTGCCGATCCGTCTCTTCGAGGGTGTCAGAGAGCGTCACCATCCCGGTGTTGGCGTCGGATTCGAACTCCTCAGCGGGATCCCAGACGTAGGCGACCCCGCCGGACATCCCCGCGGCGAAGTTCTTGCCCGTGTCGCCGATGACGGCGATCGCGCCGCCTGTCATGTACTCACAGCCGTGGTCGCCGACGCCCTCGACGACGCCTTTCACACCGGAGTTGCGCACGGCGAAGCGCTCGCCGGCCATCCCGTTGACGTACACCTCGCCCTGAGTCGCGCCGTAGAGCGCGACGTTGCCGATCAGGACGTTCTCGGTCGGCTCGTAGGGCGCTTGCTCGGGCGTGTGGACGATCAGCTTCCCGCCGGAGAGGCCCTTGCCGACGTAGTCGTTGCCGGTGCCCGTGAGTTCGAAGGTCGCGCCGTCCTGCAAGAAGGCGCCGAAGCTCTGGCCGGCGGTCCCGTCGAAGTCGACGTGGATCGTGTCGTCGGGCAGCCCCTCCGTGCCGTACTCGTTCGAGATCGCGTTCGACAGCGTCGCCCCCACGGCACGGTCGACGTTGCTGATCTCGGTGTCGAGTGCGACGGGTTCGCCCGTCTCGATCGAATCGCCGATCTCGTCCAGCAGGTCCCAGTCCAACTGCTCGTCGACGTCGTGGTTCTGCTCGCGGGTCTTGATCCGGTCGTCGCCGTCTGGCGGCGACTCGGTGATCACCGAGAGGTCGAGTTTCTTCGCCTTGGGATGGGTGACGTCCTCGCGCTGGCTGAGTAACTCGGTCCGACCGATCATCTCGTCCAGCTCGGCGAAGCCGAGTTCGGCCATGATCTCCCGCAATTCCTGGGCCATGAACGTCATGTAGTTGATGACGTGCTCGGGCTGGCCCGGGAAGCGTTCGCGCAGTTTCTCCTTCTGGGTTGCCACGCCGACAGGACAGGTGTTCTCGTGACACTGCCGGGCCATCACACAGCCCTCCGTGACGAGCGGCGCGGTTCCGAAGACGTAGCCCTCCGCGCCCAGCAGGGCGGCGACGGCGACGTCCCGGCCGGTCTTCAGCCCGCCGTCGGTCGTGACCTTGATCCGAGATCGGAGTCCGGTCGCCCGGAGCATCCGGTTCGCTTCCGCGAGGCCGAGTTCCCAGGGCAGGCCCGCGTTCTTGATCGAGGTCTTCGGGGAGGCCCCGGTTCCACCGGAGTCCCCGGAGATGTGAACCACGTCCGCGTTGGCCTTCGCGACACCCGCCGCGATGGTCCCGATGCCGTCCTCGGCGACGAGCTTGACGTTGATGTCCGCTTCGGGATTGCCGGCCTTCAGGTCGTGGATCAGTTGCTTGAGGTCCTCGATGGAGTAGATGTCGTGTAGCGGCGGGGGCGAGATCAGCGCCACGCCCGGGGTCGCGTACCTGACGTGGGCGATCATCTCGTTGACCTTCTTCCCCGGGAGGTGGCCGCCTTCGCCAGGCTTGGAACCCTGGGCCATCTTGATCTGGAGCTCCTCGGCGGCCGAGAGGTAATCGGAGGTGACCCCGAACCGGCCCGAGGCGACCTGCTTGGTCTTCGATTCCTTCTCGGTGTGGAAGCGCTCGGGCGGTTCGCCGCCCTCGCCGGTGTTGGAGTTCGCACCGAGTCGGTTCATCGCAATCGCGAGGTTCTCGTGGGCTTCGGGCGAGATCGAACCGAGCGAGATGGCGGCCGACTCGAACCGATCGACGATATCTTCGATCGGCTCGACCGCCTCGATCGGGATCGATTCGCGACCCTCGGTGTCGAATTCCAGCAGGCCCCGGAGGGTCTGGAGTTTCTCCTGCTGGTCGTTGATCATCTCGGCGAACTCCTGATAGCGCTCGTAGTCGCCCATCCGGACCGCCTGCTGGAGCGCGCCCGTCGTCTGGGGGTTCCACTGGTGGTGGATCCCGCCGGAGCGGAACTCGTACTCGCCCTGGCGTTCCATGTCGGCGTCCTCGGCGAACGCGACCGCGTAGCGCTTGCGGAGATCGTCCTCGACGTCCGCGACGTCGATCCCTTCCGTCCGGGTCGTCGTCCCCTCGAAGTACTCCGCGACGAAGTCCGAAGAGAGCCCCACGGCCTCGAAGATCTGGGCGCCCTGGTAGCTTTCGACTGTCGAGATCCCCATCTTGGCCATCGTCTTGAGAAGGCCGTCCTCCAGCGCAGTGACGTACGCCCGGATGGCCTCCTCTAACTCGGCGCCGTCCGGCCCGGCCACCAGATCCTCGATGGTCTGGTAGGCCAGATACGGATTGATCGCGTCGGCACCGTAACCCACCAGCGTCGCGTGGTGATGGACCGTCCGGGGGTCGCCCGATTCCAGCACGAGGCCGACGTGGTTGCGCAGGCCGTTGCGGACGAGGTGATGGTGGATCGCGCCGACCGCAAGCAGACTCGGGATCGGCAGACGATCGTCGCCGGCGTCCGTGTCCGAGAGCACGAGGATGTCGGCCTCGGTGGCTGCGTTGGTCGCGGCCTCGCGAGCGTCCTCGACGGCTGTCCGGAGGTCAGTCTCCGGGTCGAAGGTGATGTCGACGACTGCGCTTTCCATCCCGTTGGCGTCGATCTCTTTGATCGCGGCCATCTCGGCGTCGGTGAGGATCGGCGAGTCAGCGACGAGCTGGCGGGCGTGATCCTGGGTCTCGTCGAGGAAGTTGCGCTGGAAGCCGATGCGTGACTCCAGACTGGTGACGACCTCCTCGCGGATGTAGTCGAGCGGCGGGTTCGTCACCTGTGCGAACAGCTGTTTGAAGTAGCTAAACAGGGGGCGGTTGTGCTGACTGAGTACCGACAGCGGCGTGTCGTCGCCCATCGAGCCGATCGGGTCCTTGCCCTTCTCGGCCATCGGCTCGATCAGGTGGTCGACCTCGTCGTAGGTGTAGCCAAACAGGGCCTGCTGGTTACGCAGTCCCGGGACGTCGTTGTGAAGGCCGTGATCTTCCTGTGCGGCGATCTCGGGGAGCCGAACCTGCTCCTGGTCGACCCACTCGCCGTATTTGTCGTCGATCAGTCCCCCTAAGACCTCCTCGTCGGGGACGATCCGGCCTTCCTCTGGATCGGCGAGGAAACACTGGCCAGGCTGGAGACGGCCGCGCTCGCGGATCTCGCTCTCGTCGTACTGGAGTGCGCCCATCTCGCTGGCCATGACCAGCGTGTTGTCTTCCAGCAGGTCGTACCGACAGGGCCGCAGGCCGTTGCGATCGAGGACGGCGCCGATCCGCTCGCCGTCAGTCGCCGCGACGAGTGCGGGACCGTCCCACGGTTCGACCAGCGAGGCGTGGTAGTCGTAGAACTCCCGGCGCTTCTCGGGTACGTCGTTGTCTTCGTGACGCCAGGCCTCGGGAATCAACATCCGGAGGGCGTGGGGGAGATCACGACCCGACTCCAGCAGGAGTTCCAGCGCGTTGTCGACGCTGGCGGTGTCGGACTGGTCCGGATCGTCGATGATGGGTTTGATCTTCTCGATGGCCGGCGTCTCGTCGTCTGGGACCACGCTTTCGAAGACATCGCTGTCGAGGTCGGTCTCCCGGGCACGCATCCAGTTGATGTTGCCCTCGATGGTGTTGAACTCGCCGTTGTGGATGATCCGCCGGTAGGGGTGAGCGAGGTGCCACGCGCCGAGCGTGTTCGTCGAGAAGCGGGCGTGGACCATCGCGAACGTCGACTCGAAGCGCTCGTCGGTCAGGTCGGGGTAGTAGACGGGGAGTTGCTCGGCCTTGAGCAGACCCTTGTAGTCGACGGTCTTGTGATCCAGCGAGACGAAGTAGAAGCGCTCGACGCCCTCTTGGTCGCCGGCGAGGGACTCGATTCCGTTCTCGACGGCGCGGCGACCGACGTAGAGCTGGCGGCTGAGTTGCTCGCCAGTGTTGCCCAGCGAAGACTCGACGAATACCTGACAGACGGCCGGCTCGGACTCCAGTGCGGTCGCCCCGAGGTCGCCGTTGACGGTGGGGACCTCTCGCCACGCCAGCACGTCCAGTCCTTCCGTAGCGAGTTGTTCCTCGACGAGCGTCTGGAGTTCAGCTCTCGCGCTGTCGTCCTGGGGGAAGAAGATCGTCCCGACAGCGTAGGCCCCAGGGTCGGGCAGCTCGGCGTCGACTTCGTCGGCGAAGAATTCGTGCGGGATCTGGAGTTTGATCCCTGCGCCGTCGCCCGTATTCTCCTCGGCGCCGGTGGTCCCGCGGTGTTCGAGGTTCTCCAGCAGTTCGAGGCCGTCCGCGACGACCCAGTGGTCGCGACCGCCGTCGAGGTCCATCACGACCCCGACGCCGCAATTCGACCGTTCGTCCAGTTGTGATACCCCGGGTCCGGCTCCGCCCGGAGCATCGCCTGATCGATGTCCAGCCATGTGCGCCTCACTTACGTCTCCAGTAATAAGAGGGTATCCTTCAAGGGGTAAGGGAGTATTAAAGCCAAATAAGGGTATTAATATTCTTGGCTATTTTCCATCGAGAAACGTCGTTTCGGAGGCTCTATCGACTGGTCGACATTTGGCCGGATGGTTTGGAATGACGACTCTCGAAACGGACCTATTTCACGAACGTAGTGTATAATGGAATATATTCGATCAAATGAGTGCGTAGACGATGAGAAGGCTGAAATACAGCAGGACGATCGCGCCGATCGCGATGAGCTGATAGCGCCGGAGATCGTCGGTCTCTTCGTCGTAGACGCGCTCGAACGCCACTCGTTCGTCGTCACCGAGTTGGTCGGGATGGTCGAGGCCTTCGTGGAGCGTCAGCGATTTCGAGTCGGCGAACGGTCTGCTGCAGAATGGACATTCGTGGACTTCTGCGTCGGCCGGAACGTCGTAGCGGTCGTTGGTCATACGTAGGGGGGCGGGATGGTCGGTCGGGAGACGATCCAGAGGCTGGACATGGTGTAGACGACCATGACGACAGTGTAGGGGTACTGGCTTCGGATGGCCTGCAGCCGTCCGGGAAAGAGGTCGAACGCCGTCGCGTGGGCAGCCCAGATCGCGAGGACGTGGCCGAGCAGGACACTCGCCAGCGCGATCCCGTCGAACCACCCCGGTAGCGCGAGCACCGGCACAGTATCGAGGAGTGTCAACGGTGCTACCGCCGTGGTTGCCAGCGACGGGGCCAGCGTGAGGAAGTACCCCAGGTAGTGCGCGAGGTGGTATCCGGCGGCGATCGCGAGCAGCGGCGGGGCGAACCGACGGGTCAACGCCGTGGCGGAGAGGTACGTCCCCGCGAGTCGGCGGCTGTAGCGTGCGCCAAGGATGAAGACACCGAAGAAGAGGCCGAACCCGGCGAGCAGGACGAGAAGGTAGAGGGCCAGCGGCGGGACGCCGGCCGCGACGAACGGGTCGGCCAGCGAGCGCCAGGTCGGCGTCGCGACGAAGCCGTCGTAGGTCGTCACCCAGACCAGCGCGATCACGAACGCGACCTCGTCGAGCCCGTCGACCAGCCGCGTCTCCGAGAGCGCCGTCCCCGGAAGTCGAACTCGGATTTTCCCGTCTTCCCGTGCCAGCGGCGCGAGTCGCCCGTAGTAGCGAAAGACCCGCGAAATGGGATCGACCGTCTCGAACCAGATCTCCGAGCCGTACGCGAGCGCGCCAGCGAGCGTGAAGACTGTATACCCGGCGACGACCGTCGCCAGCACGCCCGGCGCGTCGGCGACGGGGCTGACGACTTCGAGCCAGACCAGTCCCAGGAGTCCGGCCACGCTGGGCCAGGCACCGAGTCGCTCGGGATAGGGCCGATCGAGCGAGGGCAATAGCTCGGCGATCGTCCGCCAGGGGTTCAGCGCTGTCCAGATCGAGCCCACGAGGTACGTCGTGGCCGTAAAGCCGGCCCACCAGCCGACCCACACCAGCAGGACGGCCGCGTTGGCGGTCCCCCGATCGGGGCCGAGAAATCCGACGACGAGGACGAAACCGAGTCCGACGACGCCGACGAGCTGCAGGAGCCCGCGAAGCAGGCGTTCGCCGGGGAGCGGGATCGGCCGCCGCCAGCCGTGGATGGCGTCGATGAGAGCGCGGTCGGTGACCAGCGACGCCAGCAGGAACGACGCGCCGATGGCCGCGCCACCAGTGAGGAGGAACAGCCACGCCGGGATCGAGACAGTCTCGCGCGATCCGCCGAGAGACGCGCCGTGGGCGGCCGCCGGGCCGACGGCGACGACCAGCAGCGCGAGCCACGACGCGAGCGTCTCCCAGCGACGTACTCGCCGGCTGTGCATGTGTCGGTCCTGGGGGTCCCGGACCCGAGTATGTTCCGAAGCGAAGTTGGGAGGGTTTTTAGCGGTCGACTCGTAACGCATGGATATGGCTGCAGAAACAGACGACCACGGGGATCACCACCTCCCGGCGGTCGAGGACTGGCCCCGCGGGTTCGGCGAGGCGAGCTGGTGGCCGTTCGTGGCCGCCGTCGGCGGCAGCATGATCTACGTCGGTGCTGCCCTGCTGGTCTGGGGTATGAACGACAACATGACGCTGACCTCGATCGGAGGGACGGCCGTCACCATGCAGATCGCTGGTGGTGCGGTGGTCTCACTCAGCGTCCTGACGCTGCTGGTCGGAATCTACGGCTGGCTATATCACGCGTTCGTCGTCAACTACTGGGAGCACGGGACCGAGGGTCACGGGAGCAGCGGCCTCAGGTTCGGGATGGTACTGTTCCTCGGCTCGGAGATCGCCACCTTCGGGGCCGGTTTCGTCTACTACTTCTTCATCCGGGCCGGAGCCTGGAGTACCGACGGGTTCCCCGAGCTGCTGGGGAGTCTCATCCTGATCAACACGACGATCCTGCTGGCGTCCAGTGTGACGCTGCACTTCGCGCACGTCGCACTTCGAAACGGCAACCGCACGCGCTACATCCGGTTGCTCGGGATTACCCTCCTGCTGGGGATCGTCTTCATCGGCGGGCAGATCTACGAGTACTACGAGTTCATCGTCCACGATGGCTTCACGCTCACTGACGGCGTCTTCGGCAGCGCCTTCTACGGCCTGACCGGCCTCCACGGCGCTCACGTCACCCTCGGCGCACTCCTGCTCGGCATCGTCTTCGTCCGCAGCATCTACGGGCAGTACTCCGCGGAGCGACACACCTCGGTCACGACGGTCTCGATGTACTGGCACTTCGTCGACCTCGTTTGGGTCTTCCTCGTCGTCACGCTGTACGTCGGCGCTGAGTTGTAGTCTGACGCCGAGCGCACTCTTTTCGTATTGCTTCTGCCCGGCTCGATAGAACTGTGTAGCAATTATCCGTAACTATTTTATACCTCATCCGAAACAGTCGATATCACGGGATAGTGTCGCAAGCGGGGGAAAGGATCATCACCGTCGTTCTGGGGGGAACGGCGGCCGCACGTGACCACTTGGGGGTGGCACCACGACATCTCGATTCCGATCCATCATCACCCCGCGTCAGATCTTCTGGCGCACTACTCCCGTTCTCTTCGTTTCGAGAGCGTGAGTATCCCTGTTCAATCGCGAGACGCGCTGCCGGTGCCCGCTCTATCGTGAGACGCGTCGCCGGTGGATGATCCCCTGATTGTTCGCAGTTCGCTCGACGAAGTCCCGGAACGCCTCGGCAGTCTCGCCCTCGCCCAGCACCATCGGTTTGCCCTCGTCGCCGCCCTCGCGGATCGCCGGATCGAGCGGGATCTCGCCCAGGAACGGCATGTCGCTCTCCTCGGCGAAGGCTCGGCCGCCGCCCTCACCGAAGATGGCGTGCTCGCCGCCGCAGTCGGGACACTTGAAGCGGCTCATGTTCTCGACGATTCCCAGAACGGGGGTCTCGTGCTTGCCGAACATCTGCAGGCCCTTGCGGGCGTCGTCGATGGCGACCTCCTGGGGGGTCGTGACGATCACGGCCCCGGAGACGGGCACGCTCTGCAGGAGTGTGAGCTGGGTGTCGCCGGTCCCGGGCGGGAGGTCGACGATCATGTAGTCGAGACTGCCCCACTGGACGTCCTCCCAGAGCTGGGTGAGGACCTTGTGGACCATCGGGCCGCGCCAGATCACAGGGGCGTCTTCGCCCATCAGCAGGTCGATGCTCATCAGTTTCATCCCGTACTTCTCCGGGGGGATGATCGTCTCGTCGGGCGTGGCCTGGGGAGTCTCCTCGGAGCCGAGCATCCGCGGGACGTTCGGGCCGTAGATGTCGGCGTCGAACAGGCCGACCCGTGCGCCCATGTCTGCGAGGCCGGCGGCGAGATTCACCGAGATGGTGCTCTTGCCGACCCCGCCTTTCCCGGAGGCGACGGCGATGATGTTCTCGACGTTCGGCAGGACCTGCTCGTCGGCGTCGAGACTGCTGTCGATCGAGGCCGACAGCTCGACTTCGACGTCGGGATATTCCTGTGCCAGGACGGCCCGAACGTCGTCGGCGATAGCCGTCTCGTTTGGGGAGTAGGGTGCGCCCAGTGCCAGATCGATCGCGACGTGGTCGTCCTCGACGCTGATCGCGTTGACCAGTCCGAGCGAGACGATGTCGTCGCCAAGATCGGGGTCCTCGACGGCCGACAGCGTCTCGCGGATGGCGGCTTCGTCCATACACTAGTGTGGCTCTCGGCGGGCGATAAGGGTTGTGACAGTCGTCTCCGCGTGATCGATTCCCGTCCGAAACTGTTCTGGGCGTAACTATCGAGGGTTACCACGAACTGGTATTCGGCAGGTAGTTTAAGCGTGGGCTCTGAGTATCATCTACTAATTGATGCTCGTCGACGATTTCGGTCGCGAAGTGTCGGGTATTCGCGTTTCGCTGACCGATCGGTGCAACTTCGATTGCGTCTACTGTCACAACGAGGGGTTGGGTGACACTCGTGGGCCGATGGCCGCTCAGGACGCGGAGATGTCGACAGAGCAGGTCGTCCGGCTGCTGGAGATCGCCGCGGAGTTCGACATCCAGAAGGTCAAGCTCACCGGCGGGGAGCCAATGCTCCGCCAGGATCTGGAGGAAATCGTCCGGCGCGCGCCTGACTCAATAGAGGTTTCGCTGACGACCAACGGGACCTTCCTGCCGGGCCGCGCCGAGGACCTCGTGGATGCGGGACTCGAACGGGTGAACGTCTCCCAAGACGCGATCGACCCCGAAGCCTTCGCGGAGATCACCAAATCGGGGGCGTACGACCGGGTGATCGAGGGCGTCGAGGCGGCGCTCGATGCGGGATTGGCTCCCGTGAAGGTGAACATGGTCGTCTTCGAGGCCACGGCCGGCTACGTGCCCGAGATGGTCGAGCACGTCGCTGCAAACGACGGCCTGCAGCTCCAGTTGATCGAGTACATGCCCGAGATCGCGGGTCATCCGGAGTGGGCGATCGACATCCAGCGGGTCCACGACTGGCTCGACGGGAAGGCCGACCGAATCGAGACCCGCGAGATGCACGACCGCAAGCGCTACTTCGTGAGCGACGAGTCCGGGAGTGGCGAAGGGATGGTGGAGATTGTCGACCCAGTAGAGAACGCCGACTTCTGTGCGAACTGCCACCGGGTGCGGGTGACCCACGACGGATCGCTGAAGGGCTGTCTGAACCGGCCGCGGGTCCATCCGATGGGTGAGATGACCAAACCCGAGATTCGGGCGGCTTTCCGCGAGGTGGTGGCCGACCGGGTGCCATACTACGGCGAGTACATGATCGAGGAAGACGGCGAGTGGGTGCTGAACGAGGAGTACGTTGGCGAGCCTGCGGTGACGGAGCAGCCGCTACCCGGTGACGACTGACCTGTCGACGGCCGGCTCGCGAGCAGTCTCGTCTGCGAGTAGTCCAGCCGGGAGACGTGACCTGTCGACGGCCGACACGGCCACGCGTTTATGCGTGGCCAGTCCAGCCGGGAGACGTCACCTGTCGATCGCCGCCGCACCAAAACCCTATTTGGCCCCCGTTCGTCGCCCTGCATATGCGCTGTATCGCCCATCGCGGCTTCGCGGGGCTGTATCCGGAGAACACACTGACAGCGGTGCG
>ENA-ORDC01000608-ORDC01000608.1-marine-metagenome-genome-assembly--contig:-NODE-608-length-33805-cov-4.296163_pt1 | contig 33805 bp, 36 predicted proteins | sample MGYA00237783_ERZ508515 | MGnify/ENA primary metagenome ERZ508515 (study PRJEB26186, sample SAMN06268792) | marine metagenome | isolation source: Eden Landing Ponds, San Francisco, CA, USA | place... | reverse complement strand
CGCCTCCCTCGAAGCCGGCGAGAAGGACCTGCTTCCCGCGCTGGAGACGCTCGCCGAGGCGCTCGACGACAAGGAAGCCGAGTTCGACGGCGTCGTCAAGACCGGCCGCACCCACCTGCAGGACGCCACGCCCGTCCGCCTCGGACAGGAGTTCGGCGGCTACCGCACGCAGGTCGAAAAGGGCATCCGCCGCGTCGAGAACGTCCGCGAGCACCTCGGCGAACTCGCGCTCGGCGGCACCGCGGTCGGCACGGGGCTCAACACACATCCCGAGTTCCCGGCGAAGGCCGCCGAGTATATGACCGAGGAGACCGGCGTCGAGTTCCGCGAGGCCGACAACCACTTCGAGGCGCAGGCGGCCCACGACGCGATGAACGAGGCCCACGGCGCGCTCCGCACGGTCGCCGGCTCCCTCAACAAAATCGCCAACGACCTCCGCCTCTTGGCGTCCGGCCCGCGCAACGGCCTCGGCGAGCTCGAACAGCCCGAGAACCAGCCCGGCTCCTCCATCATGCCCGGGAAAATCAACCCGGTCGTCGCCGAGGCGGTCAATCAGGTCCACAAGCAGGTCGTCGGCAACGACGCCGCCGTCTCCGCCGGCGCGGCCGAGGGCCAAATCGACCTCAACCTCTACAAGCCCGTGCTCGCCCACAACGTCCTCGAATCGGCGAAACTGCTGGCGAACTCCTCCGAGGTGTTCGCCGAGCGGTTCGTCGCCAAGCTCGAAGCCAACGAGGACCACTGCGAGACGCGTGTCGAGCAGTCGATGGCGCTGGCGACGGCGCTCAATCCCGCAATCGGCTACGACAAGGCCTCGAAGGTCGCTAAGAAGGCGCTCGCAGAGGACAAGAGCGTCCGGCAGGTCGCCGTCGACGAAGGCTACCTCACCGAGGCGGAAGCCGACGAGGTGCTCGACCCCGAGAAGATGACGCATCGCGGCATCCTCGGCGACGACTGAGCAGGCCGAATAACGGTCCAGTTTTTGATACGTCGGGTCGAGCGGGCGAACCGCTCGGTTCGGGTCGCGTTCGCGTCGATTTCGGTCAGTTCAGCCGCGGAGACGGTTATATTTACTCGGCTCGCGATAGCAATCGCATTCCCGCGTCGCCGTGATAGTCACTCTCGAGTGAAGAACTGTCACGAAATCTCGAAAATCGGTATTTTGAAGCCTGATTTTGACGATTATACCAGTATGGCCGGACTGCAACAGCAGCGGGCCCGCGGGCGAGACATGTTGGAGTGTCGAGGTTGTGGGGCCGTATTCCCGGAGGGACGAGCGACGAACGACGGGTGGACGTACGTCTGTCCCGAGTGTGAACAGGTCGAAGGTATCGGCGAGGGTCTGCGCCGTCTCTGACGGCAGACTGAATCCTTTTTTACTCCCCCCGAACGCAGGGAGTAGCAATGACCGACTACGACTACGACTACGAGGACCTCGGCCTCGTGGCGGGGCTGGAGATTCACCAGCAACTCGACACCGAGACGAAGCTGTTCTGCGGGTGTCCGACCGACCTCCGCGAGCCAGACGAGGCCGCGCGCACGTTCTCGCGGTTCCTCCATCCGACCAAGAGCGAACTGGGCGAACTCGACGACGCCGCGCTCGAAGAGAGCCGCGTCGAACGCGAGTTCGAGTACCTCGCCTACGACTCGACCTGCCTGGTCGAAGAGGACGACGAGCCGCCGCACGAACTCGACCACGAGGCGCGCACGGTCGCCATGCAGATCGCCGAACTGCTCGACATGAACGTCGTCGACGAGGCGCACGTCATGCGCAAACTCGTCATCGACGGCTCGAACACCTCGGGCTTCCAGCGCTCGTCGCTCATCGCGCAGGAAGGCGAGATACAGACCGAAAACGGCCCGGTCTCCGTCGTCGACCTCATGCTCGAAGAGGAGTCCGCCCAGCGGGTCGAAGAGCGCGACGACGGCGTCCTCTACAGCCTCGACCGCCTCGGCATCCCGCTCGTCGAAATCGGCACCGGCCCGGACATCTCCTCGCCCGAGCAGGCGCGCGAGGCGGCCCAGACCATCGGTATGCTCCTGCGCTCGACCGGGAAGGTCAAACGCGGCCTCGGCACCATCCGGCAGGACGTGAACGTCTCCATCGCCGACGGCGCGCGCGTCGAAATCAAGGGCGTGCAGGCGCTCGACCAGATCGACGAAATCGTCCGCTTCGAGGTCGGTCGGCAGGCCGAACTGGTCGAGATTCGCGACGAACTCCGGGCGCGCGACGCTTCGGTCGGCGACGTGGCCGACGTGACCGGCGTGTTCGAGGACTCTGACTCCGGCGTCATCCGGGGCGCGCTGGACGCCGGCGGGAAGGTCACGGCCGTCCCGCTGTACGGGTTCGACGGCCTCGTCGGCCGCGAACTCCAGCCCGACCGCCGCCTCGGCACGGAGCTGTCCGACCACGCCAAGCGCCACGGCGCGGGCGGCATCTTCCACACCGACGAACTGCCGGCCTACGGCGTCACCGAGGCCGAGGTGGAGGCGCTCCGCGCCGCCGTCGACGCCGGCCCCGAGGACGCGGTCGCTATCGTCGCCGACGACCCCGAGACCGCCGACCTCGCCATCGACGCGGTCGCAGAGCGCGCCGCAGTCGCCATCGAGGAGGTCCCCGAGGAGACCCGCGGTGCCAACGACGACGGCACGACGCGCTACCTCCGCCCGCTCCCCGGCGCGGCACGGATGTACCCCGAGACGGACGTGCTCCCGGTCGACCTCGACCCGAGCGACGTGGAGACGCCCGAACTCCTGACCGAGAAGGTCGACCGCTATCAGGCCGAGTTCGGCCTCGACGCCGGCCTCGCAGAACAGGTCGCCTACGGCCGGACGATGCCGCTGTTCGAGGAGGCCGTGGACGCGGGCATCGACGCCACCTTCGCGGCGGGCCTGCTGGAATCGACGCTGACCGAACTCCGCCGCGACGACGTGGCCGTCTCGGAACTCACCGACGACCACCTGCTCGCGGTCATGCACCTCGTCGAGGACGGCGACCTCGCCAAGGAGGGCGTCAACGACGTGCTCGCCACCATCGCCGAGGACCCGAGCCTCACGGCCGAGGCGGCCGTCGAGGAGGCCGGCCTCTCCGGCGTCTCCGAGGACGAGGTCCGCGAGGCCATCGCCGAGGTCGTCGAGCGCAACGTCGACCAGGTCGAACAGCAGGGCATGGGCGCGTTCTCGGCGCTCATGGGCGAGGCGATGGGCGCGCTCCGCGGCAAGGCCGACGGCGGCGTCGTCAGCGACGTGCTCCGCGAGGAGATTCAAAAGCGCGCCTGAAACCCGAGCGTTCGAACCGAACCCGGGTTTCTCTCCTTCTCACGACGCCGAGCGCCCGCCGTCGCGGACGAACCGCCGTCGGACCCACCGACCCGCGTACTCGACGCCGGCCGCGACGAGGAGGAGCACCAACAGCGCCGGCCCGACGAGGAGGAACATCCCGAGCGGGTCCGTCTCCCCGCGAACGTGGAGGAACGCCCACCAGACGAGTTCGGTGACGCCGAACAGGCCGACGAGCGGCGCGACCAGCCCGCGACGAGCGAACAGCAGGGCCGCGACGACGACGAACCCGGCGAGCAGGAGGAACGAGAACCCGAGGAGGCCCGCCGCGGTCAGCGGGTCCGCGACCAATTCCGAGGGGAACGCGTCGGTGACGAGTCGCGCGACGGTCCAGACGGCGAGCGTGGCGAGGGCGTAGCCGCCGCCGAGGAGCGCGGGCGTCAGAGAGCCGCGGGCGCTCCGAGCGCGGGTCGCGTAGACGACGCCGACGGTGGCAACCGCGGCGGCGACGGCGACGGCGTGGGTGAGAAGCCAGTCGCCGAGCACCGGGTCGGGCGAGCCGGGCATCTCACCGCACCTCGATTCGCGTCATCGAGTCGTCGGCCATCGCGGCCAGCCGCTCGACGCGCTCGTCGGTCGAGGGGTGGGTCGAAAGCAGGTCCGACACCGAGTCTTCGACCTCGACCTCGCCGTACACCCACAGCGGCGACAGCCCGAGTTGCGGCCGGGCGGCGCGCTCTAACTTCCGCAGGGCCGACCCGAGCGCAATCGGCTTACCCGTCACCTCGGCGGCCCGCGCGTCGGCCGCGAACTCCCGCTTTCGCGACTGCGACCGGACGAACACGGTGAGCCCGAAGCCGAACAGGCCGACGAACTCGTCCAGTCGAAGGCGAATCCGTCCGGCGAGCGTCTCGGGCCACGAGCCCGGCCGGCCGCGCATCCACGCCGAGCCGAGGGCGAGCCCCGTCGTCAGGAACGTCACCGGCGAGACGAACAGGTAGCCGACGCCGACGACCGTCTGGAGGACGCTCGCCACGAGCGACTGGACCAGCCCGTCTTTCCGTTCGAGGTGCGCGAGTTCGTGCGCCAACAGCGCCTCGAACTCGTCGGCGTCGAGGAGGCGGAACAGCGCGGCGTCGAGGACGACCACGTCGCGGCCCATCGGGTCGAGCGCCATCGCGTTCGGCGCGGCGAAACGCGCGAGTTTCAACGTGGGCGGGTCGAGCTCCATCCGCTCGGCGAGGCGGTCCCGCAGGCGGTGGACCGACGGCGACTCCGCGGGCGACATGTCCCGCGCGTCGAGTTGGCTGAGCAGGCGCACCGTGCCGAAGCGGAAGCTCAGATAGCCGAGGACGACGGCGACAGCGACGCCGCCGACGGCGGCGGTTAGGGGGTCTGGGCGAAGTCGCCAGAGCGTCACCACCGCGAACGCGCTGAGCGCGCTGAGCGAGAGGTAGAACGCGAGGACGACGACGCCGACGGCGACCATCGGGAGGCGAGAGCGGCGCGGGGACGTTGCCATCTCGCGTGACGATAGGGCGTCAGGTCGCAAAAGCTGTCTGGCGCGTCGGGGGAACGAACACGGGCGAACGCGACCGGGCGAGCGCGTCGCCCGGGCCGCCGGCATCGCTACATTCTCAACGGGGCTGGGCAAAGGGGGTACATGCAGTTTTTCGAGGATTTCGCGGTCGGCGACACCGACGAGTTCGGCGAGTACGACGTGACGCTGTCGGAGGTTCTCGAATTCGCCGAGCGGTACGACCCCCAGTGGTTCCACACCGACCCGGAGCGGGCGGAAGCCGAGTCCATGTACGGCGGCGTCATCGCCAGCGGCTGGCACACCGCGGCGATGACGATGCGCCTGTTCGTCGACGGCGTCCTCAGCGACGCCGCCTCGCTCGGCGCGAAGGGCGTCGAGGAGCTTCGGTGGTGGAAGCCGGTGTATCCGGGCGACACGCTCGTCGGCGAAAGCGAGGTGCTGGAGACGACCGTCGAGACCGACGACCGCGGGCTCGTCGAGATTCGGACGCGGACCTTCGCGGAGCGCGAGTCGGGCGAGGTCGAACTGGTCTGTTCGTTCGTGAGCGACGTGATGTTCGCCCGGCGGAACGGGACGTGGGGAAGCCCGTAGGGCGTCAGGGTTCGGCGTCGCGGTCCGCGTCGCGGTCGCCGCGGTCGCCATCGTCGTCGCGGAAGCGGTCGGGGTCGCGAACGGCCTCGGCGGCCCGGCGAAACACGCCCGTCAGCGTCGCGGCCTCGCGCTCGGTCGGGTGGGCGCGGCCGAGCAGTCGGCGCATCATCCGCGAGGTCTTGGTCCGCTTGTGCTCGCGGTAGTCCACGGCGTCGAGCAGTTCGTCGAAAAAGCGGTAGACGACCTCGATTTCGGCCTCGGAGGCGCGCTCGCGCTCCACGTCGGGGAGCTGTGTCTCCTCGACGGTGAAGCGGCGAAGCTCGTACATGAGAATCGTCGCCGCCTGCCCGAGGTTGAGCACGGGGTAGCGGTCGTCGGCGGGGATACAACAGACCTCGTCGAGCATCGCCAACTCCTCGTTGTCGAGGCCGGTGCCCTCGCGGCCGAAGACGAGCGCGGTCTTCGTCTCCACCGACGCAAGCGAGTCGGCGACTTCGACCGGCGTCTTGAACGGGTAGCGGATATGCCGGGTTGAGTCCTCGTGGGAGACCGCGGTCGTCCCGACGGTGTGGAACTCCTCGACGACCTCCTCTAAGGTCGTCTCGGTGGCGTTCGGGAGCACGTCCTCGCGGGCGTGGCCGGCGAAGCCGTACGCCTCGCCGTCGGGGTCGAGCGGCGGCGGGTTGACGAGGCGAAGGTCGTAGATGCCGAAATTCTTCATCGCCCGCGCGATGGTGCCGACGTTCCCGGGCGTCTCGGGTTCGACGACGACGACGGCGAACTCGCGGCCCCCGTCGGCGTCGGCGTCTCGGTCGCCGCTCATTTCGTCGGGTAGTCCGTGTCGAGGTCGACGCCGTCGAGGTCGGCTTCGGTCAGGGGCGTCGCGTCCTCGTCGTCCGCGTCGGGGCCGTAGTCGCGGAGGTCGATGCGCTCGCCCTCGACGAAGTTCTCCTCCAGCCGGCGCTGTATCTCGTTGGCGTCCGGGGGCGACGGCAGTTCGTCGGGTTCGGTGTCGACGTACTCCAGTCCGCCGTAGCCGTCGGGCGCGCGGCCGCCGTCCGCGAACCACTCGTGGAAGGCGTCGGCGAACACCGCGTCGCCGACGAGCTCGCGGCCGTCCTCCTCGCGGAACCAGTAGAGGAAGTCCGGCTCGTGGTGTTCGCAGAGGAGCACCTCCTCGCGGGGCTCGCCGTAGACGATGGACGCCTGTCGGCACTGCTGTATCTCCTCGTCGCCGTGGACGAGATAGCAGGCGTCGCACGGCTCCTCGACGAGCGAGACGAGGCGCACGAGTCGCTCCCGCGGGTCCTCAGGAATCTCGTCGAGCGGTTTGAACTCGCCCTCGTCGGTGAATATCTCGGCCTCCTCGAACCGCCATCCGCGGAGTCCGACGCTGACCTTCGCCATGGTTCGAGGTAGCCGAGCGGCGGATAAAAATGGCGTGATGCCGGTCAGCCGTCCGCGAGGAGCGCGTCCAGTCGGTCGAGGTTGTCGGCGGCCGTCTCCTCCGTGACGGGCACGTAGCCGACGACCGCCGGCTCCGACGTGGACCGTTCGAGGTAGTAGCGGACGAACGCGGCGACTTCCGGGCGCGACAGCGCCTCGCGGGCGACGTAGACGTACAGGGGCCGCGAGAGGGTGTCGTAGCGCCCGTTCTTCGCGTTCGCGGGCGACGGGAGAACGCATCCGTCGGGCTCGGAAATCGGGACTGCGCGGACGGTATCGCGGTTCTGGAGGTAGTACGCGAGGCCGAAGTAGCCCATCGCGTGCATCGAGTCGCCGACGGTCTTGGCGATGACCGTGTCCTGTTCGGTCGTGAGGTGGTCCGTCCGCTGGACCGCGCTCGGGAGGACGGCGTCCGAGAAGTAGTCGAACGTGCCCGAGGCGGTCGTCGGCCCGGCGAGGCGAATCGGCTCGTCGGGCCACTCGGGGCGCACGTCGCTCCACGACGAGGCCCCGCCCACGCGCCATATCGCGGCGAGTTCGGAGAGCGTGAGGCAATCGACCCAGTCGGCGTCGGGGTTGACGACGACCGAGACGGCGTCGGTGGCGATGCGAAACTGCACGGGGTCGATGTCGGCGGCCGCACAGGCGTCGCGCTCGTCCGCCTCGATGGCCCTGCTCGCGTCGTTCACGACGGTTCGGCCCGCACAGAAGAAGTCGGCGAACCCCCCGCCGGTCCCGGTCGAGGCGACGGACACCGTCACGTCCGGGTGCGCCTCCGAGAACGACTTGCCGAGCGAGAGCGTCAGCGGGTAGACCGTACTACTCCCGGCGATGGCGATACGCCCCGAGAGCGCGTCGTCGGTCGTCGCGGTCGCGGTCGCGGTCCGACTCGCGGTCGACCCCGGCACCGACTCGATGCTTCCGAGACAGCCCGCGAGTCCGACCGCCCCCGCCGCCCCGAGCGCGCCGAGGAACCCGCGCCGACTCGGTCCGTCTCCGCCCCGACAAGGTGGCTTCACGGTCGGTCGTTTCTCGCGTCCGGTCATGGTGGTTGCTAAGTGGGGTATATAGTCACACGGTGGAGACGGCGTCGTCGGTACCGCCGCCGACGCGCTCGACGCCGCTGAATTCGAACCGCGCGCCGCCGCTCGCCGACTCACAGAGCGCGAGGTCCCAGCCGTGGGCGTCGGCGACCTGCAGGACGATGGGGAGGCCGAAGCCGGTCCCGCCGCCGGAGCGGTTCGTCGTGTAGCCCGGTTCGAGCACGCTCGCCCGGTCGGCCTCCGGGATGCCGGGGCCGTCGTCTTCGATGTAGAACCCGGGAGCGTCGCAGAGCGCGCCGACGGTGACGGTCACCCCGTCGGGGTCGCCGTGTTCGACGGCGTCGCCGGGAGTATCCCGGCGGCCCATGGAACCGTGTTCCACGGCGTCACCGGACGCAGTCTGGTTGCCCGTCGAGCTGTGCTCAACAGCGTCGTCGGATGAAATCCGACTGCCCGTGGAACCGTGTTCCACGGCGTCACCGGACGCAGTCTGGTTACCCGTCGAGCTGTGCTCGACAGCATTCCGAAACAGGTTCTCGAAGACGTGGGCCGCGAGGTCGGGGTCGGCGGCGAACCGGGCGTTCTCCTCGACGACGAGCGTCGCGTCCCCCGTCTCCACGTGGGCCCACGCCCGCCGGGCCGCGTCGGACAGCGCGACCGGGAGCGTGTCTTCGACCCGCCGCTGGAGCGCCAACACGAGGGCGTCGTCGATGATGGCGTCGATGCGGTCGAGCGACTCGACGAGCGACTCGACGTGGTCGCTCTCGCTTTCGTCGGCGAGGAGTTCGGCCCGGCCGACCGCGACGTTGAGGGGGTTTCGCAGGTCGTGCGAGAGGACGTTCGAGACCGTTCGGAGCTGTTCGTTTCGCTCCTGCACGTCGGCCATCATCTCGTTGAACGACCGGGCGACCTCTGCCATCGCCTCGCTCTCCTCGTCGGGGTCGATGCGCTCTGCGAGGTCGCCGTCGGCGCAGGCCCGCATCACCTCGCCGTAGGCCGCCGCGGTCCGTTCGAGGTGGCGGCGGCGGCGCTCGGAGGCCTCCTTTTCGGCCCACGCCTCCTCTCTCGCCGCCTCGGCCTCCTCGCGGGCGCGCTCGGCGTCGTGAATCTGGTCGCGCAGGGAGACCCGCATCACGTCGAACGCCTCGTAGAGGTCGCCGAACTCGTCTTCGCGGTCGCGGTCGATGGCGACGTCAAGGTTGCCGTCGGTGAGTTCCCGCGCGTTCGACCCGAGGGTCCGGACCGCGTCGACGGTGTCCCGACCGATGGTGACCGCCAGCAGGGCCGAACCCGCGCCGACGACGAACAGGGTCGCGAGTATCTGCGTGAGGATGTCCGTCCGCAGGGAGTACGCCTCGCCCGTGGGGACGCGGGAGGTGACGACCCAGTCGTGGGTCACCATCCGGGCGAACCCGACCTCGGTCGACGAGCCGGCGAGCGACTGCCCGGGGACGAACCCCGACGCCGCGTCGTACCGGGTCGTTTCGAGCGCGTCGGTCTCCAACAGCCGCGACTCGTCCTCCGCGAGGACGACCGTCCCCCCCGCGTCGACGACGACGAACCGGCCGGCGTCGATGTCGTGGAGGTGCGTCTCGGAGATGTCTCGGAGGTTCGCCACGGCGATGACGGCCCGGTTCGGTCGGTCGGGAATCGTCGTCGCGAAGAGGACGACGGGCGCGGCTCCCTCGGACGGGCGGAACGGGTCCGAGACGACGACGTCGCCGTGGGACTGCTGGGCGAGCGAGGTGAACTCCCGCCGGCCGTAGTACGTCGTCACCGACTCGGCCGAGGCGACGCTGGCGCTCCCCGTGCTCGTGAGAACTGTCTCGTTTCTCGTGTCGATGTAGTACGCGGCGTCGATGTCTCGGTCGCGTTCGACCACCGACCACAGATAGAGGTTGATGTCGCGGCCGTCGCCGGACTGGAACGCCGCGGACTCCGATATCGACCGCATCTGCACCTCCATCCGCGTGAGCCACTCGTCGAGGTTCTGGGCCTGAATCTCGGCGTTCGTCACGAGGTCGTCGCGCGTCTCGTCGCCGATGACCTCGTTGGCGTGGAGATACGAGTAGCCGCCGACGGCGGCGATGGCGAGCGTGACGAGGCCGAGCGCGAGCGCGAACTGCACCGCGTACCGCTTCCTGACGAACCGCGGCAGGAGGCGTCGCGTCACGGCCGGTCGAACCTCCGGTCTGTCATCCGAAGTCGAGCGCCGCCTCCTCGAACGCGCCGTCGAGCAGTTCCGCGCGGGCGGCGTCGGCGCGGGCCGCCGCGTCGTCGACCGAGGCGGTGAGTGCGCGGTACGACGCCGAGTCTTCGAGCGTCTCGCGGTCGCAGGCGGCCTCCAACACGGCCCGCTTGCGGGCGAGCGCGAAGTACTCGCGGAGCTGGTCGTTGTACGACCCGCGGGCCACGAGCGAGCGGACGACGCGCCGGACCTCTCGTTTTCCGACCGGCTTGACGAGGTAGTCGTCGAACGGCATCTCGACGATGTCGGTGTCGGGGTCGACGCCGGTCACCATCACGACCGGGAAGTCGTGGTTGCGCGCCCGGAGTTCGGACAGCACCTCGTCACCGGTGCCGCCGGGCATCTGCCTGTCGAGCATCGCGGCATCGAACGACTCCTCGGCGACGAGCTCCAGCGCCGCTTCCGCGCTCGACGCCGTCTCGACGCGGTAGTCGTCCGCGAGCCACGCCTCGTACAGCGTCGTCAGAGACGGTTCGTCGTCAACGGCGAGTATCGTCGGGGGTCCGTCGCCAGTCATGATCGTATGTGGGTGCGCCCGGAAGGAACCCGGTTGGCTGTGTCGTCCAGAGAGCGCTATTAAGCGGTTGCTATGAGGGCTCAATAGCTCTCAATTCCGCCGCGTCCGGGGTCGTACTCGACGAGTTCGCCCGCCTTCCGCGACCGGTCGGCATATGTTCGTGTGGTCCAACCCACCCGTATGCGAACCGTCGATGCGGCAGGACTCGAAATCGGCGACGACCGCCCGCCCCGAATCATGGGTGTGCTGAACGTCTCCAAGGAGTCCCCGTACAAGCCGAGCGTGTTCAACGACCCGAGCGAGGCCGCCGAGTACGTCGACCGCGAACTCATCGACGAGGGGGCCGACATCGTCGACGTCGGCCTCGAATCGGCGAACAAGCGCCTCGACGTGCTGTCGGCCGAAGACGAACTGGACCGCCTCGACACGGCGCTTTCGGTCCTCGACAGCGTCTCCGGCGACGCCGTCTTCTCCATCGAGACGCGCTACCACGAGGTCGCCGAAGCGGCGCTCGACGGCGGCTTCGACATGGTCAACGACATCTGCGGCTTCGCCGACCCGGAGATGCCCCGCGTCTGCGAGGAGTTCGACGCCGCCGTCGGCAAGATGGCCAGTCCCCCGGACCTCACACGCCCCGGCGCGATAGAGGAAGTCGACGACATCTACGACGCCCTCGAACTGAACGGCTTCACCGACAAAACCATCGTCGACCCCGCCTTCGGCGGCTGGTCGGAGGCGAAGACGCTCGAACACGACCGCGAGACGTTCGACCGCCTGCGGGAGTTCCGCGGTTACGGCTACCCCATCTTGGTCTCTATCAACCGCAAGAACTTCCTCCGAGACGTGGCCGGCCGCCCGACCGAGGAGGCCCTGCCCGTCAGCCTCGCCGCCACGTCGATGGCGGTCGAACGCGGTGCCCACGTCGTCAGGACCCACGACGTGAGAGAGACCCGCGACGCGGCCCTCATCGGCCACGAGTTCGCGCGCCGTCGCGTCCGCGAACCCGGCGACGTGTCGGTCGAGGAACTCGACGTGACGACGCCCGGCGAGGCCGCGAGGCACCTCGACCGCGTCGGCGCGAACCGCGAGGTCGCCGCCGAGAGCGTGACGCGCGTCTTCGAACTGGAGGGGCTCGGGGCCGACGACCGAGAGGCCCTCGCCGCCGCAGTCGGTGATGCGGGAGCCGTCTTGGCCGGCGGCGACACCGGAGCGCTTCTGGTCGGGACGCCCGCCGCGCTCGCCCGGCTTTCGGCGCTCGTCACGGACGCTTCCGACGCCCTCGAAGCCGCATTGGAGACGGTCGAGCGGGCGACGCGCTAACCCGGTCGAGAACCCTTCACAGACCCGTCTCCCCGTCTGACGTTCGGCAGACGTTGACCGTTCTACTAAGAGAAAACTTATACCATCCGACTCTAAAACGGTCCTGTGGACGCCGGAAGGGCACGCGGGTAGGGGTACACGAGTGCCGTTCCGGCCCATACAGTTACATTCTGAGCGACAGCTACACCATGGATTTCACCACGTGGGAACCCGTCTACGGGCGGATTCTCGACGACTTCGGCTTCGACCGAACCGGCGACGAGCGCGCCAGAGACGCGCTCGCGGACCTCGTGGAACCGTTCGACCGCGACCGGCTGAACTGGGCGGGCGCGACCGTCGCCGTCTGCGGGGCGGCCCCGACGCTCGACGACGAACTCGACAGGCTCGACGCCCCGGACGTGGACGTCGTCGTCGCCGCCTCCACCGCCGCCGACGCGGTCCGGGACGCCGGCTTCGACCTCGACTTGATGGTGACCGACCTCGACAAGAACCCCGAGACGGCGGTCGAACTGACCGAATCGGGCGTGCCCGTCGCGGCCCACGCCCACGGTGACAACCTCCCCGCGGTCCGCGAGTGGGTGCCGCGGTTCGACGCCGACCACGTCCTCGGGACGACGCAGGCGGCCCCGGTCGGTCCCGTCGTCAACTGGGGCGGCTTCACCGACGGCGACCGGGCGGCCTTCGTCGCCGACGAGCTCGGGGCGAAGCGGCTCGTCTTCGCCGGCTGGGACTTCGACGACCCGACCGTGGACGCGATGAAAGCGCGGAAGCTCCGGTGGGCCGAGCGCCTGCTTCGGTGGCTCGAACGACGCCGCGAGGAGCGCTTTTCCGTGCTCGACGGGCGACGCGACGGCATCGACCCGCTCCCCTGAGAGGCCCGCGCCCACACCGGCTCGTCGGCGCGGCGTTCCTCGCGCTCGCGCCCCGATTACCTCGTGTTCTGCGGGTGCACGTCGGCCCCCTCCTCGGTCGAGGTCGGCTCGTCCGCCGACTGCTCGACCACGCCATCGAACAGGGACGCGTCACAGCCGCGGCAGGTCGCCGAGACGCGCCGCTTCGTCCCGTCGCTCTCGGGGGCCGCCACCCGCTTCGTCTCGACTGTGACCGCGCCGTCGCAGGTCGGACAGGTCCGGAGACACAGCCGAAGGGCACCGAGGACGCGGTTTCGGTCCGCCGTCGAGAGCCGCCACCACCCGGGGTAGTACCGCCGGAACGTCGCGACCGCCGTGAGGTCGGCGACGAACGCGGCGCGAGAGGCCCACCGGCCCACCGTCCCGCGGTCGAGGCGCGCGAACAGCCCTCGCTCGTCCCAGCCCATCTCGATTCTGTCCGAGTCGACGCCGAGGAGCGCCGCCAGCGCCTCGCAGTCGTGGTCCCGCCCCGCCGTGTCGAGCACGCGGGCGCGCCACTCCTCGGCGAACTGCGGCGACAAAGAGAGCGTGCCGTCCGCGTCGGGCGCGAGGACGCCCGCGCCGTGTAGCGCGGCCGCGAGGTCGACCCGGCCGTCGAGCGAGAGCGGCGGCGACGGTCGCGCCGACGGGAGTTGCGGAGGCGACGGCGACGAGAGTTCGACGAGCGCGAAACCGAAGACGACGACCGGCGGCAGGGCGCCGAGGAACGCGCCGTACGGCACCCAGACGAGCCAGCCGAGCGTCCCGCAGACGAACGTCAAGAGGAGGAGCGGAAACACGAGCGGGGACCGGAGACGCGGTTGTCGGACCCCGGAGTCGGGAAGGAAGCGATGCCCGGACATACCAGAACCGTGGGTACGACACCGTATAGGTATGAACCGGGTACACCAGATAGCAAGAACGTAAACGTGCTCCCGTCCCGGAATTCGGTCGATAACATCATATTACCCGCGACAGTCGCGCCGCCGCGAGTGTCGACTATCGTACCACATCCATGCCAACAGACGTCCGAAAACGAGCGACTGCCGCCGTGAGACGTGGTAGGAAGCCGTTTCCAGCGTCTCCGGGCGATTAAGTTCAGTCGAACGGACCGGTTGGCCGGTCTCGCTCGCGAGTCGAGGTCGGACTGCCGCTACATTCACATAGCCGCCGTCCTGAGGCGCGCACATGCAACTGCACTGGCACCGCCGGGACCTGCGAATCGCGGACAATCGCGGGCTCGTCACGGCCGCGGAGGCCGGCCCCGTCGCTCCGCTTTTCGTCTTCGACCGGGACGTGCTCGACCACGCCGGCGCGCCCCGAGTCAGGTACTTGCTCGACGCGCTCGCCGAGCTCCGCGAGGCGTACCGGGAACGCGGAAGCGACCTGCTCGTCGCCCGCGGCGACCCCCGGACGGTCGTGCCGGCGGTCGCCGCGGCGCTCGACGCGAAACGAGCCGTGTGGGGCATCGACTACTCCGGGCTTGCCCGCGAGCGCGACGCCGACGTGCGGCTCGCCCTCGACGACGCCGGTATCGCTCGCGAACCGGTCCACGACGCCATCTTCCACCCGCCGGGGAGCATCACGACCAACGCGGGCGACACCTACGCCGTCTACACCTACTTCTGGAAGAAGTGGCGCGACCGCGACAAGCCCGAGCCGTACCCGGAACCGACGGCCGACGACCTCGTCGACGCCGCCGCGCTCGAAACCGCGGCAGAGAGCCTCTCCGACGCCGAGTTCGACATCGCCGTCGGCGACCTCCCGACCATCTCGGCCCTCGGCTTCGAGGAGCCGGCGGCGGCGGTGCAGTCGGCGGGGACCGAGGCGGCCCGCGAGCGCCTGTCGGCGTTCTGCGCGGACGCCATCTACCGCTACGCCGACGACCGCGACTACCCGACGCGGGACGCCACGTCCCGGCTCTCGACGGATCTCAAGTTCGGGACCATCGGCATCCGCGAGGTGTACGCGGCGACCGCCGCGGCCCGCGAGGGCGTCGGCGGCGAGCGAGACGAGTCGGTCGAGGAGTTCCAGTCGCAGTTGGCGTGGCGGGAGTTCTACGCCCACGTCCTCCGGGAGCACCCGAACGTCGTCACGGAGAACTACAAGGAGTACGAGGAGGACATCGCGTGGCGCGACGACGCCGAAGAGCTCGCGGCGTGGAAGGAGGGGAAAACCGGCTACCCCATCGTCGACGCCGGGATGCGACAGCTCCGCGAGGAGGCGTACATGCACAACCGCGTCCGGATGATTGTCGCGTCGTTCCTCACGAAGGACCTCCTGTGCGACTGGCGACACGGCTACGCGCACTTCCGCGAGCACCTCGCGGACCACGACACCGCAAACGACAACGGCGGCTGGCAGTGGGCCGCCTCGACCGGGACCGACGCCCAGCCGTACTTCCGCATCTTCAATCCGATGACGCAGGGCGAGCGCTACGACCCCGACGGCGAGTACATCAAGCGATACATCCCCGAGCTATCGGACGTGACGGCCAACACCATCCACGAGTGGCACGAACTGAGCAACCTCGAACGCGAGCGCCTCGCGCCGGACTACCCGGAGCCCATCGTGGACCACTCCGAGCGCCGCGAGCACGCGATTTCGATGTTCGAGGCCGCCCGCGGCGACGACTGAGCGACCACCGACTCCGCCTGCTGTTCTCCGCCGTCGGTCGCCGCGGCACGAACGACTTTCTCCTCGGGGACCGACTCCGAACGCGTGCACGTCGCTATCATCCTGTACGACGGCTTCGACGAACTCGACGCCGTCGCCCCGTTCGAGGTGTTCCAGAACGCCGGCGCGGCCGGAGCCGACTGCGAGGCCGAACTCGTCGCCCTCGACGACCGCGAGTCCGTGACCGCGAGCCACGGGATGCGCGTCGGCGTCGACGGAGTCCTCGACCCCGAGACCGACCGCCCGGACCTCCTCGTCGTCCCCGGTGGCGGCTGGAACTCCCGCGCCGAACAGAGCGCGTGGGCCGAAGCCGAGAAAGGCGAGATCCCCGACGCCATCGCCGCGCTCCACGAGGCCGGAACGACCGTCGCCGGCGTCTGTACCGGCGGGATGCTTCTCGCCCGCGCCGGCATCCTCGACGGCCGCCCCGCGGTCACCCACGGCGGCGCGCTCTCCGACCTCCGCGAGACGGCCGCCGAAGTCGTCGAAGCGCGCGTCGTCGACGACGGCGACGTGCTCACCGCGGGCGGCGTCACCTCCGGACTCGACCTCTCGTTACACGTCGTCGAACGCGAGTTCGGGTCTGCGGTCGCCGACGCCGTCTCGACCGAAATCGAATACGAGCGCCGGACAGAGCCGTTCGACGGCTGACACGCTCGCGCGAACCGGGGTCTCTCGAAGCGGAGAAATCGACTGAGAGCGACCCGAACACCGTGGTTTGTGCTAGCATACCTCTCCTCAAGTTTTAACAGGATTCCGCCCGACCCATGATATGGAGGTTACACATTATGAGCCACGAACTCGACCCGCTTCCGTACGAGTACGACGCCCTTGAACCCCACATCTCCGAGCAGGTGCTGACGTGGCATCACGACACCCACCACCAGGGCTACGTCAACGGCTGGAACGCGGCCGAGGAGACCCTCACCGACAACCGCGAAGCAGGCGAGTTCGGCTCGTCCGCCGGCGCGCTCCGCAACGTCACCCACAACGGTTCGGGACACATTCTGCACGACCTGTTTTGGCAGAACATGTCGCCGGAAGGCGGCGACGAGCCTGAGGGTGCGCTCGCAGAGCGCATCGCAGAGGACTTCGGTTCCTACGAGGCGTGGAAAGGTGAATTCGAAGCGGCGGCCGGCGCGGCCGGCGGCTGGGCGCTCTTGGTGTACGACTCGTTCTCGAACCAGCTTCGGAACGTCGTCGTCGACAAGCACGACCAGGGCGCGCTCTGGGGCTCTCACCCGATTCTCGCGCTGGACGTCTGGGAACACTCGTACTACCACGACTACGGCCCGGCCCGTGGCGACTTCGTGAGCGCGTTCTTCGAGGTCGTCGACTGGGACGAACCGTCGGCCCGCTACGACCAGGCCGTCGAACTCTTCGAGTAAACCCGATACATCCCGACTTTTCTTTCGGACGCGACGTCGCCAGCGGCGGCGCTGTTCGCGTCGAATCGAAGCGAACCGAGAGCGAGTCGTCTGCCGCGGGGTCGGGCCGCCGCTCAGGGCCGACGGTCGCGGGCGGTCGGGTCGGAGAACAGTTCCGTCCCGCCGAACTCCTCGTTCAACGCGCAGATCCGGTCGTGCAGTGCGGCGAAGTCGCGGCCGTCGGTCCCGCGGTCGAAGCCGGCGAGGACGCCGGTGGGGCGGTCGCCGACGAACGTCCGAAACTGCTCGAACGCGTCGAACCCGCGGACGGTGTAGCCGTAGTCCGCGTAGTACAGCGTCTCGTAGGTGTCTCTCGTGACGTACCCGAACCGCTCGTTGTCGATGAATCGAGAGACATCGAGACATTCGAGCGCGTCGGACACGTCCTCCCTGAGATAGAGGTGCTCGTAGCCGTGGTGGTCGAAGACCCAGAGGTCTCGGACGTCGTCCCCACCGAAGCTACGGAAGGCCTCGACGAGTCGTGCGGCGGCGTCGCTCATCGTTTCGGGTCTCGCGCCGCGGCTGATAAGCCTACTTATAGGACCGTCGAGACCCGTGCGGGGACTATGGGACCGCTCGTCAGCCGCAGTGCCCTCGTCCTCGTCCTCGTCGTCCCCGTCCCCGTCGCTCGCCGCCCGCGGTCGTCGGGGTTTTGCCCGTCGGCCGAGAAGCCTATGCCATGCCCAAGCCGAAAGACGATTTCGACACCCTCTACGGGTATCTCCTGTACGAACCCGCCGACATCCTCGACCCCGACTACATGTACACCGTCGGGGAAATCGCCCGCCTGATGCAGGGGCTGTCGCCGCAAGACGACCTCAGCGAGGAGACCGAAGACCGCATCATCCAGTGGACGATTCCGTGGATCGTCGCCAATCAGGAGGATTTCGTCATCAACGACCCCCGGAACGACGAACCGGGCTACTTCGGCCTCCACCCCGACGCCGTCCCCGAAGCAGACGAAGCGTAACGCCCGTCTCGCCCCCGTCGCGCGGTTCGGCATCCGCGAGTTCTTCCGACGTGAGACTCGCACAAACGGTTATCTGTCAGGTCGTTGTTTTCTCTCTCGTACGATGGCTCAATTCGACACCGAAGTCGCGGTCGTAACTGGCGCTGGTTCGGGAATCGGTCGCGCGACTGCGGAGGCGTTCGCCGCGGAGGGCGCGCGCGTCGTCGTCTCCGACGTGGACGTCGAGGGCGGCGAGGAGACCGTCGCGCGCATCGAGGCGGCCGGCGGGACGGCGACGTTCGTCGAGACGGACGTGACGGACGGCGACGCCGTCGCCGCGATGGTCGAGACGGCGGTCTCCGAGTACGGCCGACTCGACTTCGCCTGCAACAACGCGGGCATCGGCGGCGCGCAGAAACCGACCGCGGACCTCTCGGCCGACGAGTGGCAACGGGTCGTCGACGTGAACCTCAACGGCGTCTGGCGGTCGATGCGACACGAGATTCCAGCGATGCTCGACGGCGACGGCGGCGTCGTCGTCAACATGGCGTCGATTCTCGGGAAAGTCGGTTTCGCGAACGCGAGCCACTACGTCGCCGCGAAACACGGCGTCCTCGGGCTGACGAAGACCGCGGCCATCGAGTACGCCGAACAGGGCGTCCGCGTCAACGCGGTGTGTCCGGGCTTCGTCGACACGCCGCTACTCGGCGAGGGCGGCCTCGACGACCCCGAAGCCCGGAAGGGAATCGAATCGCTCCACCCGATGAACCGCCTCGGCGACGTGGACGAAATCGCCTCCGCGGTCGTCTGGCTCTGTTCGGACGGTGCGTCGTTCACCACAGGCGAGGCGCTCACCGTCGACGGCGGCTACACGAGTCGCTGAACCGGGACCTCGGGGCGTCGGTAAAGTCGACGCGGCGACTCACCTCGTCCGCGCCGCCTTCGCCGCGAGTTCGAGGTCCTCGCTCGGGCGAGTCGTGACGCTCGGGCCGTGGCCGGCGTGGAGTTCGGTCAGGTCGTCGCCGACGACCTCGCGCAGGCGGTCGATGCTCTCGACGAGCGCGCCGCGGTCGCCCTCGGGGAGGTCGGTCCGGCCGAAGCCGCCGTTCGCGAAGACGAGGTCGCCCGCGAAGCAGACGCCCGACTCGCGGGAGAAAAAACACAGGTGGTCGTCCTTGTGGCCCGGCGTGTGGACCGCCTCGAACACGTCGTCGCCGATTTGGACGCGTTCGCCGTCGTCGATGCGCCTATCCACGGCGAGGTTGCCGGTGTCGTAGCCCCACGTCTGCACGTCGAACGCCCCGCGAACGGCGTCGACGTTTTCGATGTGGTCCGGGTGGGTGTGGGTGAGGTACACCGCGTCGAGCGAGTCGGTAGTCTCGCGGACTTTCGGCACCACGTCGAAGTTCGCCCCGGCGTCCACGAGCGCGGTGGTCTCACCGTCGACGAGAAAGACGTTGCTCGTGAAGGCACGGATTCCCTGCGCGAGGTTGCGAATCATGGGCGAGGATACGAAAAGCGGGGTATTCGGTGTTGTGGGTGCAGGGAAACACGTTTAGACTCGAACAACTTTCACAGTTGGTGTACTGCCTGAAGAACATAAACATTAGCTGTATTGGCAATGGCCATGTCTCGTCCGGGTTGGTCAAAAGGGAAACAAATGAAGTTCCCGAAAATCTATACCCGCACCCTACAACTGTATTTGTATGAGCGAGGCCCGTACCCCAGATACACCCAAAGATACAGTTACAATCGTCAAAGAGGGTGACTGGTTTGTCGCAACAGACGAGGCTACGGGCGTGGCCAGTCAAGGGAAGACTCGACATGAAGCACTCGCAATGCTCGCAGAGGCGATAGAGCTTCACGAGTTACCCCTCCCAGCTGATGCTGACAAAGGCTCAATTGAGACACCTGACGCCCCTTGGTTTTGAACTTTGAGACGCGCACGCAAAACACAATTACGGCTGTTGACATCAGGTGTATTTTTAACTCTGATATCGTCTGACTGACTACCGTGTCACGACGGACCTATAGCGGCCGAGAAGTCGTCAAGGCCCTCCGGAAAATGCGCTATCGTCCTGCTGGACGAACCGGAAGCCACGTCCGTCTTGTGTACGAACATCCAGATGGTGAAACGCGTCGGGTCACCGTTCCGATGCACGAAGAGCTTGCACCGGGAACCCTGCGAAAAATTGCAGAGCAGGCAGGTGCAAAAGATTTCGACAGGTTCTGTGAGTGGATTGACGAACTTTCGTAGTCTACTCGTTGCAAACGTAACTGCCGAAATAGGGTATGTTTTACGGGACTAACGATGACCAACACCTAACCAGGGCACCTCTCATGCGCCAATATCTCGACCTCGTGACAGACGTTCTCGGCACCGGGCGACACAAACCCAATCGGACGGGCGTCGACACCATCTCGGGCTTCTCGAAGCACTACACCGTCGACCTACAGGAGGGCTTCCCGCTTCTGACGACCAAGGACCTCTCGGGGTTCCGCTGGAACTCGCTTATCCACGAACTGCTGTGGTACCTCTCCGGCGAGGAGCACATCCGCACCCTCCGCGAGGAGACGGGCATCTGGGACGCGTGGGCCGACGAGGAGGGCCACCTCGACACGGCTTACGGTCGGTTCTGGCGGCGCTATCCGGTTCCCGAAGAGGGGCTTTCGGGCGAGGCGTGGCCCGACGACGACCACCGCTGGATGAACGACGAGGGGACGTTCGACCAGCTCGCGTACGTCCTCGACACGCTCGAAGAGAACCCGAACTCCCGCCGGATGGTCATCAACGCGTGGCACCCCGCCAACGCGGCCGTCTCGACGCTCCCGCCGTGTCACTACACGTTCGTCTTCAACGTGCAGGGCGACGAACTCAACCTGCATCTGACCCAGCGCTCCGGCGACATCGCGCTCGGCGTCCCGTTCAACCTCGCGGCGTACGCCATCCTCGCGCAGGTCGTCGCCCAGCGCGCCGGCTTCGAACTCGGGTTGTTCGCCCACACCATCGTCGACGCCCACGTCTACTGCGGCACCGGCGAGCGCGGCGCGTGGTACGGCGACCACCTCGACGAACTCCAGTCCCGCCTCGCCGACGTGGCGTCGCCCGAAGAATACCTCGACGTGCGCGAGTGGCTCCTCGACGCGGCACCCGAGGAGGACGAGGGCGAGGAGGACTACGACCACGTTCCCGGACTGCTCTTGCAGGCCTCTCGCGAGCCCCGCGAGCGACCCACGCTCGACGTGGCCGACGTGCCGCTGGAAGCCCTCTCGTTCGAGGACATCGTCCTCCGCGGCTACGACCCGGCCGACGGGATTCGCTTCGCGGTGGCCGAATGAGCGGCGACCGTGCCAGCGGGGCAGACCCCGCCGTCGACTCCGCGGTCCGGTTCGTCCTCGTCGCCGCCGTCGCCGACAACCGCGTCATCGGCCGCGACGGCGACATGCCGTGGCACCTCCCCGAGGACCTCAAACACTTCAAGCGGACGACGACCGGTCACCCGGTCGTGATGGGGCGGACGACCTACGAGAGCATCGCCCGCCAACTCGGCGGCCCGCTTCCGGACCGCCACAGCGTCGTGCTGACGACCCGCGACCTCGACCTCCCCGAGGGTGCCGAAGCGGTCGATTCGGTCGACTCCGCGGTCGCCGCCGCCGAGACCGCGGCCGACGAGATGGGCGTCGAGACCGTCTACGTCGGCGGCGGCGCGACCGTCTACGAGCAGTTCCTCGACCGCGCGGCGGGGCTGATTCTCACCGAACTCCACGCGGCCCACGAGGGCGACACGCGGTTCCCCGAGTGGGACCGCGAGGACTGGGTCGAGACCGACCGCGACGACCGAGACGGCTTCTCGTTCGTCACGTACGAGCGCCGGGAACACCGGGACCCCGCCGCGGCCGGGGGAGCCGAGTGCGACCCGGAGGGGCCCGATGACTGACTCCACCACCCCCGACGACGAGTGGGAGTACAAAATCGTCCGCACGGCCGACGGCGGCCTGTTCAGCGGCGACACCGCGCCGATGGAAGACGCCCTCAACTCCCTCGGCGGCGAGGGGTGGGAGCTCGTGGACACGATTTCCGATTCGCGCGGTGCCGGCGCGAACAGCGGGCAGACGGCGCTCGTGTTCAAGCGGCCGACGCGCTGAGACGCCGGGCGTCGCCTCGCGGGGCCGCTCGCGAACGACCTGTGTTTCGCGTGACGCGTCACGAGTAGCTTTATTGACGCGAACGACCTCGTAAGAGGGAACGAAGCTTTCCTCGCTATGACCACTCCGACACTCGCAGACCGACTCCGCCAACCCGAGTACATCGGCGAGAACCGATGTACGCCGTGTACCGTCGTGAACGTCGTCATCGCCGCCGCGTTGAGTCTGTTGCTCGGTGTCGCGTGGCCGCCACTCGCACCCGTCTCGTTCGCCCTCTTCGCGGGCGCGATTTATCTCCGCGGCTACCTCGTTCCCGGCACGCCGACGCTCACGAAGACGTACCTCCCCGACCGGGTCCTCCGGTGGTTCGACAAGGAGCCGACCCAGACCCGCGTCGGGGCCGCCGCGTCCGCGCCGGCCGCCGGGGGCGGCGCAGACGCAGAATCGTCGGATGACGAAGTCGAATCGGGGCAGTTAGACGGCGATGGTTCGTCGGTCGCGGCGTTCGACGTGGAGGCGACCCTGATGGACGCCGGCGCGTTAGAGTTGGACGAGCACGGCGACGACCTCCGCCTGACATCGGCGTTCGAATCGGCGTGGAACGACGAAATCGCGCGCACCGACGAAACGGTCGCTCGACGGTGGCTCGCCCGCTTGACCGGGGTCAACGAGGCCGACGTCTCGCTGGAATCACGGGCTCGGAGCCGGTGGCTCGTGGCGGTGGTCGACGGCACCACCCTCGGCACCTGGGAGTCGGATGGCGCGCTCGTCGCGGACGCGGCCGCCGACGCCGCCCTCGACGGTCGGCTCGACGACTGGGACCGCCTGACCGCCGAACAGCGGAGCGCGCTGGCGAGGGGGCTCCGCATCTATCTCAACCGATGTCCGACCTGCGGCGGCGACGTCCGATTCGGCTCGGAGACCGCCGAGTCGTGTTGCCGGTCGTGGGAGGTGTTCGCCGTCCGCTGTGACGACTGCGAGGCGCGACTGCTGGAAGTCGACGCGGAGGCGCTCGAACCCGAAGCCGCCTGAACCACCGGACCGACGCGCCCGCCGCGACGCTCCGCCGGCGAATACATTTTTGTCTGTTGACAACATTTCCTCGGTATGAGCAAGGCGCACTTCGAGGTGTTCGTCGACGCGGCGGACGACTACCGCTGGCGACTCGTCCACGACAACGGGAACATCCTCGCCGATTCGGGAGAGGGCTACGCGTCGAAACAGAAGGCGAAGCAAGGCATCGAGAGCGTCAAGCGGAACGCGCCCGACGCGGACGTGGTCGAAGCGTAGTTTCGCCGTTCGAGGCCGTGATTCGTCGGAAATCGGTGGATAGCCCGCCGATTCGGGTACGAACCCCACACCGATGCCGGGTGTGGAGGCTTTTTCCGCCTCCGGGACTGACCGGAGAGTAATGACGAACGTCGCCGACGCGAGCGAGGAGGTCGCACGATGAACCGAAACGACAAGCAGGCTTACGACCGCGGGACGTCGCTTTTCTCCCCCGACGGACGCATCTATCAGGTCGAGTACGCCCGCGAGGCCGTCAAGCGCGGCGCGCCGGTCCTCGGCGTGCGCACCGCCGACGGCGTCGTTCTGGGGGCTCTCCGGTCGACCCCGTCGGACCTCATGGAAGCCGAGAGTATCGAGAAGCTACACAAGCTCGACGACGCGCTCGGCGCGGCCACGGCCGGCCACGTCGCCGACGCCCGAAAACTCGTCGACTTCGCGCGGACGACCGCCCAGCGCGAGCACCTGCGCTACGGCGAGCCCATCGGCGTCGAGACGCTCACGAAGACCATCACCGACAACATCCAAGAGAGCACGCAGTCCGGCGGCACCCGCCCGTACGGCGCGTCGCTCCTCATCGGCGGCGTCGAAAACGGCTCGGGTCGCCTCTTCGCGACCGACCCCTCCGGGACGCCCCAAGAGTGGAAGGCGGTCGCCATCGGCGGCCACCGCGAAGACGTACAGGGCGCGCTCGAAGACGGGTACGCCGAGGACCTATCGCTCGAAGACGGCCTCGCGCTCGCCGTCGAGGCGCTCGTCGCGGCCGACGACGAAATCGAGAGCGACGAGCTGAACCTCGTCACCGTCTCCGAGGCGGGCTACGAAATCGTCGACGAGGAGACCATCGCCGAGCTGTTCGCCGACGCGACCGCGGACGACGAGTCCGACGAGACGGACGAGACGGGCGAAAGCGAGGAGTAGATGACAGACGGGAGTCCGACCGGCGATAACGCCCCGACGACCGAGGCGGGGACGACAGCGGACGCGGGTTCGAGTGCGGACGCGGACGCGGACGTGACCGCCGGCGCGGCGGCCGTGACGCTCGACCGCATCGCGGTCTACCCCGTGAAGTCGCTCGACGCCGAGTTCGTCGACGCCGCCGACATCGTCGAGAACGGCGGGCTCCGTGGCGACCGCGAGTACGCCATCTTCGACGAGGACGGCGAGTACGTCAACGGCAAGCGCGAGCGGGCGGTCCACCGAATCCGAAGCTCCGTCTCGCTCGCCGACGGCACGGTCGAACTCTCGGCCCCCGAGATGGCCGATTACGACGGTCCAATAGCGGAGGCCGACGACTGGCTCTCGGCGTACTTCGGCTACCCGGTCGAACTCCGGCGCGACCCCGCCGGCGGGTACCCCGACGACACCGACGCCAGCGGGCCGACGGTCATCTCGACGGGAACGCTCGACGCAGTCGCCTCGTGGTTCGACGGCGTCGACGCCGACGAGATGCGCCGTCGCCTCCGCCCGAACCTCGTCCTCGACGCGACCGAACCGTTCTGGGAGGACCACCTGTTCGACCGGCGCGGGACGGTCGTCGAGTTCACCGTCGGCGAGGCGGCCTTCGAGGGCGTCAACCCCTGCCAGCGCTGTGTCGTCCCGAGCCGCGACCCCGACACGGGCGCGGAGACGGCCGACTTCCGGACGACGTTCATGACGAAGCGCCGGGAGACGCTCCCCGAGTGGTCCGGCGGCGACTGGTTCGACCACGACTTCCGGCTCATGGTCAACACCGCGGTGCCGGAATCGTCGTGGGGCGAGACGCTGTCAGCCGGCGACGTTGTCACCGTCGGCGACATCATCCCCGAGTGAATCGGGTCTTTTTGGGTCGCGTTCGAACGCCGCGCAGTCGGTCGTACCGCGAGGGCGAGCGGGTCGTCTAATCGCAACACGGCAGTCGGTATCACACCCGATTTGAAGCGACAACCTTTTACAATTACGAGCAATACCAAAGGATGTACCAACGTGCTCTGTTGGTGTAGTCCGGCCAATCATATCACCCTCTCACGGTGATGACCAGGGTTCGAATCCCTGACGGAGCACTTCTCCCAATCCCCGAACCGCGAGCGACAGCGAGCGTGTTCGGGTCCGAAATGCGACGACGGATTCGAGCAGCGAGCAACGCGTTGCGAGTGAGTTCGAATCCCTGACGGAGCACTTCTCTCAACACCTGAATCGCGAGCGATAGCGAGCGTTCTCTCCGCCGGCTACGCCTCCGGGTCGCCGAGTTTCGACATCACGATATCTTCGGCGGTTCGCAACCGGTACTGAACAGTCGAACGCGGTACGTCGAGCACCCCGCTGAGGTCCTCGACGGTCACCGTGCGCGGGCGCTCGTAGTAGCCGTGTTCGACGGCGGTTTCGAGCGCCTCCCAGTGGGCCGCCGAGAGGTCGGCCGCGATGCGTGCCTCGGCGTCCCAGTTGCCGGCGTTCGTGAGATGTTCGACGTCCAGTTGCAGGCCGTCTCTGAGTTGCGCCTCGATGGTCTCGTACAGTTCGCCGAGCGGGTGGTCGCCGGGGTAGAGGATGCGCCAGCGGTACGCGCCCTCGCGGCGGGACGACTCGAAGATGACGCCCGGTCCGACGTGTTCGAGGACGTACCGGGGAATCGAGTGGCAGTTGCTCACCTCCTCGCGGTAGGTGTAGACGGTCATCGAGTGGTCCGAGCGGTCGAGGACGTGGTAGTCGCGGTGGGTGTGACAGTCGGGGGCGTCGAGGCACTCGTTGCACCGCGTCTCGTCGAGAAACACCTCCTCGAACGCCGACAGTGCCTCCGGCGTGCCGACGACGTGGTCGACCCGCCACATCACGTCCTCCGTGGACGAACAGACCGACGAGCGAGAGCGCAGACTCGGGTACTCGTAAAACAGGTCCATCAGCTCGTCGGTTCCCTCCGAAAAGCGAACGACGAATTCGAACTCGCGCATTCGGTCTTCGTTCTGTCGCGGAGTGACTTAGCATGTACTAATCCGAGACCGGGCGTGTTCGTGGTTCCTTCAGGGTCATGTTCGTCTTCATCACTACCTCTCCGGTCTGAGTTGGCAGATGCTAACGAAATAGTGAGGCCAGTTTAGCACAGAGCGAAAAACGCGGCGAACGGTACCGGTGCGACACGGCAGACGCGGGTTCCACCCGTCGATTCGGACACGTACGTGCGGCTCGGGGGCGCTCGCTCGCGGGGACCGGTTCTGACGGTCCCCATCTCACCGACCGTAACCGTTCACCCCAACCAACCAACCAACCAACCTCGGACGGCGGCCGGGTCACCACCTATTTGACGCCCGGTCGTCTACCCGCACGAGGATGTTACTCGCGGGAACGGTGGTCGCCGACGCGTCCACCATCATCGAAGAGGGTGCCGTCGTCGTCGACGGCGACCGCATCGTCGCGGTCGGAGCGCACGCGGAGCTCACGGAGCGGTATCCCGACCACGAGCGACGCGAGTTCGGCATCGTCGCGCCGGGGCTGGTCGGTGGACACGTCCACTCGGTGCAGTCACTCGGAAGGGGCATCGCCGACGACACCGAACTGCTGGATTGGCTGTTCGACCACGTGCTCCCGATGGAGGCCGGTCTCGACGCCGAGGGGATGCGCGTCGCCGCCGAGCTCGGCTACCTCGAATGCATCGAGTCCGGGACGACGACGGTCGTCGACCACCTCTCGGTCCGACACGCCGCGCAGGCGTTCGAGGCCGCGGGCGAGATGGGTATCCGCGGACGCATCGGGAAGGTGCTCATGGACACGAACGCCCCCGAGGGGTTACAGGAAGACACCGACGCCGGCCTCGCCGAGTCCGAGCGCCTCATCGAGCGCTATCACGATGGCTTCGACGGCCGCATCCAGTACGCCGTCACGCCGCGGTTCGCCGTCACCTGCTCCGAGGCGTGTCTGCGGGGCGCTCGCGCGCTCGCCGACCGCCACGAGGGCGTCCGCATCCACACCCACGCCAGCGAGAACCGCGACGAAATCGCCACCGTCGAGGCGGAGACGGGGATGCGCAACATCCATTGGCTCGACGAAGTCGGCATCACCGGCGACGACGTCGTCCTCGCACACTGCGTCCACACCGACGAGTCCGAGCGCGAAGTCCTCGCGGAGACCGGCACGCACGTCACCTACTGCCCGTCGTCGAACATGAAACTCGCGTCGGGCATCGCGCCGATTCCCGATTACCTCGACCGCGGCATCAACGTCGCGCTCGGCAACGACGGCCCGCCGTGCAACAACACGCTCGACCCCTTCACCGAGATGCGGCAGGCCAGCCTCCTCCAGAAAGCCGACGCGCTCGACCCCACGAGCACGCCCGCTTCGACCGTCTTCGAAATGGCGACCCGAAACGGCGCGAAGGCCGCCGGGTTCGACCGCGTCGGCGAACTCCGCGAGGGGTGGAAAGCCGACATCGTCGGCATCGACACCGACCGCACGCGAGCGACGCCGCTCCACGACGCGCTTTCGCATCTCGTGTTCGCCGCCCACGGCGACGACGTACTGTTCACCATGGTCGACGGCGACGTGCTCTACGACGGGGGCGAACACGTCCGCGCGGACGCCGACGACATCCGAAAGCGGGCGCGGGCGGTCGCCGACGGTCTCGACTCGGCACCGACGAGCGACTGAGCCTATCCCGCTCACGAGACCGCCTCGCAGGCAGGAGCGGCCGCACCCGCGAGGCCCGCCGCCATCGTCGCCTCTTTCTCTCCGCGCGACCCCACCCGAATCATGACCGTCCGACTCCGCGCGGCGACACCGTCCGACCTCCCCGCGATTCGGGAGATTTACGCGCCGTTCGTCGATGACACCGCGGTTTCGTTCGCCTACGACCCGCCGAGCGTCGCGGACCTCGAAGCGAAACTGGAAAAGAAAACCGACTACCCGTGGCTCGTCTGCGAACTCGACGGCGAGATTGCCGGCTACGCCTACGCCGGGGCGTTACGAGACCGCATCGCCTACCAGTGGACCGTCGAGACATCGATTTACGTCAGTCCGAAGTTCCAGCGCCGCGGCGTCGCCCGCGGTCTCTACACCGCGCTTTTGGACCTGCTCGAACGACAGGGCTACGTCTCGGCCGTCGCCGTCATCACGACGCCGAACCCCGCGAGCATCGCCTTCCACGAGTCGTTCGGCTTCGAGCGCGTCGGCCGCTTCGAGCGCGTCGGCTACAAACGCGACGCGTGGCACGACGTGGAGTGGTGGAGTCTCGACCTCGGCGACCGACCAGACGACCCCGACGCACCGCTGTCCGTCGCCGACGCTCGCGAACGTGACTGGTGGGACGCCGCGCTCGCCCGCGGGGCGGCGCTCGTCGAAAACAGCGCATAACAGTCCCACCCGAACCGGGTCGGTTCTCGTCGTCCGACTCGCTCGCGTTCAGACGCCGGCTTCGAGGGAGTCTTCCGCCTCGGTGTCCGCCGAATCGCTTCCGTCGGTCGTATCGGCTTCGTCGACCGCTTCGACCTCGTCGGCCGCCTGTCCGCCGGCCCCCGCCTGTTCGAGCACGTAGCGCTCGACGCCGGCGGAGAGCATCGCCTGCCAGTCGTCGAACTCGGTGTTCGACTCGACGTACCGGTCCCACTCGTGGGTCGGTATCGACTCGAAGGAATCCTGATCTGCGACCGCGAACCCGCTTTCTTCGAGGAATTCACTGATCGATGCCGCCTGACAATGTGACTCGACCCACGGCGACGGGAACAAGTCGGCCAGCGTTACCTCGCCGCCGAGACCCCCAATCTCGACGTCGAGTGTCGCGGCCGTCGTTTCGGCCTCACCCATACCCGGGTCCTACAGCCATGGATATAACGGTGTTGCGGTTGGCGTCCGTGAGAGTCAGTTCGTCGAGACGATTTCGACCACGTCGCGGTGCGAGAGCTCGTGGTCCGACCCGATTTGCCGCTTCGAGTGGCAGTCGATGCCGTGGAGGAGGCCGTCGCCGATGTCTGAGTGGAGGTGGTACGCGAAGTCTTCGGTCGTCGAGTCCTCAGGGAGGATAAAGCAGTCGCGGAAGACGCCCTGCGAGTCGCTTTTGCCGTTCGCGCTCCCGGGGAAAATGGCGATGGCACCCATCACGTCGAACAGCGCGTTTTCGAGCGATTGCTGGACGCCCGTGCCGCCGAACTCGGTGACGAACCCGCGAATCTGTTCGAGACCCGCCTCCTGTTCGTCGCTCACGTCGCCGACGATGTCGAAGTCGTCGTCGCCGGGGCGGTAGTCGACGACGCCGCCCTCATCGGCCTTCTTCAGCGCCTTTTCGGCGTGCGCCGAGGTGGGGACGAACGTCAAGTGCTCGTAGCCGGGGTCCGCCGTGATTTCCTCGTAGTTCTCCTGGGAGACCGACTTGTCCATCTTGTTCGCCGCGATGATGATGGGCTTCGTGCGCTTCCGAATCTCGCGGGCGAGTGACTCTTTGTCCGCGTCGTCCCACTCGTCGGGGTCGAGTTCCAGTCCGAGCGAGAGGATTATCTGCTTGATTTCGTCTTTGTTCGTCTTGAACGCGGACATCTGCTCCGCGAGGTCGACTTCGATGTCCTTGTCCTCGCCGTGGTAGCCCGAGCGGTAGCGGTCGATACCCTTCTCTAAGACGCCGAGGTACCACATGTCCAGTTCGTTTTCGAGGAAGTCGATGTCCTCGCGGGGGTCGTGGCCCTCCGTGGCCTCGCCTTCGATGTCCGTCTCACCGGAGAAGTCGACGACGTGGACGAGCACGTCCGCCTCGTTGAGGTCGGTGAGGAACTGGTTTCCGAGGCCCTTACCCTCGTGCGCGCCGGGGATGAGCCCCGCCACGTCGACGAGTTTGACCGGAACGAACCGCATCCCGTGGTCGCAGTAGCCGACCGAGGGCGTACACGACTCGTCGAACTCCGGGGCCGCACACTCGACGCGGACGTACGCCTCGCCGATAGAGGGGTCGATGGTGGTAAACGGGTACGCGCCCTCGGGCACGTCGTTCATCGTCGCCGCGTTGAAGAAACTCGACTTCCCGACGGACGGTTTTCCGACGAGACCGATCTTGTAACTCATTCGTTGGTCGGACTGGTGTCTCGAACGCTAATAACCGTTCGACGTTCGTCTCGCTGTGCGTGAAATTCACACGCTCTCGGTGTCGAGGAGGACGATTCCCCGCGCTCGACTCCCGGGTTCGAGCGCCGGGGACGCGACTCCGTCGGCGAGTTCGCGGCGGGTGCGAGCCAAGCCGCACCCGCGAGCTGACGGTCGTTCCGCATCCGAGCGCGGTCCCTTCGGCTCACGTCCGGTGCATCTTTGTCTTCACGTCCCCGACTGCCGGGCATGACCGACCGCGACGAGACGGCGAGCGAGACCGTATCCGCGTCGAACGCGAGCGCCGACGCGACCGCCGTCGAGTCCTCGCCGGACGACACGACCGACGCGGACACGTTCCGCGTCGGCATCCACGTCACCGAGACCGAACTCCGGTTCGTGGTCAACGTCCCGTCCGACATCGACTCGGGGTGGACCGACCCCGACGCGTTCCAGCGCCTCGTCGAACGCGTCACGTGGGAACAACTCGACCAGCGGGAGACGCTTCAGACCGTCGCAACCGCCGCCACCGAGGGCGAAACGGTGTTCCTCGGGACGGTGACGCTCCGACCGGACGAGACCGTCGTCGACCACGACCTCCGCGTGCCACCGCTCGACGGGCGGTGACCCGACTCAGCATCACCGATGACCGAACCCACGACTGAGACCGCGATTCGAGAGATTCAGGACGCCGCGCTCAGCCGAGCGCTCACCGACGACGACCACGCGAGACAGTCGCTCGCCGTCGCCGGCGCGCTCGAAACGGCCAGAACGGAAGCGACCGACGCGGCGTTCGACGACGGCGGCGTGACGCTCGCGGCGTCGCTGGCGTTCGTCTCGACGCTGTTCGCTCACCGCCGCCTCCGCGAGTCACTCCGGTCGAGCGTCCGCGCGTCCGACGATTCAGCGTGGTTCCCCAGCGGCGCGCCCGCCCGCGTCGACGACGACCTCGTGGTCGCGGGCGCACGGCTCGCGGTTCGACGGTTCGACGTCGACCCGGCGCTCGTCTGCGCGCTCGGTGACGTTTCGATAGAAAAAATCGCGTCGGGCGAGTGAGTATCCCGACCGTCAGGCTCTGACAAAACGGTCGGGGGCGTAGTGGAATGGGGTGCCTCTGAACCACAGTACCCGCCCGGACGCGGAAGGCTGAAACCCAAGACCCACGCTCGATGCGTGGAAACCCGTGTCTGACTCGTTAGTTGTTGGCGTGGTCCGGCGGGCCACCGCCGTTGCCGTTGCCGTTGCTCCCGTTCGAATCGTCCGAGGAGTCGTCCGACTCATCCGCGGAGTCGTCAGCGTCGTCCGCGGAGTCGTCAGCGTCGTCCGCGGTTTCGGTCTCCTCGTCGTCGCTCTCCCCGTCTTCCTCGTCGCTCGCCTTATTGTTGTTAGCGTGGTCCGGCGGGCCACCACCGTTGCCGTTCTTGGCGTTGGCGGAGTTCCCGGGAGCGTCCTCCTCGTCGTCAGCGTCGTCGCTGTTCTTCGGACCGGCGTGGTCCGGGCGCTTGTCGTCCGCGTTACCCGGGTTGTTCTCGGTCACGAAGTCGGAGACGGCCTGTCCAAGCGGGCCGTCACTGCCTGTGTCCTTGAGACGGTCGACGAAGCTACTGACGAGCTGTCCGAACGGGTCGTCCGCGGCGACCTCACCCTGCAGGGTGACGGTCGTATCGGCGGTGAGACCGTCGTACTCGGCGGTCACGTCGACCGTGACGGTCTGCAACGGTGAGCTGAGGTCGACGGTACCGTTCTCGTCCGTCTCGTACTCGCCCGCGTCCGTGTAGTTCCCGTCGACCGCGACCGACGCGTTTTCGACGGGCTCGCCGTCTTCGGTCACGGTGATGGTGACCGACTCGTTTCCGTCCTGCGAGACGGAGACGTCGAGGTCGTCAGCCTCGACGGCGACGGTCGTCTCGGCGGTGAGGCCGTCGGCGGTCGCGACGAACGTCAGGTTCGTCGTGGTCGTCGGCTCTGTGACTTCGACGGTTCCGTTCGCGTCCGTCTGGTATGTTCCATTGCCGGCGTAGTCGGTCCCGTTGACCTGAACCGACGCGTTCTCGACGGATTCGCCGTACTGGGTGACGATGGCGACGACCGTGTCGTTAGCGTCGTCGGCCTCGACCGAGACGTCGAGGGACTCGTCGAGCGGGACGAGGACGACGGACGTGCTAGTCGTGTTGTTCCCCTCGGAGACGGTGAACGTCGCGTTCACGCGTTCCTGCGGAGTGGGGAGGTCGATGGTGCCGTTCGCGCCCGTCGCGTACGTTCCGTTCCCGGCGTAGTTATCGCTCGATTCGACGACGACCGTCGCGTTCTCGACGGCCGTCTCGTTCCGTGTCACGGTCACTGTCGCGTCGCCCGTGTCGGCGTCCTGCGTGACGCCCACATGGAGAGCATCGGCGCTCGCGGCACCGACGGTCCCGGGGACCATCGCGACGGCGAGCATCGCAACGACCATGACTACGGTGAGGTGTTTGCTGCCGCGCATGCAACCGTTCCTTCTAACCCTGATACGGTAAAGGGGGAGAATCGTAACCCCGGTTTTCGCTGAGTTTCACCCCAATCAACGCGTTCGAAATCGGGCCTTCGTCTGTCGATTTCGCCGAGTTTCGCACCGAACGACTGACTGGGTCGCATCGGAACACCCTCACAGTCGTATTCGGGGTGCCAGCGGCGGCGGCCCGCAACTGCGAGAGTGTTGCCACTCTCGAACGACGAGAGAGACGCGACCGGAAGGCGGTCGCTCCGTGTCTGTGCGTGCGAGCGGACTCTCCGCTCGCGCTCGTCATAAATGAAAAAAGCCCACTGGACTGTAGTCCAGTGGGCTTCGTATGAGTGGGGGGCGGCGAACTGGATTTCCCAGAGGATCGCTCACTCCAGTACTGACCAGAACGCAGGTGAGCTTAACTTCCGTGTTCGGGATGGGTACGGGTGGAACCTCACCGCTCTGGCCGCCGTAATGCCGACCAGCGGAATCGAACCGCTGTCATACCAATATCGGTTGGGCCGTCTTACCAATGTGTTCGTGCAATCCAGTTTGCGCCTGGACCCGTTCTCGGGTCTCAGTGCGTATGAATGTGGCTTGGACTGTTAGTGCTCGCGGGCTTAACAACTCGTTGCCTCGTTGCGTACACCCCGAGTCTATCGAACTCGTCTTCTACGAGTGTCCTCAGTGGAACTTCTTTTCCGTGTGGGTTTCGAGCTTAGATGCGTTCAGCTCTTACCCCGTGGTGCGTAGCTGCCCGGCATCTGCCCTCTCGGACAACCGGTACACCAGTGGCACCCATTCGTAGTTCCTCTCGTACTATACGAACGTTCACGTCAAGTTCCTTAACACCCCCAATAGATAGCAGCCGACCTGTCTCACGACGGTCTAAACCCAGCTCACGACCTCCTTTAATAGGCGAACAACCTCACCCT
>ENA-ORDC01000607-ORDC01000607.1-marine-metagenome-genome-assembly--contig:-NODE-607-length-33825-cov-20.931403_pt1 | contig 33825 bp, 27 predicted proteins | sample MGYA00237783_ERZ508515 | MGnify/ENA primary metagenome ERZ508515 (study PRJEB26186, sample SAMN06268792) | marine metagenome | isolation source: Eden Landing Ponds, San Francisco, CA, USA | place... | reverse complement strand
TTCTCGGCGTGGGCCGTCCCCGTCACGTCCGCTGCGGTGGGTTCGTCGTCCATCCGCAGGTCGTCGCCGCTTCGATAGTCGAGTTCCTGAGTCCCCCGGGAGTAGCCGTGTGGCGAGTCGCTGGTGTCGTACTCTCGTGACTCTTTCCACCAGTTGCCCCGCTCGGCGTCTCTGAGTTCGTGGACGAGTTCGTCCAGCGTCTGGGGCATCCCCCGGGCGCGCTTGCGTTCGAGTCGCCGATCCATCTCGGCGTCGAGTTGATCGAACGGATCGACCTCCAACTCCTCGTCGCCCACCGGCTCCTGCCACGGGTCAGCCTCGTCGAAGGCGTCCTCCTCGGGCTCGTCGTCTTCGAGCATCGCGTCGCTCTTCATTCGGACGAGGACGCTCGCGTAGAACAGCGCCCGCCCCGAGGTCCGCAGGTCCGCCTCCTCCAGGGCGTCGAGGAACTTGTCGGTCACCCGGACGACGTCGATGTCCCACGGGTCGATCTCGCCGTCTTCGGCCAGCTGGACGAGCACCTCGACCGGTTCGACCTCGTCTTCTCCCGGCCCTTCGGGCCCGGGTGGCCCACCGGGGCCGCCCTGATCGCTGCCGGTGACGACGCTCGTCCCGCCGTCCGGGAGGCTACGGGTGTCCTCGCTGGCGGTGTCCCCTTCGTCCGGTGCGTCACGATCCTCGTGGCCTGCGATATTCAGCGGAATATCCTCCTCAGTCATGGCTCACCTCCGGTCCTACTGCTCGCGGCTTCCGCCGCTCGACTTTCGGAGACGCTCACTACCGTTCGCGTCTCCCTGCTCGCGGCTTCCCCCGCTCGCGTTTCCGCTGCCCTTGCTGCGCTGCGGGCAGCTCTGCTCACGGGTCGCTCCGCTCCCCGTTCGCATTTTCCGCGGTTCTTCGCGACGCTCAGAACCGCGCTAGTCATCTGCCGGAACACCTCCTGTACTCAGGTCGATCCCAGTCACCGCGGAGACGTTGTCCTGTTGCATCGTCACGCCGATGGCGCGCTCGGATCGTTCGAGCAGCGCCGAGCGATGGCTGACGACGACGAACTGGGCGTCGCCGGCGAGTTCGTCGACCATCTCGCCAACGAGGTCGGCGTTGTGGGCGTCCAGAAACGCGTCGACCTCGTCCAGCGCGTAGAAGGGTGCGGGGTTGTGGCGCTGGATCGCGAAGATAAACGCGAGCGCCGTCAGGGACTTCTCGCCTCCGCTCATCGCGTTGAGCCGCTGGATCGGCTTGTCGCCCGGCTGGGCCTTCATCGTCAGACCCCCCTCGAAGGGGTCGTCTTCGTCTTCGAGATGGAGGTGGCCCGTCCCGTTCGAGAGGCGCTCGAAGATGTCCTGGAAGTAGCCGTTGATCGCGTCGAACGCCTCCATGAACGTCTCCTTTTTCTTCGCTTCGTAGGACTCGATCCGCTCGCGGATCCCGTCGGCCTCCTCCTGCAGGGTCGCGCGCTTGTCCTCCAGGTCGTCGAGATCCGCCTGCACGTCGTCGTACTCCTCGATCGCGAGCATGTTCACGGGTTCGAGCTTCTCCATCTCGCTCTCCAGGCGCCCGATCTGGGACTCGACCGTGTGGTGGTCGGGGATCTCCTCGGGGTCGTAGTCGCCGACCTCGCTCTCGAGTTCGTCGATCTCCCAGTCCAGTCGCTCTGCAGTCTCCTCCAGGGAGTCGAGTTTGCTCTGGACGCGCTCGACCGCGTCTTTCTGCTCGTCGCGCTCGTTCTTGGCCGCTTTCAGATCCTCGCGGAGGTCCTCACGCTCGCCTTTGAGGTCGGCCAGTTCGTCTTCGAGGTCTGCGACTGCGGCCTCTTTCTCGTCGAGTATCTCTTCCTGCTCCTCGATCTTCGATTCGAGTTCGGCGATCTCCTTCTGGCAGTCTGCCTTTCGGTTCTGCGCGGTCTCGATCGTCTCGTGGAGATCGTCGATCGCGTCCTCGGCGTACTCCTTTTCGAGCTGTTTCTCGTTCAACTCGGCGTCGAGATCGTCGACCTTGCCCTGGAGATCGTCGATCTCGTCCTGGATCTCTTCGGCTTCGTCAGTCAGATCCGGCAGCTCCGAATCCTCGATCTCGGTCTCGAGGTCGTCGATCTCGCTCTCGATCTCAGCGATCTCGTCCGCTTTGGCCTCGATCTCGGCTTCGATCTCGTCCATCCGATCGGAGACTTCCTCGCGTTCGTCTTCGATCGATTCCAGGTCGGCTTCGAGATCACTGATCTCCTCGCGGACGGCCTCGCGCTCGCTCTCGCGTTTCTCGATCTCGTTTTCGATATCTCGGACCTGTTCGGCGGCGTCGGACTTGCGGTCGCGGGCGTCTTCCAGCCGGTCTTCGACGTCCCGGATGTCGCTCCGGATGTCCTGGCGCTGATCTTCGAGGTCGTTGATCTGCTGAGCCACGCGTTCGAGTTTGCCCTCGCTCCCCGCGAACGAATAGCGCGAGCCGCTCTGAGAACCGCCGGTCATCGCGCCGCTCTTCTCGACGAGGTCACCGTCCAGCGTGACGAGTCGAGCGTCGCCCATCAAGTCGCGGGCGGTCTGCATGTCCTCGACCACGAGCGTGTCGCCGAGGACATACGAGAAGACGGCCGCGTACTCGCTGTCGAAGTCCACGAGATTGTACGCGAAGTCCACGACGCCCGGATGGTCGGGTTTGCTCGGTAGCGACCGATGCTGCATCTTCGTGATTGGCAGGAACGTCGCTCGGCCGGCGTTTCGGGACTTGAGGTACTCGATACAGCGCTGGCCGACGCCGTCGTCGTCGACCACGACGTGGGCCATCCGCCCGCCAGCGGCGGTTTCACAGGCGACAGAGTACTTCCCGCTGACACTGCCCAACTGAGCGACCGTGCCGTGGACGCCGTCTTTGCCAGCGTTGAGGATCGTCGTCACCGCGCGGCCGTAAGAGCTGTCGCCCGAATCGTCAGCTTTGGCTTCTAACTGTGCGTACTGCTGCTGTTTCGCGCTGATCTCGTCTTCGATCGAGTCGAGATCCGACTGGAGTTCGCGCTTTTCCTGGGTGAGGTCCTCGACGACCTCGGTGATCGTCTCGCGGTTCTTCTGGGCCTTCTCCAGTTCGGCCTGCAGGTCTTCGAGTTCGGCCTCGATCTCCGGGATCCGCTGTTGGGCCTCTTCGATGGCCTCCTCTTTCTCCTGCTGGGCGTTCGAGCGCCGCCGGGCCTCGTCGAGCAGTCGATCCTGCTCGTGCTGGAGGTCGTTGCGTTCGGATTTCGCTTGCGCGAGATCCTCTTTGCGGGCCTGCAGTTCCTCCCGGACGTCCTCGAACTCCTCGCCTAACTCCTCGATCTCGGCTTCGACCCGCTCTAACTCCGCTTCTTTCTCCTGGATCTCGGCCATCAGCGAGGACTTCTTCACTTTGATCTCGCGGATCTCGCCGTCCAGATCGTCGATCGTCTCCTGCTTGCGGTCGATCTCGACAAACGACTGGCGGCGTTCGTTCTCGGCGTCTTCGAGTTTCTCTTCCGCATTGGCGATCTTGTCTTCGAGCCGCGAAATCTCGCCTTTGACCTCCTCGATCTCGCGTTTGAGCTGGAGTTGCTCGTCCTCACCTTTGCGTTCGATCTCGCGGTTCAACTCCGCGAGTTCGTCTTCCAGCCGCACGACTTTGCCCTGGCGCTCGTCGAGTTCGGCCTGCAGCGCTGCGAGTTCGTCTTCCTTGGTGTCGATCTTCTCGCGAACCTCGCCGAGATCCTCGCGCTTGTCCTCTAACTCCGCGGCCTTGCGATAGCCCTCGTACTCTTCTTTCTGCTCGCGTAGCTCCTGATATTCCAGCGCGGTCTCGCGTTCGTCTTCGAGCTGGTCGAGGCGATCCTGTTTCTCTTCGATGCGGAGGTCGGCCTCCTCGATGCGGTCCTCGACTACTTCGAGTTCCTCGAAGGCGTCCTCTTTCTTGGCGTCGAACTCCGCGACGCCCGCGATCTCGTCGATGATCTGCCGGCGGGCGTAGGGCGTCATGTTGATGATCTCGGTCACGTCGCCCTGCATGACGACGTTGTACCCCTCGGGCGTGACGCCGGCCTGCGCGAGCAGGTCCTGAATGTCCGAGAGATTCACGGAGCGACCGTTGATATAATAGTAGGAGTAGTAGTTGTCGTCGGTCTCCTTGACGCGGCGCTTGATCGTGATCTCCTCGATGTCGCCGACCTTCTCCGTGCCGGCGGCGTTGACGACCTGCGAACGATCGAGGGTTCCGTCGGAGTTGTCGAGGACGACCTCGACGCTGGCCTCGCGCTCGCCCGCGTGTTCGACTTCCTCGTCGGCATGGCCGGGGTTGTAGATGAGATCCGTCAGCTTCTCCGCGCGGATACCCGAAGTTCGAGCGAGTCCGAGCGCGAACAGCACGGCGTCGATAATGTTGGACTTGCCCGAGCCGTTCGGGCCGCTAATAGTCGTAAAGTCTTCGTAGAAGGGGATTCGCGTCTTCCGACCGAAGCTCTTGAAGTTGTCGAGTACGAGCTCTGTGATGTGCATGGGGGGTCAACTACTCGCTGACGCCAGGTGGGCACCCGGTGGCGTCACGCGATGATGATGTCCGATCCGCTTTCGGTCTGTTCTTCGTCGTCAGTTGCGTCGGGTTCCTCATTGTTAGCTTCTTCGGCCGGCTCCGGTCCGGCGTCCTCGATGTCGGTCTCGGGATCGGGCTCGCCGTCCGGGCTGAACCCGTTGCCGTCGTCGACCGCGTTCTCCAGTTCCCGAATCCTGACCTTGCACTCGACGAGTTCGTCGGTCAGTCCGTCGACGGTCGCCTGTAGCTGATTGACCTGCTCTTCCAGTTCCTCGACGCGGTTGCCGCACATATTCACTACCCCAGCCTCTGCCTGCATAAACCTACGTCAGACATTCACATAGCTGCTGACACTAGTCTGACGAAACGACGACTCGGACACGACGGCCCTACAGCGTCCTCGAGACCGACCCGCGTTCGAGGAACGCCGTCTCGTAACCCTCGTGTCGGGAGAGCGAACACGGCCCGTCGACAGTGACTGTGAGTTCGTCACCACTCGACGGTGCTTCCGGTAGTTCCGCTCGGTAGTGGGCACCCAGCACGGGGCCGATCGCGTCGTCTAGCTGGCCATCGAAGCCGACGCTCTCGATTGTGGCCGACAGCGAGAATCCGGGAATCGAGAAGTGATTGTAGGGCGTCCGCGGCGAGACGAGCAGCGTCGACCCGTCGACTGTGGCCACCATCGTCGCGTCACCGACGCTCCCCACTTCGACGGGCGAGCCCGGGAGTTGCCCCATCCGGGGCGCGTACGACAGCGGCAACATCCCCATCTCCATGGGCGAGACAGCCGCGCTCGAGCCCTGCTGGTCGGGGAACTGCTCGAAGCGAATGTCGTCGCGCTCACTCTGAGCGTACTCGAAGCTGAATTCGGCAGTAATCGACTCACCGAACTGCCCCTGGAAGTCGTCGACGGTAGTCGCACCGACGGCCGGAACGTCGACTTCGACGGTGTAGGTCCCGTCGCCGGACAGTGCCATGTTCTCGCCGAAGTGAAAGCCCATGTTCTGGCTGAGCATGGGCCACGCGCGCTTTTCGTCGACCTCGCTGCCGTCCTGGGTGATGGTGAAGGTGGGCTGGTCGAGCACGGGAATCACGGTTTGCGTCTCGGGATCCCAGGTCGAAGCCATCAGGTGGACGTCCTGGCCGTCCTGGATCTCGGCCAGATTGGTCCGGGTTCCGGTGACGGTCCAGAATCGGTGGGCGTAGGAGTAGAACAGGCCCACCTTGCGGTCGCCGACAGTCTGGGTGCCGATCATCTCCATACCCTCGATATGGGTCGGGTGATAGACCGCGTCCGGCCGATCTTCGAGGACGGACGGGTTTCCGCTCCCGTCAGTCGAGCGCTCTTCGAGCAGTCCGCCACAGCCCGCCAGTCCGGCCGCGACGCCGGTCGCGCACCCACCGAGGAAGGTTCGCCGTCTCATTTGTCGGCCCTCGGGGCTAGACGGACAATAGCGATGTGGTTTCGTGGCGATCGGCTGTCACTGGCCACCGAGCTTTTTGATCTGTAACGTCCAAGGGTGGCCATGGGACTGGTCGGCGACGCCGCCTCTTTCCTCAAAGCCGTCGCCCTGACCGCCTATCGAGAAGAGATTCGATACCCCGCGGCCGCGCTGGCGTACTACGGGTTCGTCTCGTTCGTCCCGCTGTTGCTCCTGGTCGTCGCCGTCCTCGGTGACCAGCTCACGACCCAGCTGGCCCGGATCGCGCCGACGTTTCTCACACCGGAAGTCAGCGATCTGATCGACCAGTCGTTACAGACGGCCACCCACCGGATCAGCGCCGGGTTGCTGGCCGTTTTCGTGTTGGTCTGGAGTGGTGTGAACTTCGTCGGCGACGTGCGGGCCGTCGTCGAGCGGATCGAAGGCGAGAGTCGGGCCGGCGTTCACGCCTGGATTCGCGACGCGATCGGGATCCTCGGCAGCATCGGCGCGGCCATCCTCACCATCACGACGACGACGGTCATTTTTGCCTACACTGGGCGCGGCCCACTCGATTTCGTGGCCGCGTTCGGGAGTCTCTGGCTCCTGCTGACAATCATGTTTCTCCCGCTGTACGTCCTCCCGTCGACGGCCATCACGAAGTCTCGGGACGCCCTCCCCGGCGCGACGACGACGGCGTTCTGCTGGACCGTCATCCACACCGGGATCCAGTTCTACGCAATCAACGCCGGTCAGTTCTCCGTCTACGGCGTCCTCAGCGGCGTCCTCCTCATCCTCACGAGCCTCTATCTCGCCGCCGCGACGCTGTTTACCGGCTTCATCGTCAACTTCCAGTACCACACGAACGAGTCGCCACTGGGCCGTCGATAGCCTGACCGGCGGACACACCTCAGGCCGGCCGCGGAAGCGACCGCCGCTCCCGTGGCGGCACCAGGTAGTTCCCGCGCCGGAGGACGGTCATGTACTGCAAGATCCCGTTGTTGTGTCGCGTGCCGACCCCGCCGGCCTCGGCGGCGTCGGTCCCGTTCATCGCCTCCCGTGTGGCGACGAAATCACCGATCTGCCGCTGGAGTGCCAGAAAGTGGACGCCGGCGTGGCCGTCGTCGGTCGAGTCGAAGTCCCGCCGGAGGATCACGGGCGCGTCGTCCTCGCGGGCCTGGGCGTTCTTCTGGGAGTGGCCGACAAAGCCCATGTCGCGGGCGTCGTCCTCGACGTGGGCCGGACACTGATCCATCCCACTGTCAGTCCCGAGATTCTCGCCCACGCCTTCGACCGTGCCGTTCTCGGCGTGTGCCGGGCAGAACATCTTGCCGACGCGCTGGTAGCGACTGTCCTGTTCGTACCACTGGTCGAGATGGAGGCGGATCTTCGAGATGTGCTGGGTCGTCCCGCCTTCGAACGGCCCCGACTGGATCGTCACGCGATCCTCCGTGGCCTGGTTCTTCTCGAAGCCGGACTTGAATCCCATGTAGAGCGGGGCGTCCTCGTCGACTTCGTCCTCGGGGACGCCATCGACGTCGTCGTGCTCGGCCGGGAGGCCGTCGCCGATGAACCCCGTGCGTCGATCCGCCACCTCGAAAATGCCCGAGAAGTCGGCGTCCATCGCCCGCCCGTTGGCTTGTTCGCGGTTGCCACGGAGTGCCTCCTCTGCTTCGAGGACGACCCGGGCGTGATCGCTGGCGAGGTGGACAATCGCGTCCGGTTCGTCGGGATCTGGATCCTCGAAGTCCGCGAGTGCTCGGGGTCGGGGGAGGTCGACGCCCTCGGACAGGGCCGCGTCGTAACGCTCGAAGTACGCTCGCGAGTAGCCGATCGTCGAGAGCAGTCCCTCGTTGGAGCGCTCGTAGGCGTGTTCGAGACTCTGAAGAGCGTCTTCGACGGTACTGCGGTCGTCGTCGGTCGGTGTTCCCTCACCACCGTACTCCAGATACAGGAGGACGTGGTGGCGGGCGTTGAGCGTGTTACCGTGGTCGTCGGTCGCCAGTGCGTCGTTCCAGGCGTGCTGGCGGGCCGGCAGCGACGAGAGATCGTCTGGCCCCTCTGGAACGTCGACGGTCGGCGTCCCCTCGCCGTTCCGGTCCATGCAGGCTGCCAGCGCGCTGGCCCCACCGATCGCGACCGCGGCCTTGGCGAACTCCCGCCGAGAGATCCCACGCTGTTGCATACCCGGTCCTCAGGGCTGGGCGAAAAAGGTCGTTGCGGTCACCAGGCAGGTCATCCAGAGCTCAGATCGGGTCGTCCGGGTCGTGAATACGGGCCATCCGCCGGGCTTCGCTGGCGTACTGCTCGCGGTCGTCAGGATCGACGGTCCCGAGTTGCTGAGGTTCGACGTCGAGAGCAGCCGTCGTCTCCCGACGATCGCCCGAGAAACTGGTCAGCGCCCGCTCTTTTCGGAAGTAGTGCTCGCCGTCGGGCGTCGCGTAGACGAGGATGATCAGATTTTGTTCGTCGTCGGAGTAGGTGCGTTCGACGAGCCAGACCCGGACCGTGTCGTCGTCTTCGGAGGCCATACCGGACAGAGAAGCCCCGCGGGCAAAAGTCACTCCCCGGGATGATCCGGTTCGGTCGGGCCAGTGAGATCGAGTGGACGAATCCACATCGCCCAGACCAGGAGGACGCCGGTCGCGTAGCCGCCGTACCAGATCATCGACCCGAGGGTCGCGTAGCCGAGTTCGGTGAGCACGTACTTCGTGACCCCGGGGACGAGCACCATCGCCGCCAGGATCAGCCCGCCCGTGAGCATCTGGGATCGATCCATTACCCGTCTCTCGGGGCTGGATCGACTTGTACCTGTTCAGATCCCGTCGCGAATCGACGCCGCGACCTGGTCTCTCGCGGCCCACTCGCGATGGCGCTGGTCGAATACCTCACGGGCGCTGGCGGCCGCGTCCGCGTCAGTCTCGAACGACAGGCTCGGATAGACGACGTCAGTCAGCACCAGTGGGTGGGCCGGGGCCGGAGCGACACCCTCGGGACCGTCCAGCGGGTCGGAAGCGAGCACGTGGTCGATTCGGTCGAGCGTCGCAGCCCCGGTCGCCACGGCTTCGAGAACCGTCACGAGCCGTCTGACGAGCTGGCGGGCGAACCCGTCCGCACGGAACTCACACACGAGAAACTCATCCTCGCGTTCGACCGAAATAGAGAGGTCCCGAACTGTCCCCGTCTCGTCGGGCGTGAGATTGTGGAAGTCGTGCTCGCCCGAGAGTGCGGCCGCAGCCTCGCGAGCCTGGGCCAGGGCAGCCTCGGGCGCGTAGAGGGAGTAGGTGTAGCCGCGCTCGACGGCGTCGTGGGTCGCATGAAACCCCTCTGGGGCGTCCGCGGCCGCCCAGGCACGAACGCTGGCCGGGAGTTCGCTGTTGAACGCCGCCGGGGAAAGCCACGCTGGAGCCTCGAAGGCGACGGTCTGGGCGAGCGCCGAGACGCCGGCGTCAGTGCGTCCGGCTGCGGCGTATCCCGGTGGTACGTCGCCATCGAAGGCGACTCCGAGATCCCGAAGGGCGTCCAGAAGCGCGTCGGCGACCGTCGACACGTCGGGCTGGCGCTGGAAGCCGTGGAAGGGGCGGCCGTCGTAGGCGACCCTGAACGCGCGCATTGGAGTCGATTCGTCGGATGGCCACTTGAGGGATTCGACCGCTCTATCGTCGCCCGAACGTGGCGATACCCCTCACGATTCAGTCTGGAAAAACGATGGGGTCGCCCGGATTGTGAACTACGCCGAGACGGTCGCCTCGCTACGCTCGGCGCTGCGACTCGTCTCGTTCAAATCTGCGCTTGTGCATGACTGTCGCTCGCGGATTTGCTCGCGACAGCAATGGGGTCGCCCGGATTGTGAACCAGAGACAGACGTGCTCACTTCGTTGCGCGCGACTGCCAGGGTTCAAATCCGGCGACGGACAGCGTTGCCGCTCGCGGTGTTGCTCGCGGCAAAACGCAGTGGGGTCGCCCGGATTTGAACCGGGGGTACGGGCACCCAAGGCCCGAAGGTTACCAAGCTACCCCACGACCCCGCACCCTTTCCTAACAGTGAGGGGTGGTAAAGCGTTTCGTTGCGGCCCGAAGACCCATACCCTTTCGAGACCTCCGCTCAGGCATGGTTACGTTCCTGGAAATCGGACTGGTCCTCCTCGTGCTGGCGCTCGTCTTCGGTGCGTACAAGATCGTCAAGACGATCAAACCGTTCGTCTGGAACGCCGTCCTCGGACTGGTCGTGTTCGTCCTCGCTGATCTCCTACTGGGGCTATCGGTCGCGATCACACCAATCTCGCTACTTGTCGTCGCAATCGCCGGCGTTCCAGGTGCGCTACTGGTGATCCTGCTGTCGTATCTCGACGTCGCGTTCGTCGCCGCGCTCGCTCTCGCCTAGGCCGGCGGCTGCAATCCCCAGATGACCGTGATCCCGATCGTCGTCACCACAGCCAGAAGCGCCTGCAGCGGCGCGCCCACGCGAACGTAGTCCGTGAATCGATACCCACCCGGGCCGTAGACGAAGAGGTTCGTCTGGTACCCCACGGGCGTCATGAACGCCGTCGAGGCCGCGAACGTTACCGCGAGCACGAACGCGAAGGGATTTGCTCCCAGTTGGGTGGCCGCCTCGACGGCGACGGGGATCATCAACACCACCGAGGCGTTGTTCGAGATGACGTTCGTCAGGACGGCGGTGACGACGTACATCAACCCGAGGACGAGGATCGGCGGCAACGACGGCGCGAGCGCGACGATCCCGTCGGCGATCAGCGCCGCGCCACCCGTGACCTCCAGGGCGATCCCGAGCGGGATCACACCAGCCAGCAGGATGATGACGTCCCACTGGACCGAATCGTAGATCTCCGTCGGCTTGAGACAACCCGTCAGGATCATTCCGAGTGCACCGCCGAGCGCGGCCGTCGCGATGTCGATCGGCGTCAGCGCGGCCAGCCCGACCACGGCAGCGACCAGCCCGACGGCAATCGGAATCTTCGACTGGCGGTAGTCTGGCCGCTGGACCTCCTGTGCCACGATGAAGTTGCGGTTGTTGTTCAGACGGTCGATACTGTCGGCGGTCCCCTGGATCAACAGCGTGTCGCCAACTCGGAGCCGCGTGTCTTCCATCCGCTCGTGGATGAGTTCTCCGCCGCGGCGAAATGCAAGCACCGTGGCGTCGTAGCGCTGCCGGAAGTTCGTGCTCGCCAGCGTCTCCCCGACAAGTGTCGATCCCGGCGCGACGACGACTTCGACGAGATTCTGGGCCTCGTTCTCGGCGGCCTCTAACTCCTCCTCTGTGACCTCGACTTCCGGCAACAAGTCGAGGCCGTCGACGTCCATCAGTTCGACGAGCGTATCGCGGTCGGTCCGGACGGCGAAGACGTCGCCCGGCTGGATGACTTTCGGCCCGAGTGGTTCGAGGAAGACCGCCTCGTCGCGGATCAACTGCACGAGGTCGACGTCGAAGTCGGTGTCCTGCAACGCGGTCTGGACGGTCTGGCCGACGATCGGTGAATCCTCTCGCACGACGACCTCCGTCAGGTAGTCGGCCATCTCGAACTCCTCGGTGAGGTCCTCGGCGGGCTTGATCCGCGCGGGCGTGAGCCAGCGCCCGACGGTCATCAGATAGGCCATCCCGACGAGCATGACGATGATCCCGAGGCTGGTGAACTCGAACATCGAAAACTCGTCGAGGGAGGCGATCCCCAGTTCGCGGCCGAGCCGGCCCGTGATCTCGCTGGCGAGGATGTTCGTCGACGTCCCGATCAACGTCAGCGTCCCGCCGAACATCGACGCGAAGGACAGCGGCATCAGCAGTTTCGATGGCGAGGTCTTACCCTTCTGGGCGAGGTCGGTCACCATCGGCAGCAAGATTGCGACGGCGGCGGTGTTGTTGATGAACCCCGAGATGGGACTGACGAGGCCGATCGTCGCGCCCAGTTGTTTCGTCTCGTCGTCGCGCGTATACGCGGCGATCTTCGAGCCGAGGATCTGGATCACACCCGTGCGCCGGACGCCCGCGCTGAGGATGAACATCGCCAGCACGGTGATCGTCGCCGTGCTCGCGAACCCAGAGAGTCCCTGGGAAGTCGCGCTGACGTCGCTACCGGGCTGGGTGAGGACGTAGATCGGCTCGGCGAGCAGCCCCCACGTCGTCAGTTGCTCGGTGACCGGCTGGACGAGCAACAGCGTGACCAGAATTCCCAGCGCGGTGACGTCGACCGGGACGACCTCGGTGACGAACAGCGCCAGCGCTGCGAGGATGATCGCGAAGACGACGAGGACGCCTGCCGAGAGTCCGAACAGTGCCACTGACGGGGTGGAGTGGCGCCGGGTTCAAATAGGTAGCGAGGGCAGGACTGCGATGTGGTGTGACGAGTGGCCCAGTTCGTGCATCTCGGTTGCGGCCAGTGTCATGCTATGGACTTCCTGTTGTCGTGTTTATTTCAGCGTCGGGGATCACGGGTAACTCATCTTTCGAGGTGGCAAAATCCGGGTCGTATGGTATGCTGCTCTCCATTTCAGTATGGGAATAATATTCGACTTTGAATTCATCAATCTGCCAGAACCCATCAGAATAGATGATTATATGTTCGGGTAGTTTACTGGCTGAAAGCGAAAACCGAGGGGATCTCGTTTCGAGTCGGTCAAAACGAGTTGAATTGAGGACAGTCTCATTCTCGCTATAGAGATACACCCTGAGGTCCTCAAAAGAGTGCTGTTCCCCTTCTCGTGCATAATTGACGATCTGACCTTCTATCGTGAAATCCCCCTCGGATACGTTGAACGACCCTTCAAATTCAATCGACGTTCCCTGTGTCGAAGTTGAGGTGTACCACTGACACCCCGAAGTAACGATCACGATAGCGACCAGGCCGAGGTAGAGTTGCTGTTTCATCGTTTACGGAAGCTGAATTGTAGATAGTTCCTGCAGGCTGAACACGTGGTAAGCAGCTGAATTATAGTATATGAGCGACTGAGGCCTCCAGCCTTTGCGCATTATACTCCACGTTTCCGTCGGATCACCGCGAACTATCACTCTTTCCACAGTGTCATCATCTCTACTGCCACGATACACTTCCCCGAACGGCAACGGCCCGTCGTCGTCGGCCTCCCCGATATGGAACGAGTGGCCCAGTTCGTGCATCTCTATTTATGACTGATCGATTTGTGTCGGCCAGGATCCCTGAGCTTCTAGCTGGGATAGGTATTTTGGCAAGTTCTCTTGTTTGTACCAAACCCATTCTGAGAAGGTTGTCCCGGAACCCTGCATCTCGGGTGCATCCTCAGAGATATCGTGTCCGAGCCCCCTCCGGACACTTCTAAGATACGACGCTATCCGAAGGTGTTCTTTCTCTCCGTAAACGACTTCCCAGTCACCAGCAGAAATATAGATGTCAATCGCCTTCTCGTATGCGTTGCTTGCTTCTTCCTTCTCTGCAACGGTTCGAAGATCGCCGATAAATTCGTGCCATGCACCTCGACGGAACGGAACAAATGAGTTTTCGTCCCACTCTCCGGAATCAATGTAATTGAGGTAATCTTCAGCCAGTAGAGTACCTAGTTCACACCTGTTATTCACTCGGTACGTGTCGCCAACGAGACGATAACAGGTGGCGGCGTTGAGTAACTCTCCAAGAGCGGACACCGTTTTATCAGCACCAGGGAATGTATGCTCAGTCACGACTCCGGCATATTCATGAGCTGAAGCTGTGTAGTAGTTTCCAGCAGCCTGGAGCCGATCGGATTGACGTAATTCCTCTGCTTTCTTTGAGAGGTTTCTTGCTTTTTCTTTCATTTTAGCAGTCGATATCCCTTGTTGGATCGTCATCTTCAATATCCTCTTCCATATCATCTACAGCATCATCCATTGAATCGTATAGTCTGTTGCTGTCAGTTAACTGGGTGATGAGCTCAAAGACGACATCCGAAAGCGTCGGATCAAGATTCTTATGGAGTTTAATAACCGCAGTCTTTCCGCCTTCGAATCGTTTTAGTAGATATCTACGGTTTCCGAAGTCGAGTATTCGATCTGGGTTTTTAATGATCTCTTTGAGTTTCTCGTAGCTGTTGATCGGTTTCTCATCTCGGAGCGTATGCTCCGGATTGTCAGGGCCAGAATTTCGCTTGTTCTCAGTCTCTACAACGAAATCCTCGCCGTTACAATTTGATTCAGACGCATCATGTTCGACTGGGCGGGAAAATTCTTCTGCCGCCATCAGCGTGCTGCCGATCACCGTCAGCACGACCGTCTTGTCACCGATATTGCCGATGATGTAATCCACGGGCCCCTGCCGATCGATCGTCCGGCCGTTGTTGACGGAATTTGTCGTTGCTCTAGAATTTATAGTTCCAGTTTTCTTGACTATATAGTTCAGAGAGGGCATCTGAGAGATACCGTTCCTTGAAATCTATCCAGTCAGTCAGTTTGTGGCCGGGTCTGAGAACAGTATTCAATTCGTCAGCAGCAGTATCAGTCTCTCGAAAAACAATTTTTGTGAAAGCAGACACTGCCAGATGATACTGCTCAAATGACGCTGTGTCAGGATTGCCAGCATCGCAATATACAGACCTTGCTTGATCATAAGCAGACCCAGCACCAGGTAAACCCCCAACTGTGCGAAAATCACCTTCAAACTCAAACCAGATGCCGCGGACCGACTGATCGTAGCTATGTTCTTCCTGCGGGAGATCCATAGCCTCCTTAGCGATCGCCTCGGTCATATAAACTCCTTGCCAGCAATGATTAGTACACTGTTCGGTTGACTTTTGGAATCGAAAACAGGCAGCTCCGACAAGGAGATTCCTGAGACCGCTAGCTGCTGACACCGAATGCGTAAGGCCATTTTCACCAAGGAACTCATATGCAGCTTGGGTATATGACGTTGCAGCATTTTCGAACTGCCCGTTTTTATGATATTCCTTGGCTCTGTTTTCCTTGTGTTTGCCAGATTTTCGAGTCATTGTCAACAATTAATTTCTGTTACGTGTTCATCAATTGCGTCTTTAGCTTCGTCTTTAGAGTCAAAGAATTGTTCCCCATCATCAACATCAGTGAGGAACGTTTTAACAAATCGCTTCGCAAAATTATTTACCATCTTTCCTGATATCTCTTCTACGACTGGCAGAAGAACGATCACTGTCCACTGGTTTGGACCAACTTTCTTGATATAATACCGTTTCCCATTAGCCGTTTCAAGAGCCGCTTCAATCCCATCGTCAAGTAACTTTTTCACAGTTGACCGGTCATCATATGGTTTCTCAGGAGTGTTTTCGGGATTACGTGTGTAGTGATCTTCTTCGTATTCAAGATCAACTGTCTCAGCTTGATTACACGGATCGTTAGTGAATCCATCCGTTGACGCCGCCATCAGCGTGCTGCCGATCACCGTCAGCACGACCGTCTTGTCACCGATATCGCCGATGATGTAATCCACCGGTCCCTGCCGATCGATCGTCCGGCCGTTGTTGACGATCGTACTGACCTCACTCTGAGTGAGTTCCGTCGTCGCTGAGATATATTCCCAGCCGTAGCCCCGCGTGAATCCGCCGTTCGTCTCAACGTGGCCTTCCGTGAGCAGAATCTCACCGGAATTGTAGCTCTCCTGTACTGGAGTTGCGTATCGTGGAGCTTCGTAGGTCCGCGTCGTCCCGTCAGAAGTTATGACAGAGTATACTCGTTGACCGATATCGATAGTGACTGCACCCGTGATGAGGATACCCAAGATTACCTCCCCTGCGGGGGTTGGTTCCGCTGAAGCAACAGGCACGAACGGTGTGAGTCCAGCAGCATTCATTCCGATCCCCGTCACTTCGCCACTGGAGTCTTCGAATTTGAGTCCTATCGAGAGGGAGTTACCATTTTCATCTACAGCTGTAGCTGTAATGTTTCTAGCGTCGGAGGGTATAGAGACTCCAGTTATGCTCCGTTTATTCTCAGACACTTCTCGTCCAGAGTATTGGACTTCTCCCCATTCACCCTGTTTTGATTTCGCTTCATATGTGAGTATTAGACGGTGGATCCCCGACTCATCGGTAGCAGTAACACCCCTACTTCCCCCGAATAATGTTGGGTTGAAAGTTACATTTATTGACGGGAAAGTATTCTCAGTTCGAGGCTGCGGATCTGCAAAGTCTCCGAACTGATCCCCATCGGGATTCCGATCCACAGGATTACCACCAAACCGATATTCCGCTAAATCTCCCAGTCTATCTTGATCTGTGTCTCTCAAATTCGGATTCGTAGAATACACCCGGCTCGAACCATCCACTATAATGTCGACACCACTCATCTCCTGGCCGTCAGTCAGACCATCACCGTCACTATCGGCCAGCCACGGACCAGTGCTGACTTCCTCGTAATATCGAGCGTACGGAGAGCACCCCTGGCAACTCTGTAATTCCTGCTCGTTCGAGAGCCAGTAGTCCGTTCGGTCACGACCAGCTATTTTCAGAACGTAGTACTGGCCAAGTCCATCATGTGACTGGTCGATCTTGAGATCGAAGTCGTCCGTGCCGTCATCGAGAGCCGGGTCCCAGGGCTGGAATTCGAGATCGTCCCGGAGGAGACCCATTTGATCCATCGTATATGCGGAGCTAAGAGTTCTGAACGGGTCTTCGAACGAGAGATTCGCCGAGAACGAGTTCCGCAACAGCTCCTCGTGTTCAGCAGTCACGTAATACGTCTGCTCACTCGCCGGATCAGTCTTCAGTCGCTTTTCCTCAGCATCATCGACGCCATCGTCGTCGCTGTTATATTCCTTCGGATCAGACGTGAACCGGACTGTCTCATCAGGAGTCTCATCTGGTGAGGCCCATCGATACGGGACCGTCTCACCCTCTGAATTCGTCGTTGTCGTCACAGACACTCCCCAGCCGTATAGTTCAGTATCGTCTTCGAGACCATCTCCATCGGTGTCTGCTTCCGTCGGGTCTGAGAGCCATGGATATCCGTAAAATCCATCGCTTGAGTCGACCAAGACGCCCTCATTGACATACGTCGATGGATCTACCCACTCGTACTCAGATGTCCGAACCACTCCGGCGTCAATAACAGTTCTCTGAGTAGCATCTGGCGCAATCACCTTCGTCGTATTGATAACTTCGACACCATCAGGAAGACCGTCTCCATCTGTGTCGAATCCTGGGTTTGATCCATCGGACTCGGTCGCGGTACTCGTAGACACCACACCATAGTTCCGCAACGGCAGGTGCTGCTCCTGCAGATCGGGAATCCCGTCACCGTCGGCGTCTTCCAACTGCCCACCAGTGATCGTAATATTGTTGACCGAGATCCACGAGGTCGTGTTCTGACGCTGGTAGGTCCAGCGGCCGTCGGCCTGCAACGAGATGTTGACCGTCTCGCCAGCGAAATCGCTCACGTCGGCGGTCGTCACGGTGTCGATCGTACGGGTCTGGCCCGACCAGTCATTCTTGAGTGCTGCGACCGTCCGCGACTCGCTGCCGTTTTCGACGACCAGCTTCATCGCCGCCCCGGACCACTCGGCGTTGATCTGGGCTTTGACGTGCGTCGTGACCAGCACGTTCGAGTCCTCGGGGACGTCCAGCGTCACGGTCCGATTGAGATAGCGCATTCGGTTGGTCTCTTCCTGCACGGTAGCCCACCCGTCCTCTACGTCACAGAATCCCTTCGCCGGGGTGTCTCCGTACGGGCCACCGCGCGGATCGTTCCGACAGGTCCACGCCGAATCGTCCAGCGACATTCCCTCGAAGTCTTCCTGGTAGATAACGGACGTCTCACCCGTGACGACGGCCTCCCGCATTCGGGTGAGAAACGCCTGGTACGCCCCTTCGTCCAGCACGGTATAGGTCGAGAAGTGGCTCGTGTTCGCGCTGATCGTGTCGGCGTCGGGATCGACCGCCGACGGGAGTTTCTCGTAGCGCTGGAGCGTCTCGTTGAAGCGATACACCGAAAGTGCTGACTCGTTGGTCGAGATCTGACTCTCGTTGTACTCGAACGTGAGTGTCGCGCTGTCGATCTCACCCTCCGTCTCGAAGTTTGCGAAGGTTCCTTCCGCGACGGAGACGTTCCGAGCCAACGGGCTCTCCTCGGCAAATCGGGCGTGTGTCGGCTTCTCGATAGTGGTAGTCGCGACAGCATCACCCTGACCGGTCACTTCGACGCTGACGCCCAGCGACTCGTTTTCGACACTCGACGTGTAGGTTTCGTTTCCGTCGAGGACGCCATCGTCGTCGGTGTCGGGATCGGTCGGCTCAGTATTGTACGGCGCCGCTATCTCCACGCCGTCGTCAAGCCCGTCGCCGTCGGTATCAGACTCGAACGGATCCGTCTCGTTGTCGAGTTCCTGCGCGTCGGTCAGTCCGTCCTGGTCGGCGTCGGCCAGCTGGGGTACGGTTCCGGCGTCGCTTTCTTCAGCATTGGTCAATCCGTCGTCGTCGAGGTCTTCGCTGCCATCGTCGAGGCCGTCCCCATCTGTATCAGGATCGAGCGGGTCCGTCTCCGTGAGGTGCAGTTCGAATCCGTCGTTAAGGCCATCTCCGTCGGTGTCTGCCTCCAGCGGGTCTGTCCCGAGTTCGAGTTCTCGAACCGTCTGGAGAGCGTCACCGTCGAAGTCTTCTGCGCCGTCGATCACGCCGTCGTCACTCTCGTCGGCGTCGGTGACTGAGGCATCGCTGTCAGGGGCGAGCGGATCAGTCCCGAGTATCTCCCGTTCGTACGTGTCGTTGAGACCATCGCCATCGAGGAGCAGCGTCGCGTGCCCGGTTTCACCGACCTTCTCGTCGCTTTGACCAGCGTGTGCAGGCGGGCCGCCGTTTCCGTTCCCGCCGGACCTAGCATGCGACGGCGGACCGCCGCGTCTGTCGTCACTATGCGGTTCGTTACTACTCGTAGCAGCCCCCGACTGGACGACGACGGTCACGTTGGCCGTTCGGTCGGAAAGTCGAACGGTCGTACTCAGGGTCGCGTTCCCGGCGGGGCCGACCCCGAGTGTCGAGACGTTGGTCGTCGTCCGTTCCTGCCCGTCGACGAACACAGTCGCAGTTTCGATCGTCTCCGGACGAACTGATCGAACGAGCGCACTGACAGTCCGGTTGGCAGAGCCGTTTCGAACAGGATCAGCGCGATTCGTGATCGTAACCTCCGGCGAGAGAGAGCCGTCGAGTCGGTCCAGAACCTGCTGGGACTGCGTCCACGCCTGTCGGAAGTGAATCACAGCCTGTGCGCGATGATCGAGTGCGCGCTCGGCGTCGGCCGTCCCCGCACGGTCGAGTTCCGAGAGGCCACGTTGGTACGCGCGTCGGGCATTGTCCAGATGCGCCTGGGAACTCCTGAGTGTTCCCCGGTGATCGATTCGGTCGCGCGCAAACGCAAGCGCCTGCTCTGCATCTCGGACTGCACGGTAGGCAGTCTTATTATCAGCACCAGCCAGTAGAACGCCTGCTCTGGTTGCATTCGCAGCGGAGTCAGGATCAGAAACATACCGTCGGAGGTCGCGTAGTGCTTGCGCATCGCTCCTGAAGACGCTACTCGAATTGACGCGAGTCGGTCCCCTGTAGTGATACAGCGTCGACACCAGGGTGTCGTTGATCGGGTCGCTCGCTTCAAGCGTTCGTACCCGTTCGATAGCCCGAATCTTCAGAACGATCGCTGGATCGTCGCTCGTATTCACGAGTGACTGCTGTGCAATCTGCGATCCAGTATTCGACTGAAGACTGGTGTCGTCGCTGGTGTTCGTCTGCGCGCTCACTGCAGGCGCGAACATCGATACTGTCAGTAGTACGGCGAATACGGCCGCACCCAACCCACCCGAATCCATAGAATCTCGCCCTCAACACATGATAAAAAAAACTTTTGGTGTGAAATTTTCACATAGCCACCATATTATTCCCACGACGGCGTTACAAATCAGGCACGGCCGTCGTCAACGACCCGGTGCCACGAACACTGGCGATGGCAACCTCGATGGGGTCGATTCGGGTCCGGGAGTCGCCGTGCTCGACGACCAGCACCATCCGACCCTGCTCGGCCCATTCAGCGCCGGATTGGCGTCGCAGGACCTCCGCGAGATAGCCCGCGACGCCGACGACGTGGGCCGTCAGCAGCATCGACTCCTGGTCGGTCTCGTCGCCCAGCTCCACGCCCTCGAAGCGCTCGCGATCGACCTCCGCATCGAGTAGCTCCTCAAGGCGCTCCAGCGAGTCGATCGAGAAATCGAGGTCGTAGCTCGGCCAGCGCTCTGCGAGGTCTTCGGCCCCTTCGCGGAGGCGCTCAGCGGCGTCGTCGATCTCCTCGTCGCTGGCGACGGTCTCGATGTCCGCACGGTCCAGATCGACCGGCGTCTCGCCGTCGCCGGCCCGCCCCGAGAGATTCAGGCGGTCGGCCAGCGCGTCGTGCATCCCCGTGAAGGTCGACGCGCCAGTGAGACAGTCCTCGGCGACCTGGAAGACCGTCACCGTCGCGCCGGCGGCCTCGCTCTCGGGACCCGACGGAACAGTAATGGTCCAGCCGACGCCTGTCTCCTGCTGCCAGGTGCCGTCCTGCTGGCGGACCAGCACCTCCCCGAAGTAGCTCCCCAGCTGGGTCACGGTATCGGCAAAGACCTGCGAGTCGTAGTCCTCGCCCCCGAACTCGACGTCCTCGAAGCGCTCGGGGTCCCACTGCTCGTCGACCAGATCGTCCAGATTGGTGAGCGACTCCAGGGAGTAATCCAGCTCGTACTCACCCCAGAATTCCACGAGGTCCTCGGCCTGGGCGACGAACTCCGCCCGCGGGTCGTCCTCGGGAATCTCCTCGATTCGGGTGGCGTCGTCCTCGTGTTCCTCGGCCGCGTCTTCGGCCTCGGTGATGAACGCCGCGGCCTCTTCTGCCATGTCCGGGCCGTCGCTGACCGTCTCGGTGGTGAGGTGATCGAAGCCCGACTCGTCGTCGGCCGTCAACGGCCTGGACGCGTCCGATTCGTCGCCTGGGGACGTCCCAGCGGCGCTCTCGGCCGTAGTCGCCTCGGCGTCCGGTCCGTCAGCCGGTGTCGACTCGGCCGCTGTCGTCGGCTCGGTTCCCGTCTCGTCGTCGGTCGTCTCAGTCTCGCTCGCTGGCTCGGAGTCCGAATCGGTCGCCTCGCCTCCGCTCGTCTCGGTTGACTGTTCGGTTTCGGCTGTCGGTTTCTCACTCGGCTGCGTGGCTGTCGAGGTTCCGGTCGACACTGAATCGGTCGCGACCGCCTCGTCTTCCTCGCCGGCTGACTCTTCGGCGTCGCCACCGCCGAGCGCCGACCGAATTGCATCGAGCAGCCCCATATTTGAGCGGTCGCAGGCGTGTCAGATAGGGGTTTCGTCACGCCGTCGAACACATCAGGTATTTTTATAAGTATGGACTCTGTCACTTCCACCGATGTCAGGGTCGAACGATCCGAATCAGGGTGGACAGCAGCCGAATCGTGGTGGCCCGTCCCGACAGAATACGGGCGCAAACCACGGCGGACAACAGCCGAATCAGAGTGGACAATCCCGGCAGAGTACAGGCCAGAGCCAGGGGCGAGGGGCCGCACAGCAAGCGCCCCGTAGCCAGCAACGGCGACAGCCGCCGGGCGGTGGCGGGAACGCGCTCGACGCCCTCGGCGAGGGCGAGCCGAACAAGTATCTCAAAGGGATCATCTCGACGATGGCCACGGTCGGCATCTTGCTGGGTGTGCTGGTCTTTCTGCTCGGCGCCATCGGTGGATTCGCCGTCCTCCCCGGTGCCTACGACGACGCCAGACAGGAGATCGAACAGCAGGCGTCCGACACGGGTGTCCCGGGCAGTTCACAGGTGAGTGCCGACTACATCGACAAAGTCGAGTCGAGCACCTACAAGACGCTCAACGGCTATCTCGTGAGCCTCATCGCACCGTTCATCGCGTTCCTGATGGCGCCGATATTCGGCATCGCCGTCGCATTCCAGATGGACGACGGGTCGAAAGTTCAAACTGTAGCGGCGGGTACGTTCGTGGGTGCGATCCTCTTTATGATCCTCGCGACGTTCATCGCGTCGCTGTCGATACCCGACGCGACTGCCTTCCTCCCCGACGGCCTCGGTGAGTTGGCCACCGCGCAGATGGACGTCTCGACGGCACTCGGGTCCGTCCAGTTCCTGACCCTGCTCATCGACAGCGTCGTCGTCGGGACCGTGACCGCCGCGGCCGCCGCTGCGACGACCTTCTCGATCGACAACTTCGTCTCGGCCTGATCAGGCCGCTTCGTTCTCGCGGAGTTCCAGTTCCGCGACGACCTCGTAGGGGTCGGCCGCTTTTCGGATCTGATCGAGAATCAGGAAGGCGTCAGTCGGCGAGAGGAAGTGCCGACAGACCGCCCGACCCAGATCCGTCGGGTCGAGCCCGTCGATGTAGTCGTACTCCAGCAGTTTGCCGATGGCGTGTTTGGTCGGGATCTCGCCGAGCATCCGGGCGTTCAACCGCTTTGCCTGCGGGCCCGCGACCACGAGGTTCGCCAGCGTCTCCTCGACGGCTGCGTTCTCGTCGTAGCGGGTCATCACCGACTCCATCTCGCCTTTGAGGAGCTTGAACGCCACCTCGTCTTCGGTCATCTCCTGGCTGTTGTGATAGGCACAGTCGGGCTCGACCAGTAGATAGACCGTCCCCTTGTCGTGGTAGTCCGGCCGGCCCGCTCGGCCGAGCATCTGGTGAAATTCCTGCACCGTCAGCCACTCGATGCCCATCGCCAGCGAATCGAAGATCACCTGCGACGCCGGGAAGTCGACCCCTGCCGCGAGCGCCGCAGTCGTGACCACGGCCGCCAGCTCCTGCTCGGCGAACTGCTTCTCGACGCGCTGGCGTCGCCTGTTGTCCAGGCCGGCGTGATAGGGTGCAGAGGAATACTGGAGTTTCCGTGAAATCTCGTGACAGCGCCGCCGGGAGTTGGTGAAGATGATCGTCTGTCCCCGGTAGCCCTTCGAGGACTTGGTGTCGAAGGCACGTTTCGTGAGTTTGTCCTCCAGATCGAGTTTCTCGTAACCGTCGGCGAACGTGACGTGGCGTTCGATCGGCACGGGCCGCTCCTCGAACTCGATGAGCTGCGCTCCGAGTGTCTCGGCCAGTTCGGATGTGTTGCCGACTGTGGCCGAGAGGTAGATCCACTGGGTGTCGCCGTGGTCGTGGGGGCCGGCTCGGCCGTCGTGTTGCTGGGCCACAGTTCTATCGACCTCGCAGTAGTACTTGAGTCGCGAGATCAGACCATCGAGGCGGTGGCCGCGCTCGCCCTCGCCGAGGGTGTGGACCTCGTCGATGACGACCGTGCCGATCGTCCCCAGGTCCTTGCCCGTTCGGAGGGCGTGATCGATCCCCTCGTAGGTCCCGACGATGATGTCCGCACTCGGGTCGAAGCGGTTGTCGTCGCCACTGATCCGACTCGACCCCACGCGCAGCGAGACGTCGCAGATGTCGCCGTACTCCTCGCGGAAATCGTTGTACTTCTGATTCGCCAGCGCGACCAGGGGAACCAGAAACAGCATCTTGCCCTTGTTGTTGAGGACGCGGTCGATCCCAGCCATCTCGCCGACGAGCGTTTTGCCTGTTGCCGTGGCGGAGACGACGAGCTGGTCCCGACCCTCCGTCGCGCCGTTCTCGACGGCCAGACTCTGCACCGGCAGGAGGGTGTCGAAGCGACCTTCGAGCTTGCTCTGGATCCCGGGGTGAAGATTCAGCGAGTCCGTGGGGACGAGGTCGACCTCGTCCACCGTCGCGGAGATTTCGTCGAATTTGGTGAGATCGGGATCGAGTTCACCGGAGAGGAGGTTCGTGATCCGGTCGAGGTCCTGCACGTCGAGCAGGAGTTCTTCCAGCCGGTCCCGGGCGCTCCCTGTCACGTCGCCGTGATAGGCGAGTTCGCGTTCGAGTTCGGTGATCGCACAGTCCGGACAGATCTGCTCGTCGTCGGCCTGTATCGCCGTCTCGGAAGTGATCGGAGAGTACTCGCCGGCAGAGGCACAGTACCGGCAGGTTCGGACGACCTTGGCGTCGAGTTGGTAGCCGTCGAGCATCTCCCGGACGCGGTCGCGGCCGCGCTGGGTGGTCTGCTCTGAGATTCGAATGCGGGTCGCTCGGCGGGCGATGTCCACGAACTGGTCGGGGCTGCGCGGCTCCTCGCTGGACCCCTGTTTCACGCGGAGGCGGGCGGGGCGAGGCCCGGCGCTGGTCTCTTTGAGTTCGAGGATCGCGTGGAGCACGCGCTGGCCGTCTCGGAGGACGGCGACCTGGAAGTTCGCACCCTGCTCGTGGAGGAACAGCGTGTCCACCTGGGCGACCTGCTGTGACACGAATCGGTGTACGAGACAGGGCTATTTCAGGGGTTCGGAGTCGGATGAGGCGGAGCGTTTCACTGTTGTCGGACGCGCTTGACATCGGTCGCGACCTGGAGGAAGTGTCCGACGAGGAGGAGACCGAATCCGAGAAGACCGGGAAGCCACCGGATGAGGAGCGTCACCCACGTGCCATCGTCACCTGCCGAGTCGTAGCTCGTGCGGTCGACGACGTAGTACTCGCCGTCGACTTGGATCAGTTCGTTGGCGTCCCGAATCTCGTCGGTCGTGCCGACAGTCCCCTGCTCGATCGCCTCACGTGCATCCACAGAAGCGCGATCGATCGGCGTGGAGATTCGATCCATCGCGGTGCTCGCGTCGACGGGGTCGTGCCCGTAGTGGACACGTCCGTCGCTGCGCTCTCGTTCGACAGGCTCGAAGAACCCCTCGTCGTGAACGTAGACGTACGAGTACGAGCGCTCGATGAACGACGACGGGCCGTCGTAGACGATCCCACCATCGTCGTAGACTGCCTGTTCGAGGATACACGCTCGGGTGATCGGAATCTCCAGGCAGACAGCGTCTGAATCGATAGAAAAGATCTTCTCGGACGTTTCGAGCGTCCCGTCTTCGGTCACCGTGATCTGAAACGACTCGTAGCCATATTGGTCGGCATCCGTTTCGGCGAGTCCCGCCGTAAGCTGTGGGTTCAAGAGGAGAAAGAGCCCAACGAGGAGGAGTATCGTCCCCCTGTTCTCGGCGATCGTAGCCTGTATTCGTTCGAGAACGGCCATCGTTCAAATTGTTCGACAGAGTACGAGCGAAAATGTATTTCGGTCCACGACTGCTGCACTGTGCGTGGTCCGTCGACTGGCCAGCGGCAACCAGGGCGCTCCGTAGGGATGGAGCGGTTCGCCCGAGGATTTATCTCTCTTCTCCGCAACCCATCGTCCATGACAGATCCAGTTCGGCTGCTCGTCGTCGATCCCGTCGACGGCGTGTTCGCCGAACGGATCGGGCGTCTCGACGACGCGTTCGTGACAGTCGCGGTCGAGAGACTCGAAGACGCGATGGCGGCACTCGGCGGCGATCACGTCCACTGCGTCGTCTGTACCGACGGCTTCGACCGCCCGGACCCCGTCGCCGTCGTCGGAGCCATCGCCGACGGCTGGCCGGAGATTCCAGTCGTCGTCACGGCCCGCGACGGCAGCGAGCGCCTGGCCACGGACGTCCTCGGCGCGGGTGCGATCGACTACCTCCCGCTGTCGGACGAGGATCGACTCGCCGAACGGATCTGGGACGCTCTCGAAAATCAGTCTGGAGAGCCGAGCACCGTCGAGACGGCCGTCACCAGCGAGGGGACGCCCGTGCCGCTGGAATCGGTCGCCGGCAGTCTCTCGGAAGTGCTGGTGACGATCGACGAGGACAGCACCGTGCAGTACGTCAACGACGCCGTCCGGGAGGTGTTCGGCTACGACCCCGCCGAGGTGGTCGGGTCGTCGCTGACCATGCTGATGCCCGATCGATTCCACGGCCCCCACCACGAGGGGGTCGCCCGTTATCTCGATACCGGGGATCGGGCGCTCGATTGGTCGTCGATCGAACTCCCGGGCGAGCACGCCGACGGCCGCGAGATCGACCTCGAGATCTCCTTCGGCGAGTTTACAGTGGCCGGCGAACGCCACTTCACCGGCCTGCTACGGGACGTGAGTCCGCTGGTCGAACGCGAGACAGCACTCTCGGATCTCTACGAGGCGTCCGATCGACTCCTGTTGGCCTCGACGCCCGAGGAGATCGCCGAGATCACCGCCGAGACGGCAAGTAAGGCGCTCGATCTCCCGATAACTGGGGTGTACCGACACGAGCCAGGGCTGGAAGCGCTGGTTCCGGTGGCGACGACCGAGCAGGCCCGGGCACTGTTCGGCGAACCCACGCTGGCAGCGGGTGAGTCACTGGCCTGGGAGACTTTCGAGAACGGCGAGACGCGAGTCATTCGCGACGTGGCCGAGCAAGGGCCCGTCCACGATCCCGAAACCGACATCCGGACGGAGTTACAGGTCCCGATCGGCGACCGCTGGCTGCTGGTTTCGGGCTCACGCGAGGATCGGCAGTTCGACGACTACCAGATCGACTTCGCGGAGTTGTTGTCGACGACCGCCGCTGCGGCCTTCGAGAGCGCCCAGCGGGAAGCCGAACTGCGGCGCTACGAGACCATCTTCGAGACCATCGACGCCCGGGTGGCCGTCCTCGACGCCAGCGGCCACGTCAGGATGGCCAATCAGGCGCTCTGTTCGTTTCTCGGGCGCAGCGAGGATGGCGTGCTCGGGTCCTCGGCGGCGGACTTCGTCTCCGAAGCCGACGCAAAGCGGATTCGCACACGGTTGGGATCGCTCGAATCCGGCGAGTCGACGACCGTCGAAGTGACACTCACGACCGCCGACCGGTCGTCGGTCCCATGTGAAGTCGTCTTCGCACCCCTGCCCGAAGCGGCGCAACTGAACGGCGTCGTCGCCGTCGTCCACGACATCAGTGAACGCCGCGAGGTCGAGTCCGAACTTCAGCACCAGCGCGACCGTTTCGTCGAGCTGTTCGAGAACGTCCCCGACCCGGTCGTCGAAGCCACGATCACCGACGGGAAACCGATCGTCGAGAGCGTCAACGACGCTTTCGAAGAGACGTTCGGCTACGACGCAGAGCGCGTCGTCGGCAACTCCCTCAACGAGTTCGTCCTCCCGCCCGAGGAAGGCGACGCCGGCGTCGACCTCGACCGCAAGGCCGCAGCGGGCGAGCTAGTCAGCGCCGAAGTCAGGCGCGAGACGGCCGGCGGGATCCGGTATTTCCTCTTTCGGGGCATCCCCGTCACTTCCGATGACGGTGAGGGCACGCCCGCCTTCGGGGTCTACACCGACATCACCGACCAGCGCCTGCGCCAGCGCCGCTTGGGGGTGCTCAATCGCGTCCTCCGTCACAACATCCGCAACGACATGAGCGTCGTCCTCGGCCGGGCGAACTACCTCGAGGAGACCGACGAACCAGACGACCTCGACACCCACGCCGAAGCGATCCGACGGATGGCCGAAGACGTCGTCGATCTCGCGGAAGGGATCCGGACCGCCGAGCAAGCCCTGGACCGCGAGGACGCTCCCAGCCGACCGCTAGCAACGATCATCGACCAGACTGTCGAGCCCTATCGCCAGCGCGAGGACGCCGTCGTCCGGACGACTGTGGGCGGATCGCTGCCGTCGATCGACGAGCGGATCGGCATTGTCCTCGAAGCGCTCATCGAGAACGCTATCGAGCACGGCGACCGCGAACCGACGACCGTCGAAATCGCCGTCGAACGTCCGGACCACCGGATCGCCATCGAGGTCCGTGACGACGGCCCCGGGCTACCGGCCGAGGAACGCACCATCCTCGAACGCCAGGAGGAGACCCCGCTCGAACACGGTCAGGGCGTCGGTCTCTGGCTCGTGACCTGGTTGGTGACGTCTCTGGGTGGCGACGTCGAGTACGCGGACAACGAGCCCCGGGGATCGATCGTCCGGCTGAGTTTTCCCGACAACGCCGTCTCCTGGCCCGAAGCGTGACTTGTTTTCGCCGCTGGAATGCTCTCGACTCGCTGGCTATGAGACTGTGGTGTTACTGAAGGCAACAAGCAAGGAAAGCCCTCTACTCGCTGGCGGCCGCTGAGCAGGATATTCTCGCTTCGCTCGAATAGGGCCTGCTCAGCGACTCCCTGTCCAGCGCCAGCGAGTCTCGCCCTTTCGATCCGCCAGGCATCCGCACAGCAGGCCTGCCACAACCACTTTTTCCTCCCTCGGGTGTCCTCGCTCACTTCGTTCGCTGTGGGCACCTCTCGGTCAGAAAAACGTGGGGAAAAATGACCCGGACGCTCAGCCTCCGGCTTCGCGTCCGGTGAAACGGCTCCCTCCGGTCGCCGTATGCTTGTAGTGACAGCACAGCAGGCCTGCCCTTCCCCGGGTTCTCGCGGTTACACCGCGAGGTCCGAGAGAGCAGAGCTCTCTCGCTACGCGGCAGGAAAGCCGCTCCCGGCCACCGCGGAGCGGTCAGGAAGCGTGTCGCCCGCGAGACTCGAACGAAGTGAGAGTCTCGAAATGAGCGAGCACGAGGCCGAACGGAGTGAGGCCTCGAATTGTTCGAACGGCGACCGGAGGGAGCCGTGAGAGCCCCGAAACGTCGAGCGTGGTGAGGGCTTTCGAGAAGGTGCTGTCTCCGGCAGTCACAGTTCCTAGCGTGGAGAGGGATTTCTACAGTCGTTGGTCGCTGGTGTGTAGTCGACTCCCCAGAAATCCCGTCTAGCCAGAAACCGTAGTTGGTATGTCCTTCAATCTACTCTGCACGGGTAAGATGGTACACGTCAGCATTATCGGCACCGGAAACATGGGCGGGGCCCTGGTGAAAGGCCTCGCCCGCGGGGGCGACCACCGGGTGACGGCGATCGACGCCGACCCCGACGCCCTCGACGCGATCGACGAACACAGCGAAGCGACGAGCACGGATCTGACAGCCGCCCAGGACAGTCCCGTCGTCGTCCTCGCGGTCAAGCCCGACACCGTCGCCGTGGTCCTCGAAGAACTCGATCTCTCCGGGGACCAGACGCTCGTGACCATCGCGGCGGGCGTCTCGACCGACTTCGTGAGTGCGCGCACCGACGCGACAGTGGTTCGAATCATGCCCAACCTCGCCGCCGAGACCGGCGACATGGCCGCCGCGGTCACGCAGGGCGAACTGACAGACGACATCCGCGAGTTGCTCGACGACGTGGGCGAGTTCGTCGAGATCGACGAGGATCTGATGGACATCTCGACGGCCGTCAACGGCTCCGGCCCCGCCTTCGTCTTCTATCTCATCGGAGCCATGAAAGAAGCCGGCATCGAGGGCGGGCTCGACCCCGAACAGGCCGAAACCCTCGCCGCCCAGACGTTCAAGGGTGCGGCCGAGACCGTCCTCCGGGACGACCGCAGCGTCGACGAACTGATCGACGCAGTCTGCTCGCCCGGCGGGACGACCATCGAGGGGATGAAGGTACTGCGTGGCAGCGACGTCGAAGCGAAGGTGATCGAGGCCGTGCTGGCGGCCGAACAGCGCTCCGAAGAGATCGCCGAGGAGTTCCACGATGACTGAACAGGAGACCGAGCGCGTCGAAACCGTCGACGCCGAAGAGGTCGAGCGTGCGCGACAACTTGCGGCCGACGCCCAGCGCGTCGTCGTCAAGGCCGGGACGAACTCCCTGACCGACGAGGAGTCACGGCTGGATCGCGTGAAACTGGACAAGCTCGTCAGCGACATCATGGACCTGCGCGAGCGCGGCAAAGACGTCCTCCTCGTGTCGTCGGGCGCCATCGGCGCCGGCAAGGGACTGCTCGACGAAGACGTCGAGACCGTCGAAGGCTCCCAGGCTCTCTCGACCATCGGTCAGAGTCAGTTGATGCACCACTACACCCAGAGTTTCGACCGCTACGACCAGCAAGTGGCCCAGGTCCTGTTGACCGAACACGATCTGTCGAACCCCGAGCGCTTCACCAACTTCGCCAACACCGTCGAGCAGCTGTTCGAATGGGGCGTCGTCCCGATCATCAACGAGAACGACGCCGTCGCCACAGAAGAGATCCAGATCGGCGACAACGACATGATCTCCGCCTCCGTGGCCATCGGAATCGACGTCGATCTGTTGGTGACGCTGACCGACGTCGGCGGCGTCTTCACGGGCAATCCCAAGGACGACCCCGACGCCGAGTTGATCGAGGCCGTCGGCACGAACTACAGCGCAGTCCAGGAGATCATCGACGCCTCGACGGACGCGGCGTTCGGCGGCATCCAGACCAAAGTCGAGGGGGCTCGCGACGCGAGCGAGCACGGTATCCCCGCCATCATCGCCAAATCCACGGAACGGGACGTCCTGGAGAAAATCGCTACTGCCAAACCCGTGGGAACGCTATTCGTCCCTATCAACGGTGAGTCCGATGAGTGAGACTGTCTACGACACCGACGGGCAAGTCACGGAAGCACAGCAGGCGGCGCTGCGACTCGCGAACGTCAGCGAGGACGATCGTGACGACGCCCTCCAGTCGATCGCCGACGCCATCCGCGAGCACAGCGAGGCGATTCTGGAGGCCAACGAGCAAGACGTCGCGGAAGCCGAGCAACTGCTCGAAGAGGGCGAGTACACCCAGGCTCTCGTGGATCGACTGAAACTCGACGACGGAAAGCTCGAATCGATCGCCGAGATGGTCGAGTCCGTCGCCGCACAGGACGATCCCCTCGGCGAGACGCTGGAGGCCCGCGAACTGGACGACGATCTGGAGCTGTACAAGGTCGCGGTCCCTATCGGCGTCGTCGGGACCATCTTCGAATCCCGGCCCGACGCGCTAGTCCAGATCGCCGCGCTGTCGCTGAAGTCCGGGAACGCAGTGATCTTGAAGGGGGGCAGCGAGGCCAGCGAATCGAACCGGATCCTCTACGAGACCATCGTCGAGGCCACAGGTGAAATGCCCGAGGGCTGGGCCCAGCTCATCGAGGCCCACGAGGAGGTCGACGCCCTGCTGGAGATGGACGACAAGGTCGATCTCATCATGCCGCGTGGCTCCTCGGAGTTCGTCTCCTACATTCAGGACAACACCCAGATTCCCGTGCTGGGCCACACCGAGGGGGTCTGTCACGTCTACGTCGACAGCGAGGCCGATCTGGAGATGGCCGCAGACATCGCCTTCGACGCCAAGACCCAGTATCCTGCGGTCTGTAACGCCGTGGAGACGCTGCTCGTCAGCGAGGACGTGGCCGCGGACTTCCTGCCAGGAATGGTCGCTCGTTACGAAGACGCGGGCGTGACTCTGCGTGGCTGTCCCACGACCCAGGAGTTCGTGGATATCGATCCCGCGACCGACGAGGACTGGGCGACGGAGTACGGCGATCTGGAACTCTCGATCAAGGTCGTCGAGGACGTCTACGACGCGATCGATCACGCCAACACCTTCGGCTCGAAACACACCGAGTCGATCGTCACCGAGGACAGCGAGGCCGCCGAGGTCTTCATGACCGGGATCGACGCTGCGAGCGTCTTCCACAACGCCTCGACGCGGTTCGCCGACGGGTATCGCTACGGTCTCGGTGCCGAAGTCGGGATCTCTACAGGGAAAATTCACGCGCGTGGCCCCGTGGGTCTTGCGGGTCTGACGACGTACAAGTACTATCTGGAGGGTGACGGGCAGCTCGTCGCGACCTACGCTGGTGACGACGCCAAGCCGTTCGCACACCGCGATTTCGAGGGCGAGTGGTCGCCCGGGCACCTCTCCGGAGAGTAGATACCGCGAGCGGTCTGGCCGACCAACAGTTGGTCTCGCCTCGGTGCTTTTCTGTGTCACCGTCCTCTCTCGGGACATGACCACAGACCCGATCGAAGACGACGAACGGCGGGCAGCCGTCGTCGAACTCCACGACCACCTGGCAGCGACGGCAGAACGGCCGATCGAGCGAACCGCGAGCCGCTGGATCGGTGAAGCCGAAGCGATAGCCGCCGACCTCGTGGACGCACCTAACGATCCGGCACTGGTCCGCGAGCGAGCGGGTCACATCGCGTCGCTGCTGGCCGAAGCCGAAAACATCGAAGACGAGGTCGCTGCCGAACACGTGGCGGCCGCCGCACGGCTGGCAGATCGGCTCGTCGAAGAGTGAACGCGAGAGCTTGTATCGAAGACGGTGGAAACACCAGTATTCATATCGAGGTTGATAGATAGGGTCGTGCAAGAGATAGAGTATATGTTCAGCAGGACGTACTGTGGTATCAATGTCTTCTCCGAGTTAGTACGTATCTCGGCATCTATATCGCCTCAGATACCGTAATGATAGTACGTGAACTTATGCCGACCACGACAACTACGGAAAATCTCGAAACCGTGAAGGGACTCTACGAATCATTTGCCAAGGGTGATATCGAGGCCATCCGGGAAATTATGGACCCTGATGTTGAACTACACGAACCCAGGGGACTTGGCTTCGGTCGCGGGACGCACCACGGGTTCGACGATATTGTCGAGAACGTCTTTTCCAGATTTGGAAATGAGTGGGTGGACGTCTCGGTCGTTCCAGAGCGGTATATCGCTGACGGTGATACCGTCGCTGCCCTGCAAACCTGGACTGGTACCAATAGCAAGACGGGGAAATCAGTGGAGTCCTCGGGCGTGCACGTCTTCGATTTCCAGGACGGAAAGATCGTTCAGTGGACCTCATACGCTGACACGGCGTTGTTCAACGCCGCACTCGAAGAGTCGCCTGCTATACGCTCGATTTCGTAGATTGACCTATACGCGCCCTATATCTCGCACGCCAAGCCACCCTATGTCAGAAGTAGACAACTAATTTTGGTAGGCTAGAAAAGGACCGCACTATTTCGCGTCACCGACAGAATCCGCGTCTGCTTTCAGTCTGTGGCACCAATTGGGGATAATGCGCGACGTAACGGACCTCTACCAGGAATTCGGCGACGAACGACTTCCGCCGGGCCAGAGCGAGCGCGAGGATTTCCCCGTCCTCTCGAAAGGCGGCACGCCCCGAGTGGACACCGACGTCTGGGAATTCACCGTCACCGGAGCTGTCGAGAACGAACTCACCTTCACGTGGGAGGAATTTCTCGACCTCCCGAGCGAGACCCAACTTCAGGACTTCCACTGTGTCACGGGCTGGAGCCGTCTCGACAACGAGTTCACGGGCGTCCCCTTCCCCGAAATCGTCGAGCGCGCGGGCGTCTCCGAGGACGCCGTCCACGTCATGTTCGGCGCGGCCGACGACTACACCACCGACCTCGCCTTCGACGCCTGCAACCGCCAGGAGGTCCTGTTTGCCTACGAACTCGACGGCGAACCCCTCCCCGCAGATCACGGTGGCCCCCTGCGGGTCGTCACGCCACACAAGTACGCCTGGAAAGGCGCCAAGTGGGTCGACAGCGTCACCTTCCTCACCGAGGAAGAACGTGGCTACTGGGAACAACGCGGCTACTCCGACACCGCCAATCCCTGGGAACAGGACCGCTATAGCTAATCAGAAGCGACGACGTACGACAACGACAAAACCGCGAATCGCCGGCAGAACAGTCGAAATCGAGGGACCTTAGATCTCGCTCTCGAAGTCTTCGAGGGCGTAGGACGGCTCGGCACCGCGGCGGTCGAGCGTCTCGTTGGCCAGCAGCCAGTAGACGACCGACAGTGCTTTTCGACCCTTGTTGTTCGTCGGGACGACGAGGTCGACGTTGCTGGTGGTGTTGTTGGAGTCACACATCGCGATGACCGGAATCCCGACGGTGATGGCCTCCTTGACGGCCTGGGCGTCACCGATCGGGTCCGTGACGACCACGACGTCGGGCTCGATGTAGCCCTCGTAGTCGGGGTTGGTCAGCGTCCCGGGGATGAATCGACCAGTCCGGGCGCGTGCACCGACGGCCTGGGCGAACTTCTCGGCCGGGAACCGACCGTACTGGCGGCTCGATGCCACGAGGATCTGCTCGGGATCGTAGTTCGCAAGGAAGTCCGCTGCCGTGCGGATCCGCTTGTCGGTCATCGAGACGTCCAGCACGTACAGCCCGTCCGTGCGGACGCGGTGGATGAACCGCTCCAT
>ENA-ORDC01000604-ORDC01000604.1-marine-metagenome-genome-assembly--contig:-NODE-604-length-33897-cov-3.351981_pt1 | contig 33897 bp, 31 predicted proteins | sample MGYA00237783_ERZ508515 | MGnify/ENA primary metagenome ERZ508515 (study PRJEB26186, sample SAMN06268792) | marine metagenome | isolation source: Eden Landing Ponds, San Francisco, CA, USA | place... | reverse complement strand
GCTTCACCACGTAGCGCCCGATAAAGCCGGAGCCGCCGAAGACCGTTGCCACGCCTGCCATGATCGTGCCGTTCTCCCGGTTGCCTGCTGCGCCCTGTCGTCCGCGGCCGCCGCGCGACGGCCGTGCCGTCGATCTACGCCGCCGCGCGCCGCGTGGATTGCCGGGGCTTATAGCATCCGCCCCCGGGCCGTTGACACCTCGATTTGCGCGGCTATTGTCCGCGCCGTCCGGGACGCGGGAGCGCGCCCGGCCGGCGGCAGAACGGGACCCGCAGTTGGCGATTCACCTGCACCAGAACGACCTGCCCGACGCGCTCGACCTGGGCGATGCGGTCGCCATCGACACCGAGACGATGGGCCTGAACCTGGTGCGCGACCGGCTTTGCCTGGCGCAGCTGTCCGCCGGCGACGGCGACTGCCACCTGGTGCAGTTCGCCGACCGCGACTACGCCGCCCCCAACCTGCGCCGCCTGCTGACTGACCGCAACGTGGTTAAGCTGTTCCACTTCGCCCGCTTCGACCTGGCGATGCTGGAAGCCCACCTGAACGTGGAGACGCGGCCGGTGTACTGCACCAAGACCGCCTCCAAGCTGGTGCGCACCTACACCGACCGGCACGGCCTCAAGGACCTGTGCAAGGAGCTGCTCGGCGTCGACATGTCGAAGCAGCAGCAGTCGTCGGACTGGGGCGCGGCGGAGCTGACCCGCGAGCAGATGAGCTACGCCGCCTCCGACGTGCTGCACCTGCACCAGCTGAGGGATCGGCTGGACGCGCTGCTGGCGCGCGAGGGCCGGCAGGAGCTGGCGCAGCAGGTGTTCGACTTCCTGCCGGTGCGCGCCCGTCTCGACCTGCTCGGCTGGAACGAGGTCGACATCTTCGCCCACTCGTAAGCCGGCGGGCGACGCCGCCCGGCGCGCGGCTCGCCGGAGCCGGCCCCGCTTTGCTAGGGTGGCGCGGCGCCGCGCCGTAGCCGTGCCGCGGCGGAGAGAAAACTATGTTCAAAACTGCATCTATCTTGTATAGAGCGGCGAGATGGCGCAATCGGTGCAGCAAAGCGAGGACGACGTGGCCGCAGACCCGCAGCCGGCCGAGCATCCCAAGGCCCGCGACCTGAGCGCGGCACGGCGCGTGCTGCAGCTGGAGGCGCGCGGCCTGGACGCGCTGGCGGACAGCCTGGACGGCGGCTTCACCGAGGCGGTGGAGATCCTGCTCGGGGTGCGCGGCCGCGTGGTCGTCAGCGGCATGGGCAAGAGCGGCCACGTGGCCCGCAAGATCGCCGCCACGCTGGCCTCCACCGGCACGCCGGCGCACTACGTCCACCCGGGCGAGGCGAGCCACGGCGACCTCGGCATGATCGCCGGCGGCGACGCCGTGATCGCGCTGTCGAACTCCGGCAACACGGCGGAGCTGGCCGACACGATCGCCTACTGCCGGCGCTTCGGCATCCCGCTGATCGGCCTGACCGCCAAGCGCGAGAGCACGCTGGCCGAGCAGGCGAACTGCTGCCTGCTGCTGCCGAGCGCCACCGAGGCCTGCCCGATGGGCCTGGCGCCCACCACCTCGACGACGATGATGCTGGCGCTGGGCGACGCGCTGGCGGTGGCCCTGCTGGAGCGCAAGGGCTTCGGCAGCGACGACTTCCAGCTGCTGCACCCGGGCGGCACGCTGGGCCGCAAGCTGCTGCGCGTGGGCGACCTGATGCACGGCGGCGACGAACTGCCGGTGACGTCGCCGGACGCGCCGATGAGCGACGCCATCCTGACCATGACCGCGCGCCGCTTCGGCTGCGTCGGTGTGCTTGACGGCGCCGGCCGGCTGGCCGGCATCGTCACCGACGGCGACCTGCGGCGGCACATGAACGCGGACCTGTTGACCCGCCGGGTCGAGGACATCATGACCGAGGGGCCGCGCACGATCGGCCGGCAGGCGCTGGCCGCGGAGGCCCTGGGCACGATGAACCGCGCGGCGATCACGGTGCTGTTCGTGACCGACGACGACGGCCGGCCGGAGGGGATCATCCAGATCCACGACTGCCTGCGCGCCGGCGTCGCCTAGGGCGAAATCGTCGAAGGTCGAAACGACCTTCGGTGTGAATTTCGCCCTATCTTGTTTTGAGCAGGGCAAGAGTCGCGACAAAGGCGATGACTCCTTTGTCGATCTTGCCCTGGAGGCTGAGGGAGAGGCCGCACGATGGCCGAGGCGCGCGACATCCCGCGCAGGTCCGCAGGGAGCCGGCGCCGCCGGCAGCAGACGGCCGCGATGCAGCCGCCGCGGCTGTCGGTGCGCGACGGCTACAGCCTGTTCGTCGGCACCATGAAGCTGGTGCTGCCGGCGCTGGCGGTGGCGATGATCCTGCTGGTCGTGGTCTGGCCGCAGGTGGTGCCGGACGAGAGCTCGTTCCGCATCGGCATCGCCGATCTGGCGCCGGAGCAGGTCGACAACCTGCAGATGGTCAACGCCCGCTACCAGGGCCGCGACGAGCAGGGCCGCCCGTTCACCGTGCTGGCCGACACCGCGACGCAGAAATCGAGCGGCGCCAACGAGGTCAAGCTGGAGCGCCCGCAGGCCGACATCACGCTGGAGGACGGCGCCTGGCTGACGCTGGGGGCGAAAGACGGTACCTACTGGCGCGACAGCGAGAAGCTGCACCTGGTCGGCAACGTGAACCTGTTCCACGACAACGGCTTCGAGATGCACACCAAGGAGGCCGACGTGGACCTGAAGGCCGGCCAGGCCAGCTCGAACACCGACGTCGAGGGGCACGGGCCCGCCGGCACGCTGCAGGCGCAGGGCTTCCGGCTGCTGAACAAGGGCGAGCGCATCATCTTCACCGGCAAGAGCCAGCTGACGATCTACGAAAGCGAACTCGAGGGCGGCCAATGACCGCCCTTGGGACCGGCTCGACCGGCCGCGCCGCCGGCGTCCGCGCCGTCGCGCTGGCGCTGCTGCTGGCGCTTGCCGCGGCCGCGCCGGCCGCGGCGCAGGGGCTGGTCGGCGGGCAGTCCGGCGACGGCCCGCTGAAGATCGACGCCGAGGACGGCATCGAGTGGCGCCGCGACGAGCAGGTCTACATCGCCCGCGGCAACGCCTCGGCCAGCCGCGGCGACGTCACCGTCTACGCCGACCGGCTGGTGGCGCACTACCGCGATACGCAGGGCGGCGGCGGTCAGCAGGACGGCGGCTCCGGCGGCTCGGGCGTGTCTGGCACCGGTGGCACCGAGATCTACCGGATCGAGGCGATCGGCTCGGTGCGCATCGTCGACGACCGGGCCGTGGCGCAGGGCGACAAGGGGGTCTACGACCTGGACCAGCAGGTCGTGGTGCTCACCGGCGAGGACCTGCAGTTCGAGACCGATCAGGAGACCATCACCGCCACGGACAGCCTGGAGTACTGGCAGGGGCGCGACCTCGCAGTGGCGCGGGGCGACGCGACGGCGGTGCGCGGCGACCGGCGCATCCAGGCGGCGGTGCTGGCCGCGCGCTTCGCCCCGCAGGACGGCGAGGGCACCGCGCAGCAGGCCAGCGCCGGCAGCGCCGCCGACGGCGACCGGCCGCAGCAGATCACCCGCATCGAGGCGTTCGACAACGTGCGGATCTCGACGCCCCAGGAGTACGCCCGCGGCGACCGCGGCGTGTACAACACGCGCACCGAGATCGCCACCCTGACCGGCAACGTGCGCCTGACCCGCGGCGAGAACCAGTTGAACGGCGGCTGGGGACAGGTCAATCTGAAGACCGGCGTGAGCCGGCTTCTGGGGGCACCGCCGGATTCCGGCGAGAAGCGCCGGGTCAACGCCCTGTTGGCGCCGGACAGCGCTAGGAACGCCGACGTCTCGGACACCGGCGAGGCCGAGGCGGCTGCGAACGCCGCGGCCGACGGAGACGCCCGCGGGGGCACCGGCGGCGACGGCGGGGCGAACGAGGGGAACCGATGAGCGCCGACCAGGGCAGCCGGCCGAGCGCCGAGATCCATCCGCTGCGCGGCGGCGCCCAGGCGCCGGCCGATAGGGCGGACTTCAAGCAGGAGCAGGAGGAAGGCCGCAGCTCGCCGCGCAAGGTGGCGGCGCGCGCCGGCCTGGCGGCTCTCAACCTGGGCAAGTCGTTCAAGAACCGCCCGGTGGTGCGCGGCGTCACGGTGTCGCTGGAGCGCGGCGAGGCGGTTGGCCTGCTGGGCCCGAACGGCGCCGGCAAGACCACCTGCTTCTACATGATCACCGGGCTGATCTCGCCGGACTACGGCTGGGTGACGATCGACGGCCACGACGTCACCGATCTGCCGATGTACCGGCGCGCGCGCCTGGGTATCGGCTACCTGCCGCAGGAGGCGTCGATCTTTCGCGGCCTGAGCGTGGAGCAGAACATCCGCGCCGTGCTGGAGGTGGTCGAGCCGGATCGGCAGCGCCGGGAGACCCGGCTGGACGACCTGCTGGCGGAGTTCGGCATCTCGCACCTGCGCCGCACTCCGGCGATGGCGCTGTCCGGCGGCGAGCGCCGGCGCGTCGAGATCGCCCGTGCGCTCGCCTCCAACCCGTCGTTCATCCTGCTGGACGAGCCGCTGGCCGGCATCGACCCGATCGCCGTCGGCGACATCCGCGATCTGGTGGGCCATCTGAAGGACCGCGGCATCGGCGTGCTGATCACCGACCACAACGTGCGCGAGACCCTGGAGATCGTCGACCGGGCCTACATCATCCACGAGGGCGCCGTGCTGATGGAGGGCAAGCCCGACGAGATCGTGGCGCACGAGGACGTTCGCCGCGTTTACTTGGGCGAAACGTTTAGCCTCTAAGCCTTAGCGGCATCATGGTAAACGGTTTCTGGACATGGCGGTGTCTCAGCGCCTAGATCTGCGCCCCAGCCAATCGCTGGTGATGACGCCGCAACTGCAGCAGGCGATCAAGCTGCTGCAGCTCTCCAACCTCGAACTCTCCGCCTACGTCGCCGAGGAGATGGAGCGCAACCCGCTGCTGGCGCGCGACGAGCGCGCCGAGGCGGAGGGCGCCGACGCCGATCGGGCCGACGCGCCGGCGCCGCGCGGCGACGAGGACGACCTGGACGACCGCAGCGGCGACGGCGACTGGCGCGAGGCGCCGGACGCCTTCGCCGATGCGCCGCCCACCCCGGGCGGCGGCGGCCACGGATCGGAGGACTTCGACGAGTTGTCCGATGTGGCGCAGCGCGTGGCCGGCGAATCCACGCTGCGCGAGCACCTGCTGGAGCAGGCCCACCTGAGCCTCGCCGACGCCGCCGACCGGGCGATCGCGGAGACGCTGATCGACAGCCTGGACGAGGCCGGCTACCTGGGCACCGCGACGGCGGAGCTGGCCGACCTGCTGGGCGTGCCGGAGCCGCGGGTAACGGCGGTGCTGCAGCGGATGCAGGGCTTCGACCCGGTCGGCGTGTTCGCCCGCGACCTGGCCGAGTGCCTGGCCCTGCAGCTGCGCGAGCTGGACCGGCTCGACCCGGCGATGCAGGCGCTGCTGGACAACCTGGAGCTGCTCGGCCGCCGCGAGTTCGCCGCGCTGCGCCGGATCTGCGGCGTCGACGGCGAGGACCTGACCGACATGCTGGCCGAGCTGCGCGCCCTCGACCCGCGCCCGGCCACCCGGTTCGGCGCCGAGGCGGTGCAGCCGCTGATCCCCGACGTGCTGATGCGCGCTGCCCGCGACGGCGGCTGGCACCTGGAACTGAACCCGGCGACGCTGCCGCGGGTGCTGGTCAACCAGCGCTACTACACCCGGGTCGCCGCCGCCGCCCGCGACAAGGACTCCAAGCGCTACCTGAACGAGCGTCTGCAGGCGGCGAACTGGCTGGTGCGGGCGCTGGAGCAGCGGGCGCAGACGATCCTCAAGGTCGCCGCGGCGATCGTCGAGCGCCAGCAGGCCTTCTTCGTCCACGGCGTGCAGCACCTGAAGCCACTGACGCTGCGGGAGATCGCCGAGACCATCGAGATGCACGAATCGACGGTCAGCCGGGTCACCGCCAACAAGTACATCGCCACGCCGCGCGGCACCTACGAGCTGAAATACTTCTTCACCGCCTCGATCGCGGGCGCCGACGGCGAGAGCCACTCCGCCGAGGCGGTGCGCGACCGCATCCGCAAGCTGGTCGAGCGCGAGCCGCCGGACAAGCCGCTGTCCGACGACCGCATCGTCACCCTGCTGCGCGGCGAGGGCGTCGACATCGCCCGGCGCACGGTCGCCAAGTACCGCGAGGCGATGCGCATCCCCTCCTCGACCCAGCGCCGCCGCGAAAAGGCCGCGCCGGCGTAGGCACGGAGCGCCCGGCTCCCGCACCATGACACTGGGGCCGGTTCGCCGCTCAGTGTCATCCTGAGGAGGGCCGCAGGCCCGTCTCGAAGGGCCCAACGGTGGGGGAGCGCGGCTCTCGCGCATGTGTCGCGCCCCGGCCGGGGTGCCCACGCGGGCCGGAACGTCCGCGGGGGTGATGCGCTCGGGCTCCCAGCAGCGTGCACGTGGTTCGAGACGCCGCCCTTCGACGGGCTCAGGGCGGCTCCTCACCATGACACTGGGGTGTGCGTATCGCCCCAGTGTCATCCCGGGGCGGGCCGCAGGCCCGTCTCGAAGGACCCCCTACCGCAGCCCGAAGGCGATCGCGCCGAGGAAAGTCAGGGCGACGGTGCTCCAGAACACGATGTCGACCAGGTGGTGTCGCATGCCGGGACCTCAATCGTAGTCGAAACGTTCGGAAACGATCCGGTGCAGCGGCACGCCCAATGCGCGCAGGGCGTCTTCCGAGGCGTCGATCATCGGGCCGGGGCCGCAGATGAAGTAGCGCCAGTCGTCCCGGTTCTCGGCCGGCAGGCAGGTCTCCAGCACGTCGCGTGTCATCATCCCGGTGTGGCCCGGCCAGCCCGCCGGCGGATCGCGCAGCACGTGGTGCACGCTCAGGTTCAGCTCGCGCTGCATCGCCGCCAGCTCGTCGCGGGCGGCGATCTGGTCCTCGGTGGTGTTGCCGTAGACCAGCAGCAGCGGTCGCCGGTCGCCGGCGGCGCGGAACGCGCGCAGGTGGCTCAGGATCGGCGCGATCCCGACGCCGCCGGCCAGGTAGGCGAGCGGGCCCGCGTCGCGGTCGGGATCGGCGTGCTGCTGGGGGATGAAGTTGCCGTGCGGCCCGTCCAGGTAGGCCGGCGTGCCGGGCTCAAGATAGGGCAGCACGCCGCCGGTGAAGTCGCCGGCCTCGCGGATCGTAAAGCCGATCTCCGGCGCCTCCTGCGGCGCGCTGCTGATCGAGAAGGGGTGCTCGCGCAGCCGGAACGGGCCGTCGCCGACCTTGAGCCAGACGAACTGGCCGGGGTGGAAGCCCAGCGCCGGCCCGCCCTCGGCGCGCAGCCGCAGCTCCCAGGTCTGCGCCGCCAGACGGCGCACCTGCTGCACCCGGTAGGGATGCCGGCGCTGCAGCAGCGGCCGGATGCCGTAGATGTAGATCAGCGTCGCCGCCGCCAGGGCGATCATCGCCGCCCAGAACGCGATCAGGATGGTGGTCTGGCTGTAGCGTCCGGCCGCCAGCGCGTGGTGCGCCACCAGCCCGACCAGCAGCACGGCGCCCAGCGCGTGGCCGATGCGCCAGCCCTCGTAGGCGTAGGGCAGCTTGCGCCGGCCGATCGCGGTGGCGATCAGCACGATCAGCGCCGGCCAGGCCAGGGCGCCGGTCAGGATCGACCAGCCGTCCAGCCCGAGCCGCGCCTGGCCGCCGGTGTCCCACGGTAGCTCGGGACCCATCGGCGTGGTGTAGAGGAAGGGATGCAGCAGCATCAGCAGCACCAGCGCGCGCGGGATCAGCTGGTGGAAGCGCATCGTCAGGTCGATGCCGATGCGCCCCGAGACCGCGCGGTAGCGGCCCGACAGCACGAACTCCAGCAGCATCAGCGAGAAGCCGATCAGCCCCAGCGCCGAGGCGAAGTCGTCCCAGAACGGGCGCGGCGCCAGGTCCGGCACCGCGGCCAGCCCGACCGGCGCCAGCGCCAGCCCGATGTAGAGCGCCAGCAGCGGCTGCGGCGGGATGCCGCGCGACGGCGCCGGCCGGCCGCCGGCCGTGGCGGGGTCGGCCGAGTCGCGCGGGCGCGGCGTTGCCTGCTGCGGGGCGGGCGCGTCGGACGGTGCGTCGGAGTCTGCGGTCATGCACGGCCTCCGGGCCGGCTCGAAAGCGTCGGCAGGCCGCGGGCCCCGCGGCAGCGTCGCCGCCGCCGGCCGGACCTGCCGGATGTCGCGCCGCCCAAGGCACCGGGACCAACGCCGCACACCCAGCGGTGTTCCCATCGCGAACACTGTCGGCGAACGGCGGCCCGGCCGCAAGCGGTCGCGCGAGCCGCACTTAACCTATGCTGCGCGAGCCAAAGAACCTGCTTGATTGCGCGCCGTCAGCGCGTACCCTCGCAGGCAAAGCAGCTTTGTTGACTCCCACCGTAGGCCCCCATAGGTTCGCGCGCCGAAGCGCCGGGCCGGAGCGCCAGACACGCGTGACGGAGGCCCCGACGCCGCCCTCCAATTCCGGGACAAACGGTTGATGCAGCTGTCGGTCGTCGGCAGGCATATCGATATCGGCGACGCCCTGCGAGGCCATATCGATGCGAGCCTGCGCGCCATATTCGGCAAGTACTTCGGGGACGCGATCGACGCGACCGTGACGCTGTCGCAGGTCGGGCCGATGTACCATTGCCAGGTCAACGCCCACGTCGGCCGCAACATCCATCTGGCGGCCGAGAACCAGGCCGACCGCATCTACGTCGCCTTCGACGGCGCCGCCGAGCGGCTGTCGAAGCGGCTGCGGCGCCACAAGCGCCGGCTGCGCGACACCCACAAGCACGCCGAGGAGGCGCCGGACGAGGTGCTGCGGGCGCGCCAGGTGGTGCTGGCCGGCGACGGCGCCGAGGCGGCGGACGAGGACGACGACGAGGCGAATGCCGGCGACGGGGCGACCGACGCCGACGGTATGCCGGCGGTGGTGGCGGAGCTGACCACCGAGATCCCCAGCCTGTCGGTGAGCGAGGCGGTGATGCGGCTCGACTTGGCCGAGGCCCCCGCGATGCTGTTCCGCAACGCCGCGCACGGCGGCCTGAACATGATCTACCGCCGGCCCGACGGCAACGTCGGCTGGATCGACCCACAAGGCAACGCTGCGTGACGCGCCGCCCCATCGCCTCGGCGATGGCGTGTTGACGCGTCGATCCGCGGAGTTTGAGAGTGCGCCGCCATGGAGATCGCTGATCTGATCCGTCCGCACGCGGTGGTCCCGAACCTGCGCGTGACGAGCAAGAAACAGGCGCTGCAGGAGCTGGCCCGGCGGCTGGCCGAGCAGATCGGTCTGCCCGAGCGGCGGATCTTCGAGGTGCTGATCGAGCGCGAGCGCCTGGGCACCACCGGCGTGGGCAACGGCATCGCCATCCCGCACGGCAAGCTCGGCGAGCTGGGCGGGCTGCAGGCGCTGTTCGCGCGGCTGGAGACGCCGGTCGACTTCGACGCGATCGACGAGCAGCCGGTCGACCTGATCTGCGTGCTGCTGGCGCCGGAAAGCGCCGGCGCCGACCACCTGAAGGCGCTCGCCCGGGTGTCGCGGCTGCTGCGCGACCGGCAGGTCTGCGAGAAGCTCCGCGGCAGCGAAAGCGCCGACGCGATCTACGCCATCCTCACCGAATCCGCGGCCAGCCACGCCGCCTGAGCCGCGCCTTTGGCGTCCTGAGCCGCGCAGATCACTTCATCCTGAGCCTGTCGAAGGATCGTTCGGGGCTGCGGGCGCGGCCCTGCGTCCTTCGACACGGCCGGCTGCGCCGGCCGGCTCAGGATGAAGCCGGGCCGCGCGCTAGCTCATCCTGAGCTTGTCGAAGGATCGGGGCACAAGCGGCCGCTACGCTAGTGCACGCTCACGGGCTCGAGGTCGTGCTGGCGTACGGCGGCCTGGGCGACCTCGCGGTTGCCGACGATCGCCATCTGCGTGCCGTCGGCGGCGTGGATCGCGTAGGCGCTCTTGCCTTCGTACTCGGTCGCCTTGATGAACGCCACGTCGTTGACGCCCCAGGACTGGAAGTCCTGCTGGCTCATCTCGTAGCGCTGGACCTGCTTCTGCATCATCTCACTCCTTTGCGGCAGTCACGGCCGCACTCCCGCCTACATATAGCTTACGCGGCGAGTGCGGTCGCGGATGTCTGGAAGATCAGCCTTGCGTCTCGCGCCGGCGTCCGCCGCCGCTGCGTCCGGTGCGGACGGAGTCGGTCGTGCGGCCGTCGCTGTCCTGGCGCTGCGTGGCGACCTCGGCGCGGGACTGCCGGCCGGTCTTGATCTCCACCGTGCGCACCTCCGGTTCCGGGCGCACCCGCTCCAGATCGACGTGCAGCAGGCCGTTGTCCAGGGTGGCACCGACCACCTCGATGCCCTCCGACAGCACGAAGGACCGCTTGAACTGGCGCGTGGCGATGCCGCGGTGCAGGTAGACCTTCTCGCTCTCGTCCTCGCCCTGGCGGCCCTGGATGGTGAGCTGCGTGTCCTCGACGCGGACCTCCAGGTCGTCGGGCCGGAAGCCGGCCACCGCCAGGGTGATCCGCAGCTGGTCCTGGCCGACCTGCTCGACGTTGTAGGGCGGATAGCCGTCGCTCGCGGTCTTCGACACCCGGTCGAGCGCGCGCTCGAAATGGTCGAAGCCGAGCAGCAACGGCGAATTGAAGACGGACACACGCGACATTTCGACGCCTCCTCGCACGAGCAAGGCTCAATCGGTCTGCCGCCGGGCCCCGACCGTCGGCGACCCGATGGCACGCAGCCCGCAAGCGCGCGGCTGCGCATACCAGATGTGGTCGCCCGCCACGGCGGCTTCAAGCGGCGCCGCGCAACATTCGTCAAGGCCCGCGGCGGCCGCGGGCAACGCCATGAGGCCTTGCCGTGCGCGCATTGCTGCGCCGCGTCAGTCCGCTGTCGTCGCGCCGCGGACGTTCGGCTACCATCCGCGCCGAACGCGAGCCGCTCAACAGCACGGGAGCCGTCTTCATGGGTCAGTTCGGGATCGGGCAAGGCATCCGCCGGATCGAGGATCAGCGTCTGCTGACCGGGCACGGGCGCTACACCGAAGACCTGACGCCGCAGGGCACGCTGCACATGGCGTTCGTGCGCAGCCCGCACGCGCACGCCGAGATCAACGGCATCGACGCCGCCGAGGCGCGGCAGGCGCCGGGCGTCGTCGCCGTCTACACGGTGGACGACCTGGACGCCGCCGGCATCGGCGACATTCCCTGCCTGGCCGCGATCCCGGGTCGCGACGGCAACCCGCCGGTGATGCCGGGCCATCCGGTGCTGGCGCGCGGCCGGGTGCGCCACGTCGGCGATCCGGTCGCCGCGGTGGTGGCGGAGAGCTGGGCGCAGGCCCGCGACGCCGCCGATCTGGTCGAGGTCGACTACGCCATGCTGGACCACGTGGTCGGCACCGAGGCGGCGCTGGCCGCCGACGCGCCGCAGGTCTGGCCGGAGCAGGCGCCGACCAACTTGTGCCTCGACTTCGGCATCGGCGACGAAGCGGCGACCGATGGCGCGCTCGCCGACGCCCACCACGTCACCCGGCTGAAGCTGGTGAACAACCGCGTGGTGGTGAACTCGATGGAGACCCGCAACGCGCTGGCCGAGTACGAGGCGGACAGCGGCACCTACCGGCTGACCACCGGCAGCCAGGGCGTGCACAGCCTGCGCAACCAGCTGGCCGAGCACGTCCTCAAGGTCGACCCCGAGAAGGTCGACGTGGTCACCCCGGACGTCGGCGGCGGCTTCGGCATGAAGATCTTCCTGTACGGCGAGCAGGTGGCGGCGCTGTTCGCCGCGCAGCAGCTGGGCCGGCCGGTGAAGTGGGCCGGCGAGCGCACCGAGAGCTTCCTGTCCGACAACCACGGCCGCGACCACGTCAGCGAGGTGCAGCTCGCCTTCGACGCCGACGCGCGGCTCACCGGCGTGCGCATCGACACGGTCGCCAACCTGGGCGCCTACCTGTCGAACTTCGCACCCTACGTCGCCACCAACGCCGGCGCGCGGATGTATCCCGGCGTCTACAGGGTGCCGGCGCTGTACGGCCGCACCCGCTGCGTGTTCACCAACACCGTGCCGGTGGACGCCTACCGCGGCGCCGGCCGGCCGGAGGCGGCCTACCTGATCGAGCGCACCATGGACGTGGCGGCGCGCGAGCTGGGGCTGTGCCCGTCCGAGTTGCGCGAGCGCAACTATATCCGCCCCGAGGACATGCCGCACACCACGCCCACCGGCATGACCTACGACAGCGGCGACTTCGCCCGGCTGCAGCGCACCGCGCTGGACCGCGCCGACGCCCAGGGCATCGCCGAGCGCAAGGCGGCGGCGCGGCGCCGCGGCAAGCTGCTGGGCCTGGGCCACGCCAGCTACATCGAATGCTGCGCCGGCATCGGCGAGGAGGAGGCGAAGCTGCGCCTCGACCCCGACGGCGGTGTCACCCTCTGGGTCGGCACCCAGACCAACGGCCAGGGCCACGCCACCGCTTACGCCCAGCTGATCGCCGACCGGCTGGGCCTGGAGCCGGAGATGATCCGGGTGCGGCAGGGCGACACCCGCGAGCTCGGCTTCGGCCGCGGCACCGGCGGCTCGCGTTCGCTGCTGATGGGCGGCGGCGCCACCATGGCGGCGACCGACAAGGCGATCGAGCGGGCCAAGCGGGTCGCCGGCTTTCTGCTGGAGGTCGCGCCGGCCGACCTGGAGTTCGACGCCGGCGTGTTCACCGTCGCCGGCACCGACAAGACGGTGACGCTGCGCGAGGTCGCCGAGGCGGCGCAGCGCGACGACCTGCCGGACGACGCCGGCGGCGGCGTCGAGGAAAGCGCGCGCTACCAGGCGCCGCCGCTGACCTATCCGAACGGCTGCCACGTCTGCGAGCTGGAGATCGACGAGGCGACCGCGGAGGTCGAGATCGTGCGCTACACCATCGTCGACGACGCCGGCACCATCGTGAACCCGCTGATGCTGTTGGGGCAGGTGCACGGCGGCACCGCTCAGGGCATCGGCCAGGCGCTGCTGGAGAACACGGCCTACGAGGCGGACTCCGGCCAACTGGTCACCGCGACCTTCCAGGACTACACGATGCCGCGCGCCGACGACATGCCGGACTTCGACGTGCAGTTCGTCGAGGACATCCCCTGCGTCACCAACCCGATGGGCATCAAGGGCGCGGGCGAGGCCGGCGCCATCGGCGCCCCGCCGGCGGTGATGAACGCGATCGCCGACGCGCTGGCGCCCTACGGTGTCACCCACGTCGACATGCCGGCGACCCGCCAGCGCATCTTCGACATCCTGCAGGCGCACCGCCCCGCACAGGCGGCGGAGTAGCTTGACCGGTCTGTGCGGGAGACCGACAATGTAGTGAAGTCACTACATGTGGATTTCGCCGATGAAGACCGTTTCGGCCCGTGAAGCCAATCAGTCGTTCGCCCAATTGCTGAAGAGCGCGGAGGCGGGTGAGGAGATCGTCGTCACCAAGCGCGGCAAGCCGGTCGCGCGGCTGACGCCGTATCAAAAGCGCAGCGATGCGGAGCGCCAGATGGCCCGCGCCGAGCTTCTTGAGATGCTGCGTGAGGCGCGGGATCTGGGCTACACGGATCCGGGGACGCGGGACGAGATGCACGAGCGGTGAGGTTCAGCCTCGACACCAACGTTCTGGTCTATGCGCTCGATCGGCAGGCCGGCGCGCGCCACGCCATTGGGAAGACAGTCGTCGAGCGTGCCAATGCGGTCGACGCCGTGTTGACAATGCAAGGCTTCGGTGAACTCTTCAACGTCCTGACGCGCAAGATCCGGCAGCCGCCGCGACAGGCCCGGGCTGATGTCGAACGCTATCGCGCTGCCTTCCCGATCGTAGCCGCCGATGAGAGGTGCCTTGTCCAGGCCATGGATGCGGTGGTCGATCACACGCTGTCGTTCTGGGACGCATTGCTGTTGACAACCGTCGCGAACGCAGGCTGTCGGTTCCTGCTTAGCGAGGACCTGCAAGACGGGCGCGCATTCGCTGGCGTGACCATCGTCAACCCGTTCGACCCGAGCAACGACGACCAGTTGGCGGCTTTGCTCGCGGGCTGAAGCTTATTGGCCTGAGACACTTTCTCAGGGCCTGACTGGGGCTTTGGTCGCCCGTCGGAACGGCGCCAATTTTGTCCTGAAGTGTCGTCTCAAGCCCGTCGAACCGCCGCGTGTCGAGGGCGTTTCGGCGTGTCCGTGCCGCGTTTTCCGGTCTGTTACTACGGAGGAGGCATCCTGCACACCGCCGGCTGAGGCCGGCCTGCTCAGACTGAAGTTTTATAACATGTCTGCAGAGAATCCTTGGCTAGGGCCTTGAGGCATCTCGCCCCCACCACCGCCCCGGGCCTTGTCATCCGCGCGTTTGCCCTAACCTTGGTGCGGGACGCATCCGAACCGAACGAGGAGCGAGGCCGCCGATGGCCGACACCCAGGGCCCTGTGGTCGAGCTGGCGGACACCCGCCTGTCCTACCCTTCGGCGGAGGGCGAGATCGAGGTGCTGCGCGGCATCGACCTGTCGGTCGAGGCCGGCGAGATCGTCGCCGTCACCGGCCCGTCGGGCTCCGGCAAGTCGTCGCTGATCGCGGTGATCGGCGGATTGGAGCGGGCCACCGGCGGCCGGGCGCGGGTGCTCGGCACCGACATGGGCACGGCGGACGAGCGCAGCCGCACCCGCCTGCGGCGCACCGACATCGGCGTGGTGTTCCAGGCCTACCACCTGGTGCCGGCGATGACGGCGCTGCAGAACACCGCGCTGCCGCTGATCCTGGCCGGCGCGCGCAATGCCCGCGACAACGCGGCGAAGATGCTGGACCGGGTCGGGCTGGGGCACCGCCTGAGCCACCGGCCGGCCGCCCTGTCCGGCGGCGAGCAGCAGCGCGTCGCGATCGCCCGCGCCTTCATCGCCGAGCCGCGCCTGCTGCTGGCCGACGAGCCCACCGGCAATCTGGACAGCCGCACCGGCGGCGCGGTGATCGACACCATGTTCGAGCTCGCCCGCAAGACCGGCGCGGCGATGCTGCTGGTTACCCACGACGAGAGCCTGGCCCGGCGCTGCGACCGGGTGCTGGCGATCGACGACGGCCGGGTGGCGCGCTGATATGGCCGACACCGCCGCGCCCGACGTCGCCCCGGGCACGCTGGCGACGCTGCTGAAGGCCGAGCTGGCGGCGGGCATCCTGGGCCTGCGGCTGTTCATCGGCTCGGTCGCGGTGGCCGCCGCCATGCTGGGCGCCGTCTGGATGCTGGGCGACGCGCTGTCGGGCGCGCTGCAGGACAACGGTAAGCGCATGCTGGGCGGCGACCTCGCGGTGACCACGGTGAACCGGCCGCTGCAGCCGGAGACGGTCGACGGGCTGGCGCAGATCGGGGAGCTGTCCCGCGTCGTCGAGCTGCGCAGCTCGGCCAGCGCCGGGCCGATCCGCGCGCCGGTGGAGCTGAAGGCGGTCGACGGCGCCTATCCGCTGTACGGCGAGGTCGGGCTGCGGGACGCCGCGTCGCTGCAGGCGGCGCTGGCGGAGCGCGACGGCCGGCCCGGGGCGGTGGTGGCGCCGGCGCTGCTGCAGCGCCTGGGCATCGAGCTGGGCGACACGATCCGGCTGGGGCAGACGGTGTTCCAAGTGCGCGGCCTGCTGACCCGCGAGCCCGACCGCCTGTCCGCCGGCAGCTTCCTGATCGGCCCGCGCGTGCTGATCGACGTCGCCCAGATCGAGGACGCCGGGCTGACCGGCTTCGGCACCCTGGCCGACTACCGCTACCGCCTGCGCCTGCCGCCCGAGACCGACATGGATAGCGCGCTGCAGGCGCTGGACCAGCTGGAGCCGGCGCGCGGCTGGGAGCTGCAGCGGCCGCGGGACGTCGGCGAGCGGGTGCGCCGCACGGCGGACCGCACCACCACCTTCCTCGGCGTGGCCGGGCTGGTCGCCCTGGCGATCGGGCTCGCCGGCGCCTGGGCCGCCGCCACCGTCTGGGTCGGCCGGCGCGCCCGCACGATCTCGCTGTACCGGCTGTCCGGCGCCACGCCGGCCCTGGTGATCGCGCTGCACGCCGCGATCGTCGCCGTCGCCGGGTTGCTCGGGCTGGCGCTCGGGCTCGGCGTCGCCGCGGTCGCCGCGCTGCTGCTGATGGACCTGCTGGCGGCGCAGCTGCACCTGACCTGGGACCCGCTGGGGCTGCTCCGGCCCGGGCTGCAGGTCGCGGCGACGCTGGCGCTGGGGCTGGCCGGGGCCAGCGCGGCGGCGCTGTCGGCGGCCGCGCGCACGCCCCCGGGGGCCGCCATGCGCAGCGGCGACGGCGCGCTGTCGCCGCACCCGCGCCACGCCGCGCTGGGCGCCCTGGCGATCGCGCTGGCGATGGCGCTCGCGGTGGTCAGCCTGCCGGACCCGCTGCTGGCCGCGGCGGCGGCGGCCGGGCTGGCGGTCGCGGCGGCGGTGCTCGGGCTGGCCGGCTGGGCGCTGGCGCGGCTGGCCACCAGCCGCGATCCCGGCGGTTTCCTCGGCGTCGTGGTGCGGCAGGGGCTGGCGGTGCCGGGCGCCGCGGCGGCCAAGGCGCTGGCACTGGGCATCGGCATCGCCGGCATCACCGCCATCGTCGCCGCGCAGCACTCGCTGGAGGGCGCGCTGCGCGACCAGCTGCCGTCGCGCGCGCCCGACCTGGTGCTGATCGACGTCGAGCCCGGCCAGGTCGGGCCGATCCGCGAGCGCGTGCAGGACGACCCGGCGCTGAGCGGGCTGCAGGCGACGCCGTTCATGCGCGCCCGCATCCTGAAGGTGAACGGCACGCCGGCGGAGGAGGCGTTGGTCGACCCCAGCGAGTCCTGGGTGATCGAGGGCGACCGCAGCTTCTCCTGGACCGCCGAGCCGACCGACGAGGCGCTGCTCGCCGGCGAATGGTGGCCGGAGGACTATGCGGGGCCACCGCTGCTGGCCGCCGGCGAGGACCTGCAGGAGGCCTTCGACATCGCCCCCGGCGACACCGTCACCTACGCAGTGCTGGGCCGCACCTTCACCTCCGAGGTTGCCAACGTGCGCCGGGAATACCACCGCACGTTCCGGCCGGAGTTTCTGCTGGTGGCCTCGCCGCAGCCGTTCCGCGAGGCGCCGCACTCCTGGATCGTGACGCTGCAGGGCGCGGACGACGGGGCGATCGACGCGTTGATCGGCGATCTGGGCGAGAGCGCGCCCAACGTCACCAGCATCGACGTGCGCCGCATCGTCGACCAGATCACCGAGCTGGTCGACGGCGCCATACTGGGCTCGCTGGCGGTGGCCGCGACGCTGCTGCTGGCCGGCGCGCTGTCGCTGGCCGCGGTGGTCGCCGCCGACGTCGACGCCCGGCGGCGCGAGGCGCTGGCGTTCACGTTGGTCGGCGCGTCGCGCGGCGAGATCGCGCTGGCCCGGCTGGCCGAGGCGGCGGCGGTGGGCGCGCTGGCCGCCGTGTTGGGCGGCGGCGCCGGGCTCGCCGGCGGCTGGTGGCTCGCCGACGAGGCGCTGCACGTGGACTGGGACCCGGGGATGCTGGCGTTCCTGCTGCCATCCGCGCTGGGCCTGATCGCCGCGCTGGCCGCGGGCACCGCCGGCGGCCTCGGCGCGGTGCCGCGGGGCCGCGGCGAGCTGGTGCGGCAGTTGAGTACGTGAGCGGCGGCCGCTACTCCGCCGGCTGCTCCGCGGTGCCGCCGCGCCGCGCGGGCGCCGTGGCGGGCTCGCGGGTGCGGAATTCCAGGACCAGGGTGGTCAGGGCCGGCAGGAAGGTGACCGACACGATCGCCGCGCCCAGGATGCCGAACAGCACGATGGCGCCGACGCCGCGGTACAGCTCGGTGCCCTCGCCGGGCATGAACACCAGCGGCGCCAGGCCGCAGATCGTGGTGATCGTCGACATCGCGATCGGCCGCAGCCGCGAGGCGACCGCCTCGCGCACCGCCTCGCGGGCGCGCAGGCCGGCGTCGCGCACGTTCTCCATCGCCCGGTGCACGATCAGGATCGGGTTGTTCACCACCGTGCCCATCAGGATCAGGAAGCCCAGCATCGAGATCATGTCGAACGGCTGCTGGATCGGCTGCAGACCGATCCTCGGCAGCAGGCCGCCGACCAGGTTCATCAGCTGCAGGCCGACGATGCCGCCGGCCACGCCCAGCGGGATCGTCGTCATGATCAGCAGCGGATAGCCCCAGTGGGTGAAGATCGCCACCAGCAGCAGGTACACGATCGCCAGCGCGACCGCGTAGTTGTTGGCGATCGCCTCCTGCGTCGCCTGCAGCTGGTCGCTGGCGCCGGAGATGTCGATCGACACGCCGGCCGGGATCTGCCCGGTCTCGCGCAGGTGACCGACCAGCTCGTCGCGCACGCGCTGCACCCCGACCTCCAGCGGCACGTCGGGCGGCGGGATCACGTTCAGGGTGACGGTACGCCGGCCGTCGATGCGGCGGATCAGGCTGGTGTCCACCGTCTCCTCGATGCGGGCGACCGAGCCCAGCGGCACCACGCCGCCGGCCGGCGTGTAGAGCGGCACCTGCGCCAGGTCGTCGAGCTCCGCGTCCAGGCCGTCGCGGCTGTAGAAGTAGATGTCGATCTTGTCGTCCTGGCGGAAGAACTCGTCGACGTAGGCGCCGTCGCTCATCGCCGCCACGGCGAAGCCCAGCTCGCCGGCGTCCATGCCGAGCTCGGCGGCGCGGTCCCAGTCCGGGCGCACCTCGACCAGCGGCTGCGACAGCGACAGGGTGGACGGCGTCGCCTGCACCCGCGGGTCGTCGAACACTTGGTCGGCCCGGGCGTAGGCGGCGCTGGCGACGGAATAGACGTCGGCCAGGCCGGGGCCGGAGATGTCCAGGTTGACCGAGCGCGTGCCGCCGTCGTTCGAGGTAATGATCGAGCCGCGCGCGGCGAAGGCGCGCATGCCGGGATAGGATTCGAACTTGGCGGTGATCGCGTCCATCAGCGCGCCGAGCTGGTCCGGCTCGACAGTCTCCGAGATGATCCGCACGCGCTCCGGCGTGACCCAGAGGTTCAGGTACTTCATCGCCGGCACGTCGCTGTCGCCGCGGGCGAAGCGCGCGGGATCGTCGCCGACGTAGGGCATGAAGTGGTCCTGCACCTCGCGCCCGATCTCGTGCATGGTCTCCAGGTTGTAGCCCGGCGGCGCGTTCATCGAGACGAAGGTCTTGGGCTCCTCGCCCTCCGGCAAGTACTCGGCCGGCGGCGTCAGGACGAAGATCACCAAGCCGCTCGCCGCCACGGTGGCGACGATCACCGCTAGCGGCCGCAGCCGGCCGCGGATCAGCCAGGCCACCGCGCGCGCCACCCAGGGCTCCTGGTCGGCTGGCCCGGCGGCCGCGGCGGCCGTGCGCCCGCGATGGAAGTCGATGTGCGCGCCGGCGGTCGGGATGATGGTGATCGCCACCAGCATCGACACCAGGATCGAGGCGGCCACCGCGACGGCGATGTCGGAGTACAGCTGGCCCGCCTCCTCCTGGATGAACACGATCGGCACGAACACCAGCACCGTGGTGAAGGTGGAGGCGACCACCGCCGGCCAGACCTTGCGCACGCCCTGCACGGCCGCGCGCACGCGGTCGAGCCCGCGCCGGCGTTCGAAGTCGATGCTCTCCAGCACCACGATCGAGTTGTCCAGCGTCATGCCGATGGCGAAGGCGACGCCGGCCAGCGAGATCACGTTGATCGTGCGCCCCGCGACCAACAGCCCGATGAACGCCGCGATCGTGCAGATCGGGATGCCGACGACGCCGACCAGCGTGGCCCGGCCGGAGCGCAGAAAGGCGAACATCACCGCCGTCGCCAGCACCGCGCCGAGGGCGAGGTTGGTCCAGACGTTGCGGATCGACGCCTCGACGTAGCCGGCGTCCTCCGCGGTCAGCGCCATCTCCATGCCGGCGGGGTTCAGCACCTCGCGGTTGATCGCCTCCATCTCGGCGATCATGTCGTACTTGATGTCGATGACGTTGGAGCCGGCCTCGCGGCGCACAGCCAGCGTCAGCACCGGCTTGCCGTTGACGTAGGCGACCGAGTCGCGCTCGAAGTGGTCGAAGCGCACCTCGGCGACCTCGTGCAGCCGCACCACGGAATCGCCGTCGCGCTCGACGATCAGGTTCTCGATCTCCTCGACGTCCTGGAATCGGCCGACGGTGCGCAGCAGGTAGCGCCGCTTGCCGCTCTCGATCTCGCCGCCGGAAACGTCCCGATTGCGCCGCTGCACGGCGTCGCGGACGTCGCCCACCGAGATGTTGCGGTCGGCCAGCGCGCGGGCGTCCAGCAGCACCTGGATCTGCCGCTCGGCGCCGCCCCAGAGCTGGACGCCGGAGACGTCGGCGACGCTCTCCATGCGGGTGCGGACGTTGTCGTCCACGAAGTCCCGCATCATGTCCATGTCCAGCCCCCGCGGGTTGCCGTCCAGCGGCGCCACCCGGAAGTACATGAAGGAGTTGTTCGAGAACGAGGTGGCGTAGACGCGCGGCTGGTCGACGTTGGCGGGGTAGTCGGGAACCTGGTTGAGGGCGTTGTTGACCCGGATCAGGGTCTGCGTGATGTCGACGTCGTAGGGGAACTCCAGCTCGATCCGGGCCTGGCCGCTGGAGGCGCGCGAGACGATGCGCTCCAGGCTGGGGATCGAGCGCAGGTATTCCTCCTGCTCGATCAGGATCTCCTTCTCGATGTCCTGCGGCGTGGCGCCGGGCCAGCTGGTCCGCACCGTGATCGTGCGCACCTCAAGGTCGGGGATCATCTGCACCGGCACGCGCAGCGCGGCGACCACGCCGATCACGCAGACGATCAGCGTGACGACGGCGATCAGCGTGCCGCGGCGGACGATCGCATCGAACATCGGGGGCCTTTCACGGAGCTGGGGGCCGCGCAAGCCGGCCGGTGAGCGCTTCGGATCCTGCCTTGGCGCCGTCCTCGGCGACGTCGTATCGGGTTCACCGGTCCCACCGGGCCGCGCGGGCGGCGCGCATCCGCCCGGGCCCGCGGGGGACTATCAGGTATTCAACGTTGGGCGGTGCCGCCTGAGATCAAGCGCGGCCGCGCCGGTTTCCCGGCCTCAATCGTGCCGGTAAACGGTGAGTTGATCGGTGCCGGACTCCGCCGCCCAGACCTCGCCCGGCCGGCCCAGCATCTGCCGCACCGCCGCGCCGGAGCGCGGGATCGGGAAGGACCGGAAGCGCTCACGCGCCGGGTCGAAGCGCAGCACGGCGTTGGCGCCGAAGTCGCTCAGCCAGACCATGTCCTCCTCGTCGACGTAGACCGCGTAGGCGGCCGGATCGTCGCCCGGCAGCGGCCACTCCGTCCAGTCGCCGGTCTCCGGGTCGTAGCGGGCGAGCTGTCCGGCGGTCCACTCGCTGACCCACAGCACGCCCTGGGAGTCCGACCAGACGCGCCGGGTGCCGGCGTCCGCGGTCGGCGGGTCGACCACTTTGACGTCGCCGCTCTCGGTGTCGATGCGGCCGATGTAGCTGCCGGCCAGCGAGGCGTACCAGACCTCGCCCGCCGGTGTGGCGTCGATGCCGTAGGGGCCGTAGCCGCGCGGCGCCTGGTACACCTGCAGGGCGCCGCTGTCGGGCTCGAGCGAGCCGTAGATGCCGCTCTGCCCGGTGAACCAGAGCGTCCCGTCGGCGTCGAACGCGGCGGTGTTCAGGTTGGCGTAGCCGGTGCCCTCGGGCAGCGGGTATCGGGTCACCCGCTCGCTGTCCGGATGCACCGAGACGATGGCGTTCTGCCCGCCGTCAGTGACCCAGGCGAGATCGTTCGAGCCGACGATCACGCCGTGCGGCTTCGAGTCCTCGCCGAGCGGGATCTGGTGGGTCTCCCCGGTGTCCGGTTCGAGCCGGCCGAGCGCGCCCTGGAACTGCGCGGTGTACCAGACGGTGCCGTCCGGCGCCGGGGCCACGTCGTGCGGGTGCGCGCCGTCGGGCACCGCGTAGGTCTGCACCGACACCTGCTCTTGGTCCGCGGTGGGGGCGGCCGCGGCGGGGCCGGCGGTGGCGAGCGGGGCGGCGGCCAGCAGCAGCGCCGCCGGCCCAGCGAAACGTGCACGCATGGTTGGTCCTCCCTGTGGCGCCGCCACAGCGTAACAGACCCCCGGGTCGAGGCGGATTCACCCGTGTGGCGGCGCCGCGTGCGCGATCGTATCGCGGAGCCTTTAGGTCCCCGAGCGCAGGAGGGGACACGGCTTGTCGCGGCATGGGAAGGTCAGATCGTCCCGTTGGCCGGCGTCGGTCGACCGTCCGACGTCTTGAGGAGGATGAAATGGCGACCGGCACCGGATATTCTCTCCGCCTTCCGGCCTCGCTGATGAAAGAGGTGAAGCGCGCGGCCGAGGCCGAAGGCACGTCGATCAACCAGTTTATCACCGTGGCCGTGGCAAGACGCTTGGCCGAATTGAAGACGCTTCGCTACTTCGAGGCGCGTGCGGCCAGGGCGGACCCGGACGCGTTCGAGCGGATCGTGGCCAAGGCGGGAACGCAAGCTCCGCAGGCCGGCGACGAGATTCCCGACGAATGGCTGCAGGATGCGGAAGCGGGTCCGTCGGGCGGTCGCGGCCAGACGCGGTAGGCTGGCGATCCCGCCGCCCTTGATCTGCCGCGCCCTTGAATTGCGCCCGGACGGGCCGATCTTGCGGCGCGGGAGGCTGCGATGACCGGGTTCAGGACGGCTGTTGCACCGCTGGTCGTGATCCTCGGCGCGCTGGCGGCCGCCGTGCCGGCGGCGGCGCAGGACGCGCTGTCGGGCCGCGAGCTGGTCGCGGCGCTGCGCGACGGCGGCTACAACGTCTACTTCCCGCACGCCGCGACCGACTGGGGCAACGGCGACGACGTCGACGCGGCCGGCGACTGGACCAGCTGCGACCCGGACGAGATGCGCCAGCTGTCCGACCGGGGCCGCGCCACCGCGCGCGCTATCGGCGCCGCGATCCGGGCGCTCGACGTGCCGGTGAGCGAGGTGCTGTCGAGCGAGTACTGCCGCTGCGCCGAGACCGCGCGGCTGATGGACCTGGGCCCGGTGCGGACCACCCGGAAGATCATGAACACCCGCGCCGACGACTACGTCGGCGGCCGCGCGGCCGTGGTCCGGCGCGCCCGCGAGGTGCTGTCCAGCGCGCCGCCCGAAGGCGGCAACCGGATCATCGTCGGCCACGGCAACCTGATGCGCGCCGCCACCGGCGCCTACGCCGGCGAGGGCGGCAGCGCCATCTACCGGCCCGATCCCGACGCCGAGCACGGCTTCGTGCTGGTCGCCCGCCTGTCGCCCGACGACTGGCAGCGGCTGGCCGAGCGCGGCACCGGCGGCTGACCGGCGGGTCGCCGGCGCCCGGGCCGCTACTGCGGCAGCGCGCCGCCGTAGCCCTGCGGGATCAGCACCGTCGGCGTGCGCGGCAGGCTCGCCAGCGACACCCGGATCGGCGAGTCCCGCGCCACCCTAAGCTCGAAGGTCTCGGTCAGCGCGCCGACGAACTGCGCCAGCGAAGCGCCGCCGAAGAAGTGCATCGGGATCACCAGGCTGGCCCGCAGGTCCTCCAGCACGTCCACCATCGCCGCCACGTTCATCGTGTAGCGGCCGTCGACCGGTGCGAACACCACGTCGAGCCGGCCGATCAGCGCCAAGTCCTCGCGTGACAGCGTGTGGTGCAGGTGGCCCAGGTGGCCGATGCACAGGTCCGCCATCTCGAAGATGAAGATCGAGTTGCCGTGCTTCTCCACCGTGCCGGACCAGCCGCGGATGTCGGTGGGCACGTTGCGGATCCGCACGTCGCCCACTTCCAGGTCGTGCCGGGCCTGGCCACCCTGCGGGTTCCAGCCGCGCAGCACGTGCTCGATCGCCGGGTCCGGGACGTCGGTGTAGTGCGAGCTGTGGGCGTGGTTCATCGTCACCACGTCGGGCACCCGGCCGGCGCCGTGGTGGCCGGTGTAGTCGGTGGCGATCACCACGCCGCCCGGCGATCGGATGCGGAAGGTGGCGTGCCCGACGAAGGTGATCTCCACCGTGTCGGTGCCCTGGCTGTTGTTCGCCTGCACAGGCGAGAAGCGCGCCGGCATCGCCTCCGGCGTGCCCTGCACGTAGGCCAGGCACTGGCTGGCCAGCGCTGCGGCGGGCGCCAGCGCGATCGAGGCGAGAACGGCAACGGCGAGAACGGCGGTGGCGAGTCCGGCTGAACGCATCATGGTCGCACCATCATGGTTGTCGCGGCCCGTCTCGGATGATGCCGGGCGGCGGGCGCCGTTGCGCGGGCGCCGACCCGACGCGCCATTGTGACAGCGCCCGCCCGGCTGCGCCAGACGGTTCGCTTGCGCCTGCACCGGCCGCCGCGCGCGGCCAGCTAAGTTTTCGCAGCGACCAGGGCGAATTGCTTTGGAGAAGAACGTTCGGCGCGACTAGTCTCGAGGCGGGGATGCACGGGCGCAACGACGGGCAAAACCGTCATACAACACGATAAAATAAGGGGATGGCCATGGAGACGGACCAGGACGCACCGCGTCGGCCGGGAATCGGATTGGCGCTCACGCCGGTGTTATTGACGCTCGCGGTGCTGGCATTGCAGCTGTTTTACTTTGGCGATTTCACGCCGCACATTCCGCTCGCCATCGGCCTGGCGATCACCGGCCTGGTCGGCCTGCTGCTCGGGCACGCGTGGCCCAGCATCGAAAAGGGCGTGTTCCACGTCATCCACGTCTCGCTGCCGTCGGTGTCGGTGTTGATCACCGTGGGCATGATCATCGGCGTCTGGATCGCCAGCGGCACCGTGCCGACGCTGATCTATTACGGCCTGACGATCCTGTCGCCGGAGATCTTCCTGGCGGCGGCGATGATCCTGTGTTCCGTGGTGTCGGTGTCGCTGGGCACCTCCTGGGGCACGGTGGGCACGGTCGGGCTGGCGCTGATGGGCATCGGCGCCGGCTTCGGCATCCCGATGTACTGGACCGCCGGCGCGGTGGTCTCGGGCGCGTTCTTCGGCGACAAGATCTCGCCGCTGTCGGACACCACCAACCTCGCGCCCGCGGTCACCGGCACCAACCTGTTCGACCACATCCGCAACATGATGCCGACCACCGTCCCGGCGATGCTGATCGCGCTCGCCATCTACACCGTCGTCGGCTTCACCCTGATCGACGCCGAGCAGACCTCGTTCGAGCGGATCCAGGCGATCACCGGGGCGTTGCAGGAGAGCTTCTGGATCTCGCCGGTGCTGCTGCTGCCGGCGCTGCTGGTGATCGCGCTGGCGATCAAGAAGCAGCCGCCGATCCCGTCGCTGTTCGCCGGCGTGGTGGTCGGCGGGCTGATGGCGGTCGCCTTCCAGGGCGTGGGCATGCACGAGGTCTTCACCTTCGCCAACAGCGGCTACAGCATCGAGACCGGCGTCGCCGAGATCGACAGCCTGCTCAACCGCGGCGGCGTGCAGTCGATGATGTGGACGATCTCGCTGGTGCTGATCGCCCTGGGCTTCGGCGGCGCGCTGGAGAAGACCGGCTGCCTGGAGACCATCATCAACGTGATCATGACCAAGGTGCACAGCTTCGCCGGCATCCAGACCTCGGCGATCGGCACCTCGGTGGCCACCAACCTGGTGGCGGGCGACCCCTACCTGTCGATCGCGCTGCCCGGCCGGATGTACGCGCCGGTCTACCGCGGCATGGGCTATTCGACGCTGAACCTGTCGCGGGCGGTCGAGGAGGGCGGCACGCTGATGTCGCCGCTGATCCCGTGGAACGCCGGCGGCGCCTTCGTGATCAGTGCGCTGGCGCTGGGCGTGGGCAACGGCAACTTCGAGAACCTGCTCTACATCCCGCTGGCCTTCGCCTGCTGGATGGCCCCGGTGATCGGCATCTTCTACGCCGTCACCGGCCTGTTCTCGCCCAAGGCCACGCCGGTGGAGATCGAGGGCTGGCGCCGGATGGACGAGACCATCAAGGACCTGAGCCAGCACGGCTACGCCGACCCGCTGGCGGCGGCCGGCCTGCAGCCCGCCCGCAGCGGCTGACGGGGGCGTAGCAGGGGCGGCGCCCGGTCGTCGTTCGACACGGGGGCCGCTGCCCAGGGTCTGTGCGAGAGTTTCTTCGGTTGGGCCGAGGGTGCCACCTCACCCTGTCCCTCTCCGCCCAGTGGCGGAGAGGGGACTCAGCCGAATGCCGCGCCCCCTCTCCTCCACGCGGGAGGAGACGGCCGGGGTGAGGAGGTAGTCGCCGGCCTCGACGCCGCACCGAAGTGTCGGACGGCCACTCGCGATGGCGGCCGCTGCGCGCTCAACGGCCCCGCGGGCGGCTGCGTGCGAGCCAGTCGGCGCCGGCATAGGTGACGGCGTGGGCGAACACCTCGCCCGCCTCGTCGTCGACGGTGACAGCGACGACCGCCTTGCGCCCGGCCGGGATCGCGCGCAGACCGGGTGCGATCTCGTCCCGTAGGCTGCCTTTGTGTGGGAAAGTCCGCAGGCCGGCGATCGCGTCCGCGATTTCGGCCAGCCTGCGCTCGGCCGCATCGCGGCCGGCATAGTCGACCAGCCAGCGCGCGATTGCGTCGAGGTCTCCCGAAACGGCGGGATGGAACCGCAGCCGGTAGCTCACCCCTCGCGCGACGCCTTGAGCCGGGCCCGGGCCGCGGCGAACGCCTCATCCTCCTCCACGTAGTCCGAGCGCGGCGCCTGCAGGCGCGACCGGATCTCGTCGGCCAGCGCGCCCAGCGCCATGTCGCGCTCTTCTTCGTCGCGGATCATCTGTTCCAGCGCCGCCGCCACGGCGGCGCTCTGCGAGGCGAAGGCGCCCTGCCTGACCTTTTCCGTCAGGAATCGGTGGTGCCGGTCGGTGAAGCTGAGAGTCGTCTTGGTGGTCATGGCAGCCTCCCAAGTATGACTTGGTCATATACGCCAGACGGGCCGCGCCGAACAAGAGCCGCCGCAACCTTCGGGGCCGGTTCGCCGCCGACCGAGTGGCAGATGCCAAAGCGGCCCATAAGCCAGGCTTGGCCCAAGGTCGGAGATTGGTCGTTTGTCGTCGCCGGCTGGACCTGCTCAAGTCCGCAGGCTTCGGCAACGACCATTGGCGCACGGAGGCGAGATGACCCAGCGGAGCCCCAACATCCTGTTCGTCATGGCCGACCAGCTCGGCGCGGCGGCGCTGCCGGCCTACGGCCACAAGACGCTCAAGACGCCGCATATCGACCGGCTGGCCGAGGCCGGCACGGTGTTCGACAACGCCTACTGCAACTCGCCGCTGTGCTCGACCTCGCGGGTATCGATGCTGTCCGGCCGGCTGGCGTCCGAGCTCGACGCCTACGACAACGCCTCCGAGTTCCCGGCGGCGATCCCGACCTTCGCGCACTACCTGCGCTCGCTGGGCTACCGCACCTGCCTCAGCGGCAAGATGCACCTGGTCGGGCCGGACCAGCTGCACGGCTACGAGGACCGCCTGACCACCGACTTCTACCCGGTCGACTTCGGCTGGACGCCGGACTGGGAGAAGCCGGAGGAGCGCTGCGACTTCTTCCACACCATGGACAGCGTGACCAAGGCCGGCGTGTGCGCGCGCTCGATGCCGATCGACTACGACGACGAGACCACCTACCAGGCGCAGCGCCGCCTGTACGACTACGCCCGCGACGTCAAGGACACCCGGCCGTTCTTCATGACGGTGTCGCTGACCCACCCGCACGATCCCTACACGACGACGCGGGAGTACTGGGACCGCTACCGCCACGACGAGATCGATCTGCCGTCGGTGCCGCACGTGCCGGTGGATCGGCGCGATCCGCACAGCGCCCGGCTGTACTACCACTACGGCATGCACGAGCAGGAGGTCACCGACGAGCACATCCGCACCGCCCGGCACGCCTACTACGGCATGGTGTCGTACTGCGACGACAAGCTGGGCCAGTTGCTCGACACGCTGGACAAGACCGGTCTGGCGGACAACACCATCGTGATCGTCTCCGCCGACCACGGCGACATGCTGGGCGAGCGCGGCATGTGGTACAAGATGAGCTTCTACGAGTGGTCGGCGTCGGTGCCCTTCATCGTACGCCACCCCGACGTCGCGGGCGGGCGGCGCGTGTCGCGGACGATGTCGCTGCTCGACCTGTTCCCGACGCTGGTGGACTTCGCCGGCGGCGGCTCCCCGGACCCGGCCTGCGCGCCGCATCTGGAGGGCCGCAGCGTGGCGCCGCTGCTCAACGGCGACGACACCGGGTGGCCCGACACCGCGTATTCGGAATACCTGGGCGAGGGCGCCGCCGGCCCGTGTCTGATGCTGCGCAAGGGGCGCTACAAGTACGTCCACAGTGACGGCGAGGCGGACGCGCCGGCGGATCCGCCGCAGCTGTTCGACCTGGAGGCGGACCCGCAGGAACTCGAGGACCTGGCCGGCCGGCCGGAGCTGGAACAGACCCAGGCCGAGCTGGCCGGGCTGGTCGCCGCGCGCTGGGACCCGGCGGCGCTGCGCCGCAGCGTGCTGGAGTCGCAGAAGCGCCGCCGCTTCATCTTCGACGCGCTCAGCCGCGGCACCCCGGCGCCCTGGGACTACGCGCCGCACTATGACGCCGCCAACCTCTACATCCGCAACACCGAGGGGCTGGCGGAACGCGAGTACCGCGCCCGCCTGGACGAGCCGGGCGCCCGCTAGCCCCCGGCACCCGGCTGGCCGGCGGCGTCCGCCCGAAACCGCGGCGGACGCCGCCGGGCCGGGGCTCTTGCCGTCCGGTCAAAGCGGCTTTGCGTGCGCGACGGCTCCCCAAGTGCACCCGCAGTGCGCATGTTGCAGTGCAACAGCATCGCCTGAGGGCGATCCAAGCACTTGGAGGACATCGACATGCGCGCACAGCACACCGACGACCTGTTCCAGCAGCCCACGCCGGCGGAGATCCGCCGCCACATCCGCAACGGCCGCCGCATTCGGGCCCTGTACCTCGCCCGCAGCGTGCGCGGCCTGGGGCGGCGCATCCAGGCGGCGGGCCACGCCGCGGCGCACGGCCTGGCCGGCTTGGCGCGGCAGAGCCATCGCCCGTCGGCCACCCAGCGCTAGGGTAGGCCGCTAGGCCCGGATCGGGCGACGCTCGCGCCCTGACGGGTGGCGACGCGTCGGCGCCCGCCTTACGCAATGCCGCGTCTCGACCGGCGCAGGCCGCCCTCGGCCTGCGCCGGTCGCGCGTGTGCGGCCCCCCGAATCCCGCCGATTTCCCGGACGAGAGGGAATCTTAACCCGTCCGGTGTGCACTCTGGGCCGGCCCGCGCCTTTACGCCTGCTGCGTCGCCACATATATTCATGTTGCGCTGCACAATTCGGAGAGCGATTTTCCATGGATCTGCCGAGTCAGATGATCCTGTTCGCCCGGGTGGTCGAGACCGGCAGTTTTTCCGCGGCCGCGCGGGCGCTTAACCACACGCCGTCGGCGGTGAGCCGGCAGATCGGCCACCTGGAGGACCGGGTGGGGGTGCGCCTGCTGCACCGCAGCCAGCACGGCATTTCGCTGACCGAGGAGGGCCGCGCGTTCTACGAGCGCTGCCAGGCCGTGGCGGCCGACGTGGCGGCGGCGCAGGACCTGCTGTCCGGCCTGGGCGAGGTGCGCGGCACGCTGCACGTCGTCGCCACGGTGGCGTTCGGCAAGTCGCAGCTGCTGCCGGTCCTGCCGGGCTTCCTGGAGCGCTATCCCGACCTGCACCTGAACGTCGAGCTGACCGACCGGCAGGTCGACCTGGCCGCCGACGACGTCGACGTGGCGGTGCGCTTCAGCGAGCAGATCGACGACCCCGACGCGATCGTGCGCAAGCTGGCGCCCAACCGCCGGGTGATCGTCGCCGCGCCGTCCTATGTCGAGCGCTTCGGCACGCCGGAGACGCCGCAGGACCTGGCGCGCCACAACTGCCTCAGCCTGTCGACCGTGGCGGCCTGGAACGACTGGGCGTTCGGCGACGCCGGCGAGGACACGCTGCACGTTACCGGCAACTTCGAAGCGAACAGCGCCGACGCGGTGTACCACGCCGCGCTGGCCGGCCTCGGGGTGGCTCGGCTGTCGACCTACCTGGTGAACGACGACCTGCGCGCCGGCCGGCTGGTGCGGCTGCTGCCGGACTACGTGCAGGACGACGCCAACATCGTCGCCGTGTTCGGCAACCGCCGCAACCTGGCGCCGAAGATCCGCGCGTTCGTCGACCACCTGGTCGAGCACTTCGCCGGCACCCCGCCGTGGGAGCGCGCGGACGCTGCCGGCGCCGCCGAGCGCCCGCGCGAGCCGGTCGCCGCCGGCTGAGCGGACGTGTTCCGCGGGCTTGCGGCGCGCGCACAGCCCCTGTGCCCCGTAAGCAATGGCACGGATGTTGCGCTGCGGCGAAGCCGCCGCCAGATTCCAATCAGGCGCGGCGGCAAGGCCGTCGTGCCGTAGACGCCCTTCATGAGCGTTTACCTCCCCAGACTCAGGACCGTGCGGGCTCCCGCACGGTCCTTTTTCTGTGTGCCCCGTAGGGTGGAGTCGCCGCGCAGCGGCACGCCACCGATACCTCCCCGCGCTGAGAGAAATGGTGGGTTGCCGCTGTCGCGGCGAACCCACCCTACGGGCAGCGGACCCATCTCCTGGGGCTGTCTCCTAGCGTTCCGCCTCCGCATCCAGCACCGCGCGCAGGCCTTCCCGGAAGGTCGGATACGCCAGCCGCACGCCGAGCTCGCGGTGGATGCGGGCGTTGTCGACGCGTTTGTTGTCGCGCCAGAAGGTCTTCGCCATCTCGCTCATCCCGGCGTCCGCGAAGGACACCAGCGGCGGCGGGTCGACGCCCAGCAGCTCGCAGGCGTAGGCGGTGACGTCGGCCGGCGCGGCCGGTTCGTCGTCGGCGACGTTGTAGATGGCGCCGGGGTTCGGCCGGGCGATCGAGGCTTGCAGCACGCCGGCGATGTCGTCGACGTGGATGCGGCCGAACTTCTGCTGCGGCAGGTCGATGCGCTTGGCGCTGCCGTTGCGCACGCTATCCAGCGGGCTGCGGCCGGGCCCGTAGATGCCGGCCAGCCGGAACACCTGGACCGGCAGGCCGTGCTCGGCCCACAGCGCCCGCCAGGCGGACTCGGCGGCGACCCGGCGCCGGCTGCGGTCGCTGGTCGGATGCAGCGCGTCGTCCTCGTCGACCCAGGCGCCGTCGCGGTTGCCGTACACCCCGGTGGTGGAGAGGTAGCCGATCCAGCGCAGCGTGTCGGCGTGCCCCAGCAGGTCGCCGCGGTGGTGGTCCAGTGCCGCGTCCGCGGTGCCCGCCCGGTCCGGCGGCACCGACACCAGCAGATGCGTGGTTCCGGCCAGCGCGCCGACCGGATCGTCCAGCGGCCGGCCGCGGTCGAAGGTGTGCGCCTCGATCCCCTCGGCGCGCAGGGCCTCGGCCTTGTCCGCGTCGCGCACCGTGCCGGCGACGCGCCAGCCCTGCTGCAGCAGCCGGCCGGCCAGCCGGCGCGCGCTGAAGCCCAGGCCGAAGCAGAACAGGCGGGGTGTGTCGACGTGATCGGACGGCACGGCCGCGGCGTCCTCCTCTCCCGAGCCCTCTCCTCCGCCGTGGAGGAGAGGGGATGAGTGCAAGGCATTCGGCTCGGTCCCCTCTCCGCCACGAGGGCGGAGAGGGCCAGAGTGAGGTGGTGGCCGCGCCCTATCCGGGAAGCCCCTCCGAGCGACCTCGGACCGCCCAGCCCCACCGCCCCCTTGATCCCGCCGGGGCGAGCCGCGACTGTAGGGGCCGCCGCGACGCCGCGTCCAGCGCGCCGGCGTCCCTCGCACAGTCTCGACCCCGGCCGCCATGCGTCTCACCGCCGCCGCCCCGCTCGCCGCCCTGCTGCTCGCCGCGGCGCCCGCGGGCGCGCAGCAGCAGGACGGGCAGAGCCCGCCGACCGGGCCCGACCCCTCGATGCGGCAGGAGCTGTCGGACGCCGACCGCTACGCCGCCTGCCTCGACCTCGCCCACCGCGATCCCGAGGCGGCGGTGGAGCGCGCCCGCACCTGGGCCGACACCGGCGGCGGCGACCCGGCGCGGCACTGCGAGGCGGTGGCGCTGATGGCGGCCGGCGCCTACGAACAGGCGGCCGAGAAGCTGGAGACGCTGGCCCAGCGCATGGACAAGGAGCACGGCGCCGCGCTGCGCGCCGACGCGCTGGCGCAGGCGGCGCGCGCCTGGATCCTGGCGGGCCGGCCGGGGCGCGGCGCGGCGGCGCTGGGGCAGGCGATCGAGCTCACGCCGCAGGACGTCGAGCTGTGGATCGACCGCGCCCACGCGCGCTTCCAGCAGGGCCGCTACTGGGAGGCGATCGACGACCTGAACCGGGCCAGCGAGCTCGCCCCGGAGCGCCCCGACATCTACACCTACCGCGGCAGCGCCTACCGCTTCGTCGAGGCGCCGCAGATGGCGCGCGAGAACATCGACCGCGCCCTCGAGCTCGACCCCGACAACCCCGGCGCGCTGTTCGAGCTCGGCATCCTGCACCGCCTGCAGGGCGACAAGGACGCCGCCCGCCAGGCCTGGATCAAGCTGCTGCGCGTCGCCCCCGACGCCCCGATTGCCGACGCGGCGCGGGAGAATTTGGAGAAGATGGACGTGAAGGTGGAGGAGGAGGCTGGGTCTTAGGGGGTGTGGACTCGGCGGGGCCGATCCTGGGCGACTACGGGAGCTTGGGGCCAAGACCTACCGTTGGTAGCTTGATTAGCATGGTCGGCCGCCTGCGATGGAGGCACAATATGAAGAGGCGCCATTGAACGGTCTCAAAGGCTCGTTGAGCGGCATTAGTAGGTGGTCCGGCTCGGGCGACCTTGGGAGGACTGTTCAGCGACGTAGACGCTCGCCGTCGTAACCGCGAATGCGACAGCAAGTGACGACCTTCCAACTCTGCGGCTACGGCCGCGATTGGAAGTACCGGAATTAGTCGTTGGGCGGCGGGTGCGGGTCGCTGTCCCGCATCGCCAGCCCGAACACGAACAGCACGGCGAAGATGGCCAGGAAGCTGATCACCGAGAGCACGTAGAAACCGAAGCCCAAGGCAAGGCCGATGCCGCCGGAGGCCCAGATGCTGGCGCCGGTCGCGGTGCCGATCACCTGGGCGCCGTCGCGGCTACGGATGATAGCACCGGCTCCAAGGAACCCGATTCCGGTCAGTACACCGGCAATAATCTGCATGAAGTCGAGGCGGACGGTGTTGTCGCTGGAGGCGTAGTCGGCGTAGACCTCCTGCGCCATGATCGCGATGACACACGAGGTCACCGCAACAATCATGAATGCACGGAAATCCATTGGCTTGTTCTTCCAGTAGCGTTCCAGCCCGAGCGCCAGACCGAAGCCGGCGGCTAGACCGATTCGGAGGATGACCTCGATCAGGCTGACGGTGCGGTATTCGAACAGCTGTTCCATGGTTCCTTTGGACTCGGTTGCGCGACGCCCAGGAGGCGACACGAAGCAGTGTCGCGTCAACTGAAGACGAAGACCAAACCAAGCGCGCTCGCCGCAACCGCGAACGCCATGCCTGCCAGGATGAAAGCGCCGTCGCGCATCAAGAGCCCGAGCCCGATCGCGCTGATCCCGGCGGCGCACGGAAGCACGCCCCAGGGCACCAGTGCGAGCGGATACATCAAGAGCGCCAACAGGCACAGCGCGCCAACCGCGGCGTGCGCTGCGGGATCGTCTAACAGCCACTGCCAGCGCGGCCGGGTCAGGCCGGCCAACCTGCGGGTCTTGGGCGCCATCCATTCGATCGAGCGCTGGACCTGTGCGCCATCGACCTCGAGGTCGCGCAGCCGCCGCGAAATCCAAGGCGCCCCGGTGCGCAAGCTCATCTGCACGGCTAGCAGCACCACTAGCAGGCTGCTGAAGAAGTCTCTCGGTATGCGGTGAGGGTGGGTTCGTCGCCGTCGACGAAGTGGATCTCGATCT
>ENA-ORDC01000600-ORDC01000600.1-marine-metagenome-genome-assembly--contig:-NODE-600-length-34023-cov-12.364373_pt1 | contig 34023 bp, 32 predicted proteins | sample MGYA00237783_ERZ508515 | MGnify/ENA primary metagenome ERZ508515 (study PRJEB26186, sample SAMN06268792) | marine metagenome | isolation source: Eden Landing Ponds, San Francisco, CA, USA | place... | reverse complement strand
GGACTGGAGCTGCTCGAAGGTCTTGCACATGGCCCGGTCGTCACGCAGATCCACCTCCTGGCCGTTGTCGTCGGGGTAGAGATGGCGCAGCGCCCGGTCAGCGGAGTCGGAGTAATCCGCCGGCAGCGGGGTGTCCGATTCCACGTAGCTCCAGAACTGGCGCTCCAGGCGGATCAGCTCGGCAATGAGCTCATCGTCGCGTTCGATGCGGTAGATCTTGAGCTCCTGGCCGCACAGCAGCACGCAGACATCCGCCGCCTGCTTGCCGGTGACGGCCAGCTGGTGCTGGACCTGGCACTGGACGTAGTCGGGAACCCCTTTGCGCCACTGACGGGCACCAAACTCGCCAGCCGTCTTGCACTCCAGAACCTGGACCTCGTCATCCCCAACCACGGCATAGTCGAGGTTGGCCAGCATCCAGGCCTTGTTGGGATCCGGGTGCTGGAGCACCGAGTTCACCCGCCGGACCTTGCGCCCGGTACGTTTGCTGTAGTGCTCCGCCACGATCGGTTCCAGGACATTACCCCAGTAGACCGGAGAGCCCTGGTCGTCCGGATCCGGCTTGGGTAGCGTCGCATCCCGCCCGGTCTTGACCATCCACAGCTCCAGTGGCGATTGGTAGGGGCTAAGCCCGATGGCAGCGGCGGCATCACTGCCGCCGATGCCGTTTCTTCGGATAGCGAGCCATTCATCCCGACTCATGGACTTGGTGGAGACCAGCCGCAGGGCGGCCTTGTGGGATTGTTGGGGTTGCTGCATTTCCATGGTGTTTTCCTCCAGACGAAAAAAAGCCCGCCGGAGCACCAGGGCTCCGACGGGCTTCTATGTCGTTAGTAGTGGGTAGTTAGGGGGTCAGGCGACCAACTGCAGGGCCTTGTCGAAGGCGCGCTCCTTGATGGCCGCTCCATTACCGAACCAGGCGGAATCCAGCCGGTGGTCCACGCTCTTGGCCCGGCGCTCGTGGTCGATGAACTCGGTCACCGCGTTGACCAGGCCATAGGCCGTGCCCTGGGACGAGGCCAGCTGGGAACCGGTACCATTGCCCTCGAACATCGACAGAGCCTGCTTCATGGCCCGCTCGTTGGTCTTGCCGGCGGGCTGACCCGGGATGTCCGTGAACAGCTCCCGGTAGAAGTCCTGTGCCTCGCGGTCCCTGACTTTGCGCTCACTCAGGGTCTTCAGTCGGTACATGAATTCATCCCAGGCCGAGACCGAGATCCCGAGCTGTTTCTTGACCGCTTCCGCGTCAAACTCGGTGCTGTGTTTGACCTTCACGGCACCACCAGCCCCATTCACCGCCACCGCCAGGGTGTTGTTGCACACCACTCGCACGCTGGTGAACTGAGCGGTCGTGGCCATACTGCCGTCACAGGCGGTTGCCAGCAGGACGTAGGCATCGGTCTGATCACCGCCTTTCAACGTCGTGGACTGCCCTGTGCGGGCCAGTGCCCACAGCTTGCGCCCGCCCTTGAGCGACCCTGCCGTTTCCAGCTCAAAGCCGGAGACCTCGGTAAGATCCCGGTAGAACTCCAGGATCACCTCGGGCTGGACCACCTTGAAGCGATCCCCAACCACTGACAGCGGGGCCTGATTGTCCGAGCGGTACAGCACCTTGCTCCCGGGCACACTCTGCAGATCTTCCTGACCATCACCGGTCACAACCGGGAACTGCACGGGGCTCTCCTCAATGGACCAGTTCAGGCCCGCCTGGCGCGCCCAGACCTCCAGCGGCTGACCGCTGTCCAACTCTTGGCCCAGGCCATGCCAGGGCGTGCGGCCCACGTAGGCCATCTCTTCAACTAAGTGACTCATTGGATTGTCCTCCCAGAAATAAAAAAAGGCCGTGCTGGATCCCAGTACGGCCTCTATGTCGGTTTGTTGTCTTAACCAGCGGTTCGGTCAGCCCGAGCTACCAGGTACCTCAGTGTCTTCGGATGAGGCACTGCGAAAGCAGTAATCGCAGTCCAGGCAGCGGTAGTTATCCAGTACCTGATCATCGAGCACGCTCCCCAGGGCTACACCAGCGGACGCTCCGGTGGTACCGCCTACCAGCCCGCCGATGATGGCCCCGGACAGGCTGCCAACAACACTGCCAACGGGACCGGCGACAAAGCCCAAGGAAGCCCCATAGGCGGCTCCGGTTGAGGCGGCACTGACGCCCCCGACAGTGCCGGCACCCGCGCCGACCACGCCGGCAGTCTTCTTGCCATAGTTGTTGCTGCCAATCCGGGTGGACTGACAGCGCGGACATTCAAGCGACATGATCATCTCCTCTGTGCGATCGATGGTGGACAGGCGCCTGGGCCCGTCCTCACAGAAGTGATATGTGTCTGAGAGGTTCTCGATTCTTATCTAGCTGCACGGTGCACTTATTGATCGGAAAGACTCAAGATACGAAAATTTCACATTATGTTGCATGTATAGAATCGAGGGTTAAGCTACATTGGACTGACTGCAAACGAGGCATCTTGAAGAAGATTTAAGGAGGCATTCTGGAGTAAATTTTTTAAAGCCTATGTTATGGAGACCATTTTGCCGTTATTAGCTGCCGGCTTGGGGATATATCTATCGATCTCCGGCCCCCCTATCTTCACTCCTCGACGTGGCTATGGAATAGTAATATTGACTCCACACCAATTCCAGACACCAAAAATCTCCAGAATCAATTAGCATTGTGCTTTTTGGAGCTACGTGCACTCTTATCTGTCGGCTTAAAAGTCAAATTAACTGGCATATGCCTTATGCAATGGTATAAACCTGAGACTTCGTTTTCATGCTGCGAAAAAAAGCACAACTGATTCAGGCGACATTCCTCTATATGGAGCTCTACATTTTCAGCATCGGAAAGGTATTCTCTCCAACTTTTCATGGTTTCCGTTGTTTTGCCATCTAACAAATATAGAAGTACTCCGCCTGTTCGTTGTTTAGGGCTACCGGATGAGTACCTATTAACTAGTTGTCGCCACCCTTCCATCGCTTCATAATTGCTATTCACGATCTTTGCTTCCGCTAGCCAAGTATAATCATACCACTCTACCTTTATATCCGGATTTCCATTGCTATTAGAATCATGCTCGGCCATGATTTTACAGCCTTTCAAGAAAGTCACAATAAACGCTGTAATTAAATCCTCACCGGACCTAAAGAGGTAATGTTTATTTTCCTCTACATTCGAAATCGCTCTATCCATTTCTTTATAAAGATATTGAATGAACTCACGAAAGCTGCCGACGGCTTGATGCGAGATAAAATCCTGATAACGATCATCCCCCCAAAGATCTTTGACATCACTTAGGTTTTGACTCACGCCTCGAAAACCTCTTTATAGTTCGTGCTCTGACTTAAATGAGAGATAAACATAATCCTCAAAGTCCTCAAGCATTTCTCCCGTCTGGGGGTGTGGCAGCCCCTTGTTCTCCACTGCTTCAGAGACCTGCTTAGGAGTAAGAGGCTCTAAACAATCATCGTCGATGAATTCATAGTAAACCTTTAGGAGGTTAATAGGATATGCGGTCAAAGCCCACAAAGCATCTAGGACGGTTTCATCTGAGTATTTTCCGTCCAAATACTGGTGAGCGAGAGCCAATGAGATATACACCTTCTCATTTTTAGCCAGTATGACATCAGCCAACGACCTGCACGCAGAGCTAACATTATCGTCAGCTCCGCACAAATCATCGATGCTTTTGGATAAATTCTGGCTATCAGTAACCATCTCTATTAAACCGATAGGTACTTTAGGACTTTTCCAATAACAAATAAGTAATCATCTTGATCTACACACCTAGCGATCTTAAATATATTTTGTCGACCTTTCTTCTGTCCGCTCACATATTGCATCTTTCCAGGAATAAAAAGCTCTGGGTTAGAGTAGACTTCTTCCGCCCTCTTTCGCCCCCACCTGATCCCAATCTTAAATGGTGTGATCGTAGCAGCATTACTCCCAGCTTTATGATACTCCTCGTCTCGAAGGTCTTTATTATGCAATCTCATCCTTGAGTGCTTTACTCCACCGCCGTCAGTTATAAAACCAAGTTCGCATATTCGCCCTTCTGGAGAGTCATTCAAAGCACCAACTAAAGGAAACACATTTACTTTTTCTAACTCAGGAGGCTTTCCACTCAAAACACTTCCGAATAGAGCGTAAGTCACTTGCGCCATATCTTCTTGGGCTTTTTCTAATTCTCCTTGTGGCATATCACCAGGAGAATCTAAGCGGAGAGTCAAGATATCTGTGCTTTTTGACACTGAAACCACATCAAAAAACTGCCTGTACACTCGCCTTATCGCCAATATTTTTTCATAATCAGAGAACTCATCTTGAGCTTCTTCAACTAGCTGTTCCGGTCTTATATCCACCCTTTCGGTAAAAAAACGTCTGGTTGCATATATTAGATCAACTGAGGCGTCTTTCTCCTTTACTGCAACCAAAGAGGGTCCATCTTCAGCTTCAAGCAATTCATTGTGACCGAGGTAATATGGATAGCTTTCCGTATAGGGGCTAGTGTAAGGCTGAAAATTGACTGCTCCCTTCCTCAAGGCTTCCATCTCTTCAGCGTTGCACCGGAAGAAAACGAGTGCTTTTTCGCCACAAGCAACGTGTTCTTCATAAAAGCGCTCTAAGAGACGTAAATACCTGCTCTGATCAGGTTCTTCAAGAGCTAGAAGGGACTCCTGTGCTCCATCATAGCCTCTCCCAACACCGGGGAAGTTATTCTGCTCCGCAAAAACCTTGAAAACGGTAAACGGAACTCGTTCCTTGATAGACTCGAAGAGCTCAATCATTCGTATCCCTAACTACTCTTTAGCAAACGGAATTAGTTGATATAATCCTCTAAGATACAACCTAACACACACTCGGACTAATACAGATTAACTATTGCTTTAACTTAGGGCAGGGGATGTGAGCCAGCTCTCTCTCTGGCAGTCCCACCACTGAGCAGGTGGCGCACCCCCGTCGGCATCCGTGCAGAAACATCCGTGCATAGGGGATCTCATCCGATGAGATGGTGAGAACGATACAGATCTAACCTCATCCGAGGTATCGGTAATCTCTGAACTCTATGTAAGCGGATGCTTAAACTGATGGCTAGATCAAGCGGCAAAGGTGTCCACGACATGTCAACATAACTGCTGCATATCGTGGCTTTATGTGGCCATTGAATTTTATAAGATGCTGCAGGTGAGGGATTATGGTTTTCTGTGATGTTTGGTCTCTGGATTGAAAAGCCTCTGTGACCCAGAGCGCAACCCTCTTAAGTTGATCAAAGATTGACCCTAAAAACAACATATAGGCATACTAGACCATGCAGCCACAACATAGAGGTTTCCGGTGAGCAAAGGCAAAGACAGAACAGTTTCTCAACGTGACGACGGCACCTGGGAGAACAAAAGGAACGATGCAGAAAGGCCAAGCAGCACCCACAAAACTCAGGAAGAGGCAATAAGCTCTGCGCGAGACATGCTCGGCAACAGCGGCGGAGGTGAGCTCGCCATAAAAGGCCGTAACGGGCGAATTAGAGACAAGGACACCGTTCGCCCTGGTAATGATCCTTACCCGCCAAAAGGGTAGGGCTTTAGATCAGGTGCGTCGTGTAGAAATCTTGAAGGTTTCTTGGGGTACGCGGCGACTTCATCAAGCCATTCAGGATCCGATCAGGCAGTACGTCATCGATCGGGTCCTGAGGTCCAACGGTGTCAACCACGCGTCAACTCAACCACACATCACTGCGGCTTACTGTGCAGTTTAGACACCATACCTTGGCCAAATCTGCTTTTCCGTGGCTTATTGTGGACACCTGTAACGGGTTCAACTCCCGCCGCTTCCACCAAACATCCGCGCAAAAAATGCTGGGGGTATAATAAGGGGTATAACGATATATAACGAATACATTTAACCTTTTAACGTCAGCGTCTTGCAGCCACTTTTAGGTGGAAGCCAGGCCCACCATTTATTCATACCCAATCTGAACCTCTATCGCCGCTTTTAGTTCCATGAAGCAGGGAGCTTGCGGATTATAGGAACGCATCCATGAACCCGACAGATACTTCCCAATGGCGCGGTCTGTTCTGGATGACCGTCGCGGTCCTGACCATTCCCGCCTCTGATGCCATCGCCAAAGTCCTTGGGCAGACGCTCTCAATCGGTCAGGTCACCACGACGCGTTTCATGATCCAGTGCCTGCTGCTCCTGCCTCTGTGGCTGTGGTGGCGCCACAGGAATGTCCGGCTTCAGGGACTCAAGCTCAGGGACTGGTGGCTTGGCGGCCTGGTTGCTTCCGCTGTTCTGTTCCTGTTCTGGGGGTTGAGCTATCTGCCGCTGGCGAACAATATCGCCATTTTCTTTGTCGAGCCACTGATTCTGGTCCTGTTCTCAAAGTGGTTCCTGAAAGAGAGGGTTTCTCCTCGGCGCTGGATTGCGGTCACTGTCGGGTTGCTCGGCGCACTGGTCGTAATCCGTCCCAACATCGAGGCCTACGGCTGGGCCACGGTTCTGCCACTGCTCGCGGCCACCGCCTACGCGGCCTACCTGACATCAACGCGCGCACTGCGGGAGAGTGCCGATCCCAGCCACTGGGCAGAGGCCGCCAACGGTCTTCAGAAGTCGGTCCGGCTGCAGCTGATGATCAGCCTAACCGCGTCGGTGCTAATGCTCATGCTCATGGGAATCGGGCAGACGCTGACCCCGGCCCTGACCGGGGTGCAGTGGCCAACAGCCCATGAATGGGGCCTGCTTATTCTGCTGGGTGCGCTGGCCGCGTTTGCCCATGTGCTTATTGCCCTGGCATTCACCCATGCCAGCGCCAGTATCCTGGCGCCGGTCCAGTATCTGGAGATACTGGGGGCAGTGTTCTTCGGGTGGTGGCTTTTCCAGGAATGGCCCGACGCGCTGACCTTTGTCGGCGCTGCGATCATTATCGGCTCCGGGCTCTACATCGCCATGGAGAAACCACACCCCGACGTTATCCAGGACTGAAGAGGAATCCTCACGAATACCCGCTTCAGGCCTCTTTCGCCTGCTGGCGCAGCACAAACTTCTGCACCTTTCCGGTGGAGGTCTTGGGAAGCTCCTCAAAGATCACTTTCTTCGGGGCCTTGAATCGGGCCAGGTGCTCGCGGCAGTAGCTGATGATGGCCTCCTCGCTCACTTCACCGGCCTCCGGCTTGAGAGTGACAAAGGCGCAGGGTATTTCGCCCCACTTCTCGTCCGGGCGAGCCACAACCGCTGCTTCCAGGACATCCGGGTGGCTGTAGATGACACCCTCGACTTCGATGGTGGAGATGTTCTCGCCTCCCGATATGATGATGTCCTTGAGACGGTCCTTGATCTCGATATAGCCGTCCTCGTGCCATACGGCAAGGTCGCCGGTGTGATACCACCCCCCGCGGAAGGCCTCTTCCGTTGCACTCGGGTTTTTCAGATAGCCCTTCATCACGGTGTTACCGCGCAGGCAGATCTCCCCCACCGTCTCACCGTCCCGGGCGACCGGCTCCATGGTCTCGGTGTCAGCAACCATCAGCCCCTGAAGCGTTGGGTAACGAACCCCCTGCCGGGCTTTCAGTGCGGCGCGCTTTTCCAGCGGCAGATCATCCCACTCCGGCTTCCAGGCACAGACTGTGACCGGGCCGTACACTTCCGTGAGGCCATAAACATGCGTGATGTCGATGCCCATTGCCTCGACAGCACCAATCACACTGGCCGGGGGTGCGGCGCCGGCGGTCATGGCCTGAACCCGGTGACTCAGACTCTCGCGCGCTTCTTCCGGGAGGTTGAGGAGCGTGTTCAGAATGATCGGCGCCCCGCACATGTGCGTTACCCCGTGGTCGCTGATCAACTGCAGTATCGTTTCAGCCTCCACACGGCGCAGGCACACATGGGTACCGCCCAATGCGGTTACCGTCCATGGAAAACACCAGCCGTTGCAGTGGAACATCGGCAGTGTCCACAGATAGACCGGGCGCTCGCCCATGGACCATACAGCCTGGTTACCCAACGCATTCTGGAAAGCACCACGGTGATGGTAGACCACCCCCTTAGGGTTACCCGTGGTCCCGGAGGTGTAGTTCAGGGATATCGCATCCCACTCATCCTCCGGCAGTGACCATTCAAAGTCCGGATCGCCCTCGGCAAGCAACACCTCATAGTTCAGCTCGGTAACCGGGTCGCCTCCGCCGAGTTCCGGGTCATTCACGTCCACCAGAAGGGGCGGTTTTTCAAGCTTAGCAACCGCCTCCCGGATCACTGGCGTGAACTCCCTGTCCACCAGGAGCACCTTCGCCTCACCATGCTCCAGCATATAGGCAATCGCATCAGCATCGAGGCGGATGTTGAGCGTGTTCAGAACCGCCCCAATCATGGGCACCCCGAAGTGGGCTTCCAGCATCTCCGGAATATTCGGCAGCATCGCAGCCACCGTGTCACCACGACCAATACCACGCCCCTGAAGAGCAGAGGCCAGGCGCCGGCAGCGGCTGTAGGTCTCCTGCCAGTCACGCCGGATGTTGCCGTGAATGACCGCAGTGCTGTCAGGGTACACATCCGCACTGCGTGCAATGAAATCGACGGGTGAAAGCGGGCTGTGATTGGCTCCGGTCTGTGGCAGGGATTGATCAAAGATCGATGTCATGGTGCGGTCCTCGGGGTTTTCCGGGTGAGCGATACAGCTGTTGCCGGAAAACTAACGATCCCGCACTCGGGAGAGTATTAGACGATGGTCGCATTGCAGGACCACCGCTGGGCTGCCCCTGCGGGAACGCTCCCCGCAGGCGCCCCGAACACCATCAGTTGGTCGGTTCATCCTCCGCTTTAGGCCGCTCCACCAGCTCCAGGCGCCCAATGGAGTCCTGTGCCAGTGCCTCAATGCTCTCCTTGGAGAACGCATCCACACGGATCGTGTCGTACATTGCGGCCATGGCCTCGGACACCTTCTGGCGTTCGGAGTCGTCCAGCAGATCCCGCTCCTGGGCCCAGTCAAGCAGTTCCTCTCGCTGGTGACCAAGCAGCATCTCAATGTCCTGGAGTTCGTCCGGGTCCGACTTGCGGATGGCATCGTTGATGCGCTTGCGGGCCGGCTCGGTTTCACGGGCCAGGCGCAGGGCATGCAGGATGCGACCGACCGGGTCTTCCGGGTTCTCGGTGTGATAGACGCCACGCGGAATCCGCTCCTTGGCGCCCCCTTCCTTCACAATGCTCAGCGCCACACGCTGGCCCAGCTCGTCATCCGGCTGGCGCAGGCGCACGCCCAGCGGGAACACCAGCACCTTCAGCGGCCAGCGCAGGGGCTTGACCGGGAAGTTGGTCACGGCTGCATAGAGTGCTGTCTGGATATCGTAGAGCGAGCGCTGCAGGCTCCACTCAACCACATCACGCATCTCCTCGTTATAGCCTTCCTCATGCCACTGCTTGATGGAGGCGGAAGCGTAATAGAGCCCGACCAGAGCGTCCGTCATACGCCCGGTAAACCGCTGGCGCCCCTTGAGGCTGCCACCGAGGGTCAGCAGGCCCACGTCGGTCAGCACCGAGAAAGCGGATGCGAACCGCGACAGCTGTTGATAGTAACGCCGCAATCCCCCTTGGCCGGGCGTCGGCTGCACCAGGCCACCGGTCAGTCCCAGAACCAGGGAACGCAGCACGTTCCGGCTGGTATGGGCGATGTGGGCGAAGAAGACGCCGTCGAACGTCTGGACCGCCTTGCCGGCATCCTCCATGCCGGCTGCCTCGATCTCCTGGACGATATAGGGGTGGCAACGGATGGCGCCCTGGCCGAAGACCATCAGGCTGCGGGTCAGGATGTTGGCACCCTCTACGGTTATGGCAATGGGAATCGCCTGATAGATCCGGGCCAGGAAGTTACGCGGCCCCTTGATGACGCCACGCCCGGCCACGACATCCATGGCGTTGGTCACGACCTTGCGCATCAGGTCCGTGTTGCGGTACTTGAGCAGCGCGGACGGCACAGAGGGCTTCACGCCGCGATCCAACATGCCGGAGGTGAAAACCCTGGCGCTGTCCATCATCCAGGTGTAACCGGCCATGGGCTCCAGCGCTTCCTGAACCCCCTCGAAGTCGCTGATGGAGCGGCCAAACTGCTCGCGCACGGAGGCGTAGGAGCCGGTGGTCAGGCAGGCCATCTTGCCGCCGCTGGTGCCCAGTGCCGGCAGTGAGATGGAACGCCCGATGGACAGGCACTCCAGCAGCATGCGCCAGCCCTGGCCGATCATCTCGCGCCCGCCGATGACCTGATCCAGCGGGATGAACACATCCTCGCCCCAGGTCGGCCCGTTCATGAAGACGGTATTCATGGGCAGATGGCGGGCTCCGTGGTTCACGCCCTCCGTGTCCGCCGGCACCATCACCGTGGTCACCCCCAGATCGTGTTCCTCGCCCAGCAGGTGGTCCGGATCATAGACCTTGATCGCCAGACCGATCAGCGTGGCCACCGGCGCCAGAGTAATGTAACGCTTGTTCCAGGTGACCTTCATGCCGAGTACTTCCTGGCCGTTCCAGTAGCCCCGGCAGATCACGCCCCGGTCCGGAATGGCACCGGCATCCGAACCGGCCACTGGTGATGTCAGGGCAAAGCAGGGCACCTCGTCGCCCTTTGCCAGGCGCGGCAGGTAGTACTGCTTCTGCTCGTCCGTGCCGTAATAGGTGATCAGCTCACCCGGGCCCAGGGAGTTGGGGACCATGACGGTAACCGCGGCCGAGACGCCCCGGGAGGCGATCTTCATGACCACCTCGGAGTGCGCGGTATTCGAGAACCCGAGCCCACCGTGCTCCTTGTCGATCACCAGGCCGAAGAAGCCCTTTTCCCGGATGAATTTCCAGGCCTCCTCCGGCAGGTCGTAACGCTCATTGGTGATGGACCAATCGTCCAGCATGGCGCAGAGCTCATCCACCGGGCCGTCGATGAAGGCCCGTTCTTCTTCGGTGAGCTTGGGGTGAGGCAGATCCAGAAGGTGGTTCCAGTCCGGCCGGCCGGAGAACAGCTGGCCGTCCCAGTCCACGCTGCCGGCATTGAGAGCCTGCTGTTCTGTATCGGATAGCGTGGGCAGCATACCCCGGATCATGCCCAGAAGCGGGCTGCTGATGAGGCTGCGCCGCAGTGGTGATGGGATGATGACCACCAGTGTGCCCAGAAGCAGCACAGTTCCGATGAACACGCTCAGCCAGTGCCAGCTGTCCAGCCAGAACCCGATGCCCGTAGCAATAACAAGCCCAGCGGTACCGAGCCACCAGTTCGCCCCGAGATAGAGCAGAACCAGCCCTGCGAGCAGCAACAGAAGAACACTCATGATGGTCACCTCCTTTTATCCGTATACCGCACCCTTGCGGTGGATACGAACCACCATAAGCCCATCCCAGCACCTGTAAAAGGACTTTTATCAACGTCCTGCTTAACCTCGCCGGGTATTGCGCACTAGAATGGCCCCACAGTGGTAAAGGAAAGGATTTCTGCGCATGGCATGGTACGCCCTACAGCATAAACCGGCCCAGGCGGCTCGCGCGCTGGCGAACCTGGAAAACCAGGGGATCGAGTGTTTCTTCCCCGAGATTGACGTGGAAACCATCCAGCAGGGTAAGCGCCGGATGCGGCGGGAGCCCCTGTTCCGGGGGTACCTGTTCATCAACCTGGAGCTGACCGATCCGGTCTGGCACAAGCTCCGCTCCACCCGCGGCGTGGTGCGGGTTGTGAGCTTCGGTAACCGGCCGGCACCCATTGCCGATGAGGTCATCCAGGGGATCCGGGAGGGTCTGGAATCCGCAGCCGAGGCCGGGGGCATCCACAAAGGGGACAAGCTCGAGATTCTGGAAGGGCCCTTCCGCGGCCTGAACGCCGTCTTCCAGGAATACGACGGAGAAACCCGGGCGATGGTGCTGATCGATTTCCTGCAGAAACAGCACCGGGTGTCCATGAACCTGGATCAGGTCCGCCCCGGCTAGACACCGCTGTTATCTAGCCGGTCACGCTGCGCCCGCCATCCACATTCAGCACCTGCCCGGTCACATAGGGCGCATCGCAGACCAGCCAGGCCACGGCACCGGCAATATCATCCGCCTCACCGGTGCGGTGCAGCGGCACCTGCTGCAGGATCGCCTGCTGCTCTTCCTCCGGCATGGCACCACCGCCCTCGCCTTCCGGCCACAAGATTGCCCCCGGTGCCACCCCGTTGGCCCGCACCCGCGGCGCCATATCCCTGGCCCAGGAGCGCGTCAGCGACGCCAGGGCGGCTTTGGTGGCGCAGTAAACCGGATGATCCGCCAGCGGGCGTTCGGCATGGACGTCAATCAGGTTGATGATGCAGCCACGCTGCAGCTTCAGCTCCCCAGCGAGCGCCTCAACCAGCAGCACAGGGGCGCGCAGGTTGGTGTCGACCAGGCGGCCCCACTGCTCCACGCTCAGCTCTCCCACCGGCGTGGGGAAAAACTCGGACGCATTATTCACCAGCACATCCAGCCGGGACCAGTATTCCCGTGCCTCACGGGCCAGCGTCTGGACCGCCTCCGGGTCCCGCAGATCCGCCTGCAATGCCACGGCCGAGCCGGCACGCGCAGCATTCAGCTCGGCCACCAGCGTTTCCGCATCACGGTTCCGGCTGCGGTAATGCACCACCACCCGGTATCCCCTCGCATGCAGGGCCCTTGCGGTGCCCGCGCCCAGCCGTCTTGCCGCCCCGGTCACCAGAGCCACGCCACCGTGCTCATGCATCGTCCGCTTCTCCCTCGACCACCTGTTCAATCGCCTGTTGCCGGCGGGCCGCAATAGCGTCACCCAGCGCCTTCCCCTGGTAGCCCTCCTTCATCAGAGCCCGGGGATCCACGGCCGCCGCCCGGGCACGGGCTTCACGCACCCGTGCCGCCGCCTGAGCATCCAGCCCACAGGCCTCCATCACCATCAGCAGCTGCTCGAAGCGCTCCGGGCGCCGCCAGGCGTCCGCCTTTTCGATGAGTTTCTCCACCCAGTCCGCACTCAGCGGTCTCGGCCAGCGCGGCAGTGCCGCCGAACTCACGGCAATATCCCGGCAGCTGTTGGGAACCCGCAGCCGTTCACTGAAGGCATCGGCGGTATCCGCCTCGAGCTTCGAGCTAAGGGCGCCGAAACGTACTTCGGTGGCATCACTGATAGCCACCGCCCGGGCCAGAGCTGACAGGCCCCCTTCGCGCACCTCGAGCGGCGACGCAATCTCCGGCATCACCACAGCCAGGGCACCGCAGGCTTCCAGGACCTCAAAGAAGACCCGGGGGCGCGCTTCGTGAAGAGCCCGCCGTGTTTCCTGCCAGACCCGTTCCGGGACCAGGTGGTCGACCTCACCTTCGACCACCATGGAGCGCATCAGGGTCATGGTCTCCTCCGCCACCTCGAACCCCATGGGGGCGAGACGCGCGGCGAACCGGGCAGTACGCAGGATGCGCAGCGGGTCCTCGGCAAAGGCCGGAGAGACATGGCGCAGCACCCGGTCAGCAAGATCCTGTTTACCCCCGAAGGGATCCACCAGATGCCCCTCCGCATCACGGGCCATGGCGTTGACCGTCAGATCCCGGCGCTTCAGGTCTTCCTCAAGCGTGACATCCGGGGCACTGTGCACCTCGAAGCCATGGTAGCCGTGGCCGCTTTTGCGCTCGGTGCGGGCCAGCGCGTATTCCTCCCGGGTCTCGGGATGGAGGAAGACGGGAAAGTCCGCCCCCACCTGCTTGTAACCAGCCGCCAGCATCTGCTCGGGCGTGGCGCCGACCACCACCCAGTCCCGGTCCTTCACCGCCTGGCCCAGAAGCCAGTCGCGCACCGCGCCGCCCACCTCGTAGACATCCATCAGATACCCCCCTCAAAGCCGAGCTGACGCCAGGCTTCATAGACCACTACGGCCGCCGCGTTGGAGAGGTTCAGACTGCGCCGTTCCGGCACCATCGGCAGGCGCAGCACCTGCCCCTTAGGCAGCCCGGCCAGAACGTCCTCCGGCAGACCGCGCGTCTCTGGACCGAACATCAGGGTATCCCCAGGCTGGTAGGCTGCCTGATGGTGACCATTGGTGCCTTTCGTGGAGATCCCGAAAAGCCGGCCCGACCGGATGGGCTCTGCCTCAAGGAAAGCCCTGTAGTCCTCGTACACGGCCACACTGGCGTACTCCCGGTAATCGAGCCCAGCCCGCTTCATGCGCCGATCATCCAGCTGGAAGCCCAGCGGCTGGATCAGGTGGAGACGGCAGCCGGTACTGGCCGCCAGCCGCATGATGTTGCCCGTATTGGGCGGTATCTCCGGCTCATAGAGCGCAATATTGAGCATTCAGCGCTCAACGGCCAGTGCCACGCCCATGCCGCCACCGATGCACAGTGTCGCCAGGCCACGCTGTGCCTCACGCCGGCGCATCTCGTGCAGCAGGGTCACCAGGATCCGGCAGCCGGAGGCCCCGATCGGGTGACCCAGGGCAATGGCACCGCCGTTCACGTTCACCCGTTCCGTATCCCAGCCGAGGTCGCGGTTCACGGCAATGGCCTGGGCGGCGAACGCCTCATTGGCCTCCACCAGTTCCAGCTGGTCGATGCCCCAGCCCGCGCTGTCCAGCGCGCGGCGGGTCGCCGGAATGGGCCCGGTCCCCATGACCTCCGGCGCCACGCCGGCGTTGGCGTAACCACGGATGGTGGCCAGTGGCTCCAGACCCAGTTCCTGAGCCTTTTCAGCGGAACAGACCACCACAGCGGCAGCCCCATCGTTCAACGCCGAGGCATTGCCCGGGGTAACGCCGCCGTCCTTCTGGAAGGCCGGCTTGAGTCCGGACAGCCCCTCGGCGGTCACGCCCGGGCGCGGGTTCTCGTCGGTGTCCACCACCTTGGGATCGCCCTTGCGCTGGGGAATGCTCACGGGGACGATCTCATCACTGAAGCGCCCGGCGTTGATGGCAGCCTCCGCCTTCTGCTGGGAGGCGGCGGCGAACTCGTCCTGCGCCTGGCGGGTAATGCTGTACTCGCGGGCAATGTTCTCGGCGGTCACGCCCATGTGGTAGTCGTTGAAGGCATCCCAGAGCCCGTCCTGGATCATGGAGTCGATCAGCTGCCAGTGGCCCATCTTCTGGCCATTACGGCTGTTGGGCAGCACGTGCGGTGCCTGGCTCATGCTCTCCTGGCCGCCGGCAATGATCAGGTCGGCGTCGCCACACCGGATCGCCTGGGTCGCCAGGTGCAGGGACTTGAGGCCGGAACCACAGACCTTGTTGATGGTCATGGCCGGCACGGCCTCGGTGAGGCCCCCCCCAATCGCCGCCTGGCGCGCCGGGTTCTGGCCGACACCGGCGGTCAGCACCTGGCCTAGGATCACCTCATCCACCTGCTCCGATGAAATACCGGTCTCACTCAGCAGCTGGCGGATAACGGTGGCGCCGAGCTGGGCCGCGCTCTGGCCGGCGAGGCCGCCCCCGAAAGTGCCCACGGCGGTACGCCGGGCAGCGGCGATGACAACATCACGCATGGTTGTATGCTCCTGTTTGCCTGTTTTGGAAGCCAGTCTACCAGATGGCGGGCCGATTCGACCCTGATGCGGCATTGCACCGGTCATGGAGGCTGGATGACAATAAACACTTTTCGATTTCCGGCAGCTTTTGAGGAAGGATCCAACGTGAGCAACCACATTGTCTGGCACGACCACAAGATCTCGCGCACTGAGCGCGCCAGCATCAAGCACCAGCACCCCTGCCTGCTGTGGTTCACCGGACTTTCCGGTTCCGGCAAGTCCACCATCGCCAACGCGCTGGACGTAGCGCTCTACCATGAGGGCTACCACACCTTCCTGCTGGACGGTGACAACGTCCGCCATGGCCTGAACCGGGATCTGGGTTTCTCCAATGAGGACCGGGTGGAGAACATCCGCCGCATCGGTGAGGTCAGCAAACTGTTCGCGGATGCCGGGCTTATCGTGCTCAGCGCGTTCATCTCGCCCTTCGCCAGCGACCGGCGGCTGGTGCGCAACATGTTCCCGGCGGGTGAGTTCATCGAGGTCTTCATGGATACCCCGCTGGCCACCTGCGAGGAACGCGACCCCAAGGGCCTGTACCGCAAGGCGCGCGGTGGCGAGATCCATGACTTTACCGGGATCGACTCCCCCTATGAGGCGCCGGCGCATCCGGAGATCACATTGGACACCTCCAACCTGAGCGTCGACGCCTGCGTGGAGAATCTGCTCTGCTACCTGAAGGAGCGCGATCTGCTCAAGCCCGGGGGTGACGCCTGACGGCCATGGACTGGGAAGCGGCGTTCACCCTGGCCACGCTGGTCACGGTTCTGGGGACCCTGATCTTCACCCGGCTCTCCGCGGACCTGGTGCTGATGACGGCGATGGCCGTCATGCTGATCCTGGGCATCCTGTCCCCCTCAGAGGCGCTGGCCGGTTTCTCCAACCCGGGCGTGATCACCATTGCCACCCTCTACGTGGTCGCCGCCGGGCTCAAGGAGACTGGTGCCATCCAGTGGCTGGCCCGCCACCTGCTCGGCCACCCGAAGGGCACATGGCGGGCCCAGGCACGGCTGGTGGCGCCAACCGGCCTGATGAGCGCCTTCATGAACAACACCGCCGTAGTGGCCATGTTCATCCCGGCCGTTCAGGACTGGGCCCAACGGCTGGGCATTCCCGCCTCCCGGCTGCTGCTGCCGTTGAGTTACGCCGCCATTCTGGGCGGCACCTGCACGCTGATCGGCACCAGCACCAACCTGGTGGTGGACGGCCTTCTCCAGTCCCGCCTCGACATCCAGCTGGGCCTGTTTGAACTCGCCTGGGTAGGGCTGCCCCTGCTGCTGATCGGCGGTACCTTCCTGGTCCTCTTCGCTAACCACATGCTGCCGGACCGCGGCGGCGTCACCGAGGACCTGGACGCCGTGCGCGAATACGGCGTGGAAGTCGAAGTGGACAGAAAGGGCCCACTGACGGGGAGAACCGTTGCCGAGGCTGGCCTGCGCGCGCTGAACTACGGCTATCTCACAGAGATCGAACGCGACGGCCACCTGATCTCACCGGTGGAGCCGGACCGGGATCTGCAGGGCGGGGACCGGCTCTATTTCGTGGGAGCCCCGGAGTGCGCCAGCGAACTGCGCCGCATACAGGGGCTGATACCGGCCAACGCCAATGTCCAGAAACTGGAGCTGGCGAACCATCAGCGCTGCCTGGTGGAAGTCGTCCTCGGCCAGGAATTTGCCGGGCTGGGCCAGACTGTGCGCGAAAGCCGTTTCCGCTCGCGCTTCAATGCCGCCATCCTCTCGGTCTCGCGCGAGGGCAAGCGGGTCTCCGGGAAGCTGGGCGACATCCGCCTGCGCATGGGCGACACCCTGCTGCTCGAAGCCAGCCATGAATTCGTGGAGCAGTACCGCTTCCGGCGCGACTTCCTGCTGGTGAGCGCTCTCAATGACTCCACGCCACCAGACTTCAGCCGTGCCCCCGCCGCCCTGGGGATCCTTGCGGGCATGGTGGCCCTCAGTGCCAGTGGCCTGCTCAGCATCATGGAGGCCGCTTTCCTGGCCGGCGGCGCCATGATCCTGTTCGGCTGCACCAGTGCCTCGCGAGCGCGGCGCAGCCTGGACCTGCCGGTACTGGTGATCATCGCCTCATCCTTCGCCCTGGGCAACGCTATGGACCAGACCGGTGCGGCCCAGTGGGTGGCGGGCAGCCTTCTGGGCAACAGTGAGATGTCCCCCTGGATGGCCCTGGCCATCATCTACCTGCTGACCGCCCTGTTCACCGAGGTCATCACCAACAATGCCGCCGCTGTGCTCATGTTCCCCATCGCCCTGGCGATCTCCGAGCAGCTCGGGGTCAACTTCCTGCCCTTCGCCATCGCGGTGATGTTCGCCGCCAGCGCCAGCTTCATCACGCCGCTGGGTTACCAGACCAACCTAATGGTCTACGGGCCGGGCCGCTACCGCTTTACGGACTACATGCGCATGGGCATTCCGCTGAGTCTGCTGGTAGCCACCACTGTCATCACCCTGATTCCACAGATCTGGAGCTTCCACGGGTAATGCTGGTTACCCCCGATCCTCGCGGTAGGCAAAACGCCGCCACAGCCATTCAGCGGGCCCGGCACGCCAGCGCCGCAGCCACAATGGCGCGATCACCAGCAGCATCAGCCAGACCGCAAGGATGAACTGCAACTGGACCAGACGCGGCGTGGCCTCAAAGCGTCCGCCCGTGTAGAAAAACGCTGTGCCCAGGACCGAGCAGAGCAGATAGGCACTGAGCGCCAGCCTGCCGAGTGCCCTCAGGCGTTCCAGAAGCCCCCTGAACAGGCCCCGCTGGAGCGCCAGCATCACTGCGGAGGCCCAACCCAGCGCCACCAGGGGACCGCCCCAGATATTGAACTGACGGCCGGCATAGAGCGATTCCGCCATGCCCCACTCATGGGTCATGTTGTAGAGTACCCCCCACTGGCACAGTGGAATGCCGATGCCGAACCCAAGCAGCCCCAGCCGCCGGTAGGGCGACTCCGGCCAGTGACCGGAAAAGAAACCACCCCGGTAAAGCGCCATCCCCACCAGCATGAGCGCCAGCACACGCCAGCCCGATTCGGTCAGCAGCATGCTCGGCCAGCTCTCGAACAGTACCATGAGCCGATGCTCGAACTGGGCTGGCCAGCCGCCCCGGTAGGCCTCGATCTCCTGCTCGACCAGTGCGGAATCCGCACTCCAGAACTGCTGCCTGAAGGCCTCATACTCTTCGGCAGGCATCCAGTTGAGGATGCCGGTCATCAGCAGGGCAAAGCCGAAAGGCACCAGATAGAACACCAACGCCCAGCCCAGAAGCCGTGCCGGCGGCAGGTTCCGGAAACGCGCCGCAACCAGCCCCACCACGGCGTAAAGCAGCAGAATGTCGCCGTACCAGATGAGGACCAGGTGACCCAGCCCAATGAGTGCCAGCGCCCCCATGCGCCGCCGCAGAATTCGGTCCACCTGAAACCCTTCAGCGGCGAGCCGCTCCCCCTGGATCACCACCCCCGCGCCAAACAGCGCGGCCAGCAGCGGCATGAAGCTGTACTCGAACAGCAGGTGGGAAACGAACCAGACCCAGAACTCCGCCCCCTCAAAGCTGCCCATGACCCCGGGGTTGAGCTGGGCGGTCGATACTTCAGCAAAGGCCCGGACGTTGATCACGAGGATGCCCAGTATGGCGAATCCACGCAGTACATCGAGGCTGGTCAGGCGTTCCGGGCGTTGCGACATGCCCCCAATTCTGATCTGCCCGCACCCACTGTCAAATATTTCCCGCCCACGACCGTATCGGGTACCCTTCCTGCATGCTGCTGACCAAAATCATCGCCGCCCTGCTCAGCCCCCTGCCCCTGGTCGGTCTCATCCTGCTGGTGGCGTGGGGCCTGCGACTCCTCAAACGGACCCGGCTGGCCGTCACCGCGGCCTGCATGGCCGGCATACTGTTCCTGGTGTTCTCCGTCGAACCCCTGGCCCGCTGGCTGATCCTGCCGCTGGAATCCCGCTACGAGCCCATCACCCAGCCGCAGGCTTTCAGCAATGTCCGCTGGATTCTGGTGCTGGGCTCCAGCGCCTCGGAGGATGCGGATGCACCCCCCACGACCCGCCTCAGTGGTGTCGCCAGCCTCCGTCTGGCGGAAGGGCTGCGCCTGCAGAATGCCCTGCCGGAAAGCACCCTGATCCTGTCCGGTGGCAGTGTCTTCGGGGACGCTCCCAGCGCTACGGTCATGAGTCGGGCAGCCATCGCGATGGGCGCGGACCCGGACCGCCTGCGCATCCACCCCAACCCTCTGAACACCCGCCAGGAGGCTGAATTCATGCGCGAGGCGGTCGGAGAGGCCCCGTTCCTGCTGGTCACTTCAGCCTCGCACATGCCCCGGGCCATGATGCTCAACCGTAAGGTGGGCCTGAACCCCATCCCCGCACCCACCGCGCGGCGCGCGGCAGGCACCGCCCTCAAGTCCGATCCCGCTTTCTGGTTACCCTCGGCAGGTGCCCTGGAGATGAGCGAACGCGCGATCCACGAGTACCTCGGCATTGCCTGGGCCTGGATGGGGGGTCATATCTGACATGCCATACCTAGACGCGAGGAAGCCTTTGTGGAGCCAGGGCGGCTCCTATCCGATCAGCCCCATAGGCAGCGGCCCCAGGACTAGAATGGGCCGTTGGCGTGAGACGTCGTCCCGGCTTCCCGCGGCTTTGGTCGCCCTGGGCCTGGGTGCCCTGAGCGTCCCAGGCCAGGCCGAGCGTGTTTTCCCGGCAGAGGCCATCGCCGAGTGGGAACACCACAGCTTCACCGGCGAAACGGATTACGAACTGGTAACCGTTGATGGCCGCAGGGCCGTCCGCGCCACCTGCAACGGCGAGTCCGCCTCGGGGCTGTACCTGGAGGAACCCATTGATCTCAGCGAGACGCCCATCATTGAGTGGCGCTGGCGGGTGGACTCCGTCTACAACGCTATCGACGAGCGAACCCGCGAAGGCGACGACTTCCCCGCCCGCATCTACGCCGTGCACGAGCCCACCTGGCTGCGCTGGAAGACACGGGCTCTCAATTACGTCTGGGCCAGCAGGGAACCGGCCGGCAGCAGCTGGCAGAACCCCTTCCAGTCCCGGGCACGGATGGTGGCGGTGGCTTCAGGCCCGCCGGAAGACGGTGCCCAATGGCAGACCGTCACCCGGGACCTGCGGGCCGACTTCCGGCGCCACCACGGAGAGGTACCGGAGCATCTGACCGCCCTGGCCATCATGACCGATTGTGATAACCACGGGGGCACCACCCGCGCCTGGTATGGGCGGATCCGCCTGAAAAGCGCGGATGAGCGTTTTGCGGACTGAGTCACATTCGGGCATGATGCGATTCATGACATCACCCAATGGTAATAGAACCCCTTCCATGCCCCGGCTTCCCGCACTCGCATTCGCCCTCATTGCCCTCAGTGGCTGCTCCGATGAAGCAGCTTTCCCAGGCGGCGGCAGTGAGTTCTATGAACAGCCGGAGTGGGCCAACTATCGCGAACAGGCTGGCGAACATGGTTATGAGCCAGGCCTCTCGAACTGGCGCCACATCCCTGAGCTTACGCCGCAGGAACCCCTTAATGCCTGCAAGGATGCCCAGGCTGCGGTGGAAAGCTGGGCGCACTCCCGTGACCTGATCGGGCCGGATCGCAGTGAGCGGCTGACGATTGATATGCGCACCCGCCAGGAGGCGGATGGCAGCGTGACCGGTCTTCTGCAGCGCTGGGGATTCCGGGATGATGCCGTGGCGGGGGTCGACCACCGCCTCCGGCTGACGGAAACCGCCGGATGCTGGGAGGTCGAAAGGGTGGAAGCCCGCCACTACTGCCGCCGTGGGCTGGAGGACGGGCTCTGCCGCTGAGCGGTGATCAGTGGTTCTGCTGCTCCGCCTCGCCGGCCTGTTCCTGGCGGCGGCGCTCCAGCGCCTGCTGATAGATGGCGTCGAAGTTGACCGGCGCCAGCATCAGGGGCGGGAAGCTGCCCTTGGTCACCAGCGTATCCACGGATTCGCGGGCATAGGGAAAGAGCACGTTGGGGCAGTAGGCGCCCAGCATCTGGCCCTGGCGGCTGTCATCAAAATTGCGCACCACGAAGATGCCTGCCTGCTGTACTTCCACGATGTAGGCGGTCTTATCACCGATCTTCGCTGTCAGCGTCAGCTGAAGCACCACCTCGTACTGGCCTTCTCCCAGGTCAGTATGGCTGGTGTTGAGGTCCATGGTGACCTCGGGCTTCCACTGCTCCTGGAAAATGGTCGGCGTGTTGGGCGCCTCGAAGGAGCTGTCCTTGATGTAGACGCGCTGGAGCGCGAACTGCGGCTGGTTCTCGTCGCCCTGCTGGCCGCCCGCGGCGCCAGCCTGTGTGTCGTTGTTCTCGGCCATTGCGTTATTCCTGTCTATTGTTACTGCACGGGCCGGCAACCCCGGCCCGCCGCGTCACCGGCGCATTCTTACTTGTTGGTGACCGGCAGATTGGCGTTGCGCCACTCCATCATGCCACCGGTCAGCCGTGCCAGCTGGAGCTCCTCAGGGTTGGGGACCTCCTTCACGGCCATACCCGAATGCTGGCCCGCCTTATCCACGAGGATAATCAGTTTGTCCTGGTGTTTCCGGAGCTGGTTCCCACTTTCCTTAAGCTTCGCCATGGGAATGTGCTCGGCGCCACGGATATGGCCCTCGGAAAATTCTTTCTTTTCCCGCACATCCACCACTACGGCCTCATCCCGGTTGAGCATGAGAACCGCTTCCTGTGGCCCCACCTTGCGCCCGGCACGGCTGCTTTCCACCCAGAAAAGCGCCAGCAGCAGCACAAAGAAGGCACTGACCAGCATCCAGTGATTGATGACAAACTCAAATAGCTGTTGGATCATTCTGCGCCACACCTGTGTCCGGGCCACATGGCCCTGTTCGTTCAGCCGCGATTATACACAGGGCCCGGCAGCGACGACAGGTGCGCCAATGGCCGGGGCACCCGGAATCAGGTTAGAATCAGGCCCTTTCGAGGCAACCCGGAACCCGAACCCATGAGTGACAGACCTCAGACAACCGCGCTCATCATCATGGACGGCTGGGGCCAGCGTGAGCCCACCGACGACAACGCCGTCAGCCTTGCCCAAACCCCGGTCTGGGACCGGCTCTGGGCGGAATGCCCACGTACGCTGCTCAACACCAGCGGCCTGGCCGTGGGACTTCCCGAAGGCCAGATGGGCAACTCCGAGGTCGGCCATATGAACCTTGGCGCCGGCCGCGTGGTCTACCAGAGCCTGACCCGAATCAGCCGTGACATCGAGAACGGCACACTGGCGGAAAACCCGGTGCTCGGCGGCGCCATCCGCAGCGCCATCGCGGCGGACGGCGCCGTTCACGTGATCGGCCTGCTGTCGCCCGGCGGCGTACACAGCCACGAAGAGCACCTGTTCGCCGCCTGCCGCATGGCCATGGAACAGGGCGCGCGTTACGTCTATATCCATGCCTTTCTGGACGGGCGTGATACACCGCCGCGCAGCGCCCGCGAATCCCTGGAGAAGGCGGACCGCCTGCTGCGCGAAGCGGGCGTCGGCCAAGTGGCCTCGGTCGTCGGCCGCTACTTCGCCATGGACCGGGACAACAACTGGGACCGCATCGAAAAGGCCTACAACCTGCTGACCCTGGGCGAGGCCGATTACCGCGCGGACTCTGGCGTGGAAGCACTGGAAGCCGCCTACGCACGGGGCGAGGACGACGAGTTCGTGTCGGCCAGCGTGATTGCGGCGGAAGGCGAAAACCCGGTCACCATCGATGACGGCGACGCCGTGCTGTTCATGAATTTCCGCGCCGACCGCGCCCGCCAGCTGGCGCACGCCTTCGTGGACCAGGATTTCACCGGATTCAGCCGCCGCAGCGAACCGCGCCTTTCCGATTTCGTGATGCTGACGGAATACGAAGCCAATCTCGACACCAGCTGCGCCTACCCGCCTGAATCCCTGCCCAACATGCTGGGCGAATACGCCAGCAATCAGGGACTGAAGCAGCTGCGCATCGCGGAGACGGAGAAATACGCCCACGTCACCTTTTTCTTCAACGGCGGCCGCGAGGAGCCCTTCCCGGGCGAGGACCGCATCCTGGTTCCTTCCCCCAAAGTGGCCACGTACGACATGCAGCCGGAGATGAGCGCTCCGGAAGTCACGGATCGCTTGGTTGAAGCCATCAAAAGCGGCCAGTACGACCTGGTGATCTGCAACTACGCCAACGGCGACATGGTCGGGCACACCGGCAGCATTGAAGCGGCCAGCAAAGCCGTCGAGGCGGTGGACGAAAGCGTCGGGCGGGTTCTGGAAGCCCTGAAGGCCAATGGTGGCCAGGCCCTGGTCACCGCCGACCACGGCAACTGCGAACAGATGCGCGACCCGGTAACCGGCCAGCCGCACACCGCTCATACCACCGTACCGGTGCCGCTGGTGTATGTGGGTGACCGCAAGCTCAGCCTGCGCGACGGGGGCGCGCTCTGCGACATCGCCCCGTCGCTGCTGAGCCTTATGGATCAGCAGCAGCCTGCGGAAATGACCGGCCAGACGCTGATCCAGCCCGGGGCCTGACATGCGCCGCGTCGTTCTGGCGATGCTGCTCGGGACGGCGCTCGCGGCTCCGGCACAGGAGGATGAGCAGGCTGCCCGCGAGCGCCTGGATGACGTAAAGCAGGCCATTGAGTCCGTTTCCCACTGGCTCGAGGATGCCCGCGCCAACGAGGATGCCACCCTGACCCGTCTGCGGGAGGCCGAGGAGGCCGTGGCACGCAGCCAGCAACGCCTCAACCGGATCAATTCAGACATCACCGGGCTGGATGAGGAGCTCGCCGGACTGGAGCAGCGCAACCGGAAGCTGGAAGCCGAGGCGGAGCGCGGTCGGGAAACACTGAGAGAAGTTGTGCGCTCCGCCTGGCGCCAGGGGGAGCAGCCCGCCCTGCGGCTGTTCCTCTCCCAGAAGGATCCCGGGCAGGCGGCCCGACTGCTGGAATGGCACCAGCGCCTGGGCAATCATACCCGTCAGCAGTTGGCGGAACTGGCGGATACCATGGAAGCCCTTGAACGCAACCGGCAGGAGATGCAGGCAACACGCGAGCAGCTGGCCGCCAAGCGCGAACAGGCCCGCGAGCAGCGCGATGAGCTGCAACAGCGCCGCAACGAGCGCGAGCAGCGCCTGGCGGAACTGCGCCAGCGCATCAGTGAACGCGAAAGCCGGCTGGCTTCGCTGCGGGAGGACCGGGAGCGTCTTGAGGCGCTCATCGAGGAAATGGCAGCGTCCATCTCTGGCATCGAAGCCCCCGAGGACATCCGGCCATTTTCCGAACTGCGTGCTAGACTGCCATGGCCACTGGATGGAACCGTCAGCAACCACTTCGGTGATGCCGTCGGTGACAGTGGCATGCAGGCCAATGGCATCCGCATCCGCGCGGACAAGGGCACGCCCGTGACAGCCGTCCACTACGGGCGCGTTGTCTTTGCCAACTGGTTGCGCGGGTTCGGGCTCATGATCATCATAGATCATGGCGACGGCTTCATGAGCCTGTACGGAAACAACGATACCCTGAGCCATTCGGCCGGCGAATGGGTACAGGCCGGCGAGACCATCGCCCGCACCGGTAACAGTGGCGGGCGTTCCCAATCCGGTCTTTACTTTGAGATACGCCATAACGGCCAGCCGGAAAATCCCGAAGCCTGGCTCGAAAAGCACTGAACAGGAACGCAGCGCCCATGCGACACAGCTCCCGGAACCCCGTCACCACCCTCGCTCTCAGCCTGGTGCTGACGCTGACCGCCCTCCCCGGCGTCGCGGCCGAGCCCATGGAAGGGGAGGACAATGACCCCACGCGTAACATTGATAACCAGCCGCCAGTGAACGGCCAGACCAACGAGCTGGAAGTGCAGCTGGCAGACCCCGAGAAACAGCTGCCACTGGACGAACTGCGCAAGTTCACAGAGGTGTTTGAGCGCATCAAGCGCGGCTATGTTGAAGAGGTCAGTGACAAGGAGCTCCTCAACAAGGCCATTGACGGCATGCTCTCTGGGCTTGATCCCCACTCCGCCTATCTGGAGCCCGAGGCTTTCTCCCAGCTGGAGGAGAGCACTTCCGGGGAATTCGGAGGGCTCGGCATCGAGGTCGGTATGGAGGATGGCTTTGTCCGGGTCATTTCACCGATCGACGGCACGCCCGCACAGGAGGCCGGCGTCCAGGCAGGGGACCTGATCATCGAGATCGACGGCACCCCGGTGAAGGGCATGAGCCTGGAGGAAGCGGTCAAGGAAATGCGTGGCGAGCCCGGGACCACGATCGACCTTACGATCGGGCGTGACGGCGAAAGCAGCCCCATTGAGGTGACCATTGAGCGGGCCATCATCGAGGTGGACAGTGTTCGCTCACGCATGCTCGAACCCGGCTACGGCTACATCCGCATCAGCCAGTTCCAGCAGAACACCGGCCAGGAGTTCAGAACCGCCTATGAGGAGCTGGTGAACAAGCACGGTAACGAGCTGGACGGCGTGGTGCTCGACCTCCGGAACAACCCTGGCGGGGTGCTTGAGGCAGCCGTGGACGTGGCGGACTCGCTGATCAATGAAGGCCGGATCGTCTACACCAAGGGCCGCATTGAGAGCAGCCAGCTGAGCTTCGATGCCAGCCCCGGCGGCATCGCCGAGAACGTGCCCATTGTGGCGCTGATCAATTCCGGCTCCGCATCGGCCTCGGAAATCCTTGCCGGCGCGCTCCAGGACCAGCGCCGCGCGGTTATCATGGGCACCAAGTCCTTCGGCAAGGGCTCGGTCCAGACGGTCATGCCGCTGGGCGACAGCCACGGCATCAAGCTCACAACGGCGCGCTACTATACCCCGGATGGTCGCTCCATCCAGGCCAAGGGCATCGAGCCGGACATCGAGGTACGGCCGGCGGAACTGCGTGATGTGGAATCCGCACGCCGGTTCAGCGAGGCGGACCTGCCCGGTCACCTTGAGAACGGCCAGAAGGCCGAGGAAAAGTCGGATGACACCGGCACCGATGAAAGCGAAGAAGAGGCACAGCGCAAGGACTACCAGCTGCGCTCGGCACTGAACCTGCTCAAGGGCATGCGGATCCTCACCCCGGAGAAGGACAAAGCCGCCGGAACGAAGTCCGAGGGGGCCAATGGCGAGGCGGACTGACACACGCATGCGCTTCGCCCTCAGCCTTGCACTCAGCGCACTGGTGCTCCTGGGCCCCGGCAGCGCGTCCGGCCAGGGCCCGCCCCCGACCATTGCCATCATCATTGATGACCTCGGCCTCAATCAGGAGGCCGGGGCACGCCTGCTGGCGATGGATCAGCCCCTGACGCTGGCCTTCCTGCCACACCGCCCCTATACCCGGGAACAGGCCAGAGCAGCGGCCGATGACGGTAAAGAAGTCATACTCCATGCGCCCATGGCCAATAAGGCCCGCATTGGGCTTGGGCCGGGCGGGCTGGCGGCAGACATGTCCCAGCGGGAAGTCCAGAGCACGCTGCACAGCGCTCTGGCCTCGGTACCTGGCGCTACCGGCGTCAACAACCACATGGGCAGCCTGCTCACAGAGGTTAAGGAGCCCATGGGCTGGGTGATGGATGAGCTGGCGGGGCGTGATCTGCTGTTCATCGACAGCCGCACCACGGCAGCGACGGTGGCGGAAACCACGGCACTGTCAAAGGATGTGCCCGTCATGAGCCGGGATGTCTTCCTGGACAACGAGCGGGATCAGGCCAGTATCCACCGGCAGTTCCGGCAGCTGCTCAGGAAAGCACGGAAGGATGGCACGGCCATCGGGATCGCCCACCCGTATGAGGAAACGCTGGATTACCTGGAGGCGGTGCTTCCGGAGCTGGACCGGCATGGCTACGCCATTGCCACGGTCAGCACGGTCTGGTCCATGCGCCATAATAACCGCCCCCTGTTCCCTGATCTTCCAGACCCACGACTGGTCCAGAAGCAGGAGTAAGCAGTTGCAGGTTACAGAGGCGCTCTAACGCATAACGATGCCGTGATCGCGCATGTAGTCCTTGGCCTCGGCGATGGTGTACTCACCGAAGTGGAAGATGGAGGCTGCGAGCACGGCATCGGCACCGCCTTCCAGCACGCCGTCCACCAGATGCTGCAGGTTTCCTACCCCGCCTGAGGCGATCACCGGCACGGGCACCGCATCACTGATCGCGCGGGTCAGGCCCAGATCAAAACCGCTTTTCGTACCGTCCCGGTCCATGCTGGTCAGAAGGATCTCACCGGCACCGTAGTCAGCCATCCGCTTGGCCCATTCAACCGCATTCAGCCCCGTGGCGTTGCGGCCACCATGGGTGAAGATCTCGTAGCGTGGCTCCTCGCCCTCACCGCTCACGCGCTTGGCATCAATGGCCACCACGATGCACTGGGAGCCAAAACGCTCGGCGGCCTCGCGCACGAATTCCGGGTTGTGCACGGCCGCGGTGTTGATACTGACCTTGTCCGCCCCCGCATTGAGCAGGTTGCGGATATGGCCCACGTGGCGCACGCCACCGCCAACGGTCAGCGGGATGAACACCTCGCCGGCCATGCGCTCCACCGTCTCGTAGGTGGTGTCGCGACTTTCATGACTGGCGGTGATGTCCAGGAAGGTGATCTCGTCGGCGCCGGCATCGTTATAGCGACGTGCGACCTCAACCGGATCGCCGGCATCGCGGATCTCAACGAAGTTAACGCCCTTGACCACGCGGCCCTTGTCCACGTCCAGGCAGGGAATGATGCGGCGCGCCAGGCTCATGACGAGGCCACCGAATCGCAGTAGCGCTGGGCCTCGGCAAGGTCCAGTGTGCCCTCGTAAATGGCCCGGCCGGTTATGGCCCCGGTAATGCCGGAACCCGCCACCTGGGCCAGCGCCCGCACATCCACCATGCTGGAAACACCGCCGGAGGCGATCACAGGGATGGAGGTGGATTCCGCAAGACGGCGGGTGGCGTCCACGTTCACGCCTTCCATCATGCCGTCGCGGGCGATGTCGGTGTAAACGATCGCATCCACGCCGTCATTGGCGAAGCGCTGGGCCAAAGTCGTGGCCTCAACGCTGGATGTCTCGGCCCAGCCCTCGGTGGCCACCATGCCGTCGCGCGCATCCAGCCCAACGATGATGTGGCCGGGGTGCGCATGGCACATGGCGGTCACGAAATCCGGATCGCGCACGGCCTGGGTGCCGATGATGACCCACTGCACACCCGCGTCCAGATAGGCCTCGACCACCTCCCGCGAGCGGATGCCGCCACCGATCTGGATCGGCAGATCCGGGTAGGCACGAGCAATCGCCCGTATGATGCCGTCGTTGACGGGCTTGCCCTCGAAGGCGCCATTGAGATCCACCAGGTGCAGGCGGCGAGCGCCGGCTTCCACCCAGCGCCCGGCTACTTCCACCGGATCCCGGGAGAAGACAGTGGAGTCCTCCATGCGCCCCTGGCGCAGGCGGACGCATTCGCCGTCCTTGAGGTCGATGGCGGGTATGATCAGCATCAGAGAGAACCGTCCCAATCAATGAAGTTGCGAAGAAGCTGGAGTCCGGCGTCGTGGCTCTTTTCCGGGTGGAACTGCACCGCGAACAGGTTCGGTGCCGCCACCGCCGCGGCCAGGTCGACGCCGTAATGGCAACGACCGGCCAGGTTGGCGTTGCCCTCGGCCTCCACGTAATAGCTGTGCACGAAGTAGAAACGGGTGCCATCGGCAATGTCACGCCACAGTGCCGGCGCAGCCGTCTGGAACACCTGGTTCCAGCCCATATGCGGCACTTTGAGGCGCTGCCCGTCCTCGCGGAGATCATGGCCAAAGAAACGGACACTGGCCGGCAGCATCCCAATCCCCTCGGTCCCCTCGTTCTCCTCGCTGGCGGCCATCAACGCCTGCATGCCGACACAGATGCCCAGCAGTGGTTTCTGCTCCACCGCCTCGCGCACCCATTCGTCCACGCCCAGGCGGCGGATTTCGGCCATGCAGTCGCGCATGGCGCCAACGCCGGGCAGTATGACCCTGTCGGCCGCGCGCACCCGTTCATACTGGTCCGTGATCGAAACCCGCACTTCCGGCGCCACCCGCTCGATGGCCTTGCCCACCGAGTGCAGGTTGCCCATGCCATAGTCGATGATCGCCACTTCCTTCATGGTCAGAGCGATCCCTTGGTCGAGGGCATGGCACCGGCCGCGCGCTCATCCTCCTCCACCGCCATGCGCAGGGCACGGCCGAAGGCCTTGAACACAGTCTCGATCTGGTGGTGGCTGTTGGTACCGCGCAGGTTGTCGATGTGCAGCGTCACCATGGCGTGGTTCACGAAGCCACGGAAAAACTCCTCGAAAAGATCCACATCAAAGCGGCCCACATGGGGACGGGTGAAAGGCACCTCCATGGTCAGCCCCGGGCGGCCGGAAAGGTCCAGAACCACCCGCGACAGAGCCTCATCCAGGGGGACATACGCATGGCCATAGCGATTGATGCCCTTCTTGTCGCCCACCGCTTTCGCCAGGGCCTGCCCCAGCGTGATGCCAATGTCCTCGACTGTGTGGTGATCGTCGATCTCAAGATCCCCGCTTGCCTGGACATTGAGATCGATCAGCCCGTGCCGGGCGATCTGCTCCATCATGTGCTCGAGAAAAGGCACTCCGGTGTCGAAGTCCGCCTGCCCGGTGCCGTCCAGGTTCAGACTCACCGAGATCCGTGTTTCGAGGGTATCGCGCTCCACGCGCGCCATCCGATCAGCCATGTCGTTCATCCGCAGGCGTCCAAAACCGCCATTATAGCCCGAAACCGCCCCGCCTTTCAGTGCCTCAGGCGTCGCGGAACGCACTCTTGAGGTTGTCGATGTAGGTGTCCACGAAGCCGTTGAACTCGTGCTTGACCACCGGTGAGACGGCCATCTTCATGACCCTGGGCAGCGGCAGCGTCAGCTCGGCTTCGGTCTGGAAGGCGAGTGCGGTCTGGCCGTCGCCGGCATCACGCAGATCCCAGCGGCCACCCACCAGGCCGTTGCCCTCACCACGCACCGGCGTCCACTCAATCACGCCCCGGTCACGATCCGACTCATAACGGCAGGCATAGACCGTCTGGATGCTGTACTTGTCCACTCCGACCTTTTCCATTTCCCAGCGGTAGGTATTGTCGCCGAGATCCGTCAGTTCATGGACCTTCGGGAAATAGGACACCGAACGCGGTACATCAGCCAGCAGTTCAAACACCGAATCGTAATCGCCATCCAGCGTGAACTCGCGCTGGATCTCAATGGCTACCGTAATGGACATGGTTCCGTTCCTGTTGTTGTTCATGAAGCTTTGTTTAAACTGCGCGCACCTTCTCCAATTCCCCGCGCCCGGTCAAGACAGAAGAGGACGGAGTGGTTCCTCAAGCCCCAGCCATGCGTTATCTTGAACTACTGAAGCCACTGTCAGGGAACGCAGAATGAAAGCCCTCCGCATCGCACTTATCGCCATTGTCGCACTGGTCATCCTGCTTGTCGCTGCCGTGGGTACAGCCATGATGGTCATCGACCCGAACGACTATAAAAGTCACATCGAGCAGGCCGCCGCTGACAACACCAACCTGGAACTCAGGCTCAACGGCGACATCCAGTGGTCTTTCATTCCCCTCGGGCTTTCCGTGGCGGATGTGCAGGCGTCGCTGGAGGGCGAGGAATTCGTGGCGCTGGATGAGCTGGTGGCCAGTGTGGACCTGTGGTCGCTGATCACCATGACGCCCGCGGTCCACACCTTCCAGCTGGACGGTTTCCGCGCCAATCTCGCAATGGCTGAGGACGGCACCGGCAACTGGACACGGATCATGCCGGAAGCGGAAAAGCAGGAAGCCGCCGCTCCCGCAGAAACGGAACAGACCCTGACCGATGAGTCCGGCAGCGAGCTGATCAGCTTCAATGTGCAGGAAGTCCGGATCAGCAATGCGCAGGTGAACTTCGAGAACCGTCAGTCCGGCCAGTCCTTCCAGCTCAGCAATGCCAGCCTTGAGGCCAGTGACATTGCCCTGGGGCAGGACTTCCCGCTGGAACTGGGATTCAGTGTCTCGCTCAATGAGCCGGAACTGGATGTGGACGGCACCCTGGCAATGCAGCTCAATGCCGCACAGAACCTGAAACAGTTCTCGATGAGCGGACTCGACGGCGACTTCACCCTGACCGGAGCTCCCTTCAACGGGGAAACCGTGAGTGCGGGACTGAGCGGCTCGGCCAGCGCAGACCTGGACGCGGAAACCGCCAGCGTCAGCGGCCTTATAGCCAGCCTGGAAAATCTGGAGGTGACCTCCAACCTGAACATCCAGGGGTTCAGTGCCCAACCGGATGTCAGTGGCGATCTGAAAGTGGCCGAATTCTCACCCGCCACACTCCTGGAGCAGCTTGGCCAACCAGCCATTGAGACACGGGATGAGGGCGTGCTCTCTAAGGCTGCTTTCGAGACCACCCTGGCCACCCGCGAGGGCATGGTCCGGCTCCAGGAGACCCGCGTCCAGCTGGATGAAACCGAGTTCAAGGGCCAGCTCGGGTACGGACTGGAGAACCAGGCGATCCTGGTCGACCTCCAGGGCAACCGCTTCAACCTCGACCGCTACCTGCCGCCGAAACCGGAAGACGGCGAGGACGCGTCAGAAGACGCCAGTGAACAGGATACCGGCGGCACTGCCTCCAGCGGTGAAGGCGAACTGCTGCCCCTGAAAACACTGCGCGAGCTCAACCTGGACATCCGGATCGGCCTCGGCGAACTGGTGGCCAGCAACCTCACACTCACCGAACTGCTTGCAAAGGTCTCGGGCAGCGAGGGGCGCCTGTCACTGGATGAGCTCAGTGCCAGGCTCTATGACGGCGGCTTCAATATGACGGCATCACTGGATGCCCGCACCGACAACCCGAAATGGCAATTCAACAAACAGCTCTCCGGTGTACAGACCCAGCCGCTGCTGGTGGACCTGGCGGAAATGGACCTGCTTTCTGGCGGCATGAACCTGAACGCCAGCGGCACCTCACGGGGTAACAGCATCAACGCCCTGCTTGAGAACTCGAACGGCAAGGCCGACTTCCGGATCGAGGAAGGCGCGATCGAGAACGTCAACATGACGCGCATGGCCTGCCAGGGCATCAGCCGGGTACACGGCGAATCCCTGAGCGTCGAGGACTGGGGGGACAGCACCCCCTTCAACGACATGAGCGGCAACTTCACCATCAACAGCGGCGTTCTGGAAAATGAGAACCTGACCGCCGATCTCGCCGGCCTGCGCCTTGAAGGCGACGGCGTGGTGAACCTGATCGAATCCATGCTCGACTACCGCGTGGGCCTGCGTGTGGTGGGCGAGGTCCACCGGGACAACGCCTGCCGCGTCAACGAACGCATCCAGAACGTGATCATCCCTGTGCGTTGCAAGGGCGGCTTCGGGGATGACCCGGCAGGACTCTGCGGTTTTGACGGCAGCCGCTTTGGCGATGTGCTCGAATCCATGGCCCGCCAGGAAGTGGACCGCAAGAAGGAAGAAGCCGAGGAGAAGGCTCGTGAACGCGTCGAGGAGGAAATCAAGGAGCGCGTGGACGAGGACGCCCGGGACCGGATCCGGAACCTGTTCAACTGATCATGACGGACTGGTTCGCCGAACAGCTGCTGCAGTGGTACGACCAGCACGGGCGCAAGGACCTGCCCTGGCACCGGGACCCATCCGCATACCGGATCTGGGTCTCGGAGATCATGCTGCAGCAGACCCAGGTCACCACCGTCATTCCCTACTTCGAGCGCTTCATGGAGCGCTTCCCGACGGTGGAGGCCCTGGCCGCCGCCAGCACGGATGAGGTCATGGGCTACTGGTCCGGCCTCGGTTACTACGCCCGGGCGCGCAACCTGCATAAGGCGGCTATCACCGTCGTGGAAGAACACGGCGGTGCGTTCCCGGCATCAAAGGACGTGATTCAGGCGCTTCCCGGCATCGGCCGCTCAACCGCTGCCGCTATCGTAGCCCAAGCCCATGGGCAACGTGCCGCCATCCTGGATGGCAACGCCAAACGGGTACTCGCCCGTTATCACGCAGTGGAGGGCTGGCCCGGGCGCACCGCGGTTGCCAATGAACTCTGGGAGCATGCCGAGGCGCATACCCCAGATGAACGCATCCAGGCCTACACCCAGGCCATCATGGATCTCGGCGCCATGGTCTGCACCCGGCGCCGCCCGGGCTGCGCTGCCTGCCCGGTACGCGAGGGCTGCCTGGCCTATGGGCGCAACAACCCGGAGGCCTACCCGGGCAGCAAGCCGAAAAAGGAAAAGCCTGAGAAAAGCGTCTGGATGCTGGTCATCGAGGATGGCGAGGGCCGCATCTTGCTGGAGCAGCGCCCGCCGAGCGGCATATGGGGTGGCCTGATGAGCTTTCCTGAAGCCGATCCCGCACTGCAGCCGGAAGAGCTGCCCGAGCACTGCGAAACGTCACTCGGGCTGGAGACCTCTGAACCTGAAACACAGGAACCCTTCCGGCACACCTTCAGCCACTACCACCTCTGGATCCGGCCGGTGCGGCTCACCGCCATCAG
>ENA-ORDC01000598-ORDC01000598.1-marine-metagenome-genome-assembly--contig:-NODE-598-length-34035-cov-53.984334_pt1 | contig 34035 bp, 20 predicted proteins | sample MGYA00237783_ERZ508515 | MGnify/ENA primary metagenome ERZ508515 (study PRJEB26186, sample SAMN06268792) | marine metagenome | isolation source: Eden Landing Ponds, San Francisco, CA, USA | place... | reverse complement strand
GGGTCGTCGCCGGTCTTGGCGTAGACGGTCACCCAGTCGGCCTCGACGCCGTTGCCGATCCAGTACTTCTCGCCGTTGAGGACGTACTCGTCGCCGTCCTTGTCGGCGGTCGTCGACATGCCGGCGAGGTCGCTGCCGGTCTGGGGTTCGGAGACCGCGAGGCCGGTGATCTGTTCGTTCTCGGCGACCGGACGGAGGAACTCCTCTTTCTGTTCCTCGTTACCGTGGTCTTCGAGCATCTCCGCGCCGAAACTGGCGAGCTGGAGCGACAGGGCGATGCCGGCGTCGGCCTTGTAGAACTCCTCGGCGATGGCGAGCACCTGCTCCAGCGAGAAGCCCCGTCCGCCGTACTCCTCGCCGATGTCCTGAGCTACGAGGCCGGCGTCCATCCCCGCTTCGAGGATCTCCATCGGGTACTCGCCGCGCTGGAAGTACTCGTGTGCGTTCGGTTCGATGTGTTCCTCGGCGAATTCGCGGGCTTCCTGCTTGACCGCGCGTGCTTCTTCGGGCACGACGGTCTCCTCTAACAGATCCATACCTATTGCTAGTGCCCCGTTACCAAATAGGTCGTGGAACAACGGAAAACGCTTCCAGAGTTTAGTACCCGTCCTTCCCAGCAATTATACAGGACACGTCGTGATCGGGATTGATGTTCATCATGATGTATTCCGTGTGCGACTCTCGTTCCCAGGAGCAGGCCCCCCACGATTGACCGTCTACCAAAATTTGGATAGTGTATTGAGCCGACGGTTCGACAGCATCAACATCAAGGACCCGAGTCGTTCCCCATGGTAATGAGAGAGCGCGTTCGGCAACGGTTGAATTGTTTACACCGCGGGCGACAACGGTGACATTTTGCTGTTCTCCAATGTTAGTGTGTACCCAGATCTGGCTATCGTTAGCAGGTTTGTCGCGCCATCCTACCGTCGTGGACGTTGTTGAATTCTGATTTGACGTATGTGAGTTTATCGTCGGATACGGTGGTGCAGATTCCGTCGAAGTAGTCGCTTCGCCTGGCTGACCGCTGCCGATACACCCCGCCATGATAACGAGGAGGAGTACGAGAGTGAGTCGAAGCACACCGATTTTCGGCACCCTCTTCGTTTAAAAACGCTCGGCCGTCGCCCCGATCAGGCCGTCGTCGTCGCCATCTCGCCCGCCGGCACGTCCAGCGTCGTCCCGTCGGAGAAGGTCACCGTCGTCGACGATCCGCCGTTGTTGTAAGCGACGTAGGTCCGAGTGCCGTCCTGTTCGAAGACGGTCGCGAGCGCGTGGTCGGCCGTCACGTCGGGGTCGGGCGAGCCGACGGCCGCCAGCGTCTCGATCCAGTGTTCCGTTCGGGCGCGGGTCTCGCCGAGGCCGACGGTGTAGCTGTCCCGGAAGCTCTCCCACTGGGTGCGAGCGTCGGCCGGGTCGGAGAAGGCGCGGTACTTCGCCTGGATCCCCGGGTAGTAGTTGTAGGGCTGGCTGTCGTACTCGACCATCTCGTCGTAGATCCGTCCGGCGTGCTCGTCGTCGAGTCCGAGGTACAGCGAGTGACCGCCGACCGGGAGCGCGTTGATGAGGTAGATCGCCTCGACCTCGTCGGTCCACCAGGTCGTCCAGGCGACGCCGTTGCTCCAGACCTGACAGGCGTAGTCCCACTCCCACTCCTCGATGTCGGGGAGGTTCTCGCCGCGCTCGTCGAACCAGTACTCGCGGACGGCGACGGTCTCCTGCGTGTAGAGGAAGATACCGGTCTCTTTGAGTTCGTCGTTGCCGGTGTACTCGCCCCACATGATCATCGCGGCGTAGGCGTGGACCGCTTCCGAGGAGGACTCCTGGTTGTTGCCGATGTCGAAGGCCCCGTTGGTGCCGGCGGCGAAGGAGTGGCCCGAGTACGGCGAGAACGTCCGCAGGAAGGGGAACATGTCGTGATCGCGGGTCGGGTTCGCGTAGTCCCGGATCACGAGGTCCATCATTCCGCCGTACTGCTCGTCGCTGGCCCACTCGGGGTCGTGGCGCGCGAGTTCGGCCGCGCCGCGGACGTAATAGCCGTAGTGGAAGTGGTGGTCGTTGAGGTCGGCCGGCGCGCCGAAGCCGGCCGGGTAGGCGATCATCGTTCCCCAGGTGTCGTCGTAGACGAACAGGTCCTGCGTGGCGAGTTGGCCGTCGGCGCTGGCGGTGAGCCACCCGCTCAGTTCCGTCCGCAGGGCGTCGAGTAGCGTTTCGACCCCATCGTCCATGCCGAACTGATCGGCGATGGGGACGAGTTCGGCGATCCGATAGTAGTTCTTCCCAGTCCAGTAGGACCCGCTGGAGGGGCTCTCGGGACCGGGCTCCATCTGGGCGCGTGTGACGCCTTCGCCGATGTACTGCTCCATCTCGTCCTGATCGTAGTCGCCGGCGTTCGGGAGGTTCGGCAGGATACCCTGGTACGGCTGGGTGATCTCGTAGCTCGCCCCCTCGAACAGGCGCAGATCGCCACGCGGCGAGACGAAACTCTGGTCGAGCAGTTCGGCGTCGGTGTAGTTGTACTGATGGGGGTAGAGCCCGGCGACCGTCGTGTTGTCACCGGTCGTCTCGAACTGGTAGGTCGTCGTGACTTCGCCCGCCCCCGCGTCGTAGTTCCAGTCGATGCGCGTGTCGGTGACCCGGTCGAGGGCGTGGGAGCCGAACCGTTCGAGGACGGCCTCGGTGGCCTCGGGCAGTGTCGCGACGGTCAACTGACCGCTGTCGCCCAGCCCATTGGTGAGTTCCTCGCCGTCCAGTCCCGACCACGTCGTTCCGTCGGGCGCGTAGAGCCCGTAGTGGCGGCCGTCGATCGTCACTCCGACGACGTTGCCCTGCTCGGCCCAGACCTCGTGGTTGCCACCGGTCGAGACGGCCGCGCCGCCGCCTTCGTAGGAGAGGTACAGGTACGGGGAGGCCTGTACCTGCGTCACGTCGACGTGACCGTCCGCGCCGCGCATCCGGTAGTCGACCGACCAGTCGCCCCAGCCGGTCAGGACGTTGTCGGAGAACTCGTCCAGTGCGTCGTGCCCGACAGAGAGATCGAACTCGGCCTGGAGACTGGCGAAGTTGTCGCCCATGATCCCCGACCCCATCGACCACTCCTGGGGCGCGCCGACCTGAATCGTGAGGAAGCCCGGCTTCACGACCAGCGGATTGCTCCAGAGGTTCGTCGGGAACTCCGACCACGCCACGTCGGTCCACCAGGTGTTCGTCGGGATCGGGCCGTCCACGTCGTCAGCAACGTAGGCCTCCTCGGGCGGCCCCTCGTACCGGTCGGGTCGTTCCGTGGCGTAGCTCCCGGCACCCACCTGCGTGACCGACTCGGGCGGCCCCGTCGCCGTCTCTGTCGCGGTGTCGGTAGTCGTCTCCGTCGCGGTCCCCGCGTCGGTCGCGGTGTCCGCGTCGGTGTCTGTCGATTCCCCAGATTGCCCCGGACAGCCGGCGAGCATCGCACTCAGCCCCAGTGCGCCGGCCCGAAGGGCACGTCTTCGTGTGTGTTCCCACCGCATAGCAACCGAGTACAACCGTGGTAGAACCCTAAAGGTGCTGATCAGACGACGTGTCGGTGAAAAATACCCAAAAGCTACACTTCGATTTCCTGCATCAGTTCGACCAGTTCCTCCAGTTCGGGGAACGTGTACACTTTGACGTTGATGTCGGAGTCGAGCGCGTGGACCCGGGAATCGAACATCAGCGCCATGTCGTTCTCGCGGTCGCCGACGAGTTCGTCGACCATGCCGCTGCCGGGGCCGAAGGTGAAGTTCGGCGTCGAGATGTCGATGGTCGTCTCCAGAACGTTCGCCCAGCCGTCGATAAAGCCACTCGTCATGATGTTGCCGATCTCCTGGATCGCCGACCGCTCCATGTCCGTGAAGCCGTCACTAGCGTCGCTGGTCTCGCCCATGTCGCCGATCATGCCGTTGGCGAGTTGCTTGGCGTTCTGGGCGTTGAACAGGAACAGGATGTAGCCGTGTGGCGGTTCGAGCATCTCGATCGAGATGCCGATCTGGCGTTCGTCGCCCACGTGTGTCTTGATGTCGGGGATGTCGATGAAGTTGATCTTGGTGATCTCCATCTCCGTCTGCATCCCGGTCATCTGGCTCAGGTGGTTGGCGACCGTGTTGCCGCCTTCCTTGGCCATCTTGTTGAACAACCCCAGCTTCCGAATATCGATCATCAGACTCATGAGTGGGCGCGTTGCGCTGGTGTTGCCCGGCCGCACACATAAGTGATACACCCCGATTTTCGGAGACGAGAATGGGGCGAAACGAACGGTGGATGAGAGACGAGCAGCGAGAGCAGTCGACCCGATCCGCTCTCAGAGCCGGATCGAGACCGCCATCCCCTCGCCCAGTGGCAACAGGCTGGTCTCGAACGCGGGATCGTCCCGGACCGTTTCGAGGTAGTCGGCCATCCCGCGACTCATCTCGTTGGCCTCGACATCCTCACCGCGGACCAGCGCGTGCACGTCCTCGAAGTCCAGCGGCCCGGCCTCGATTGCGTTGTCGGCGGCGACGATCCCACCGGGCGCAACCTTGTCTCGGACCGCTTCGAACGCCTCCGCGTAGCGGTGCTTCTCGTTGTCGATCAACACGAGGTCGAAGGGCCCGTCGTAGTCGTCGACCGTCTCGATGGCGTCGCCGTGCTCGAAGCGCGCCCGGTTGGCGAACCCGCCCGCTGCGAGATTCTCGCGGGCGTCGTCGAGTTCGTCCTTGTCGATCTCGGTGAGGACGATCTGGCCGTCGTCGGGGATCGCCGGCGCGACCCAGTACGCCGAGTAGCCGTAGCCCGACCCGAACTCGAAGACGCGCTCGGCGTCGACGGCGCGAGCGAGCAGGCGGAGCCACCCCCCGACCGCCGGGCCGACGGTCGGGAAGCCCTCGCGGTCGGCGCGCTCGTCCATCGCCTCGATCACGTCGTCGCGTTCGGGTGCGAGCGTGCGGGCGAACGCCTCTGTCACGTCGGGAAGGGGATCTTCAGGCATGGATCGCACTACAGCAGGCGGGACTAAAACAGTGGTCACCGGCTCCGTCCGACCGGGAACTTCACCCGCTCCGGGGCATCGTTGAACGCCGCGAGGATTCCCTCGTGGAGGTCGTTGCGGACTGCCTGACTCCGCTTCTGGTGGACGAGATACCGGAGGCGAAGCTCCATCCACGACTCGCGCTGGACGACGTTGACCGTCGGCTGATCGGCGACTTCGAGGTCGACCGGCGTCTCGGCGAGCCGATCCCGGTAGCGGTCGATCTGCTCGGACATCTCGTCGCCGAGGTAGTCGTCGGCGACGGCGACCATCTGCTCGCGGACGTACTCCAGATCCGTCTCGTAGGCGACCTGGATCGTGAGTTCGTTCCAGACGTAGGGGAGCCCCGAACCGCTGTAGTTCAGGACCTCCTCGGTGAGGACCAGACTGTTCGGTACGGTGACCGACCGGCCCGAGGGCTGATGTGAACTGACCAGATCGCCCTCGATCTCCCAGAGCGTCGTCACTAGCAGGTCGACCTCGACCACGTCGCCTTTCGAGTCGGCCACCTCGATCCGGTCACCGACGGTGAAAGGCCGTTCGAAGACGATGTAGAGCCAGCCGATCAGCGAGAACAGCGGTTCCTGCAGCGCGTAGGTGACGGCGAAGCCGACGACGCCCAGCGAGACGAGGACGCCGACCCACTGCTCGGTGAGGACGCCGAGCAGCGCGATCACGGTCCCCGCCCCAAAGCCCAGACGCAACACGTTCCGCAGGACGTGTGTGCGGTGAGCCGAGCCGAACCTGCCGAGCAGCAGTCGCTTCGCTGTGAAGTACAGTCCCACGCCGGCAGCCACGATCGCAGCGGCCGCAAACACCCTGGCCAGTACCCCCGCCACGGCGATACCCGAATCGGTCGCGCCGAGCGATAGCTGTCCGATCAGCGCGGACACGACGGCCAACACGACCGCCACAGCGAGCGCGCCATAGCCCAGCAAGCGTTGCACGCATCGACCCAGAGGGGCCCGGAGTAAAGCCCCTTTCCTTGCGATCAGTGGACCGACGCCACGAGATCCGCAGCACGGTCCGGGTCCACCGGGTTCGTTACCTCGCCGTCGGCCTTCAGCGCGGTCCCGACGATCAGGCCGTCCGCGTCGGCCAGCAGCGACGTGGCCGTGTCGGCGGTGACGCCGCTGCCGACGAACACCGGCACCGACGGGTCGGCGGCATCTCTGGCCGCGGCGACAGCCTCCACGTCTGGCACGTCCGTCTGGCTGCCCGTCGCCGCGCCCGAGACCACGACCCCGTCGGCGTGGCCCCGCTCGATCGTATCTGCGACCATCTCACCGACGCCGCGTTCGGCCAGCGGCGCGGAGTGTTTGACCGCCACGTCGGCGAGGATCGAAACGTCGGTGTCGATGCGCTCGCGCAGGCGGACGGTCTCGTGTGCCTGCCCCTCGACAACGCCCTGATCGGTGAGGCGTGCGCCGGTGTGGACGTTGACCCGGACGAAGTCGGCCCCGACCGCGCCAGCCACGGAGACGGCGGCCGCGGCGTCGTTTCGCAGGACGTTGACGCCGACCGGGCAGTCCACGGCGTCGACGACCGCGCCCGTGACGGCGGTCATCTCGGCGACGACGTGGTCGGGCACGTCGTCGAGGTAGAACGGTGCGTCGCCGAAGTTCTCGACCACGAGCGCGTCGACGCCCACGTCGTCGAGGACGCGGGCGTCGGCCAGCGCGTGCTCGCGGACGGTCTCACGATCCTCGAAGTCGGGCGCGCCGGGCAGCGCCGGCAGGTGGACCATCCCGATCAGCGGACGGATCTCGGCGAGCGAACGGTCTGTCATGGACGACCGTTCAGCCGGCACCGAAAAAAGCCCGTGGCTCCGAGAGAGTTGTCAGCGGACCGGCCGCGGAAAACCAGACTGCCCGACTTCCGCCAGCCTGGCCGATGAAAGGGCGAGATGCGCTGGCGTGGAACTGGGTCGTTTGCGCGGCCACTATCCGAGTGCAACGAGGATATGTCGCGCAGCGACCGCCAGCGCATCGAGGGCTTTCGAGGTGTCGTGGTCGGTCGTGACGGGAGATGCGTCTCCTAGGCGTCCCACCAGTCCGGTTCGTTCCCCTCGCGCCACTTGATCGAGCAGCCACGGGAGGGTTTGTCTTCGGTCGTGATCGCCTCGCCGGAGAGCAGCGTCTCGATGTGGGTCTTCATCTCCCGTTCCGTGGGCTCGTCGTCGGGATTGGTCGCGTCGTCGAGGCGACCGTGGTAGGCCAGTCGGAAGGTGCCATCGTCGTTTTCGAAGAGAAACGGATCAGGCGTGCAGCGAGCGCCGTAGGCCGCCGCTACGTCCTGGGACTCGTCGAACAGGTAGGCGTCGTAGTCGATGGTGCCGTCGGCAACGAGTTCCTGCATCCGCTCGAAGGAGTCGTCGGGGTACTCCTCGGGGTTGTTCGCGTTGATGCCTACGACGGACACGTCGTCGAACGCCGCGGCCAGCCGATTCAGTTCGTCGAACTTCGCCTTCGCGTAGGGACAGTGGTTGCAGGTGAACACGATCAGCAGGGCCTCGTCGTCGGCGAAGGAGTCGAGCGTGTACGTCTCGCCGTCGGTGTCGGTAAGTTCGAAGCTCGGTGCCGCGTCACCGCGGGCCAGTACGTCGTCCTCGGAGTCGAGTGCGACCATCGTGGACCCGAGTTGGGTCCCGACCATCTACAAACCATCGCCGGTAAACCCGACGATCGTTCGCAATTGTTCACGAAAGTAGCAACCTTTAAGCAACAGAAAGTAAAGATGTTGGTAGCAACAGCGACACGTGTGTGTGTGACTGTCGAAGTCGGCAGTCGTGATGTGTGTGCGCGGTTGCAGCAAGCAGCGTGGGGGTGGTGACCTCGGCGCTGGTGGCCGACGTGGTGTGTGGGTCGGGCGACACTGACCCATCGGACAGTGTCGCGTTCACGGGCCGGTCGCTCCCCAGTGTCGAGAAGTCCCGTCTCCGAAAGCCGTGAGCTTGCTGTTCGCACCTGTCGCTGGGTTGCGCAACGCAAGTGAGACAACATGTCAGGAAAGGATGGCACGCCAGATCTGGGCGTGTCACGCAGGGACTATCTGAAAGGTATCGGGATGGCGAGCGTCGTGGGCGTGCCGGTGGGCACGGCCGCTGGCGCTGATCCGCTCGCAAACGAGAACATCGTCAGTGTGGGCGAGGGCAGTTACACGACGGCACGGCCGGGCGGTGCGGCCGATCCGCCGGTTGCCGGCGGGCTATCGAGTTCGGTGCAGGCACCGACGCCCTCGAACACCTGGTGGGGCGGCGAGATCTACCGCTCGGCCGAGACGACGTTTACCGGCGACGCGATGTACTACCCGCCGATGGGCGTCGACGTGAAGAACGGGGAGTACGAGACCGGCACCGACGGCTTCGCGGTGTTTGCAAGCGAGGACTGGACTCAGGACACCGCGACGGCGACCGGCGCACACGGCGACTACGACGTGACGCCGGGGCTGGACGTGGGCCACGGCGACACGACCTTCGCCGACTGCCGGGTCGACGGCTACGGCGACTGGCACACGGAACTGCTCTGGGGCGAGGGCACCGACACGACGCTGCGGGCGACCGTCGTCAAGGGGTCGCCGTTCGTCTTCTGTGAAATCGACGGCCGCGCGGAGATTCGCGCCGTCGACGTGGTTCCGAAGTGGCCCGGTCAGGGCACCGAGGGCAATCAGTTGAGCGCCGACGACATCTCCGTGTGGGGATACAGCGACAACTACTTCGGGCTGACCGTCACCAACACGGTCAGTGAGTCCGGGGAGGAGACGACCTACGAGCGCCACTTCGGCGTCTACGCGCCCGAGAACGCCACGTGGGAGGGGGTCTCCGCGGACGGCGTCACCGCCGACGCGCTCGGCTCGGACCTCGACGGACAGGGCTACCTGACCGTGGCCGCGCTGCCCGGGCAGAACGAACCACTCCTGAACGAACTGGCCAACTACGCGTACAACCACGTCACGGACACGCGCATCGACTGGGAGTACGTCCAGCGCGACGAGCAGGGATCGGTCGTCTCGGCAGTCGAGACGACCTACACCTTCGAGACCGACAACAAGGCCGAGAGCACGACGGGCGACGGCGAGACCGTCGCGTGGCTCTACCCCCACCAGCACAAGCACACCGACGACCCGCTCACCGCCTACACGACCTGGACCGAGCGGGGGACGGCGAAGCTGTTCAAGGGGAGTGAGCTGACGACCTCGCTGACCTACCCCGGCATCCTGCCGTGGCTCCCGTCGGCGCTGCTGGACGGCAGCCAGCAGACCGAACTGTCGGGCCTGCTCGACGAACTGATGAACGAGTACACCCAGACCGACGAGGAGACCAGCGAGGAGTACCTGTGGCCCTACAGCTACGGCGTGCCCTCGGACTCCTACTTCGGCGGGAAGGACCCGTTCCGACTGGGCAACGTCGCGCCGATGGCGGGCGAACTCGGCCATTCGAACGCCGACGACCTCTACGACGCGATCAGCACGCGCGTCGGCCATCGCGTCGAGGCCGACGACCAGTTCACCTACGACGGCCGGACGTACACGACCCGCGACGGGAACGGCAACGTCCGCGAACTGTTCGAGTACGTGTCCGAACTCGGGACGCTCCTCCCCCACGACGGCAACTTCGGTTCGGTCACCGACATCAACGACCACCACTTCCACTTCGGCTACTGGGTGTACGGGGCGAGCATCGTCGGCCTCGACGAGGATCCCACCACCGAGGGCACGTGGGTCGACCGGTACGGCGACATGATCGACCTGCTGGCGCGTGACTACGCCAACTGGGAGCGCCCCGAGAACGACGGCCGATCGACCGGGGCCGCACTGACCGACACGACCCCGCGGGACTCGCCGAAAGACGCCTTCCCCTTCCTGCGGTGTTTCGACGCGTGGGAGGGCCACTCCTGGGCGTCGGGCACCAGTTCCGGGTCGGGGACGGGACAGGAGTCCTCCTCGGAGGCGATCAACAGCTACGCCGCGATGATCCGCTGGGGCGAGGTGCGACTGCGCCACGCCGAAACCGCCGAGGAACGGGACCACGCCCGACAGATCCGCGACACCGGCGTGTTCCTCTACACGCAGGAGATCACCGCGGTACTCGAATACTGGTTCGACGTGCAGGACGACTCGCTGCCGTCCGACTGGGGGGCAGACCTCTCCGATCCGGCCGATATCGCCGTCTCGGACCAGCCCTTCGAGTTCGCCTCTCGCGTCTACAGCAACGGGTACGACCGCGGCCTGTACTTCGCGATCACGCCGGTCCACCTCTACGGCATCAACTACCTGCCGGTGGGGGGCCACTCGTTCTATCTCGGACAGGATCGCCAGTACTCCGCCCAGCAGTGGGAGACGATCCTCGAAAACCGGGCGACCCCACACTGGGGGTACGAGGACGATCCGACCGACTTCCCGGAGGGGTGGACGACCTCGATGCACTGCTACCGCGCGCTGTCGGAGCCGGGTGACGCCGTCGACGTGTACGACACCGAACCGAACAACGCCCCCGACGCCGGCGGGAACACGAAGGCCTTCGCCTACGCGTGGACCCGCGCGCTCGACAACCACGGGACGCCCAACGACTCGGTGACGGCCGACACCAGCTTCTTCAGCGTCTTCGACTCGGAGACCGATCGGACCTACTGCGCCTACAATCCCGGCACGGAACCGATCGACGTGACCTTCTCGGACGGCCACGTGATCGAGGGCGTGCCGGCGGGCGAGACGAGCGTCGAGATCGGATCGACCAGTGCCGGCGCTGGCCCCGCCGCGCCGACCGGCCTCACGAAGGGGCAGGCCAACAGCTACGGTCTCGAACTGTCCTGGGACCCCAACGGCGAGTCGGAGTTCTACAAGTACCGGGTGTACGTCAACGGCCAGCACCGCGAGGACGTGTTCGAGCCGTCGACGGTCGTCGGCGACCTCGAACCCGGGACGACCTACCGGATCGCGGTCAGCGCCGTCGACGAGGCCAGTCGAGAGTCCGACCGGACCGCGGTCACACACGAGACCTCGACCGGCGACAATTCGCCGCCGGAAGCGCCCGAGAACGTCGCGATGGCGGGGACGACCAACACCACCGCGACGGTCGCGTGGGACGCCGGCGACGAACTCGGCACCGGGATCGACCACTACACGATCCAGTACCGCGAGGTCGTCGAGGGCGAGACGCCGGTCGCGTGGGAGAACGCCCCGACCCAGGCCGCGACGATCGAACACGCGACGGTGTTCGGCCTCTCTGCGGGCACCGACTACGAGTTCCGCGTGCTGGCGACGGACAACGCCGGCAACCGATCGACTGCCTCGGCAGCGGTCTCGACCACCCTGCCGACCGAGGAGGCCAACGAGCAGTCGCCGCTTGGCGGTGCGCCGGCCCGCATCCCGGGCCGGATCGAACTGGAGAGCTACGACGAGGGCCCCGACGGGGCCGCGTACCACGACAGCGACACGGGCAACACCGGCTACACCGACCAGGGCGTCGAGTTCCGCACGGACAGCAACGTCGACGTGACACAGAAGGGCGACTCCTATCAGGTCGGCTGGACGGCCGAAAACGAGTGGCTCGAATACACCGTCCGCATCGAGCAGGCCGGCAGCTACGACGCGACGCTGCGCTACGCATTCAGCGCCACGGGGTCGGCGAGCGCGGGTCCGATCTACGTGCTCGTCGACGGCGCGCAACTGCTGGGCCCGGTCGAACTCGAACAGACCGGCGGCTGGACGGCCGGCGACTACCAGACCCTCGATATAGGGACGCTCGACCTCCCCGAGGGCCGCCACACCCTGCAACTGTACTTCGAAGCCGGCTGGCCCGAGGTCGACTACATCGAGTTCGTGCCCGAAGGGGGCAGCGCCGACCGGACGGCTCCGACCGCACCCAGTTTCGACGACGAGACCACCGCGGGCACGCGCTCGGTCGACCTCTCGTGGTCGGGCGCGACCGACGGCGAGTCGGCGGTCGCGGGCTACGAGCTGTTCCAGTTCGTCCCGCAGATCGACCGCTCGGCCTGGACGGTCTCTGCCAGTCACTCGAACTACGGCCCCGCGCCCCAGGCAGTCGACGCCAGCGGCAGTTCCCAGTGGGTCAGCGGTGCCGCGATGGCGACCAACGAGATCACATACACGATCGACATGGGCGCGAGCCAGCAGATCGAACGTCTCGTCGTCCAGCACGGCGTCCAACTGGACGTGCCGCCGGAGCTGGTCGTCGAAGTTTCCGACGACGGCGAGAGCTGGCAGGAACTCGCGACGCTTTCCGGCGAACTCACCATCGACCACTCCTTCGAGCCGGTGACGACCCGCTACGTCAGGCTGCGTGAGGCGACCGACACCAAGGCCGAGTGGTGGAAGATCCAGGACATCAAGCTGTTCGCACCGCCCGGATCGAGCGCCGGCCAGTGGCTCTCGGTCGACCGGATCTACGACCCCGAGCGCACCACACGAACCGTCGAGGACCTGACGGCCGGCCAGTCCTACGAGTTCGCGATCGAGGCGCTCGACGCCTTCAGCAACCGCTCGGACCGCGCGACGACATCGGTGACGACGGTCACGCCCGACACCGACAGCACCGCGCCGTCGGCCCCCGCGAACCTCCGGTCGACCGCGCGCACCCAGACCGAGATCGACCTCGCCTGGGACGGGGCCACGGACAACACCGGCATCGAGGAGTACGTCGTCTATCAGGACGGCACCGAGGTCACGCGGACCGGCGACACTTCGGCCACCGTCACCGGCCTCTCGGGCGCGACGGGCTACACCATCGCGGTCGAGGCGGTCGACCTGAACGGCAACGTCAGCGACGAGCGGGCGACCGAGACCGTCTGGACCGCCGACACCGAGGGACAGGCACCCTACACCGAGCCGATCGAACTGCCCGCACAGTTCCCGGCGACCGAGTTCGACTACGGCGGGCAGGGCGTCGCCTACAACGACGCCGACGCGGCCAACAGCGGCCCGGAGAACGGCGTCCGGGCTGACACCGGCGTCGACGTGATCCAGGATCCCGATGGCTCGACCCGGATCGGCTACGTCGAACCGGGCGAGTGGCTCGAATACACGATCGAAGTGCCCGAGACCGGTAGCTACACGCTGGCGGTGAACGCCATCCGCTCCGGCGGCCCGGTCCACTTCGAAGTCGACGGGCAGGTTGTCACCGGAAACAGCGACAGCGGCTCCTTCGACATCACGGCGACTGGCGAGAGCGCGGTCTCGAACGTCCAACTCGAAGCGGGCGTCCACACGCTACGCTTCGTCGTCGAGGACGGTGCGACGGCGACGTTCGACCTGAACGGCTTCACCATCTCCCGACCGATCACCAGCGGCAGCGGTGGCGGGAGCGGCAGCGGGCCGACGGCTGTCGACCCCTCGACCATGACCGCCACGGCGACGCTGGCCGAGCCAGTCGTCGACCAGACCGCGACCTACGACGGCGACGAGTCGACGGGGCTCGTCTACGGCCCGCCGACCCTGGACACGACGGAGTACGGGTTCGTCGTCGACTTCGGCGGGGACGAGACCGTCGACGGCCTCGAACTGGTCGCCGGCAATGCACAGGACTACCCCCGCTCGTTCGCCGTCGAGTACGACGACGGGGGCTCGTGGCAGTCGATAGGAACGGACGCGCTGACCGTCTCGACCGGCCAGACCACGACGCTCTCGTTCCCGGCTCAGACGACGAGCAGGCTCCGGGTTACCGAGACCGACGACAGCACGGCCGCCTGGTGGCGACTGCACGAGATCACCGCCTTCGACGGCGAGACGGCGCTGGACCGCTCCGGATGGACGGTCACCCGGCTGGGCGTCGGTGGCTCGCCGGAGACCCAGAACGCCGACGCGGTGGTCGACGGGACCGCGAGCGCGGCCGCTCGCTGGCAGAGCCAGAACGCCATCGCCAGCAAGGAGATGGCCGTCGAGATCTCGCTGGGGAGCCAGCGGTCGATCGCGAAGGTCGATCTGGTCCACAGTTCCGCCGGCGACACGCCGTCGACGTTCGACCTCGAATACTCGCCAGACGGGTCGACGTGGCAGACCGCAAAGAGCGGTATCGCCGGTAGTGCGGAGATGACGATCACGCTCGATAGCCCCGTGACGGCGACGAAGCTCCGAATCAGCGAGCGTGACGACCAGACGGCGCCCAACTGGTGGTCGCTCGAAGAAGTTCGCCCCTACACCGCCGGCAGCGGCGACGGCGGCGGTGGCGGCGACAGCGACACCACACCGCCCGAACCGCCGGCGAGCGTCGCCGTCGACGCCGTCACCGACACCAGCGTGACGGTCGCGTGGGAGGGGTCGCCCTCCGCCGACGTGGCCGTCTACAGCGTCGGCGTGGGCGAGGAGACCACTCAGACCGTCGGACGCACGGCGCAGTTCACGGGCCTCCCGCCGGGCACGACCTACGACGTGTCGGTCAGCGCCATCGACACGTCGAGCAACGAGTCGACGGCTGTCACGGCGACAGCGACGACCGAGGTGGCCGTCGACTACAGCCAGCAGTTCACCAAACTCGGGTTCGAGGCGGGACAGATCGAGTTCGATCCCGCGGCAGCGGTCGACAGCGCCACCGCCGACTACCGGATCAACGGCGGCGACGCTCAGTCGCTCACCCTCTCGACGGTCGAGGGCGAGCAACGCTACACCGGGACGCTGCCCGACGCGCTCGCCAGCGGTGACGTGATCCGCTACACCATCACCTACGCCCGGGCCGGGCAGGAGGTCGTCACAGACGAGTACGAGGTGACGTTCCAGGGCGATACGATCCCGCCGGCCCCGCCGGTCGATCTGGCCGCCGAGAGCCACGACGACACGTCGGTCACGCTGTCCTGGACCGCCGCGAGCGACGCCGACAGCGGCCTCGCGGGCTACGAACTCGTCGTCGACGGCGGAGAGACCCTGACCGGGCTCACCGGCACGACGACGACGGTCGACGGGCTCTCGCCGAGGACCGACTACACGTTCGCGCTGCGGGCCGTCGACGCCGCCGGCAACACCTCGACGTTCGCCCGGACGAGCCAGCGCACCGACGCCAGCAGCGACGCCTCGCCGCCGCCGGCACCGACGCCGGTGACGGTGACCGAGGCCGGCGAGACGACCCTCTCGCTGGCGTGGTCGGGCGTCGAAGACGCCGAAAGCGGGCTGGCACACTACGAGGTCACCGTCAGCGGCCTGTCGACGACCCAAACGGTGACGACGACTGCGACGACGACCGCCGTGACCGGCCTCGCGTCGGGCACCGACTACACGGTCGAGGTCGTCGCAGTCGACGCCTTCGACAATCGCTCGGAGCCGGCGACGACGGAGACCACGACGGCGATCCCGCCGACGGAGTCGACGCTGACCGCGCCGACGGGGCTCTCGACGACCCCCGGCGCGACCAGCGTCGCGGTGTCGTGGGCCGTGCCGGACGACACCGGCACCGGGATCGACCGCTACGTCGTCGAGCGCCGCCGCGACGGCGAGGTCGGCGACAGCGTAATCGTGACCGACACGAGCGCCGAACTGACCGGGCTGACCCCCGAGACGACCTACACCGTCGCAGTCCGGGCCGTCGACACCGTCGGGGCGACAGCGGAGTCGACCGCGACCGTCACGACGACGGTCCAGACCGACACGAGCGTCGCCACGCCGGCGAACCTCACCGCCACGCCCGGTCAGACAGAGCTGGCGATCAGCTGGGACCCCGTCACCGACGAGAGCGGGATCGACACCTACCGGGTCGCCCTGAACGGCGAGCGACGCACCGGGACGAGCGCGACCGAGACGACGCTGTCCGGGCTCTCGCCGGGCACGACCTACGAAGTCTCGGTGACGGCCGTCGACACCGTCGGCAACGAGGCGACGACGACCGAGCAGTTCGGGACGACGGCAGACGAGTCGGTCGCGGCTCCGACCGGTCTCGTGGTCGATCCGACCGCACAGACCTCGCTGACGCTCTCGTGGACCGCGCCCGACGACGTGAGCGGGATCGCGGAGTATCGGGTCTATCGGTCGACCGGCGAGATCGGTGGCGACGCGACGCCCATCGACACCGTCACCGGCGCGACGAGCTACCAGTTCGACGGCCTGTCGGCCGGGACCGCCTACACGCTCGGCGTCGCGGCGGTCGACGGCGCGGGCAACGTCTCGACGCCGACGACGACGACCGCCGAGACCGACCCGGTCCCCGACACGGGCGTCTCGCCGCCGTCGAACCTGACGGCGACGCAAGGCCAGACGACCGTCTCGCTGTCGTGGGATGCCGTCACCGACGAGAGCGGCGTCAGCTACACCGTTCGGACGCTCCGAAACGGCGACACGGTCGACAGCCAGTCCGTGAGCGGGACGAGCGTCACCATCGCCGAACTAGCGCCGAACACGACCTACGCCTTCGAAGTCGTCGTCGAGGACGGCGCGGGCAACACGGCCAGTTCGTCGGTCACGGCGACGACCGATCCGGTCCCGCCGACAGCACCCGACACGCCGACCGATCTCACGGTCGACGGCAAGACTGTCTCGACGGTCGACCTCTCGTGGACCGCACCGGGGACGCCGGTCGACCACTACGCCATCCGGGTGGGCGGCACGGCAGTCCTGACGACCGAAGCGACGAGCGCGACCGTCACCGGACTCGACGCCGGGACGGCCTACGACGTGACGGTGGTCGCCATCGGTGCCGAAGACCTCGCGTCGGAGCCGACGCCGACAACGCGGGTGACCACCGCGACGGTCACGCGCGACCGAACGACCGACGCCCTGTCAGCCTGGCGTCACAGCCGCCCCCCCACCGACGAGCAGGTGCCCCACGACGAGGGCGGCAGCGTCGACTACGGGACGGTCCGTGCGATGGTCGCGGAGATGGAGGAGGACGGCGAATGAGCCGACTCAATCGCCTCCTGCTCGCGCTCGTAGTCTGTAGCACGATCGTCGCCGGCGCGACCGCCCCTGGACTCGCGACGCCGTGGGACGAGTTCGGCGGCGGCGACGCAAACGACGGCGTCAACGCCGACGCGACCGGCTTCGACGACGTGACGGTCGCCGAAGTCGCCGCGCCCGGTGGCGACATCGCCGGCGCGCCGGCGGTCGACGGCGACGAGGTGTACGCCGCCAGCAACGACACCGTCTTCGCGTACACGGGCGACACCGAGTCGTGGTCGACCGACCTCGATGCGACGGTGTACGGCACGCCCGCGCTGACCGACCAGCGCGTCTACGTCGCCACCGTCGACGGCCTCGCTGCGCTCTCGCGAACCGACGGAACGATCGACTGGACGGCAGACCTCGACGGCCCGATCTACGGGTCGGTCGCCGTCGCGGCCGGCACCGTCTACGTCGGGACCAACGGCGGCACGCTGCACGCCTACGAGACCGGTGAGACCGCGAGCGAACAGTGGACCTACGACGTCGGCACGGCAGTGTCGACGGCCTCGCCGGCGGTCGTCGAGGGCACCGTCTACGTCGGTGACCGCTCGGGCACGCTCCACGCCGTCACGGACGGGGCGGCCGACTGGACGGCCGACGTGACCGACGCTCGCCTGACCGCGCCGGCGGTCGCTGACGGGGCCGTCTACGTCGGCGCGGGCGACGGCACGCTCGCGGCGTACGCGACCGACAGCACCCAGCAGTGGACCCGGGACTTCGCGGACGGCATCGACCACAGCCCCGTCGTCGCGGACGAGAGCGTCCTCGTCGGTACCGCCGACGGCACCGCCCGCTCGCTCGGGACCGACGGCACCGACCAGTGGTCCCGGAGCGTCGGCGACGGCTTCTTCAGCCCCGCCATGACCGCGAGCGACGAGCACGTCCTCGCCGCGACGACCGGCGGGAACGTCACCGCGTTCGCGCTCGACGACGGCAGCCAGTCGTGGCACGAACCGCTCGACGGCTCGATCGTCTCGCCGGTCGCAATCGGTGAGGACGCGGCCTACGCCGGCACCTCCGACGGCGCACTGTTCGCGTTCACGCCGGCGGCCGACGACGGCGGCAGCAGCGGCGGTATCGCGGGCCTCCCGCGAAACACGCCGACGGACACCGAAACGGCCACGCCGACCGCGACGGAGACGCCTTCGACGACCGAGACGGACACCGAAACGGCCACGCCGACCGCGACGGAGGCGCCACCGTCGACCGAGACGGCTACCGATACCGAAACGGCCACGACGGAGACCGCCACCCCGACGGCCACGCCGACCGAGGAGAGTCCGACGACAGACTCCCCGACCGAGACCCCGACGACTACGACGGACACTGCAACGGCGAGCGACACAGCGACCGACGGTGACGACGGGAGCGCGTCGTCGCCAGCGACCGACACCGAAATGACGAGCGACACTGCGACAGCGACCGACGGTGACGGCGGTGGCGCGTCGTCGCCAGCGACCGACACCGAGACGACCGCTGCTGACGGGCCCGGCTTCGGGGTCCCCGCGATCCTCGCTGGCCTGCTCGTGGCCGTGCTGATCGCTCGACGCGGTCGGCTCTAACCGCTGAACGGGATACGACTACGAGGAATCAGTCGCCACGGCGTCGCCGGCCCGACTGAACGTCCGTGCGGCGTCGACGACCTCGCTATCGGCCGGAACCGAGTACAGCGGTTCTTCGCCGTCGCGCCCGCGTTTCTCGAGCAGTCCGAGCGACGTGAGCGCGTCCAGCGTCCCGTCGAGGTACAGCGACTTCAGCGGTACCCCGGCCCGGTCGCTCAACTCCGTCTTGGTCAGTTCGGCCTCTGTATCCAGGTCCACCAGCGTCTCGACGACTGCCGGGGCACCGTCGTGTTCTGCGATGATCCGCCACGCCGAGTCGCCGCTGTCGCGTTCGTCCATGTGCCCCCATCAGATCGGATCGATATTAACAGTGTGCGCTCGAACGTGCGACACCGAGCCACGGTGTAGCAACGCTTTAGTCTGCCCCGGAGTGGGTGTAGGTATGAGCAACCGTGGCGACGTGCTGGCGGTCCTTCGGGACAACGCCCGCTTCACGAACGAGGACATCGCTCGCCAGACCGGTCTGAGCGAAGCGGAAGTCGAGGAAATCGTCGACGACCTCGAAGCCGAGGGCGTCGTCAAGGGCTACACGGCCATCGTCGACTGGGACGCCGTCGAGGACGACGACGAGCCCATCCGGGCGACCGTGGAACTCAACGTCACGCTCGACCGCGAGACCAGTTACACCGACATCGCCGACCGGATCGCGAAGTTCCCCGAAGTCCGGTCGCTGCGCCTGATCAGCGGCGACTACGACTTCGATATGCTCGTCGAGGGCGACTCGATGAGCGAAGTGTCTCATTTCATCAGCGACAAGATCGCTCCCATCCCCGAGATCACCCAGACGGTGACTCACTACATCATGGAGTCGTACAAGGAACAGGGCATCGAGTTCGGCGACGGACCGGACGACGACCGACTCTCGATCTCACCATGACGTTCGAACCGGCCGACCGCGTCGATCAGGTGCCCCCGTCGGGTATTCGGAAGTTCTTCGAACTGGCCGAGGAGATGGACGACATCATCTCGCTGGGCGTCGGAGAACCGGACTTCTCGACGCCGTGGAGCGCCCGCGAGGCCGCCATCGCCTCGCTGGAGCAGGGTAAGACCTCCTACACCGCAAATCGGGGGAAACGGGAGTTGCGAGAGAGGATCGCCGACGACGTGAGAGAGCGGTACGACCTCGACTACGACCCCGACGAGGAGGTCCTCGTGACGACCGGCGCGAGCGAGGGGGTCGATCTGGCCTTCCGCTCGCTGCTGAACCCCGGCGACAAGGTGGCCGTCGCCCAGCCCTGTTACGTCTCGTACGTGCCCGGCGTCACCTTCGCCGGCGGCGAGGTGATCGACGTACCCACGCGCGCCGCGGACGACTTCAAGTTGACCGTGGACGTGCTCGAGGACAGCGGCGCGGCCGAAGCCGACGCGCTCGTCATGTGCTACCCGAACAACCCGACGGGCGCGACGATGACCGGCGAGGAACTGGAGCCGATCGCCGAGTTCGCCCGCGAGCACGACCTGCTGGTGTTCTCCGACGAGATCTACTCCGAACTGAGCTACGAGCACGACCACACCTCCATCGCGACGCTGCCGGGGATGCGCGAGCGCACGGTCGTGTTCAACGGCTTCTCGAAGGCCTACGCCATGACCGGCCTGCGACTGGGGTACGCGCTGGCCCCGGCCGACGCGATCACGCCGATGAACCGCGTCCACCAGTACACGATGCTGTCGGCCCCGACGACCCCCCAGTACGCGGCCATGGAAGCGCTGGACAACTGCGAGGACGATCTGAAGGAGATGCGCGAGCAGTACGACCGCCGCCGCCAGTTCGTCCTCTCGCGGTTCGAGGAGATGGGCATCGACTGCTTCCCGGCGAAGGGCGCGTTCTACGCGTTCCCGGAGTGCCCGTGGGACGACGCCGACGAATTCGCCGAGGCGCTGCTGGAAGCGAAAGCCGTCGCCGTGGTCCCCGGCTCTGCCTTCGGCGTCGGCGGCGACGACCACCTCCGGGTGTCCTACGCGACTGGCCTGAGCGAACTGAAAGAAGCGATGGACCGGATCGAAGCGTTCCTCGACGAGCAGTGAGCCAGCTCGGACGCGCCCGTCGGTAGGCTCGGATTATCAGCGGGTGACGGTTGGGGCGTAAAGCTTTTTCACTGGTAGGGGCAGATGAACTACAATGGCAATTGATGACACGGGGGGCGGTGGATCCGAGGAGGTCACTCGGGGGGAAGTGACCGAGGATCCGCCGGCGACTGTCGGAGAGTACACGTGGGAGGACCTGCGTCGGGAGCACCACAGCGGCGGCCGCTTCGATCGGAGCGAGTATCTCGGCTTCAATCCGGCGAACATCGAATCGGTCCTGAGCGACGCAGCGAGCAACGCCAAGACCCTGAAACAGCCGTTCGACGCCTACGTCGACCCCGAGGCGACGCCGGTCACGAAAGGCACCTACACCTGGGAACACTTCAAACAGGAGTTCTACTACGAGGGCGACAGCGACCCGCCGACGGACGGTGACGGCGAGAAGATCCAGTTCGACCCGACGGAGTACCTCGACTTCGAACCCGAGGAGATCGGATCGGAACTGGCCGCTGGCAACGGTGCTGCCGAACTCGTCGACAACCTCGTCGAACAGCGAACCGTCGACGTGAACGAGGATCTGGACGAGGACGCCTTCTTCTCGACCCGGGACGGTCACACGACGGTCGTCAACCGCTACGATCTGGAGAAGGCGGTCCCGCTGAAGAAGAAGACCCACTTCACAGAGATCGAGCGCTACTGGGTCAACAAGCCTTACGCGTGTGTCATCATCTTCCACTCGCGCAAGGAAAATGAGAAGAAGTACTACGTCATCGAGCCCTACCACAACAACATCGAGAGCGACCTCCGGGAGTTCCTCGGTGGAAAGCTCAAGACGGCGATCAAGTACTCCGAGGACGACGTGATCGTCCAAGGCTCGGAGGCCGACCGCGCGGACGTGATCCAGCGGGAGGCTGAACAGTTGCTCAACCGGTACGACCTCTACGACGGGTCGGTGGCCACCGAGGAGCTGGGCGTGATGGACCAGTTCAAGGAGTTCCTCGGAATCGAGATCGAGACGAACGAAGTCGAGGCCGGCCAACTCGACGGCATCAAGGCCCGCCCCGAACCGGCCGTCCTCGAAGACGACGCCGATCAGCTCTCGGAGTACCAGGTCGAGAAGCTGCTGTACGTGCTCAAGCGGGACTTTATCGGCTATCAGAAGATCGACCCCGTGAAACACGACATCAACGTCGAGGACATCTCCTGTGACGGCTACGACTCCCGGGTGTTCGTCTACCACACCGACTACGAGCAGATCATCTCGAACGTCCAGCACGGCCGGGAGACGCTAGACGACTTCGTCGTCAAGTTGGCTCAGCGCTCGGGCAAGGGCATCTCGAAGCGCCAGCCCCAGGTCGACGCGACGTTGCCGGACGGCTCGCGTGCCCAGTTGACCCTGGGCCGCGAAGTCTCGGACCACGGGACCAACTACACCATCCGGCAGTTCAAGGACGTCCCCTTTACCCCCATCGACCTCATCAACTGGAACACCTTCTCGCTCGACGAGATGGCGTTCCTCTGGCTCTGCATCGAGAACAACAAGAGCCTGATCTTCGCCGGCGGTACGGCATCTGGGAAGACGACGAGCCTGAACGCCGTCTCGCTGTTTATCCCCTCGAACTCCAAGATCGTCTCCATCGAGGACACCCGCGAGGTCGAACTGCCCCAGCGCAACTGGGTGGCAAGCGTCACCCGGCCGTCGTTCGGTGACGACGACAAGGGCGACGTCGACGAGTTCGACCTGCTCGAAGCGGCACTCCGACAGCGCCCCGACTACATCGTCATGGGCGAGATCCGTGGCGAAGAGGGCCGTGTCCTCTTTCAGGTCATGTCGACCGGCCACACCACCTACACTACCTTCCACGCCGACTCCGTCGGCGAGGTCATCAAGCGCTTTACCACGGACCCGATCAACGTCTCGAAGACGCTCTTTACCGCACTGGACCTCGTATCGATCCAGACCCAGACCCGCGTCGACGGCAACAAAGTCCGCCGGAACAAGACCCTGACCGAGATCAACGAGTACTCCGCGGAGAACGACGAGATCAACGTCCGAGACGTGTACGAGTGGCGCGCCGAAACGGACGAGTACATCCAGATGGGCAACTCCAACACCCTCGAAGAGATCAAGTTCGACCGCGGGTGGACCCAGGAGAAACTCGACGAGGAACTGTTCAAGCGCAAGGTCGTCCTCGCCCACCTCATCGAGAACGGCCTCAACACCTACACGCAGGTCGCGGCGACGATCCAGGCGTTTATCAACGACCCGAGCACGATCCTCACCCTGATCGCCAACGACGAACTGGAGAACTCACTGGAGGACCTCCGGGAGATGGAGTCGGTCAAGATCGACATCGACGAGGCCAAAGAGGAGATGGTCCCCCGGCCGGAGGCACCCCCGGAGATGATCGAGGAGACCGACGAGATTCTGGGTAACGCCGGCCCGCTGTTCAACAAGTATCAGGAGCAAGAGACCCCCGACATCGTCTCCGCGCTGATGGGCGGCAGCGGCGGGGAGACGGAACCGGACGACGACGGGGAGGTGGACTTCGGACAGTTCGTCCCCAAGGCCGGCGCGGAGGCCGAAGGCGAATGAGCCTCGACACCCGTGGCAGCCAGCAGATGGGTGCCGGGACGCTGGGCGACACCTTCTATCCCCTGTTCCAGTGGCTGTTCAACGAGGACGGCGACTTCGTCAGAAACGTCGAGAAGAAACTCGCACAGGCCCGAATGGCCGACAACGTCGAGATGTTCCTCGCCCGCGCGCTTGCGATCGGCGTCATCTCCGGAGTCGCACTGTGGGCGGTCGGAACCTTCGTCGGCTACCTCGGCGTCAGCTTCCTGCTTGGCGGGCCCAACGCCGAAGCCCCCACCTTCATCGGCATCCACGTCTCCGAGCAGGTGTCGGCGTTCCTCGACGTGATCAAGATTCCCGCGCTGGTCCTCGTCACCGGCCTGGTCTTCGGTGCGATTGGCTTCGCCATCGGCTTTGGCTCGCTCGTCTCGATTCCCTACTTCCGGGCCAACGCCCGCGAACGCGAGGTCAACGTCCTCCTGTCGGACTCGATTTCGTTCATGTACGCGCTGTCGGTGGGCGGCCTGAACCAACTGGAGATCCTGCAGGCGATGGCCAAGGCCGACGACACGTACGGGGAGTGTGCAAAGGAGTTCCAGTCGATCGTCCTCGAGACGGAGTACTTCGACACCGACTACCGGACCGCGATCAGGAATCAGGCACTGGAGACGCCGTCGGACGAGCTATCGCAGTTCCTCACGGATATGCTATCGATCATCAACTCCGGCGGTGACATGACCTCCTTCCTCGAAGACCAGAAGGAGAAACATATGCGAACCGCCAAACAGGAGCAACAGAAGATGCTCGACACCCTCGAACTGTTCGGGGAGATGTACATGACGCTGTCGCTGTTCCCGCTGCTCCTGATCATCATCCTCGTCATCATGTCGATGATGGGCGACGCGCAGGACCGGCTCCTGTACGGCACGGTGTACGGGCTGATCCCGCTGACCGGTGCCGGCTTCCTCGTGCTCGTCTCGACGGTCACACAGGACACCATCGGCGACGGCTACCTCCGGCCCGACGGCGCGGAGGACGACTTCGTCGTCGACGACGGACTGGGCTTCCTGAACCTCGGGCTGATCGAGAACTACACCGGCCAGTACAGCGTCTTCGACCGGATCAAGAGCCGCGAGGGGACCTACGAGTTCATGCAGGTGCTCAAGCGACCGGATCTGTTCTTCCGGGACCACCCGCTGCTCGTGCTGGGCGTGACGGTGCCGATTACCGTCGTGGCTCTCCTGTTGACGGTCGTCCTCTTTCGCGTGCCGACGACGCTGGACGCGATGATCGCCAGACCGGTGTGGGGGACGCTCGTGTGGGTGTACATCCCGCTGTACATCAACCTCCTGCCGCTGGCGGTGTTCTACGAGTGGAACGTCCGGTCGCGCAAGACCATCATCGGCAGCCTCTCGGAGAACCTCCGAAAGCTCGCCAGCGCCAACGACACCGGGATGACGCTACTCGAATCCGTGCAGGTCGTCTCGACGACCTCCGCCGGCAAACTCTCCGAGGAGTTCGAGGTCATGCACGCGAAGGTCAACTACGGCACCAGCCTCAAGGACGCGCTCAGGGAGTTCAACAACAAGTACCACGTCCCGCGCCTCGCTCGGACCGTGAAGCTCATCAGCGAGGCACAGGAGGCCTCCAGCCAGATTCAGGACGTGCTCTCGACGGCCGCACAGGCCTCGGAGAACCAGGACGACATCGACCGCGAGCGGATCGCACGCACGCGGATGCAGGTGGTCATCATCCTGATGACCTACCTAACGCTGCTGGGCGTGATGGCACTGTTGAAGACGCAGTTCCTCGACGTGATGGGCGGGCTGTCGAACGCGGGGGCCAGCGCTGGCGCGAGCGGCGCGACTGGCGGACAGAGCTTCGGGGGCAACGTCGATCCGAACATGCTGTCGCTCCTCTTTTTCCACGCAGTCACGCTGCAAGCGCTGCTGTCCTCCTTTATCGCGGGCTACATCCGCGACGTGAATCTGCTCTCGGGCGTGAAGTTCGCCGTCATCCTGCCGACCATCGCACTGATCACCTGGATCGTCATCGGGGGCGGCGCGTAGGCGTCGCGTCGCTGCTCCGCCCGAGGGGAGTCGGTCGGCACAGTTTTCGATAGCAGCAAAACACTAATATCCGATGGCATTCAATGGCAATCAATCCGAGCGCACCTGTTGGAGTGCGTGACAGCGGACCGCTGTCTCGGATTGGGCATGTTGGGATCGAAACACCGCCCCAGAGGGGCAAACGGGAGCGACAGCAGCAGGAGCCTCTGGTCCGACGACCGCGGCCAGACGCTCCAGGACTACGTGCTAGGCGTGAGTCTCTTTCTGGTGACGGTACTCGTGATCGTGGGAACCATCCTGCCGACGGTGACGGCACCGTTCGATCAGGAGGTGGGTGGCGACAAGATATCGCAGGCCGACCGCGTCGCGGAGACGATCGTGACCAACGCCTCCGAGAGAGCGGGCACGAACCGTCTCGACGTGGCGGTGGTCGAGAGCATCGCCGGCAAGGACACCGCGACGCTCCGTGATCGGTTCGGGTTGCCGGAGACATCGTGGATCAACGTCAGCGTCGCCCCGCTGAACGGGAGCGGCGTCCATCGAAGTGCGAGCGGGACGGCGCTCGCGACGAACGCCGACCCGTCCGGTGACGCGGCCGCGAGCGCCCGCATCGTGACGCTGAGCGACGATAGCTGTGTACCGGCCTGTCGACTGGTGGTGCGAGTATGGTAGGGCGACGAGGCGAGCGGGGGCAGGCGTACACGCTCGAATCCATCGCCGGGGCCGTCATCGTCCTGACGGCGGTCCTCTTCGCGCTCCAGTCGATCATCATCACGCCGACCACGTCGAGCGCGGTCGACCCCGAGGTCCGCAGCGAACTCCAGCAACAGGCCGACGACGTGCTCGTGATCACGGCCGACAACGCGACCAACGACCTGTCGTGGTTCGTCCGCTACTGGGACCAGAGCCGGCGGACCTTCGCCGGCTCACAGGCGGTGAATCCCCGCGTCGGGTACGGCGGGAATCAGCCACCCGGCGCGTTCGGGACGATGCTCAACGAGACGTTCACGGCCCGGGGCCACACCTACAACGTGGAACTGTACTATCGGGGCCAGAACATCTCCGATGGCCACGGGCGTGTCCCAGCAGTCTATCGGGGCCGTCCCGGCGAGGGCGCGGTCGTCGCCAGCCACACGGTGACGCTGTACGACAACCAGACGCTGACGGCACCGCGATCGAGCAACGCCGAACTGTGGCAGTACAGCCCTAACGCCTCGAACAACCGCGACGGCTACTACCCGATCCCCGACGCGGTCGAGGGCCCCGTCTACAACGTCGTGGAGGTGCGTCTCACCGTATGGTGAGCGTTCGCGACCGACCGTCGAGCGAGCGCGGCCAGCTCATCCTGATCGGTGCGATCACGCTCGCGCTGCTGGTCATCGGCATCGCGCTCGTCGTCAACACGGTGTTGTTCACCGAGAACCTCCAGACCGACACGACGGCGATCACGCTCGATGAATCCAGTGCGATCGACGCCGAAGTACAGGAGGGGGTTCGCTCGACGACGCTCAGAGTGAACCATCGCGGACGGAACCAGACGAGGCCGCAGATCCAGACGTGGGTCGACCGAAACGTCACGCGCTTCGGTGCACTGATGAGCGAGGCCCAGGTCGACGCCAACCGACTCTCGGTCAACGTGAGCTACGACCGGAGCGAGAGCGAACGCGGTGCCAGAATCGTTCAGGCCGCCAACGCGACGTTCAAGAGCGGGGGCGCGAGTGGTTTCGAGGACTGGGACCCGCTCCTGCGTGACTCACACGCTGTCGGCTGGTTCGTCCTCAACGTCAACGCGAGCAGTTCCGAGGCTGGAGACTTCTTCGTCAACGCGTCGAACCACGACGGCGAGACGCTGAACGTCTCGCTCAACAAGACCGACGAGACGACGTTCAACGTGACGTCGCGAACCAGTATCGGCCCGACGACGACGAAGTCCTGTGACACGCAAGGTGGCCGCCTCCTCCTGAACGTCCACACGGGCCAGTCGTTTACCGACGATAGCTGCACCATCACGGGCACGAGAGCGGTCGGGAACGTCTCTCGGGTCCACTTCGAGAACGGGGACGTACTCGCTGGTAAGTACTCGATCGTGGCCAACGAGTCAGCCGGGGTGGGGCTTCCCAACTGTGACACGCCGGTGGACGCAGACAAGCCGTGCTGGGCGCCGGTGATCTGGACGGCGAACGTGACGACAACGGTCACGGGGGACGGCTTCGAGTACGAGAACGACCACGACGTGGCTGTGTATCAGACGGGGAGCTAACATGAACGGACGAGAGCTTTCGAACGACGACCGGGGGAGTATCAGTCCGCTGAGCCACGCACTGACCATCGCGATCACGACGATCCTGGTCATCGGCCTCACGGTCGGTGCGTCGGGGCTGTTGCAGGACGAACGACAGTCCGCCACCCGGGAGGATCTCCGAACGATCGGGAACCGACTGGCCGGCGAACTCGTCCACGTCGACCAGCTCGCCCAGCGAGGCGGGAGCGCGACGATCCAGTCGAGCCACACCGAGCGCGTCGCGGGGAACAGTTACTCGGTCGACCTGCGCCACGGCCCGGCGTGTGACCGCAATCGGATCGACGCCGAGACCTGCCTGCGGCTCTCCGTGGAGGGCGACACGGTGACCCAGTGGGTCCCCGTCCGAAACGAGACCGAGGTCTCGCTGAATGCCCGGACGAGCGGTCAGTTCGTCCTGTCGGCCAAGGCCTCGAGTACGGGCAGCCAGCGCAGCGACGTCGTGATGCAGGACCTCAGCACGCGGGTCGGCATCGGTGAAGACGTGACCCGTAACGGCGAAGTGATCGGCGGAACGCTTGGCAATCAGCCGCCACTGGCCGACTTCACCTTCGAACCGACCGCGCCCACGGCCGGCCAGCAGGTCCGGTTCAACGCAAACAAGACATTCGACGCGGACGGCAACGTCGACACCTATCAGTGGGACTGGGACGGCGACGGCACCGTCGACGACGTGACGACCGATCCAGTGATCAACCACACCTTCGACGAGGCCGGCAACTACTACGTCGACCTCCAGGTGGCCGATGAGGAAGGTGCGATCAGTAACATCACGCGCTTCATCGACGTGTCCGGACTGGTGTACAACGAGGACCTCTCGACCGGCTCGGACGACGATACGGTGACGTTCTCCGTCACGAACGACTTCGACGAACAGGTGACGATCACCCACGTTCTCGTCGACCCAGACGACGACTCGATCACCGCGATCAACAAGTCTGGTGAGAGGTGGTCCAAGGACATCACGCTCACGACGCCCTCCGGCGACTCCGGCGAGAAGTGGGTCAATGATGGCCTTCAGGTGTACAAGGATGGTCGAATCGAAGCACTCGACGGCGAGATCCAGCTTTCGGGTGGCACGCCCACGACGACCGGTGAGACGGCGACTGTCGAGGTCGAAGGGCTTGGACGGGGACCGACCCCTGCCAACATGAACGGGGAACGGCTCCGGTTCGGACTCAAGTACACCGTCGACGGGACGACCAACTCGACGATATTTACCGATGTCGTCGGCGGCCCGGGGCTCTCGGACTACGAACTCGTCGAGGACGCGAGCGGTGCGGTCCACCTCCAGTTCGAATCGACACAGGAACTGGACACCATCGACGTCACCCTCGGCGGCGACACGAGCGGCACGCTCGACGAGGGCGACTTCACCCAGACGGCCACCGGGTCGGGCTATCGCTACGAGACCGATTCGGCGATCGCCACGGCCTCGGGGACGTACTGGGCGCGACTCGACAGGGCCGAGACGGCGAGCGGTGTCACGTCCGGCCGGACACCGCTGAACGACACGATCGTGACGACCGACCCGTCCGGGGACTACGTCTGGACGACCGCGGGTGATTGGGACGACATCCGTGATTCGACCGGGATCGTCCACGAGAACTTCGGCGATCACAGCGCCGACACCGTCGAACTGGGCTACTCGGCCAGCGACGAAGGCGGGAGCAACCTCGTCGGCTACTGGCCGCTGGACGACCAGAGCGGCACCCAGGCCGTCGACATGTCGCCCAACAGCAACGACGGAACGATCGAAGGGGATCCGACGATGACGCCCGGCGTCGGCGACTCACAGGCGTACGCGTTCGACGGGTCGAACGACCGCCTTCGAGTTCCATACGACAGCTCGCTAGAAGCCGAAGACGAACAGGCCGTCACGGTGTCGACGTGGGTCCGCAAGTCGTCGAGCCAGTCGGGCTGGATCGGGCTCTTCCAGAACTCGGACGAAGCGTACAATCTCCAGTTCGGCGACGGGAACGTCCCCGAGTTCACGGTGTACGATCCCGTCAACTACTGGGGCGGGAACCGGTGGCGGACGGCGAGCAACGGCGCGACGCTGTCGAACGGACAGTGGGCACACCTCGTCGGCGTGTACGATGGTTCGGAAGCCAAACTGTACTGGAACGGCAACCTCGTCGACACGACGACGGCAGGATACATGGACGAGAACACGAACGCGGTCGATCTGGGGATCGCAGAGAACGTCGACCTCAGTGATAACCGACACCTACACGGCACCATGGACGAGGTCCGCGTCTACGACCGCGCGCTCGCCCCGGGAGAGATCAGGGACCTCTACGAGACGCCCACGAAAGGGGAGTTCACGACGGACTGGCAATCCGGCCCCGAGTACCAGCAAAACGACATCGAACTCTCCTACGACGCCGACATCGACAGCGGCGAGACAGTCGAAGTCTGGGTGATCGGCGAGAAGACGAGCAACGGCAAGACCTACCGCAGCGACAAGATCACGCTCGATAGCGACGACGACAGGGGAAGCGTCGACGTGAGCGGGCTGAACGGCCTTGGGAACAACGGCGGGAAGTTCCACCTCGAAGTCGAACTGTCCTCGTCGACGGTCAGCGGGTCGCCGACGGTCGATGCGCTCTCACTGGAGGAGACCCCGTGATGGACGACCGCGCGGTCAGCCAGTCGATCGGGTTCGTACTGACGTTCTCGATCATCATCGCCTCGGTCGGCCTGGTGTCGATCGTCGGCTACGATCAGATCCAGACGGCACGGGACAACGAACAGGCCAAGAACGCCGAGCGAGCCTTCCTCCTGATCGGCCAGAACCTCGACGAGATCGAACGCGGCCAGTCGCCGGCCCGCCGCGGCGAACTCGACCTCGCGAGCGGTAGCCTCGACGTGTTGCCAGCGAGTCAATCGCAGTTACGGGTCCAGATCAGCAACGTCAGCGAACCCTGGACCTACGACCGGACGTTCGCCATGCGCGGTCTCCGCTACGAGACCGACGAGACGACTGTCGTCTACGAAGGTGGCAGTGTCATCCGCGACAACAAGCCCGGAATCGTCGTCCAGGACGCCCCGACACTGGTCTGTACCGAGGACACGGCGATGGTGTCGGTGGTGACCATCGAGGGCGAGGAGAACCGCCAGCTAAGCAGTGCCACGGTGTCGATGACGGTCCGAAAGAACACCACTTCGATCGAGTTCCCGCGCAACCGAACCGGCGAGAACAGCACCGTGGGTCAGGGCCGAGTCGCCGTCACGGTCGACTCCGAGTTCGGCGAGGGCTGGCAGCGCTCCCTCTCGGAGCACGAGCACTGGGATCAGTCCGGGGCGAACAATCGGTTCGTCTGTAACGGCCCCTCCGGTGGCGGCGTCTCGGAGTACCACCTCGTCCACACCCGGATCAACGTCACCTTCACGCGGTAGCTCCCGGATTTGTCGTCGCTGTTTCTGCTGATCGTCGACCCGTCGCGATCGCACGACTGGGTGGGGTCGCTCCGGTACTGATCTACAGCACTCCGTCTCAGCCGGTGACGTTGATGCTGCTGACCCGGACGTTGATCACGCCGGCCGACTGGGCGTTTGACTCCGCGATCCCGATCTCGTACAGCATCAGCAGGCGGTTCGCGCCGTCGGCGTTGTCGGGCAAGTCGTACCAGACGAGCGCCTGATTGCTCCGCAGGTCGAGTTCGCCGAACTGCGCGCCCGCGGTGTTGTTGACGCCGATGTCGTCGTACTCGGCGAAAGTGTCGTTAAGGTCGTCCTGCCACCACGCACGCTCCTGTCTGAGGAGGTGCGCGATCGAATCGCCGTCGTTGTAGATGCCCGACGGGGAGACCGTCGTGTTCATCGAGACCTCCGAACAGCGGGCGACCCGATAGACAGTCCCGTCGTGTGACCGACGACGGCCCGTGTCCACGATCTCGTCGCAGTCGTAATCGTATGCCTCCATGGAGACCGTGTCACCGCCGCTAACGGCGAAGGTGTGGCTGAATCGCGAGTCCGCCGTCGGATCGTTGATGTTCGCGAAGTCTCGACCGTTGATCTCGATGTCGGCGACCTGGTCGACGCTACCGGCGGCCTGTGGCGCGTACACCTGCGAGGCCGCCGAGTAGTTCGTCGAGACCGGCGCGCGCGTGATCGCCTGCGTCCGGGCGACCGACCGGCGGATGTCTTTGAAGATCCGATCCAGTTCGTCGGCGTTGGTGGCCTGGTAGTATGCGCCGTCTCCGACATCGGCGACTTCCCGGAGGAACGCCTCGTCGAGGTTCGAGTCGGAACCGTACCCGATGGTGTAGACGGAGACACCGTTCTGGGTCGCGTTCTCGGCCAGCCAGAGAGAGCGCCGGTTCAGTTCACAGTCGTCCGGGTCGTTGTCGTTGTCACACTGGCTGCCCGCCGCCTCGTTCGCCACGTCGTCGTTCTCCCCGTCGGTCAGCAGGATCATCACCCGCTCGCGGCTCTCGTTGCTCTGAAGCTGGAAGACGTTGTTGGCCTTGATCATTCCCTCGTTGGAGTGGGTCCCGCTGATGACGTAGGCCGGGATCGTGTCGTTGACCGCGTCAAAGTCGCTGCTCAAGTACCGACCGTCGGCGTACTGGTAGTACCCGTTATCGCTGAACAGGACGACGCCCGCACGGTCCTTCGAGGCGTTGAGGCCGCCGACGAAGCTCCGGGCGGCCGCCTGTGCGTCGTCGGCCTTGTTGTCGCCGTCACCGTTCGGGTCGTTCCCCATCGACCCCGACTGGTCCAGCACGAACACCACGTCCATCCCGCGCCGGGGCATCTCCGCGTCGGCCTCGACCTCGGTGATGTTGCCGATGTGGAGGCTACCGCGCTGCAAGGGAGCCGCAGAGACCGCGTAGACGTTGTCCGCGTCCTTGTCGACCATGATACTGTCCGAACCGAACGAGACCGTGTTGTACGAGCTACTGGAGAGGTTGACGACGTTGTTGGCCGAGTCGTTGACCCGATCCGGTAGATCGGCCTGTTCGAGCCGAGCGACCACGGTCTCGTTGTGGTCGTGGTCGGTCGTCGCCACGCCGAATTCGCTCTCGATGTAGTCGCCCCACGCCCGATAGAACGTACTCTGGACCTGTATCGTCGCGTTGTCCGGTCGCATGCACTCGCCCTGGGTCAACCGTCGCGACAGGCGGGCGCTGCGGGCGTCGGAGCGCGCTTCCCTGAGCTGGGCGACGTTGGCCGACTGATCCAGATTACCGGTGATGTTGACGATCTCGATGTCGATCGTCCCGGCGCGGTAGGTGACCGACGGCGCGGAGAGCATCGAACTCCCCTCGGTCGCCGCGCCACGCTCCCAGACCCCACCGCCCTCGTAGGCGACGACACGGCCCTCGTTGTTCTCGAACTGGACGGCGCTCATGGTGATGTTGGCCGAACACTTGGGATTCCGATTCACCGAGACGTTGAAATGCCCCTGCGAACGTATCGCGAAGTCCTTCGGGTTCGTCGATCCCAGATCGAACGTGGTCCGGGGATTGTCGCTCGACGACGTGAGCGACGAGAACCGGGAATCGAGCTCCTGCAAAATCGTGTTGGCCTGCCGATTGTCACTCTGCTCGCGCACCTGATCGAGACTGTTGCTCCCGAGCACGACGACGACGAGCGATCCGGTGATGACGATGCCGATGAGCAACACTGCTCCCAGTACCTGCGATGCCCCCCGATCGTCCGGCACGAACCGCTCTAGTACGTCACCCATGCGTTCCGGTACACACCGTTGCTTACGCTATACTACTACGATATAAAAACACTTCGCCTGTTTCACCGTTCGAGTCCCACGACGCTGCATCGGAGCACGCGTCGCTGTCCAGCCCACGACTGCAAAAAATCTCCGTCCGCCCAGAGAACACCCGCGAAACGAGGTCACATCGAGGCCACCTTGGGAGATCGTGCCCTCGACGATTCAGGATCCTCAGTAGCCCATATTAATTATTACGATTCATGAATGTACTTCTGAAAATCAAACACTGCTGCCAGATTTCGACCAGTCGCGATACCAGAATGTTACGTCACCCTCACCGGGAACATCGCCTTCGAGTTGGCCGTCCATCTGGGATTTCAACCACGTTGCCGATGGCGTGGGCCAGCTCCATCACTGTGGTGTCGTACTTGCCGCAGTTGAGCGTGCGGTCGCGAATCTCAGCGGCTGCGGGCTCGGCCTGGTCAAGTTCGATCCACTCGCTGTCGTACTCATGGTCCCTGTTCGTGTCGACCGGTTCGAGATCGTCGACGGATGGCGTCTTTTGGGTTGCCATGCAGTCGAGAAAACTAGAGGGGGATACTTAGCTAGGACTCCAGCCGGGGTGAAAGTAGAATAGAGATGGTGAATATAATTTAGACAACTGTTTATGGAATTTATAATATGATCAGAATACCATAAAGTGGGTGGCCGTTGAGTGACTATTTATGCCAGACGTATCGGAGTGTTTCATATGTGGAGATCATCGACCAAATAGTCTAGAGGTGCATCATATCGGCGGTGTTCAGATAAGGATGAAGAGTGAGGCGGTTCGTTTTCTGAGTGCTCTATGCCCGAAAACGACCGCCTCATC
>ENA-ORDC01000596-ORDC01000596.1-marine-metagenome-genome-assembly--contig:-NODE-596-length-34062-cov-19.771046_pt1 | contig 34062 bp, 33 predicted proteins | sample MGYA00237783_ERZ508515 | MGnify/ENA primary metagenome ERZ508515 (study PRJEB26186, sample SAMN06268792) | marine metagenome | isolation source: Eden Landing Ponds, San Francisco, CA, USA | place... | reverse complement strand
AGATGGCACGCGATTCAGGGATGGTCCCAACCTCACTGGTTCCGCGTGCTGGGGCTACCGAGACGGTAGCCTTCGAAGTGTCGTGGCGACCCGCACTTGCCAGATGACGACTATTCTCAATCGATCTCGTGCCACCGCAAGCGCTGTCACTCAGTTCCTCAAACGTCCGAATCTAGTTAAAATAGTTACAATTTATCATGCAGATGCCCCTATCGTCAGATGCCGGATTCGGTGAACATCGCCTCTGACAAGCAAATTCACTGAACTCGGTCCGGTAGCGACGACATGACTCGGAACGGACCGCGGTTTCCTCAGAGGACGCCTCGACGGTCGTTGGGGGACGCTCTGGAGAGGCTCCGGGGATCCACCGGTCCGTTCCACCGCCTCACCCGCTACCGCTTTAACGGCACCTCCGCGCGAAGCGATGTCGACTCGCCGAAGGGTGGCCCTACGTTCCGCGCAGCGGTTACAGCCCTAGCAACGAGTAGTCCTCGTCGGGTTCGTACCCGCGAAACAGCAAACTGTTCGTCAGCACCGAGACGCTGGAGGCGGCCATCGCGGCCGCCGCGAGCACGGGCTGGAGCAGACCAAGACTCGCCAGCGGGATCATCACGGTGTTGTATCCCAGCGCCCAGAAGAGGTTCTGCTTGATCTTCTGGAGGGTGGCCTCCGAAATTCGGATCGACTTGAGCACGTCCGCGGGGTCGTCGCGCATCAGCGTGACGTCGGCGGCCTCGATTGCCACGTCGGTCCCGCTGCCGATGGCGGTCCCGACGTAGGCGGCAGCCAGCGCGGGCGCGTCGTTGACGCCGTCGCCGACCATCATCGCCCTGGATCCGTCGTCCTGGATCTCCTCGACAGCGTCGGCCTTCTCGTCGGGCAAGACTTCGGCCATCACGTTCTCGGGGTCGATTCCCACTTGCTCGGCGACCGCGCGGGCCGTCCGCTCGTTGTCGCCGGTGAGCATCCAGACGTCGACGCCCCGCGCCCGGAGATCCGAGACGGCCTGCTTCGCGCTCTCTTTGACGGTGTCGGCGTCGGCGAGCACGCCGATCAGGTCGCCGTCCAGACTGACGAGCATCGCGGTCTTGCCCTCCGATTCGAGGCGCTCCATCGCGTCGTCCGCGGGCGAAGGATCGACGCCCTCGTCTTCGAGCAGTTTTCGGTTGCCGACCAGCACCTCGCCGTCGCTGGTCGTCGCTCTCACGCCGTGGCCGGGCACGTTCTCGAAGGAGTCGGGTTCTTCGGGATCGATCCCGCGCTCGCGTGCGCCTTCGACGATCGCCTTCGCGAGCGGGTGTTCGCTGCCGCGCTCGGCGCTGGCGGCGACTTCGAGTACGAACGACTCGTCGACCTCGTGGCCGGCTACCAGTTCCCCACCGTCGGCCTGCGGGAGCGCGACCACGTCGGTCAACTGCATCTCGCCTTCGGTCAGCGTCCCCGTCTTGTCGAAGACGACGGTATCGACGTCGCGGACGCGTTCGAGGATGTCCCCGCCCTTGAACAGGACGCCGTTCCGCGCGCCGATCGACGTTCCGACCATGGTCGCCGCCGGCGTCGCGAGCCCGAGGGCACACGGACAGGCGATCAGGACCGCCGAGGCGAAGACGATCACCGAGAACTCGAAGAGCGGGATCGCCCCGCCCAGGATCGTCGGCCCACCGGCGACGAGTCCCCAGAGCGGGAGCGCGTCGACGAACCCGCCCAGCGTCTCGGGGAAGGTGTACCAGAGCGTCCCCCACAGGAGCGCGTTGACGATCACTGCGGGTACGAAGTACGCCGAGATCCGATCGGCGACGTTCTGGATCTCCGGTTGGCGCGACTGGGCCTCCTTGACGCGCTGGACGATCTGCTGGATCGCCGTCTCCGAGCCGACCTTCGTCGCCTCGACGACGAGCACGCCGTTCTCGTTGATGGTCGAGCCGATCACTTCGTCGCCCTCGCTCTTCTCGACGGGGACGGACTCGCCGGTGACCATCGACTCGTCGACCGCGCTCTCGCCGTCGACGACCTCGCCGTCGGTCGGGATCTGCTCGCCCGGCCGGACCTTCAGGCGGTCGCCCACCTCGACGTCTTCGAGGGGGATCTCTGCTTCCGAGCCGTCCTCACGAACCACCGTCGCCGTGTCGGCCTCCAGTTCGAGTAACTCCCGGAGCGCGTCGCTGGCCTGGCCCTTCGAGCGAGCCTCCAGGTAGTTCCCGAGCGTGATGAACACCAGGATCAGCGCTGCAGTGTCGAAGTACAGTCCCTCGCTGGCGATCAGCCCGACGAGGACGGCGACGGAGTAGAGGTAGGCCGTCGACGACCCCATCGCGATCAGGACGTCCATGTTGGCCCTGCGGTTGTTCACCAGTGCGTTGTAGGAGTTCTCGTAGAACTGCCGCCCGAGGAGGACCTGCACGGGCGTCGCGAGCGCGAACGCGACCCAGCCGACCGAGACGCCCGCGACTGTCTCGGGGACGACACCGAGTTCGAACAGGTGGTCGGCCATAAAGAGCAGCAACGGCAGCGACAGTACCGCCCCGAACAGTGTGAGGTTGCGCTGGTGGCGGATCTCCGCCGTCCGCGCGATGTCCTGGCGCTCCTGACTCGATAGTTCCTCGTCACCGTCGTCCTCCCGGACCGGCGTGTAGCCGGCGTTCTCGATCGCTTCGTAGAGATCCGCCATCCCGACGTCTGCGGGGTTGTACCGGACCTGCGCCTCGTCGGTCGCGAAGTTGACGTCGGCCTCGACCACACCAGGTGTGCGTTCGAGCGACGACTCACTGGTCTCCGCACAGTTCGCACAGGACATGTCCGTAATCGCGATCGTCACCGTCTCGCTTGCCACCTCGTAGCCCGCGTCCTCGATCGCAGCGAAGATCTGGCCGAGCGAGACCACGTTAGGATCGTACTCGACCGTGCCCTCGTCGGTCGCGTAGTTGGCTGACACCGAGGACACGCCGTTCAGGTCGCCCACGGCGTCTTCGATCGTCGCTGCGCAGTTCGCACAGCTCATCCCCTCTAGCTGCAATTGGGTGGTCCGTGAACTCATTACGTTATACTACGGGGTCCCCGTTCATGCGGTTTGTCCCTTCGACCACCTCGTATCGACCCACAGAAATCTTCGAATCGAAACTCGAAACCGGACCAGATTTTGGTTATCCAGGCAACAGCAGGTTGATCGCGGCGACGACGATTCCGGCCACGCCCATTCGTAATCCGGCGACGTACCAGCGTTGCTCGGAGAGATCACCGAGGAACGCCCCGAAGACGAACAGCAACGCGACGCCGAGGGCAATCGCCAGCAGCGTCGCTTCCAGCATCGTGAGGAACGCCGCCTCCAGCAGATACGCCGACATCGGGACGAGGACGCCGATGATCGGCCCGAGTCCGCTGAGCACAGCGTTGATCCGCCTGGTCTCGACGTGCTGGTCTGCGATCCAGGTGCCGTCGAGGGATTCGAGCATGTGCTCTTCGAGTTCCATGCGTTCGATCCGGCGCTCGGCGCGCTCGATCTCCCAGACGCTCCAGACGCCGGAGGTACCGAGACCGACGGCTGCGCCGAGACCGATCTTGATCGCGATCAGTCCCGTCGGTACGCCCGAGAGATACGCGCCGACGGCGACGCCGATTCCGGTCAGCGTCCCGTCGAAGCCGTTGGAGACGAAGTAGCGTCTGGACATCGCGTCATCGCCCGCCAGCGTCGTCTTCAACCGCTCGATGAGTCCCATGATCAGTCCTGGGGCGTCTGACTGGCCTCGATCAGTTCCTCGCCAGTGGCGACTTCGTCGACAGAGTGGATCGTCCCGCCGTGGCTCTCGATCACCTCGACGACCCCATCCTCGTCGATGCCGTCGCCTTCGACAGTGAGTTTGACGTTGATCACTTTCTTGTCGATCTCGACGAGTCCACAGTTACAGCCGCGGACGCCGTCGACGTCGGCGATCCGGCGGCCCAGATCAGTCAGCGATGGCTCGTGGGGTTTCAACACGTCGAGGACGAGGCGGCGAATCGGTGCCATACTTCGTGGTCACGCCTCTCCCTGAAAAGCGTTCAGGACGACCCGACCACGCGGATCGTCGCGGCGACGTGCTCGGGTAACGAGACCGTCGAGCCGTCGTCGAGTTCGATCTCCACCATCCCGATCGGGGCTATCTCGACGACAGTGAGCGTCGTCCCCGGGACGATTCCGACCTTGTCCAGATATTCGAGTTCGTCCGGGTCGCGGTCTCTGACACGATTGACCTCGACGACGTCTCCCTCCTCGCACTCGCTCAGCACTGTACCAGCGGCCTCGTTGACGGGTTCGAGCGCGTCGCTCGGGATAGGGTCGCCGTGCGGGTCGACATCCGGCTCGCCCAGCTTCGCGGCGACGCGGCGTTCGAACTCCTCGGAGATGTGGTGTTCGAGCCGGTCGGCCTCGTCGTGGACCTCCGCCCAGTCGAAGCCCAGTTTCTCGGTCAGATAGGTTTCGAGCAGTCGGTGGTGGCGAATCACCTCGATCGCGATGGTCTGGCCTTCGTCGCTAAGTCGAACGCCCTTGTACTTCTCGCGCTCGACGAAGCCGCGGTCTTCGAGCTTCTCCATCATGCTCGTGGCCGTCGGCGGCGTCACGTCCATGCTCTCGGCGATCGCAGACGTGGAGACTGGCCCCTCGGTCTCGCGCTGGTGCTCGTAGATCGTCTTCAGATAGTCCTCCATCTCGGGGCTGAGCATCTACCCGGAATTCGGAGGACCGGTAAAATAAAGGCTGTCGTTAGATCAGGTCCTGGTCTTCGAGCTGGGCTATCACGTCGTCGACGAACGACTCGACGTCCTCGTAGGGGAAGTTGCCGCTCCCGAGTTTCGTGTTCAGTTCCATCGCCGTCATCGAGAACTCGCCCGACTCGAACTTCGTGCCCGGACCGTTGGGCAGCGCCGGCACGAGGTCCATCGGACTCGAGATCGGATAGTCTGCGCCACCGAACGCGTCCTCGAACTGTTCGCGAAGGTCGGCTTTGTCTACCATGACGTCACATACGTTCGGATACCACCCTAAAAAACTATTCGCGTTTAGAAACTTACCTGTTGTTGGGTGTTTGAACGATAGTTTTGTTTTCAGCTGTTTGAATCACGTCTTGCGATTCCGGCTGTGTCATCTTGGCGAGCGTTTATTATCGAGGCCGGCCTGTCAACAGATATCACAGGACACGTCTACCGATGGAGACACCGATCGACTACAGTCAGTTCGAGGCCGCTCGGGAGTGCAACTACTGGCGACTGGATCGCTCGCTCAGGTTCGCGGCCGAACGCACGTACTCCGACGCGGACTTCGAGTGGGCACGGGGGCGTCTGGACGAGTGGGGCGAGATCGTCGGGACCACGATCGCCGACAACGCCGACGTGATCGACCGCCACGGCCCGCAACTGCACACCTACGACAGACACGGCGACCGGGCCAACGACGTCGAGTACCACCCGAAACAGTTCGAGAACGAACGGCTGGCCTACGAACACGGGATCGTCGCCGACTCCTTTCGGCCACCGCCCGACCGGAACGAGCGTCTCGGACTCACCCATCATCTCCTGATGAACGGCCTGCTGTCGTACGCCGACCCGGGCTTTGCCTGTCCCGTTGCGATGACCGGTGGCGTCGCACTCGTCCTCGATCGGTTCGACGACGGTGATCTCGACTCGTACTTCCACGGCCTCACTGCCCGGGACTACGAGAACGTGATCGAAGGCGCGATGTTCCTCACCGAAAAGCAAGGTGGCAGTGACGTCGGCGCGAACGAAACTGTCGCCGAACAGGCCGACGACGGCACGTATCGACTTTCCGGCGAGAAGTGGTTCTGCTCGAACATCGACGCCCAGGGCACGCTCGCGCTGGCTCGCCGTCCCGACGCACCCGAGGGGACGAAGGGGCTGTCGCTCTTTCTCGTCCCGCACACGCTCGACGACGACTCGCTCAACGATCAGACCTATCGCCGCCTGAAGGACAAACTCGGGACGATCAGCGTCCCCACGGGCGAGGTGGTCTTCGGGGGCGCGACGGGGTATCTCGTCGGCGAACCCGAACGCGGGTTCAAATACATGACCGAGATGCTCAATCTCGAACGCCTCCACAACGCCTTCGCCTCGATCGGGATCGTCGGTCGCTGCCTGCTGGAAAGCAAGATCCACGCCGCCAACAGGGAAGCCTTCGGCGAAACGATCGACCAGTATCCGCTCATGCGTCGGGATCTGGTCGAGATGGCCGTCGATCACGAGGCCGCCATCGCGTTCGTCTTCGCCGCCGCCGGGGCGCTCGACGACCGGCGAGCCGCGCCCGACGGCAGCGACGAGCAACGGCGAGCCTACCAACTGCTGCGCTTGCTGACGCCGATTGCGAAGTATCGCACGGCCCGACAGGCCGTCGAGACGGCGTCGTATGCCTGCGAGGTCCTGGGAGGAAACGGCTACGTCGAGGGATTCGTCACCGAGCGCATGCTCCGGGACGCCCAGGTGCTACCGATCTGGGAGGGGACCTCGAACATTCTCTCGCTGGATGTCCTCAGGGCGCTCGATCGGGAGGACGCTCACGAGGCGCTCCTCCCGCACGTCCGAACGCGCCTGAACGAGATCGAGCGTGAGGCGTTGCTTCCGACTGCCGGTACCGTCGAGAGCGCGTTCGCCGATCTGCAGACGGCACTCGCACATCTCGCCACAGCCGAGCGGCGCGAAGCCCAGTACGAAGCCAAGCGCCTCGCGGACCTCGTGTTCGACGTCGTCGCCGGGACGCACCTGCTGGAGGCCGCCCAGTCGCGACTCGACGAGGGTCACGACGGCCGGATGGCGCTCGTCGCCCGGTCGTTCGTCCGCGAGCGGTTCGAGACCGATAGGGGAATCACCAGCGGCGAGACGCCTGCCGACGACCACTTCGACGCCATCGTGCGGTTCGCGCCGGTCGAACCGGCCGACCTCTGACCGGCGAAACGCTTTGGGTTGTTCCGACCCCGAGTAGGGATATGCTATCACGCCGACGGTTCCTTCGCCTGGGCGGTGGGTGTCTCGCGCTCGGGGTCGCGGGGTGTAGCGAGGAACAGCCGCCCTCGACCACGGACATCGAGACGCACACGCCGTCTCCGGATTCGATACCCGACTCCGTACAGCTCCGCCAGCTCGCCAGCGGCTTCGCCGCACCAGTTGGATTCGAGCCGATCCCTGGCCGGACAGACGAGGCCGCCATCGTCGACCAGGACGGGCGGGTCTGGCTGCACGAGGAATCCGGTCTTCGAGAGACGCCGCTGCTGGACGTCCGTGATCGAATGGTCGACCTCAATCAAGGGTACGACGAGCGCGGCCTGCTCGGACTGGCGTTTCATCCCGATTTCCCGGCGAACGGACAACTCTACGTCCGCTACAGCGCGCCCTCCCGCCCTGGGACGCCGTCGAACTACAGCCACACTTTCGTCCTCTCTGAGTTCACGATGGATCCTGCCGGGACGACCGTCCCGCTCGACTCCGAGCGCACGCTCCTCGAAATCCCGCAGCCCCAGGCGAATCACAACGCCGGCGCGGTCGCGTTCGGTCCCGACGGCTACTGCTTCGTCGCTGTCGGCGACGGCGGCGGTGCTGGCGATAGGGGCAGGGGCCACGTCAGCGACTGGTACGACGCGAACCAGGGCGGCAACGGCCAGGACGTCGAGTCGAACCTCCTGGGGAGTATCCTCCGGATCAACGTCGACGATCGCGACGATGAACTACCCTACGCGATTCCGCCGGGCAATCCGCTCGTCGGGCAGGCAGGCCTGGACGAACACTACGCCTGGGGTCTGCGCAACCCCTGGCGAATGTCTTTCGACGGCGAAGACCTGTACGCCGCTGACGTCGGCCAGAATCAGTACGAGGAAGTCAATCTCGTCGAGGCGGGCGGCAACTACGGCTGGAACGTCCGCGAGGCGACCCACTGCTACGACGCGCAGAACTGTCCGCGCGAGACGCCCGATAGAACCCGTCTGCGTGATCCGATCGTCGAGTACGACCACGGCGGCGACCCACCCAACGGCGCGGCCGTCATCGGCGGTTATCGCTATCGTGGCGCGTTGTTCCCCGGTCTCGACGGGACGTTCGTCTTCGCAGACTGGATACTCAACGGGCAGCTCTACGCCGCCGAGGAACGAGAGGATGGTCTCTGGAACACCTCGGTCGTGGACCTCCAGCGCGACGGCGGCGACGTGCCCCAGAACGCACTTGCACTCGGGCGAATGCACAACGGGGAACTCGTCATCTGTACCACGAACCGGTCCGGGCCGAGCGGCGATTCAGGTGCCGTCTACCGGATCGTCGCCTGAACAGTTGGTGGTCGTGTTTACGAGCCGGCCGTCGACAGGGCATGTCTCCCGGCAAGACTGCTCGCACATGAACGTGCTCGCGAGACGGCCGTCGACAGGGCACGTCTCCCGGCCGGACTGGCTGCGCATCAACGCGCAGCCGTGCCGCCATCGACAAAGCTAGTCATCTGCGGCAGCAACTGCACCGTGCTCGATCTCGGTCCCCAGCACGTCCAGGAACTGGGAGATCCACTCGGGGTGGTCCGGCCAAGCCTGTGCCGTCACGAGGTTGCCGTCGGTCGTCACCTCGTCGACCCACGAACATCCGGCGGCCTCGACCTCGGGCTGGACCGCGGGATAGGCTGTCATCTCGTAGCCATCCAGCACGCCCGCCGCAGCGAGGATCTGCGGGCCGTGACAGATAGCCGCCACAGGCTTGTCAGCCTCGAAGAAGTGCCGAACCGCGTCGAGTACTTCCTCGTAGCCCCGGAGATACTCGGGTGCACGTCCGCCCGGAACCACGAGCGCGTCGTAGTCGCTCGGTTCCACGTCTGCCATCGTCGCCGTCACCTGGAAGTCGTGACCGCGCTCTTCCAGATACGTCTGATCCCCGCGGAAGTCGTGGATGGCTGTCTTGACTGTCTCGCCCTCCTCTTTCTCCGGACAAACCGCGTGGACCTCGTGGCCGACTGCCTGCAGCGCCTGGAACGGCACCATGATCTCGTAGTCTTCCCCGAAATCGCCGACGATCATCAGGATCTGTTTGGACATCGGTAACACACCATCTAAAACTCCGTCTGGAGACTACTTATTCGCTTGCCAAGCTGACAGGAATGTGACTTCGCGAGAGACGGTGCGCGATCGTCACCCGAACCCGCGGACAGCGGCCCCCAGAATCGGAAAGACGAACGCGATTGCCAGCGAGGCACCGAACAGTTGCCCTGTCGCGATCGCCTTCCCCAGAACGCCTGCGAGCCACAACCAGCCCACGAACACGAGGACTGCTGCGGCCCCGAGATACACGCCGAGCACGAGCGCACGCCGCGTCGAGGCGGCCGTCAGGCCCACGAGCGCGCCGCCAGCGGCCAGCCCCAGCCAGTGAACAGTCCCGAGCGGAACCGCCACGAGGAACACGACCAGCGTCACGAGTTCCGAGTGCGGCCCCGTCCGCGCCCACCCGATTCGCTCACGTGGCGTCATCCCGACCCCTCCACGAACCGGATATCGGGATCGCCGCCTGGGTTGGTCCAGAGTTGGCGATACTCCCCGAGTCGCCATCGCCGGAGATCATCGCCGACGTAGTGGTCTGACCAGTAATTCCCGATGTTGCCGCCCGGGCGGACGCCGATTCCGAAGTCTGGCCCGACGATCATTCGCCAGGAACTACCGGCCTGCGGATTCGACGATGCTCGGAAGTTGAACAGCGTGTACGGCCCGCCGTCCATCGGCTGGCGGGGGTAGTTCAGGAACGCTGCGGCGTCGGTCCCGCCGAACGGGTGATTGATCCGCAACTGATTGACATCGCCGTAGTCGTCCCAGCCCTCTCGATCGATTTCCTCGACCGTGGCGTTCATCGCTCGCGCCGCGATGTCGACCCGCGTTTCGACGGGGATGGTCGAGCGATCGTCGAACCACCGGCTGTCGGCGGGCAACCTCCCGAGTGTCCAGTCGTGGGGATAGTAACTTTCGTCGAGGCCGTTGGGATAGAACTCGTCACTGAAGGTCTCGTTCCGGTAGTGGGTGAGCCAGCGATCGTACACCAGCGCCGCCCGGGACCCTTTACGCATCTCGTAGTCCCACGAGTCGAGTCGCTGGGTGGCCCGACGAGCCTCGTCGGACATCTCGTCCGTGGCGTTCAGCGCGATCGGGACAAACTGCTCGGCCGCCAGCGAGCGGGTGTCCCGTTGCATGGCTCGCATCTCTTCGCGGGTGATCTCGCCGTCCTCCAGACTCGATTCGAGCATCTCGTCGACGCGCTGGCCGCGGTAGGAGTCGGCGAAGTGGCTACTCGTCCCCAGATAGAAGTCGAGATCGTCCGCCACCCGCTGGTTGGCCGTGCCCATGGCCTCCGGGTTCTCGATGCGGGGCACGCGCTCGTAGTCGACGAAGCCCGTGCCAGTGAGATTCGAGGTGTCGTAGGGCTCGAACCCGCGCCAGGTCCCCTCGTCGGCCGAGCCGTTGAAGACCCGATCACCCCGGACGACCGTCCCGTTCGTCCGGCGAATGGGATACGTCCCCGACGGTCGATAGAAGGTCTGACCGTCGTCGCTCATGGCGACGATACTGGAAGCGGGAATATCGAAGTTCCGCAGCGAGTCGCGGAACTCGTCCATCCCGTCGGCCTGACCGAACCCGTAGAACGCCAGTGGCTCGCGCGTGCCGGTCAGCCCGAGCCAGGAGACGGCGACCGTCTGGTCCTCGCGTTCGAGCACCGGCCCGTGGACCGTCTTGCGGATCTCGACCGTCTCGTCCGGCCCGTCTCGAACGTCGATGGTCTCGGTCTCGACGGTCGCGTTCTGCCACTCCCCATCGTGGTAGTACTGCTGGCCGCGCCACTCGTAGCGATAGAGGTCGGTCACGTCCGCGCCGACGTTGGTGATCCCCCAGGCGACCTCGTCGGTCTGGCCGATCAACGGCATCGGGACGCCCGGGAAGGCGACGCCGCGAATCTCCGTCTCGGGACCCGACAGCTGCATCTCGTACCACACGGGCGGCGCGAACAACTGAAGGTGGGGATCGTTCGCCAGCATCGGCTCGCCCGTCGCCGATCGGTTTCCAGAGACGACCCAGTTGTTCGATCCGATTCCCTGTCCCCGCTCGTAGCGGGCCAGCGAGTCGTAGAGCGCGCCGTAGTCGGCTGCACTCTCACGGTCGGTAGTCGCTCCGGTGGGCCGATTCGTCGCCGGACTGTCCGTCCGCCCCTCGCGTGCGAGTTCGAAAATGCTCGAATTATGATCGAGCTGATCGGGATACAGCTCGGACGCATTAGGAACCCGGTTTCGAACCGTTGCCCGCCGGAGGTCAGAGAACTCCCCGGAGAGTCCCCAGGTCGCGCGCTTGCCGACAAGCAGCGTGTCCGCCGGCGTCCACTCCGTGGGTCGGTAGTCGTTCAACCGGAACTCCAGTGGGAGTGTTCCGCGATCCATGTACGTGTTGACGCCTGCGGTATAGGCTTGCAGTGGCTCTTCGACTTCGGTCCCCTGCAGGCGCTCCCACTGTGTCTCGGCCGCGCTCTCGAAGTCCATCTGCCGGTGGAAACGGTCGCTCTCGACGGTGGCCTCGCCAGCGACTGTCGAGAGGTTGCCCGCCATCTGTCGCCTGAACAGGTCCATCTGGAAGAGCCGATCCCGGGCCTGCGTATACCCGATCGCGAAGTACAGTGCCTCGGTCGAATCCGCCTCGACGTGCGGGACGCCGTGACGAACGTAGGTCACCGTCGCCGGCCCGTACGGCGTCTCGACAGTTCGCTCGCCGCGATCGACCGTCTCCCAGGCGGTCCCACTGAAGGGTGCCGTCAGCGCGAGCACCCCGCTCCCGAAGACACTTGCGACGACCAGCACCGCGACGCAGCCGACCGCGAACAGGCGCGTGCCCCACGTTGCCATATCTCTACAGGCGGGCGAGCCGATCAAAAAGCTACCGTCAGGAGGAATCGACGTCGGTGAACTCGAACCGCGCACCGCCGGACTCGCTGTCGGTCACGGTGGCCGACCAGTCGTGGGCGTCGGCGATCTGCTCGACGATCGCCAGACCCATCCCCGTCCCCGCCGCGTTCGTCGAGTAGCCGAGTTCGAAGACCGTCTCGCGGGCACTCGGATCGATCCCGGGACCGTCGTCGGCGACGTAGAATCCGCCGTCGAGAACGCCGACCTCGACGGTGATGTCGGGACCCGCGTGTTCGATAGCGTTGGCGACCAGGTTCTCAAGCAGCTCCTGGAGTTGTCCCCTGTCTGCGTGGATCGTCGCCGTCGAGACGACCTCCACCGTCGCCACCTCGCCGTCGACGTTCGCCCAGGCGTCCTCGGCGACTGCCTGCAGGGAAACGTCTTCGGGGTCGTGGGCGTGCTCGCCGTGTCGCGCCAGCATGAGGACGTCGTCGATGAGGTCGTCCATCCGTTCCAGCGAGCGCGTGATCCGGTCGTACTCGTCGGTGTCCCCAACCTCCGGTTCGAGCAGTTCGAGCGAACTGGCAGCGACGTTCAGCGGGTTGCGCAGGTCGTGCGTCACGACGCTGGCGAACGTCTCCAGCCGTTCGTTCTGCCGTCGGAGTTCTCGCTCGCGCTCTTTCTGGGCGGTGATGTCCCGCGAGATGAGCTGAAACGACTCTAGCGGACTCCGGTCGTCCATCGGAACGAAGATGTTGTGGACGTGTCGGCCGCGATAGACGGTCTCGGCTTTCGTCGCTTCACCGTGTTCGATCGCTTTCCGGCCCGTCTCGATCCACTCCTGGCCGACGTCCTCTCCGAGAACCGACTGGAGATTCGCCCCGGCGAGCGCGTCCGACGACGTGCCTGCGAGATCGGCGAGCGCGTCGTTGGCCGAGAGGATCTCGCCGCTCTCCCCGACGTGCGCGACCGCGTCCGGGGTGTTCTCGACCAGATGTTGATACTTCTGTTCGGTTCGCTGCTGGTCGACGACACTCCGGATTCGATTGGCGAGTCGACCGTACTGATTGTCTTCGACGACCTCCAGTTTGAGCAGGTAGTCGGCGACGCCGCCGGCGATCGCTTCGCTGGCGATCTCCTCGTCGCCGCGCCCAGTCAAGAGAATGAACGGGAGCGCGTCGAAGTTGTCGTGGACCCACTCCAGAAACGCCAGGCCGTCCTCGCCAGGCATCTCGTAGTCGCTGACGATACAGTCGACTCGCGTGTCGGAGAGGTACGCTTTGGCCTCGTCGACGTCGTTGACGTCGTGGGTGACCATTTCGTGCTCGTTGGCCAGCGTCTCGGCGGTCATCTCGGCGAAGAACTCGCTGTCGTCGACGACGAGTACGTGAATCGCGTTCGAGCCCGGAGCGCTCTCGTCCGGCGGTGTCTCGGTAGCCACGTCAGTCGTCTATCGCATCGGCGGCACTGACGAAAGTATTTTCGTCATGACGACGTCCGCAGCCGCGACTCCCACCGAGGCCCAGCCAGTCGACCGAGTACGATGCCGATCGCCGCTGCCACTGTCGAGACACCGACGGCGACGCCCATCGCAATCGTCGGCGCGGCCGAATTCGCCAGCGACGCGATCAGCACTGGCAGTGCCATCAGCGACAATCCCGACCCGAACGCCAGGAACAGCGGCGTGTCGAACAGCAGTTCCGTGGGCGAGAAGCCGGCCACGTAGGCCGTCAGCCCGTAGACGTACACTGCGACGAGTGGGAAGACGACGACGCCGACGAGCAACTCCGAAATGGGGACCCACACCGTCGCGATTGCGAAGTAGACCAGCCCAGTCGGAAGGACCAGCGCGAGATACGCCCGCCGGATCCCCGCGAACACGGCGGCAGTCGTGACTGGATAGCGTAGCGTCGCGCCCTCGTCCTCGAACTGGGTGAGCCAGGCGTAGGTCGTGAACCCGCCGAGTCCGAGCAATGCGCCGAATGCGATCCCTCGATGGGGCTCGATCGCCGTCGCCCTCGACAGTTCCGAGAGCAGGAGTGCGGCCACGCCGAACAACACCCCCATCGAGAACAGCACCTTCCAGACTGAGCCGCTGGAGCGGACGACCGAGAACAACGCCTTGTGTGTGATTCCGCGGTCGTCCGGCACGGCATGGACGAGACGGTCGACGAGTGCGAAGCGCTTGCGCCCCTGTGAGCGCTCCCCAGGCTCGAACAGGAGGACGCCGAACACACCGAGGACCACGACCGGCGCGAATCCGGCCACGGCGTTGGCGAGCGTCGCGTCGGTGTAGGTGCCGTAGGGCGTCAGCGTGACGGGATCGACGCCACCGAGAACGACGCCTGCAGTGACGAGAGCCACTGCGCCGAGACCGACGAGGCGGTGGTGGCTGCCGAGTCCGATCAGCGTCAGGCTCGATCCGACCCCGAGTGCGAACGCGCCAGAGAGGGTGAGCCACAGCAGGCCCACTTCGAGCGGTGGCTGTCCGCCGGCGATGGCGATTGGTGTGTACGCCAGCGCGACCGGCCCGACGAACAGGATCGAGTAGTACAGCAGATCCTTGACCAGAAAGATCGCGAGCAGGCGTCGCCAGGTAATCGGTAGCGTCCGGGAGCTGAACACGAGCAACGTCATGTCCCCGAGGACGTCCCGCATCGCGTCACGGCCGACCAGCCCGATCGTCCCGACCTGGAGTCCGAAGAAGACGACCAGCGCGTGCAGGCCAGCGACGATCGCTTCCTGGCCCGTGCCAGCCTCCGAGAGCAGGACGAACCCACCGGCGGTGAGTGCGAGCACGGCCAGCGGGAAGGCGGCGAACCGGCGGCCGCCGAACAGCGTCGATTGCAGTCGCCACTCTTCTTTGAGCATCGCGACGAAGATGGTCCGCGTCGGCGTGCTCATCCGTCGGTCACTCCCTGGACCCGACGTTTCGCGACGATCACTACCGGGTCACCTCCGCCGGATCGGCCCCGACTGTGGAGATGAAGTACTCCAGAAGCGTCTCCTCGCCGGCCAGCTCTCGGGGGTCCCGTGTCGCCAGCAACTCACCTTCCCGGAGGATCGCCACGTCGGTGCACAGTTCCTCGGCGACGTCGACGAAGTGCGTCGACAGAAAGAGCGTGTTGCCGGCGTCGCAGTACTCCTGCAGGTGGTCTTTGACCTCCTCCTGGAGAATCGGATCGAGGTTCACCAGCGGCTCGTCGATGAACACGAGCGAGGGCTCGTGGAGGAACGCCTGAGCGAGCATGACTCGCTGGCGCTCACCCTCCGAGAGATCGGTCGCCAGCGTGTCGAGTTTGTGCGAAAAGGAGAGTCGGTCGGCCCACGTCTCGATCCGCCCCGCGACGTCGGCGAGATCCCGGACGTCGCCGACGAACTGGAGGTACTCCCGTGGCGTGAGGAAACTCGGCGGATCCTCGCGCTCTGGGAGGATCCCGATAGCCTCTCGGACTGCCAGCGGTTCCGCGACGGGATCGTGGCTCAGAACCGTGGCTGACCCTGACGTCGGGGTGAGTTGGCCAGTCAAAATCTCGATAGTGGTAGTCTTGCCAGACCCGTTTGGGCCAAGCAACCCGAACAACTCCCCTTCGTCGACCGTGAGCGAGAGATCTTCGAGCGCCGTCACCTCGCCGTAGCGTCTGGTGAGCCCCTCTGTCTCGATGGCGGTCATCGTCGCCTCCTGTCTCCGTGGCCGGGAACGACAACGCGTGTCACGTTCGACAATTCCCGGCGGTTCTCTTGAAAGTTCGGCCCCTGGGCTCGTCTCGGCGGGTCCGCGTTACCGGAAGGCGTCCATGAAGCGGTTGGTGCCCTCGTCGGTCCCTGCGATGACCAGTTCGTCGCCCTCGCGGATTCGGAAGTCGGCATCGAGATCGGTGTGAGTCTCGCCGTTGCGTTCGACGGCGACGATCGTGCAACCGGTTCGGGCGCGCACGTCGGCGCTGCCCACTGACTGTCCGACCAGTTCCGGGGCGGTCGTCCGGACGACGTCGACCTGCGTGTCGACGGACATCACTTCCTCGTCTTCGAGGATTTCCGAGGCGATCATCCGGCCGGTGACAGTTTCGAGCGAGAGGACGTAGTCTGCCCCGGCGCGGTACATCTTCTGGACGCTTTCGGCTTCCTCGGTCCGGGCGATGATCTCCGTCTCGGGACTCAGATCTCTGACGACGAGCGTGGCAAACTCCGCGGCGGTGTCGTCCGGGATCGCGAGCAGGACGGTCCGAATGCCGTGGACTTCGGCCGCCTCGAGTGTCGCGGGATCGGTCACGTCGCCCACGACGTCGACGCCCTCCTTGTCCACGATGTCGACGACGGTGTAGGGAATCTCCTCATCGTCGAGACGCTCGGCTACGCGTTTCCCGACTTCGCCGTGCCCGGCCAGGAGGACGTGTCCGCCGTCGTAGCGCCGGATCTCCGAGAGCGTGAGATCGCGGAGGGCTGCGAGCTGGTCGGGCCGGCCCGCGACCAGCAGGACCGATCCCCGTCGGAGTGTCGCCGTCGGATCGGGCGGGCTCTCGAAGGTGCCCTGCATCCAGGCCCCGATGACGTTGACGCCGGTCTCCTCACGGAGGTCGCTGTCCAGCAGCGTCGTCCCTTCGAGCGGGCTGTTAGAGCGGATCGGAATCTCGGCGATCTGGAGGTCGGAACTGATGTCGACCGCGTCGCTGACGTCCGTCCGGAAACTGGTCGTCACCTTCGACGCGAGGCTCGCTCCCAGCAACGGCCGCGGCGAGAGGACCACGTCGGCACCCGCGAGTTCGTGATACCGGCGGTGGCTCGGTTCCTCCACGACGCTGACGATCCGGACGTCCTCGCTGACCTCCTGTGCCGTCAGGACGATGCTCGTGTCGACCTCGTCGGAGAGATCGGCGACGACCGCGCGTGCCGACCCGAGGTCGGCGTTTTCGAGCCCGGACACCGACGTGGGGTCCTCGTGGATGACGTCGTAGTCGTTCTCGTAGAGGTCGGTTGCTGTATCACGATCCGGCTCGATCAGAACGTGCTCGACGTCCCAGGAGTCCAGTTCGTCGATCAGTGCGTCGGCACGCGCGGTATACGAACAGATGACGACGTGGTCTTCGTAGCCGGTGACGCTGGTCGGGACGGTCGTCGACAGGGCCTCCTCGAACAGCGGGAACACGAGCACCGGGAGTGCGAGGAAGATGAGGAAGACCCCGGTCAGGTCCATCACGATGACGAGGACGTTCATCTGCCAGGACGACCAGGGAGCGTCCGAACCGAATCCGGTCGTGGTGAAGGTTTCGACGACAATCTGCAACGAGTGCAGGAAATTCTGGGACCGCCCCTCGAAGGCGGTCATCCCGTAATCGTAGGCACCTGCGTACGCGATGATGACGACGAACAGCGTCACGAGATAGTAGAGTGTCCGCCGATACCACTGGTTCATTCGACCGAGGGTTTCGCCCCCGGAGAGTAAACAGTTCGGTCTCTCCGCGGTCGCGCTCTATCCGAGTTCTCGGGCCTGCCAGAGCGCCCACGCCCCAACGCAGCCTGCGCCTAGAATCTCCGGGATCGCCAGCCCCGGGGCCTCGATCCCGACAGCCCCGACCCAGCCGATCCAGATCCCGAGGTTCACGACGCCGAGTCCAGCCGAGAGGGCTGCTGCCCGTCGGTCGCCGTCGATCACCAGTCCGCCGGCGTAGACGATCGTCGCGACCGAGAACAGCACGTATAGCCCCGAGGCGACGCTAAAGTGGAGCGAATGATCCTGCGGAAAGACGCCGACACCGGCCATCGACGCCATCGCCACGCCGAAGAGGGCGGCCCCGAGTCGGCCGAGCAGACGTGCCTCCCGGAGGGCGAGCGCGACTGCAAAGCCGATTCCGAGCACGCCACCGAGTAGCAGACCACCGTTGAACAGCAGGACGGTCGTTCCGGTTCCGGCAGCGTGACTGGCCACACCGAGATTCGAGAGGGCGTTCTCGCTCCAGGCGAACGACGGAGATAGCGCGACCGCGCCGAAGATCCCGACGAACGTGACGACGATCGCTGCCACGCCGAGCAGTTGCCCCACCCGGTCGGTTTCGAACTGGCCCATATCGACGACCACTCACCACGATAGTAAAGTTGTTCGGCTCTCGGCAGATCGCATCGCTGCCGGAGGCGTCAGAATCCGATATGTGAGGTCGAACTCGGGCCGTCGTCTTCGTCGAGACCGCCCTCGTGCTGGAAGGTGAAGTCGTCGTCCGTAAGATAAACCTGGCCGTTCGTGACGGCCACAGAGACGTCCGGGAGGGTCGTCCCCGCGGCTTCACCGTTGTCACACTCGCCCGAGCAGGCGTCGAACAGCGAGCCGTGTTTCGGGCAGATGAGTTGGCCCTCGCGCATCGGCGCACCCCTGCCAGTGTCGAACCGCTGGGCCTCGTGGGTGCAGCGGTTGATCCACGCCTGGACGCCGTCCTCACAAGGTACCAGTAGGATCTCCTCGTCAGAGCCGTAGGCGTCGGTCGCGGTGAACAGCCACGATCCCGCTTCGTGGACGGTCTCGACAGTAGTCAACTGGGTCGGCATACTCCAACTCGGGATACGCTCGGCCTAAAATTTCGGGGTCGAGCGAGACGCTCCGGATCGACGACGTGAGTGTCGATCGCGGTCTTTTTCGCCGTCCAGCCTCTCTTCGCAGATACGCGTGGCTATCACGGACAAGATCTACGTCAAAAACCATCGCCAGCTCGCCTCCCAGATGGAGACGAACTTCCCGAAGGGGGCGTTCTCCGGCGCGACGCTGGATCTGCTCTTCCAGGGCGAGAACCTGGCGAAGCTCGACGACACGACGCAGGATCGCATCCTCGATTTCGCACAGGACTTCATGGACTGCGACTGCGAGGGTGCGCCCCACTGTGGGTGTCCCCAACGCAAATTCATCTCCTACCTACTCGAACTGCGGGAGGGTGGGCTCGGCCCACAGGCCATCGTCGACGTCATGGGCGACGACTACATGGTCTACGCCTATCCGGGTGACGTTCGGTCGTTCCTGGACGATTCGATCCGGCGGCTCGAGGCGATCGAGACGCTGGCCGATGTCGATGGGCAACAGGCCGCCCGCGAGGCGGCCCACCAGGCGCGAAAAGACCTCAGCTAGATGTCGTCGAAGTCGCCGATCCGATAGGGTTTCTCCTCCTCTTCCTCGCCGTCGAGGTCCTCCAGTTGGATGACCTCGTCCTCGTCTTTCTGGTCGACGCGCTCGTGGAGCTCCGTCGCGTAGCGCTTGTACTCTTCCAGTTGTTCGCGGAGGTGGTCGGCTTCGAGTTCGAGGCGCTCGTGCTCCCGGATGAAGCTCTTGGGAACCTCGACTTTGGGCGGGAAGCTCTTCTCGTCGCTCCCGCTGCCCTGGTTGAGCTCGTGTTCGGGGACGACCTCGACTTTACCGTCGTGGGCGACGAGCAAATCGACGTAGTCCCGGAAGACCGCCGACAGCGAGATATCGCGTTCTTCGGCGATCTCCCGGAGAGTTTCGAACTTCTCCTCGCTTACGCGAAAGGAGATCGTCTTGTTCTTGTTGCCCATCGTTGCGTTATGGTCGTCACGCATCACACTTAACCTTTCGTCAGACGATCACACGATCCGTTCCCGGGCGGAAATTATGTATTCTTTCGAAGTGAATGGGCGTTCAACATGTCGTCGACTGCCACACAGACACCGATCGACGTCCAGACGCTCGCGATCAGAGGCAGCGTCGCGGCCGTGCTGTCGGCGCTGGCCAACGCTGCCTTGCTATGGGCCGTCCTCGAAACCGACCTCGTCGAACCGTTCATGGCACTCTCGTATCCGCCAGTGCTCTTTCTCACAGTAGCCAGTGCAGTCGGGGCGACTCTTGTCTACGGCCTATTGACCCGGCGTGTCTCCGACCCCAACCGGACCTTCCAGCGACTCGCTGCCGTCGTCCTCGTCGTCTCGCTCGTGCCCGATCTGGCGATTCTCGTTTTCGACGAGGCCGCGACACTGGGTGCAGTTGTCGTACTGATGGTCATGCACGTTGTCGTCGCAGCCGTCTCTGTCGCGAGTCTGACGCGTCTTTGAGCAGCGGATGTCGAAGCTGTTTAGCGACCGGCGAGCGCCGAATCTGATATGAATCTCACTGCACACCACTACGGCATAACCGTCTCTGACCTCGATCGTGCCGTCGAATTCTACCGTGACGTCCTCGGACTGGAAGTGATTGCTGAATTCTCCGTCGGCGGCGACGCCTTCGCGACCGGGGTCGACGTCGACGGTGCGAGCGCCGAATTCGCCCATCTCGACGCTGGCGACGCCCGGATCGAGCTGGTCAGCTACGATCCCGAGGGCGATACCAGAAACGAGCCGTCGCTGCACGAACCCGGTGCGACTCACGTCGGCCTCGAAGTCGAGGACCTCGACGCGGTCTACGACGCGCTACCAAATGGCGTCGACACACTCAGCGAGCCACAGACGACCGAGAGCGGGACGAAGATCTGTTTCGTCCGCGATCCCGACGGTAACCTCGTCGAACTGCTAGAGGTCTGAGCCTTCGGGTGTTCAGGGACTCGGCTCGGCGGTCGTCTCCGCCTCTTCGAGGCTCTCCAGTGCTTCGACCGTCGCCCGTCGGTAGTTCTCGACGGGGAGGTCGTAGTGCTCGCGGGCCATCTCGGCGTACTCGTTGGCGTCGCTCTCGAAGGCCTGGATGCGCTCGATAGTCCGCTCGGCGGTCTCGACGACCCAGCGATCACGGACTGACTCGTCGACACGGGTGATCGACTCGGGTCGCACGGAGACGTTGACGTCACCCTCGTCGGTCTCGTAGGTCCGGGGCTTGCCGACGATCGCGACGTAGGCCGGGGGTTCGAGTTCCCGGAGCATGCTCGCGGCGTCGGGCTGGTACTGACCGGCGTAGACGAAGAACGTCCCGCCGTTGGGGTCGACGACGCGCCCCTGCCAGTACTCGCTGTCTTCGCCGACGTCTTCGGTCTCGGTCAGCGTGCCAACGATGAAGATTCGGTTCGCGCGTTCTCCCGTGGGCAACAGCGCGTAGACCGGCGCTCGCTCGTCGTCGCTCTCCTTGAAGGTGTACGTCGCGTCGTTGAACTCGCGTGCGAAGACGCGTCGTGCGACTTCGCGGGTGGGTGCCTGACTCATACTAGATCGACCTCGCTTTGATCAGCACGCTCTCTGCATCGACCGGCCCGGAGAGGACTTCTAGGTCGTTGACGAGGACGTATCGACCCAGGGTCGGCCCCGTGACGCGGTAGTACTGTCCGAGCGTGTCACCCCGCATCTCGTCTGCGACGACGGTCGTGTCCAGCGCGTCCATGGCCATCTCTTTGGCCTCTTCGAGTTCGATCCCGGTCAGCGCTTCCGTAGCCTCTTGATCGAAGATGACCTCGTGGACATCGTTACCATCGTCGAGTACGCCTTTGATCCGAAGGTCGAACTCGCCCTCGACCTCGCCGTGCTCGCTGCAGCGGCCGTTCTGGAGGACGCGGGTGCAGTCTTCCTCGGGACAGCGCTTGATCAGGCCGCTGCCCGACTGAATGTCGACTAGCGCGCCTTCGACGGTGACGCTATTGTCGCCGACTTCGATGTCCTCGTCGACCGCCTCGATGGTGGTCGTCCGGTTGAGTTTTATCGAGTAGTTGCCCTGGTACTCGTCGGTGACGACGTTGCCCAGGTTGTAGACCGTGCCCTCCTCCAGCGCTGGGAGGTCGGACTTGGCCCACTTGGTGAACTTGATCGTCCCGGATTCGTCGCCGAGCAGGCCGACCTGCCCGACGGCGTCGCTCCGGGGCTCCCACAGCTCGACGACTTTGGCGGTCACGTCGACCCACTGCTCGGCCGTGTCGATGCTCGCGAGCTCGACATGTTCGTTGCCACCTCCACCACCCAGCTCGTCGCGGTCCATCCCGGCCTCGTCGAGGTAACTGTTGGTGACGCTGCGACGCGCCTCCTCGACGGGGACCTTGTACTCGTTGACCAGCGTGTCGAGGCGCTCCTCGACGGTCTCGACGTCGACGTCTAGCTGGTCGGCGAACTGCTCGTGTATCTCTTCCGCATGGGTACGCAAATCACTCATTGGTCTCACTGTCTCCGCCTTGGTTTTCGATGGGAGACATTCGACGGTTGGTCGGCATGGCTTATAAACTCTCGGCGACCTCGGTGAAAGTGAAGCAGCGATTCGCCTGGTCGGAGAAGGCCTATGTGTATCCAGTTCGGAACGCCAGTCATGGACGAGGACGGGCGCGTCGAGCGCTTCCTGCGGGCGAAACTTCGATCTGCGGGCGAGCAAGTCGCCCAGGCCCAGGACGCCTATCGACGGGCCAAATACGCGGCCGCCGTCGACCTTCCCACCGACGACGACGGGAACGCCCGTATCGTCTGTCGACGCTACGCCGAACAGCGTGCGATTGGGGTCGACGCCGAGGGGCGGCCGGGGTGTTACGAGGCCGGCCACCCGGACTGTGAGGGCTGTTTCGAAGACATCCGTGACGGGCGTATCGAGACGTGGTCGCCCTGACTATTGGACAAATTGAATAAACGTTTGCGCTGTTTGGGTATTCGACGGACGAAGTGCGCAATCTCGGATTATAAATCGTGAAGAGTGTCAGTCTCGATAGCAGAGGTTTTGTAGATCCAGCCATCGGTTTGTGATAGCGACACGCGCGCGGACGGGTATCAACGCATGACAGAAGAATACGACCTCATTATCGTCGGCGGCGGTATCAGCGGAGCATCACTCCTGTATACGGTGGCGGAGTTCACCGACATAGAACGCGTCGCACTCATCGAGAAAGAAGACGAGATCGCGGCGATCAACTCCCACCACACCAACAACTCCCAGACGCTGCACTTCGGGGACATCGAGACGAACTACACCCTCGAAAAGGCCGAGGAAGTCAAAGAGGGTGCAGAGATGGTCGCTGGCTACCTCGAAGCCAACGATCCGGAGCGTGAGATCCACAGCAAGCGCTCGAAGATGGTGCTGGCGGTCGGCGACGAGGAAGTCGACAAACTCGAGACGCGCTACCACGACGAGGGGTTCGGCGACCTCTTCCCGAAACTCAACGCGATCGGCCGTGATCGGATCGCCGAACTCGAACCGAAGGTCGTCGAGGGCCGCGACCCGCGAAAGGACCTGCTCGCGCTGCAGACGCCCGACGGCTACACCGTCGACTACGGCGAAATCTCCAAAGACTTCGTCGAGACGGTCGCCGACGAGGAAGGTATCGACGTCTTCACCGGGACGAAAGTGACCGACATCGCCGAGACGATGGACGGGTTCACCGTCGAGACCGCAGAGCGGACCTTCGAGTCCGACGCGACGGTCGTCGCGGCAGGCTCTCACAGCCTCCAGGTCGCAAAGGAGATGGGCTACGGCAAGAACAAGTCGCTGCTGCCGGTCGCGGGGAGTTTCTTCCTCGCCGAGGAGGGACTGCTCAACGGCAAGGTCTACACCCTCCAGATGAAGAAGCTGCCCTTCGCGGCGGTCCACGGCGACGCCGACGTCCACGATCAGGGGACCACGCGGTTCGGTCCGACCGCGAAGCTCGTCCCGGCGCTCGAACGCGGTCGTCTGAACACGGTACCCGACTTCTTCGACGTCTTCGGGCTGAACGCGTCGTCGTTCCTGAGCTACGCCAATATCCTCGCCGACCGCGTGCTCTTCCCGTACGTCGTGAAGAATCTCTTCTACGACGTGCCGAAAGTCGGCAAGAAGGCGTTCCTGCCGCACGTCCAGAAGGTCGTTCCGTCCGTCGAGGAGGACGACATCAAGCGCGCGAAGGGTTACGGTGGCGTCCGCCCGCAGATCGTCGACACCGCCAACAAGACTCTCGACATGGGTGAGGCCAAGATCCACGGCCACGGGATCATCTTCAACATCACGCCGTCGCCGGGGGCCTCGACCTGTCTGAAGAACGCGATGCGCGACACTCGGACGCTGGTCGACTTCCTCGATGCCGACTACGGCTTCGACGAGGAGTCGTTCCGCGAGGCGACGATCGGTAACTTCCCGCGCGAAGAAGAGCCGAAGAAGATCGCCGCAGACGACTAAATTGTCGACGGCCGGCACGGCTGCGCGTTCATGCGCAGCCAGTCCGGCCGGGAGACCTGACTTGTCGACGGCCGGCTCGTGAGCACGTTCGTGTGCGAGTAGTCCAGCCGGGAGACCTGACTTGTCGACGGCGGCACGTGAGCACGTTCATGTGCGAGTAGTCCAGCCGGGAGACCTGACTTGTCGACGGCCGGCTCGTGAGCACGTTTGTGTGCGAAGGGTTCAGTCGAGCGACGCTGCACACAGCAGCCAACTTTTGCTTGTCGAGTCCGTTCGTGGGGACATGGCGAGCACGAAGACGACAGCGACACTTACAGTCTACGCAGATCCGGTCTGCCCGTTCTGCTATCTCGGCAGAGCATCACTCGAAGCGTATCTCGACGCGGCCGAGGACCCACCAGCAGTCCAGTGGCGGCAGTTCGATCTTCGTGGGTACAAGCGCGCGCCGGATGGACGCATCCGCGAGGACGTCGACGACGGCAAGGACGAGGCGTACTTCGAACAGGCCAAACAGAACGTCGAGCGGCTGCGCGAGAAGTACGACGTCGAGATGCGCGACTTCGAGGACGTCCCCGACGTCGACTCCTGGGACGCCCAGCAGGCGTCGCTGTTCGTCGAGCAGACGGAGTCCGCCGAGACGTCACGCGCGTTCTACGAGGAGCTGTTCGCGGCCTACTGGCGCGACGGGCGGAACATCGAGAATCCCGAGGTCATCGCCGAACTGGCCGAGGACGTCGGCGTCGACCCCGAGCCAGTCCGGGACGCGATCACCGACGAGCAGCTCGAAGCCGAACTCCGCGAGCGATTCGCCGAGGGCCAGCAACTCGGAATCTCGGGCGTGCCGACATTCGTCTACGGTGAGCACGCCGCCCGCGGCGCGGTGCCACCCGAGCACCTGGCGCGGCTCGTCGGCGAGTGATCAGATCTCGGCCAGCGAGTCGTAGTCGTCCCAGCACTCACAGTCGAGGTCGTCGATGTCGGAGACCTCGTCCGGGAGTGAGGAGATCGGCATCCACCCGCTCGCCTGTTTCTCGCAGTCGTCGTCGTGGACCGAAAAGTCCGAGTCCGACATGAACGGCATCGGGGTGACACTACGGGTTCGCGAAGATAAAAACCCTGGTCAGGACGCCGTAAATTCCCGCCAGTGGTGGACGCTCCAGTAGACCAGTCCCGTACAGAGACAGCCGGCCGCGAGCAGATAGAGGACCAGTCGCGAGGCCACCAGTTGATCCGGATTTTCGATCGCGAACAGGATTCCTTCGACATCGAGTCCGACGACGATTGCGATCGTGATCGAGAGCACGACCGCCGTCAGGAGGATGTTCCGCCCGTCGGCGAGATAGCGTTCGAGCGTGAGGATCAGCGCGGTGAACGCGATACTCAACACGACGACGTAGAAGGGGAACCGATCGGCCAGTCCCGACGTTTCGCCGGAGACGACCGCGAGCAGCCCGACGAACGCGACCGTCACGATCACCGTCGAGGCCGCGACCAGCCCGGCTCCGCGGACGACCGCCTCTCGCTTGCTCATGGCTCTGGGTGCTCAGGCCGTGGTGAAAACGATTGCCACTATTACTGCGAGCACGAGGACCACGCGGAGTACCAACCGAACGGGGAGAGAGGACCATCCCCTGTCGGCGAGCCGCTGTGTGACGACGTCGACGGCCCGATCTTCGGCCCGGCGGAGGCCACGGACGCTCGCCTGGACCGCCCGGACCGCGAGATGGGCCAGCATGAACGCGAACTCCACGAGCATGTCCACAGCAGTCTCCTCGGCGCTGGTTCGTGATCGAGGAGTCGCGCTGGCCGTCCCGCCGTCGGAGGTCGTCGACGTACTCGCCGTCGGCTGGGTCGCTGTCGCTCCCGGCGCTGTCGGCTCCGCGGAGTCGTCCCCGGACTCGTTCGCTGGTTTCGGGTCCTCACGATCGAATCGTTTCAGAATCGCTTTGTCCACGTCGACCAGCGACGGGGGATCAGAATCGCTCATCCCCGGGGTCGTCCCGGCGTCGTAGGTGCGCTTCTCGCGGAAGTGTATCCGGCGAGTCTCGTCGGTCCAGTCGGTTCGCAGGAACGCCTCGCCGGGCTCGAAGTCCGTGATCGTCTCTGCGGCGTCCGTGCCGAGCAACCGCCGGACGACGTCCGTATCGTTGTCCCAGGTGAGCTTGTGCCAGACCATCCAGTCACACTGGGTCACGAAGTCCTTGTCGACGGCTGCGGGCCGCTGTGAGAGTCCGAGCAGCCCGAGGCCGTGTTTGCGGCCGCGTTTGGCGATCTGCAAGAGGACGTCGCCGACGTCGTCGCGGCTCCCCTTCTGGGGGACGAACTCGTGGATCTCCTCGACGACGAGCAAAAACGGCTTTCGAACTTCCGTCTCGCGTCTGAACAGCCGTTCGAGGACGGCTTCGAGAACGGCCGCCGACTCCTCTGCCCGGAGATAGCCCGAGAGGTCGAGGATCACGGGCTGGCCGTCGAGCGCGATGTCGACGAGCGTCTCGGCGTCGCGCTCGTCGACAGTGACGTCGCATCTCCCGCCACCGCCGGCGTGGAGGATGCTGTAGCGCTCTTTCAGGCCCCAGTACTCGCCATCGATGTCGACGATCAACAGCGAGTGATCGGCTTCCAGCAAGCCTTCGACGACGACGTTTGCCGTGTTGGATTTGCCGCTGCCGGACTTGCCCGTGATGAAGCCCCGGCCGGTCAGGACGTCGACCGCCGGGAGGGCGGTCCCGTCCTCGGCGACGACGATGTCGTCGTCGTTCATCGACTGGTGGTACGCTACATGCCGGGAAACCTCTTGTGGGGGTCCACGCGAATCCCTTTACCGCCGGCCTGCCTACGAGCGGCATGGTCAGACGGAGCGTTCTATTCACGCCCGGCGACCGAGCCGAGATGCAGCGCAAAGCCGTCGAGATGGACGCCGACGTGGTCGTCTTCGACCTCGAAGACGGAGTCGCCCCAGACGCCAAAAAGGAGGCCCGAGAGACGGCGCGGCAGACGCTCCGGTCGATCGATCCAGACTGTGAAGTCTGCCTGCGGGTAAACGCCGATCCAGAGACCGCCGAGGAGGATCTCGACGGCGTACTCGGTCCCGATTCGCGCCCGGATAGCGTCATGCTCCCGAAAGTCGACGGCGCACAAGCCGTCGAGACACTGGCGGCACAGGTGTGCGAACACGACATCGAGTTGCCGATCCTCGCGCTGATCGAGTCCGCGGCGGGCGTCCTCCACGCCGAGGAGATCGCCGCTGTCGAGTCGACTGACGCGCTCCTGTTTGGCGCCGAGGACCTGGCCGGTGATATCGGCGCGTTGCGGACCGACGAAGGGACAGAGGTGCTCGCCGCCCGCTCACAGGCGGTCCTCGCAGCCAGTGCGACCGGAATCGACGCGATCGACACGCACTACCCCGACTATGGAGATCTAGAAGGACTTCGGGAAGACGCCGAATTCGCCCTGCAACTGGGCTACGACGGGAAGATGGCGCTGCACCCTGAGCAGGTTACCGTAATAAACGAGGCGTTCACGCCCTCACGAGAGCGAATCGAGTGGGCGCGCCGAATTCTCGACGCTGCAGGCGACCACCCAGATCGGGCGGTGTTCGTCCTCGACGGCGAGATGATCGACGCACCCCAGATCCGGCAGGCAGAACGAATCCGGGCGCGGGCGCAGGCCGGCGACGCCTGGGAGCTGGCCTGACCTGGGGGAGACGATCCCAGTAGACACTCACGTCGACATTCTTTTGCCCGTCCTGGCTGTCAGTTGGGGGTATGGCAGACGAGGTCAACCCGTTCGAGAGCCTGCAGGAACAGATCGACGACGCGGCGGCCTACCTCGACGTCGATCCCGGCATGCTCGAACGGCTCAAACAACCCGAGCGTGTCCTCGAAACGACGTTATCGGTCGAGATGGACGACGGATCGATCGAGACGTTCAGGGCCTACCGGTCGCAGTTCAACGGCGATCGCGGCCCCTATAAGGGTGGAATAAGGTACCACCCCCACGTCTCCCGGGCCGAAGTCAAGGCCCTCTCGGGGTGGATGGTCTACAAGTGTGCAGCCGTCAATATCCCCTACGGCGGCGGCAAAGGCGGCATCGAGATCGATCCCGACCAGTACAGCGACTCGGAACTGGAGCGGATCACCCGGGCCTTCGCCGAGGAACTCCGGCCGATCATCGGTGAGGACCGGGACATCCCCGCGCCGGACGTCAACACCGGCCAGCGGGAGATGAACTGGATCAAAGACACCTACGAGACGCTCGAAAACACGACCGAACCGGGCGTCGTCACGGGCAAGGCCATCGAGAGCGGCGGCAGCGCCGGTCGGGTCGAGGCCACGGGACGGTCGGTCAGTATCGTCACACGGGAAGCCTTCGGGTATCTCGACCGAGACATCGAAGATGCGACCGTTGCCGTGCAGGGCTACGGTAACGCCGGCTCGGTCGCAGCGCGACTCCTCGACGGCCAGGGCGCTGACGTGGTCGCCGTCAGCGACTCCAGCGGCGCGGTCTACGACCCCGACGGGTTGGACGTCGGGGCCGTCAAGCAGTTCAAGAACGAGACGGGCAGCGTCACTGGATACGACGGCGCGAACCGGGAGCTGACCAACGAGGAGCTACTGACGCTGGACGTCGATGTCCTGATCCCGGCGGCCTTGGAGAACGCGATCGACGCCGATCTCGCAGACGACGTCAGCGCCGATATTGTCGTCGAAGCGGCCAACGGCCCACTGACGCCGAACGCTGACGACATCCTGGCCGAGCGTGACGTCCACGTCTTCCCCGACATCCTCGCCAACGCCGGCGGCGTCACTGTCTCGTACTTCGAGTGGGTCCAGAATCGCCAGCGGTTTGCGTGGACGGAAGAGCGCGTCAACGAGGAACTTGAACGAATAATCACCGAGGCCTTCGACGACCTGACGAGTGCCTACGAAGACCGTGAGACGCCGAACTTCCGGACGGCGATGTACGTCGTCTCGATCCAACGCGTTCTCGACGCCGCCGAGGAAGCCGGCGTCTTCCCCTGACTGAAATCTGGCCGTTTCGATCAAAAATTCCCCACTGTGGCTGTTGATACTTTGTCAGTCACAAGATTACAATTGTATTGACTAATCAAAATTATAGGATGGGGTAAAATAGTGATATATACCCCCACGAATTATGATTGACGTGGATGTTGGGGCACAACATTCGGGGGAACGGAAAGTTCTCTCGTCGAGACGTATTGAAAGGCATCGGAGCAGCAGGTGCGGCCACAGCGACTGGGGCGATGGCGAGCGGGACGGCCAGCGCAGCGATCGGTGACAGCGCCGTCTACCAGTTCTATCACACCCGATGGAACGACGTTCGGAACAGCCTCTCGGACGTAGCCAGTGCGGGGTACGACGCGATCCAGGTGCCGCCCGCACAGGAGAGCAAACTCTCGTGGTCGGAGCGGCAGTACGACAGTGAGAAGTTCCAGACGCCGCTGGGATACCAGCCGATCAACCACAAGAACTTCGACAGCGAGTTCGGCACCGAGTGGGAGTACCAGCAGATGGTCGACGAGGCTCACAATCAGGGCCTGGACGTCATCGCCGACGCCGTCATGAACCACATGGCGGCGGGCGTCGGCTACGATTTCCCGTACTTTAGTTATCCGGACTTCCATCACAACGGGGCGATCGACTATTCCGATCCGTGGTCGGTCGAGAACGGTGACCTCGTCGGATTGCCGGACCTCGAACAGGAGTCCAGTTACGTTCGCGGGCAACTCAAAGACTACGTCGACAAGTACGCCGGGCTCGGCGTCGACGGGATTCGCTTCGACGCGGCCAAGCACATGCCCGAGTGGTTCTTCAGCGACTTCGCCAACCAGTGGGCGGACAACCATGGTCTCTACAAGGTGGGGGAAGTCCTCAACGGCGCAACGAGTGTCTGTGACGGCTACGCCCAGACCGGCCAGTCGGTGACGGACTACCCGCTGTACTACACGATGAAAGAGGACGCCTTCCACCAGAACGGCGACCTCTCGGCACTGGACAACGGCGGCTACGTCGATCAGAATCCCTTCGGGGCGATGACCTTCGTCTCGAATCACGACAGCCGGCCGCCCCAGTACGAGAAGCTGGCCTACGCCTACATTCTCACCTACGAGGGGTATCCACGCGTGTACAACCACCGGATCGGCATCTACGACAGCGACATCACGAACCTGCTGTGGATTCGCCGGAACCTCGCGAACGGCTCGGCCGTGACGCGCCACTCGGGACGTGACCTGTACGTCTTCGAGCGTCAGGGCAACCTCCTCGTTGGGCTCAACCGCACCAACAGCTGGAAGTCCAAGTGGGTCTACACCGGCATCGGCGCGAACCGGACGCTCAACGACTATTCGGGCAACGCGGGCGACGTGACGACCAACGGTGATTCGTGGGTCAAACTCTGGATCCCGCCGACGGGCTGGGTCTGTTACGCACCCTGACGCCGACCGACTCGTCGCTGTTCGGCTGTTATTCTTTCACTATTCTTCTAAATTGTATTTAATTAACTTTGTATATGGTAGAACATGATATTGAATATTCAAAATAGTTTATAGCCCCTCATCTCTTTCGTTTAATCGATGTCGGGGAAAGACCACATCAGTAGTAAATCGCAGACTCGTCGGAACGTGTTGAAGGGGCTGGGGGCACTCGGCGCCGTTGCGGTTGGCAGCAGTTCGCTCAGCGGATCTGCGTCAGCAGCGATCGGTGACAGCGCCGTCTACCAGTACTATCACACCGACTGGAGTACCATCACAAACAACCTCTCTGCAGTCGCGGACGCGGGCTACGACGCGATCCAGGTCCCGCCCGCCCAGTTCAGCCGCCTGTACGAGTACGAACGCGACAGCGACCAGTTCGTCTATCACCAGCCGCTGGGCTATCAGCCCATCGACTTCACGAACTTCGACAGCGTGTTCGGCACCGAGGCCGAATACCAGGCGATGGTCGATGAGGCTCACAACCAGGGCCTCGACGTCATCGCCGACGCCGTCATGAACCACCTCGCAGCGGGCGGGGATTACTTCGATCGGCAGGTGTCGATGGACGATATCCCACGCTTTAGCAGCCAGGACCTCCATCCGTCCTGTTCGATCAACTACAACGACCCGCAATCGGTCGAGGACTGCTGGCTCGTCGGCCTGCGTGACCTCGATCAGTCCTCGTCGTACGTCCGCGGGGAACTGTACAACTACCTCGCGAAGTACGCCAACCTGGGCGTCGACGGGGTCCGCTTCGACGCGGCCAAGCACATGCCCGAGTGGTTCTTCCGGGATTACGCCAACCAGTGGGCCGACGAGTTCGGCCTCTACAAGGTCGGCGAAGTGCTCGACGGAGACCTCTCGGTCAATCAGAGCTACGCCAACACGGGCATGTCCGTCACCGACTACGCGCTGTACTTCACGATGCGCGAGAACGTCTTCCACTCCGGTGGGGACATGAACGCCCTCGACGGCGCGGGGATGGTCAATCAGTCGGCCACCCAGGCGATGACGTTCGTCTCCAATCACGACCAGGGGCCGCCGGAGTACGAACGCCTCGCGTACGCGTACATCCTCACCTACGAGGGTTACCCCAGAGTCTACAACCACCGGCGAGCGATCGACGACAGCGACATCTCGAATCTGCTGTGGATCCGCCGGAACGTCCTCTCGGGGACGGCGACGACTCGACACGTCGACAGCGATCTGTACGTCTTCGAGCGCGGTGACGGACTCGTCGCGATCAACATCGGCTCCAGCTCGCGCAGCCAGTGGGTCCAGACCGGCTTCGGCGCGAACACCGAACTGGCCGACTGTACGGGCACCGTCGGCAACGCCACCACCAACGGCGACGGATACGTCCAGGTCTCGGTCCCGGCACAGGAGTACGTCGTCCTCTCGACGGCCTGCGTCGACGGTGGCGGCGGCGACGACGGCAGCGGTGGTGACGACGGCAGCGGCGGCGACGACACCACTGGGACGACGCTGCAGATCCAGGCTCCGACCGGAAGCGGCGAGTCGGTGTACTTCACCGGTAGCACGAGTACCCTCACCAACTGGGGCGGCGGAATCGAGGGGACCAACCCGAGCGGCGACACCTGGGAAGTGAGCCTCTCCGACACTGGCTCCTTCGAGTGGAAGGTCCGACGCGGTCCCTCGGGCGGCTCCGGCGACGTCTGGGAGTCCGGCAACAACCACACCAGCGACGACCCCTCCCCGTCGTTCAACGGCTGGTCAGACGGCTTCACCGGCGGCAGTGGCGGCGACGACGGTGGCGACAGCGGTGGCACCACCGTCCAGGACGGCGCGACCTACGCCATCCAGAACGTCGCCAGCGGGAAAGCCCTCGACGTCTCGGGGGTCTCGACGGACAACGGCGCGAACGTCCACGTCTGGGATTACCTCGAAGGCGACAATCAGCACTGGACCGCGGAGGCGACGGGCGACGGCTACTACCGCCTGACGCCGAACCACACCAGCGGCAAGTGTCTGGACGTCTCCGGTGGCACGAGCGCGACCCAGGACGGTGCGAACGTCCACCAGTGGGACTACTTCGGCAACGCCAACCAGCAGTGGTCGATCGAGTCGGTCGACGGTGGCTTCCTCCTTCGAGCACGACACAGCGACAAGGTCGCAGAAGCGATGGGCAATGCTAACGGCGACACCGTCCAACAGCAATCCGAACACGGCGGCGACAGTCAGGTCTGGACGCTCACACAGATCTAACTGCCGCGTCACCGGCTCTCAGCATCGATTTTTCGAGCAGCTTTCACTCTACTAGACCATTTCGTATAATACTTCTTATATTTAATCCTCACTAAATATACTATATAGTATAAGATAATGTTTTACCACGAGGGTGAATAACGACAGGTGGATGTTGGGGAACATCACGGGGGGAAGTGAAGACTTCTCTCGACGAGACGTATTGAAGAGTATCGGCGCAGCAGGCGCAGCCACAGCAGCAGGAGCGAGCTTTACCGGCTCTGCGTCGGCAGCGATCGGCGACAGCGCGGTGTATCAGTATTACCACACGCGGTGGAACGACATTCGCGCGAATCTCCCGACGATCGCGGATCAGGGGTACGACGCGATCCAGGTCCCACCGGCCCAGGAGAGCAAACTGTCGTGGAACGAACGCGATTACGACAGCGAGATCTTCCACACGCCGCTGGGATACCAGCCCGTCAATCACAAGAACTTCGACAGCGAGTTCGGGACCGAATGGGAGTACCAGCAGATGGTCGACGAGGCCCACAACCAGGGCCTCGATGTCATCGCCGACGCGGTCATGAACCACATGGCCTACGGCGTCCCGTTCGATCAGTTCCCGTACTTCAGCTACAACGATTTCCACCACTGGGGTGAGATTAACTACGACGACCCCGAGTCAGTCGAGAAGGGTGACCTCTCGGGGCTGCCCGACCTCAAACAGGAGTCGAGTTACGTCCGCGGGCAACTGCAGGACTATCTGAACAAGTACGCCGACCTTGACGTCGACGGCGTCCGCTTCGACGCGGCCAAGCACATGCCGGAGTGGTTCTTCCGGGACCACGCCAACCAGTGGGCCGACGACCGCGGCCTCTACAAGGTCGGGGAAGTACTCAACGGCGACCCGAACGTCTGCGATAGCTACGCCCAGACCGGCCAGTCGGTGACGGACTACCCACTGTACTACACGATGAAAGAGGACGTCTTTCACCAGAACGGCGATATGAACGCCCTCGACGGCGCGGGCTACGTCAACTGGAACTCCTATCGGTCGATGACGTTCGTCTCGAACCACGACAGTCGGCCACCGCAGTACGAACGCCTCGCGTACGCGTTCATCCTCACGTACGAGGGCTATCCGCGCGTCTACAGCCATCGGATCGGGGTCAACGACGGCGAGATTCGGAATCTGCTGTGGATCCGGAACAACCTCCTGAGTGGCGGCGCGGCCGTCCGTCACGTCGACACCGACCTGTACATCTTCGACCGCGGGGACGCGCTTGTTGCCATCAATCGCGGCAGCAGCCAGCGCAGCAAGTGGGTCTACACCGACATCGGCGCGAACCAGTCGCTGTCGGACTGTACCGGGACGATGGGCTACGTCGACACCAACGGCGACTCGTGGGTCCAGCTCACGATTCCTGCCCAGGAGTACGTCGTCTACTCGAC
>ENA-ORDC01000594-ORDC01000594.1-marine-metagenome-genome-assembly--contig:-NODE-594-length-34090-cov-18.366154_pt1 | contig 34090 bp, 31 predicted proteins | sample MGYA00237783_ERZ508515 | MGnify/ENA primary metagenome ERZ508515 (study PRJEB26186, sample SAMN06268792) | marine metagenome | isolation source: Eden Landing Ponds, San Francisco, CA, USA | place... | reverse complement strand
GCGGTCTGCTGTGCCTCTGCCAGAGTCGTCTCACCGGGTTTGCCGTCAGTGAAGACGACGATGAGCTTGCGGACCTCACCCGGGAAGTCGGCGTTGCCGCTCGGGTCGATACCTACCTTCCCGCTCGCTGCGGCGGTGAATCCACCCGGAATCAGTGCGCGGTGGGCCCGCTCGATCCCGGCCGGGACTGCCGTTCCCCCGTCCTCGACGTACGGCCGTTCGGCCTCATAGTTGACATCCGGATCATCAGTCAACCAGTCTGGTTCGAAGTCTGCCCCCGGTCCGAACAGAGACTTGAGGTCGTCGTAATCGGTGGCTGTTACCGCTCCCAAAGCCTTGTCGAGTAGGGCTGGGCCATCCGCGTCGGAGGGGTTACCACCGGCACCGGGGTCGTCATCGTTATCGTCGAGGTCGTCAGCGTGGTTGAGAGTTGCCGAACAAGAGATGGAGCCTACCTCTGGGTCCCCACTGTCACAGGAGGCAATGTTGCTGAGGAGATCGACATCGTCGTCGAGATCCGGGTGATCACCCATGTGCGCCTTGATCGCTTCGAGACGGGTGTTGTCCCCGGCCTCGTTGGCGTCACCGGTATTGTCGTCAACGTCGGGCGTCCCGGAGAACGGTTCGCCCATCGACTCGGAGACGTCGGTCACGAACATGACCTCGATCTCTCCCCCCTGGTGAAGGTTGTCACAGTTGCGGTCGTAGAACAGCTTGGCCTGGATGTGATCGCCCAGGTCGCCGCCCTCGGTGCCGTCGGACTCGTCGGGCGCGTGGCCGTTGACTTTGTCCTCGGGCTCGGTGATGCCGTTGTCCTCGTCAGCGTGGACTTCCCCACACATCGAGACGAATCCGGGATTGCCGAAGAGGTGGTAACCGAACGTCACCTCACCGAAGTCGCCCGGTTTGACGTCTTCGAATGTGACGACCGGGTCCGGCTGGTCGTTCGGACTATCTGGCCCGGCTTCTTCTTTGACGAGATCTTGTTCCTCGATGATCGTGTCCTGCCAGAGAGACGTGAATTCCTCCTCGGAGACGGCGATCATCGGGTTGTTCGGTGGGAGGTAGGTCTCGCCAGGCTGGAGGTCCTCCGCGCTGTCGATACGCCGGACGTCGTATTCGGTTTCCGCACCGAGCCAGTCGACGTAGTGTTCTTCCCAGTCGACCGCCAGGTCGAGCGCGCCGGCCTGCAAGACGTTCGGGTTCGACACGTTGCCGAACTTCTCTTCGTCCCACAGGAGCGATGTCGTCGCTGCGCCACCGAACGCGCCCGCCGCACCGATGGTGCCGAGCCCGCCGAGTAGCTTCCGTCGTGAGATTGATGGTTTGTCGTCGCTCATTGTCTTTCCCTGTAATTTAATCGATGCTGATGTCGATCGTCGGATCCTCGTCCTGTGGATCGGCGAACGTGAAGCTGACGTCGCCCGTGAGTTCCCAGTCTGGCGTTACGTCGACCCCGCTGATGTGCAGGAAGGTCGGTCCCTCCGCAGCCGAGGAGACGCTACTGGGCGGACCGACGGCCGATCCGTTCAGCATGAGGTTACTGACAGTTGCCTCGTTGCCACTGTTGTAGGCCTTCGTCGTGATTGCGAGTTCGTCCGCCGAGCCGTCGCCGGTACTGGCCGGATCGTCCAGTCCGGTGTACGTCGTCGAAGACACCTCAGTGTCGGTGTCGTCGTACAGTCGAAGCGTCCCTTCGTCGGCGTCGGCGTCGTAGGTCAGCGAGAAGCTGCCGTCGAAACTGCCGCCCCAGGAGTACGATCCCTGGGAGACGTCACTCGGTTCGTGACCGACGTAGAGCTGGCTGCCTGTACCACCGTGGCGGAGCCGACCGAACCAGGTCGGTTCTTCGTCGCCGAACTGGAGCTTGCCCCAGCCGTCGCCGGCCGTGACGGCCTCTTCCGGGACGACACCGCCTTCGTCACCTTCCGGCGAGTTCGCGTTGTTCTCGGCGTCGGCGTCCGCGATGGTGTCGTCCATCGGGAGACCGTCGTTGCCGACGTTGTGACGGCACTGAATGGCGTCGAAGCCGAACTGGAACTCCAGGCGGTCGGTCTGGACAATGTTGTCGTTGATCCCGGGGATGTCAGTCGGCAGCCACACCAGTACCGCGATGTACTCCGTCGTGGAGTTCGCGTAACACGCGGTGTTCTGGAACTCTTCGGCGACAGCTCCCGAGTTCGAATCGCGGGCGTCGAAGCGAACGTTCGCCCCGTCGAGACTCGCCAGATTGCCGGCGTAGAGAACGGGGTCTGCCCCACCGAACGCATCGGCTGCGCTCTGTATGGAAGCGATATCCATCACCCACTGTTTGGTTCCTGGCGGATCATCGATTGTGCCATCGTCGTCCTCGTCGAGAGTCGGATTGACTTCGTCCGGGAGGTTGTCCCCGTCGTCGTACCAGATGACGACCTGGAGGTACTCGTCGAGGTCCCCGTCTTCCGTCCCGTCGGACTGGTCTGGGTCGTGGCCGTTGACCTTGTCCTCTGGTTCGGTGATTCCGTTGTCGGTGTCGGCGTGCTCCTCGTAGTGCCATCCCAGGAACGCGGGGTTCCCGAAGATGTGCGCACTCTGGGTGACCTCGAGCACATCGCCGGGCTTGACGTCCTGGAGATTGATGATCGGCCCTGGCTGGTCGACGAGGTTCGGGCCGTCTTCGACGACGACTGCCGGGTCCTCGACGTCGTTACTGCTGAACGTCGGATTGTCGATCCAGTTGTAGTACGTCCCTTCCCAGTCGACTTTGAGATCCAGTTCCCCTGCCTGCAACACGTTCGGGTTGTCCGCGTTACCGAATTTTTCTTCGTCCCACAGCAGCGAGGTCGTCGCTGCGCCACCGAGCGCCCCGGCGCCGCCGATAACGGCGGCTGTGCCGAGGAGCTTTCGTCGTGAAAGCGGTAGTTTGCTATCTTCTGACATTGTCTTTCCTCGATTGTTGACGGTCACGGTGGGCCCCCACTATCCCAGGCGCCACCCCGCGACCTGTGAAAACAATGCACAATGACTTCCGTAGTTGTAAACTGCCTATCAAATTTAGCCTGGCCGAGTCGAGGCTTACGACGGCCGTTCGACCGGGTTCTGGCGTGGTAAACGAATGTTACGGACCTGTCTCGACAACCGATAGCCTCGCAAGTGAACGCGTCTGATACGAGTTCGAAGACCACTGCGTAGGGGCAGTTTCTCGGTCTTCAGTCGCAGGTAGACGGTTTCTACCGAGAGTAGTCAGTGGCAAACTAAGTGACTCCCACGGCAGTATTACGCTCAATGCCACGGATCGGTTCAGCGCGCTGGACCTCGCTCCCGTCCATCCGGTCTCGCTCAGAGGCCCTCTCCAGAGAGACGGTGTTCGAGATGCTGAAGAACACCCGGCGGCGGTACGTATTTCACATCCTCAGCCAGCGAGCCGAGCCGATCACACTGGCGGCGCTGAGCGAGGAGGTGGCTGCCCTGGAATACGATACCGAAGTCGAGGACCTGAACGGCGATCAACGCCAGCGAATCTACGTCTCACTCCGGCAGACACATCTGCCGCGGCTCGACGAGGCGAACGTCGTCGACTTCGACGCCGAGGCGAATACGGTCGCACTGGCCGAGAACGCGTCCGACCTGCAGGTATATCTCGAGACAGTCCCGGACGACGATATCCTCTGGGCACAATTCTATCTCGGGCTGGCGGGGGTCGGCGTCGGACTCCTCCTGTTTCTCTGGCTCGGCGTCCCGCCCCTTTCGACGTACCCCACACTCGTCGGGACCGTCATGCTTGCCGTCCTCGGTGGGTCGGCAGTCGTCCACCATCGCCATCTCCAGCGACGGCGGCTCGGAACGGGTGAGTCACCGATATGACCGCAGCACATGACCACGACTCCGGGGGTGGGTGATCGTGGCCCAGAGCGTCCCCGATGGCCACGCCGACGACGAGACGGACGTCGAGACGGACAGCGTCGTCTCGCGAGACGACCTGTTCGAGATGCTCGGTAACGACCGACGGCGTCGTGCGCTGGAGATCGTCATGGAGCGCGAGGGCGGTGTATCCGTTACCGAACTCGTCGAAGAAGTCGCCGCGCAGGAATACGACAAACCGGTCGATGAACTCAGTCGATCCGAACGGAAAGCTGTCTATACGGCAGTCGTCCAGCGACACTTGCCGAAACTCGAGGATCGCGGTCTCATCGCACGCGATCACGAGGCCGGTGAAGTGGTTCCATCGGAGACGCTCGTGGACCTGAACATCTACTTCGAGATTTCCGGCGACGGTCGGTTCCCGTTCAGCGTCTACTACGTCGGACTCTCGGGACTGGGAATCGTCCTGCTACTGGCTGCTTCGTTCGGCCTCGAGCCGGTCGATGCGTTCTCGCCTGTGACCTGGTTGTCAATCACACTGGGAATACTCGGCGTGACAGCGCTGGTTCACCTCCACCGGATGCGACGGATGCGTGTCGACCCGACGGGGAGCGAGGATGTCGAGAAGGAAACAGACGATCGAGTCGTGCTGTCGGTGTTGGCGTCGGGAATCGCAGCGACTGCCGGCGGCCTCGTCGGGGGGGCAGCGATGTGGGTAATCCTCCACCACGTCATGTTCTTCACTCCGGTGATCATGGCCGTCTACGGGTTCGAGACGAGTGACCCCACGATCCTCGCCCACCTCGGTCACAGTCTCGTCTTCGCGGCGGTGTTCGCTGCACTACTCACCCGAGAGCAGTTTCGGCTCGTCTCACAGACGGTCGGGGAGACAGTCGCGCTGGGGATGCTGTACGGTGTCGGCCTCTGGTTCGTGGCCGAAGGGGTCGTCGTTCCGGCCATCTCGGGCGTGGTGCTGGCGACGCAGTTCGAGGTCTTCGGAGTCGACGTGCTCTATCTGCCACTGGACGGGCTCTCAGCCCACGTGATATTCGGGGCACTGCTCGGCGGCGTCTACACGTACACGCGCCAGAGGCTCGAAGGATCGATCGAGGGCTAGCCCGTGAATTCGACCTGACTTCCGGTATCGACCTGTCCGTCCGAGCTCTCTGCGACTGCCTGGTAGACGTAGGTCGTACCGTAGCTGTCGTAGAAGTTCTCGCTGAAGGCTCCGGTCGAACGTCGCGTCTGGGTGTCGGTCGTTTCGAGCGTCGAGGACTTCGCTCCCTTCTCCCAGTACTCGAAATACACAGTCGCGGAACTTGCGCCACCGAGATTCGAGACGGAACCATTCAGAGTAGCACGGAGCCAGGTTTGCTCGACAGACCCCGTCTCGACGGTCAGTCCGCCACTACTCTCGCGCTCGGTACTGAACGCGACCGCCGATCCGGTGTCTGAGTCGCCATCGCTTGCGTCGGCAACAGCCCGGAATTCGTAGTCCGTCCCTGTGCTGAGGCCCGACAGAGTCTCACTGAACGAGCCGGTGGAGGACAGCGTCTGGCTTGTCGTCGTTTCCCAGGTAGCGGTTCCGCGTTGTCGATACTGGAAGTAACATTCAGCCGACGTCGCGCCGCCGAGGTCAGTCAGCGATCCCGCGAGTGTCGCCGAGGACTCCGAAACGCTCGATATCGAGCCGGTCGAGACGACGACAGACGTGTCCTGTGAATCAGTCGTGAACGAAACAGTCGAACCGGTGTCCGAATCGCCGTCGCTAGCGTCGGCAATCGCCCGGAACTCGTAGTCTGTCCCCGAGCTGAGATCCGATAGATCCTCAGTGAACGACCCGGTTGAATCGAGAGTTTGTCCCGGCGTCGTGGCCCAGCTATCGGCGCCGCTCTGACGGTACTGGAAGTAACATTCGGCAGAACTCGCGCCGCCAAGATCGGTGACCGAACCGGACAGTGTTGCTGCCGAGCTGGAGACACTCGAGATCGACCCCGTCGAGACGACGACAGTCGTGTCTTCCTGGTCAGTGCTGAACGAGGTAGCAGAACTGGTCGCCGAGTCACCGTCACTGGCGTCGACAACGGCCCGGAACTCGTAGGAAGTATCTGATTCGAGGGCCGTCACGTCGGCACTGAACGAACCGGTCGAGGTACGAGGTGTCGAGGTCGTCGTATTCCAGGTTGACCCACCACTCTGTCGATACTGGAAGTAACATTCGGCAGAACTCGCACCGCCGAGGTCGTCGAGCGATCCGTTCAGCGTCACAGTCGTCGTACCGAGGTTGGTGGTACCTGCAGTGCTGACGGCGAGCGTCGCCGTCGACTCGGTCGTGAACTCGACTGTGCCGCCGTCTTTCCAGGCACCGTCCGAGGCCTCACCACGCGCTGCGTAGACGTACGTCGTGCCCGAAGCGAGATCGGTCGCCTTCTCGCTGTACGAGCCGGTGCTGTCGAGAGAGTCCAGACCGACGAAGGTCGACGTCGAGGACTGACTCCCCTTCTCCCAGAGTTTGAAGTAACAGCCGGCACTGTCGGCGCCGTCGAGTGATTCGAGGTATCCGTTGAGCGTTGCCTGATCGGTCGTGACGTTCGTCGGTTGGTCGGTCTGCATCGTGAATTCAGAAGTCTGTGTGTCGTCGAGTGCTGCGTCGACATCTAATAATCCGCTTCCCTGTTCGGTCGAGGAGAGGCCGATGTCTTCGGCCGTCGAGTTGAGTCGGTCGCGCGCTTCTGTCGCCGTGTACCCATTGGCCACCAAGAGCCCAGCCGCACCCGCGACGTGTGGCGTGGCCATCGACGTGCCGGACTTGTACACCGTTCCGCCTGGGATGGTCGACCGAATGGACGCGCCAGGTGCGGCGATCTCGACCTCTATCCCGGTCGACGAGAAGCTCGCCAGGTTGTCGTCTGAATCAGTCGCCGATACGGCGATCACTTCAGAATATGCGGCCGGGTATTTAACACAATCCTGACACGGGCCGGCGTTCCCGGCTGCGGCGACGAGCAAGACGTCCCGCTGGGTGGCATACTGGACCGCGTCGTAAATGGCACTGGAACCGGAACTCGCGCCGAGACTCATACTCGCAACGTCCCAGCCCTGGTCGGCGACGTACGTGATCGCGCTGGCGACGTCGGAGTAGTTGCCGTAGCCACTGCAGCCGAGCACTTTGACTGCGTGAAGGGTCGCGTTCGTGGCTACACCGACGACACCGGTCTCGTTATCGATGGCATCAGCGATGCCCGCACAGTGTGACCCGTGGTCGTTGTCGTCGTCCCACGGCTCGATGCACGAATTGCCGTTCGTCGTACTGCAATCGCTGTCGTCAGGGTGGGTTCCGCAGCGGACAAATGCTTTCCCGGCTCCGAGGTTCCCCTGGAGATCGGGATGGTCACTGTCGATACCCGAGTCGATGATAGCGATGTGAGCACCGTCACCGGTCGCGCCATCATCGTGGGCGACATCTGCGTCGACGCGGTCGACGCCCCATGGGAGACTCTCGCCGAGTGCCTCCACGAGACCATCTCGTTCGACATATCTGACGTCCGGTCGATTCTCCAGCGCCTGGGCGGCTGCCTCCGAAAATCGGCCAGCCACCGCTTTCCCACGCGAACCGAAGTCGAGCTCTCGCTTCACAGCGTCTGCTTTCGAAGTAACTGCACTCGCTGAGAAGCCCGGTTTCGTCCCGACGATATAGCGGTCGTTGCCGCCTAACCGCGACGACGCACCGGCGCGCCCAGCGACCGAGCCGGCCGCCAGACCAACGCCGAGATGCTGAAGGATTCCACGCCGACTTATTCGTTCTGTTCCATCTGACATCGTGTCTGGAGAGAGGTCCGATTTTCGGAGTCTTAAGCCTTGAGAACCAATTATCAGGGTTAGTAACGTACAATTCTGATGGAAATTATGTCGGTGATTCGGGATGGTGTTTTCCCTCCGAGTAAGGAGAGATTACCGAAGACTGCAGTAGCGAGGTCGGGAGTAAAAAGTGGTTGTTTCAGGCACACCTATTGAAGCTGTCATAGATTTCCGTGCAATGATCACTATCAAATGTTGTTTTTCCAAGCAATTCGATCATGGAGGTTCAAATCTCGTATTCTCCTCCAACAGCGATCCGACAACACGCAACCAGATATATACGTAAAGATATAATTACTGGCGAAGTTGGATCCCTGTAGTGCATCTTTTCCTGGCTAGAAATTTTCAGTATCCAGTTCAGTGTGGGTAGACATCGAACGGCCCTATCGAAACAGCAACCTGGTCCGGGATCGTGGGTGACTCACTCGGAGCGGTCCACCGCAGTGATCTCCACACCGAGATCGAACCGTCCATCGACGTCGATATCCCACCCACCTTCGACATCGACATCTCCATCTACTGCGCGATTCAATAGTGCCGTCAGCTCTGCCTCGAATTCTCTGACAGTCATCTGTTCGTCGGCGTCACAGTCCGTCATCAGGTTGTCTCCAGTTGGACTGTAGAGAAGTTTGCGAGACGGTCATTAATTGGGGGATAGTGACAGATACAGAACTCCCACTACTTTAAATCACCTGTTTATCTGCCATCGGAAAATCTCGTCCTCAGGCGTGGGCTGAACTGATAGCCCGAACTCGCATCGATAGTCGATCCGGTCCAGGGTGTCCTCGTCGGTTGTCTCTCTCGAAAAGATCGAAAGGGATGGACCGTGGGGGTGGGAGCACACGGGGAAAACACCCTTTCCGTACTTTCCACGCGGAAAGCAGTTCACATTACAGACTCGGCCAGATTCAGTTCGATCATTGGACCTCCAAGTGAATGAGAACAGGTTGGGATTCACTGACCAGAACTGATTGTCCGAAAACTGGCGAATACAGATCACGCCTCACTGCCCAGTGAGCTGTAGGCGATCCTTCGTGTCACCCTCGGTGAGAAACGACTGGCTGAGCGTCTTCATCGCGCGGCGAATCCGTGCCGAGACTGCCTGGTCCGAGATACCGAGTTCGTCTGCTAGCTCGACCAGGGTTGTCCGTCGCGGAACGTCGAAATACCCCTTCTCTAGAGCGAGTTCGATCGTTTCGTGCTGGCGTGGACTCAACAACTCCGTCGGCATCTGTCTGGCCTGGCTACTGACGACTCGATCGATGGACAGAGAGACGTTCTGGTCTGCACATTCCCGCTGGAACCGACTCACTGCGTCGTGTGAGTCGAACTGAAGCCGGAAATCCCACTGCTCGGCTGTGCCTCTGATCTGAACGACATTGATATCGGTGTTGCACAGACAGCCCAGGAACCCCTCCAGCTCGTCGACCCATTCGATTCGATAGAGCCCTTTTTTGTCGTCGAGCTGGACTCTATGTGCCGCTTCCACATTCGAAGTATTCTTCAACAGGCGCTCGAACAATGGCTGTTCACAAGTATACGCCCAGAGATACGGTTCTGCACTCTCCCCGACTGGTACTGACCGATCGAAGTGAACTCTGACGTCTCGCAAGTTCGACAGGGACTGGCCAAGGTCGAACTCGAGGCTCTGTACGGTCAGGTCAGTCAAAACGACCATGTCTCGGTCACCCACACCGACGACTGACAATCCACCCATTGACCCATCCGTCTCGAATGTCGTCTGCTCCCCCAGGCATCGTACTAATGTAGATGAACGTGAATGATTATAAATCTATCAATCTGACAAGTACCTGAATTTTACCCCGAGAGACAGTACTGGGACGGAAACGCAATCGCTCCCCGATTGGTGGTCTGGTGTGGCTCGGCCCACGCATCAGAGCTACGATAGGCAAAAACACCTTGGAAAATCATCCTCCAGAACGATTCCGTGTTCGAGTCATAGATGCTATCAGGTGTTTCTCGATGCGAGAATACAAGCGGCCCGACCTCGAATTGTACGTTCGCTCTCTTGGCCCTGACGTGGCCACGGAGGACCGAGAGGCGGTCATCGAACGATTGCAACGGCTCGACGGCGAGGACGCCATCGGTTCCTACCGGGTGCGCATCTACGGGAGCGGACTGCTCCCGAAAAGCGCGTCAGCGCGGACCGGGGTCGGGATGAAACTCTCGCATCGCCTCTTCGTTCTCAAACAGTGGGCAGCCGTCAACGACGGTGACCACAGACACTTCGTGGTGACCAGAGACAGGGAGGTCGGTACTGGTCCGCGGACACACTCGTACGTCTTTCCCCAGATGGTTCTTCTGGAGTACGACTCGACACGACTACAGTTCGGAACGCCGTTCGAGAAGGCAAATCGTCGTTATACCATCGAGGAACACCTCGACGCGCTAGACCCCGGTTCCCGGACTGTCCTCCCAGCCAGACAGACCGCTGTGGGAATCGAAGACCCGGTTCGAACGGGACAGCGAAACGTGCCAGTCGATCAGCGATCCCCCAGCCCCCAGCGACCGTGAACAGAGACGGACCGGAGCAGGCCCATCAGCAGCTCGACAGCAGTGCGTAGCCTGACTGGACCAGTGAACGATCCTGTGACGCCGTGTTCTCTACGCCAGTTCGGCTTCGATAACCGAACGCAACTCGGCCAAGGAAGTCGCAGAGACACGAAGCGACTCCATGCCAGCATCGACCGAGAGCGCACCGGTGTCGTCGGACACACCGAGTTCCGAGACGGGTGCGACATCCTCGAAAGCTGCCCGGACTGCGTCGGGATCGGTTGTCTCGATAACGACTCGTCCGGGCTGCTCATCGAACAGAGTCGATGGATCGTCGACTGAAACGGCGGCGCCTGCGTCCTCGGTGAGCATCTCCGCGAGCGCGACCGCGAGACCGCCGTGACTCACGTCGTGCGTGGCGTGCGTACTCTCGAAGTCCGCGACCGTCGCAATCGTCTCGATCAGTTCGCCGGGGTTGGTCGGGAGTTCGGGGAACCGATCGCTGCCACCGAGGCGAGCGAGCAGTTCCGAGCCACCGAGTGCAGGCTCGTCGTCGGTGCCCCCGACGATCAGGAGCGTTCCCTCACCCGAGAGGGCCATCGGCGGGGCATCGTAGCCGTCTTTCGTGCCGACCATCGCGAGCGTCGGTGTGGGCGGAATGGGGCCCGAAACTGAATCGTTGTATAGCGAGACGTTCCCGCCGACGACCGGAACGCCGATGGCTCTACACATGTCGGCGAGGCCGTCGACGATCCCTTTGAAGCCGCCGTAGACGTCGGGCTTCTCCGGGTTGCCACCGTTGAGACAGTCGACGGCAGCCAGCGGCGTCGCCCCCTTGGCCGCGATGTTCGTCGCGTTCTCCAGGCCGACGGCCTGTGCGCCCTGATACGGTGCGGCGGTGGTCCAGTTCGGATCGGCTCCCGAAGAGATCGCGAGCCCCTGCTCCGCTTCTCGGATGGCCAGGAGTGCCGCGTCGTCGCCTGGTGGTGTGGCCGTCCGGACCTGGACCTCGTGGTCGTACTGCCGATACACCCAGCGTTTGCTCGCGGTGTTGGGCGCGCCGACGACCGTCTCGAACGCGTCATCGAGGTCGTACTCGGGCACGTCTTTCTTCGGCTCCGGGGGTTCGACGTGTTCGAGGTCGTTCATCGGTGCACCCTCCCCGAGGAACTCGGCGTCAGCGTCGACAACCGTCTCACCTTCGAGCGTGCAGTGATAGTTGCCATCGGTGACCTCGCCGATGACCGAAGCCTGCATCTCGTAGCGCTCGGCGATCTCTTGCACTCGCTCGACGTTCTCCGGCGTGACCTCGTAGACCATTCGCTCCTGTGACTCACTGAGCAGAATCTCCGTCCCGTTCATCCCCGGCTCGCGCTGGTGAACCTTCGAGAGTTCGATATCGGCACCGAGACCGCCCTTGGCGACCAGTTCCGAGGAGGCACCACCGAGCCCGGCCGCGCCGAGGTCGCGGGCGGACTCGATCAGATCCTCGTCGATCAGTTGCTCGTTGGCCTCGATCAACAGTTTCTCGCTATATGGATCGCCGACCTGGACCGCCGGTCGATCCTCGGTCTCGGCATCCTCAGCGAGATCTTCGCTCGCGAACGAGGCCCCACCCATGCCGTCGCGGCCAGTCTCGCGACCGAACAGGACGAGTTTGTTTCCGGGTTGCTGGGCCTCAGCCGTCACGAGCCGGTCAGCGTTCGTCAGGCCGACGCAGGCGACGTTCACGAGCGGATTGCCCTCGTAGTCGTCGTGGAAGGCGACGCTGCCCGCGACGGTCGGTACGCCGATGCAGTTGCCGTAGTGGCTGATCCCCTCGACGACACCCTCGAACAGATAGCGGGAGTGTTCGCGGTCGAAGTCCCCGAAGTAGAGACTGTCGGCGAGACCGATCGGGTAGGCCCCCATCGAGAGGATGTCCCGGACGATGCCGCCGACGCCCGTAGCCGCGCCGTCGAAGGGGTCGACGTAGCTGGGATGATTGTGGCTTTCGATCCCCATCGCGATGTAGGTGTCTTCATCGAGTGCGACCACACCAGCGTCGTCGCCGGGTGGGATAACAACGTTCTCGCCGTCGGTCTCGAACGCGCCAAGCAGGGGCCTGGACGAACGGTACGCGCAGTGTTCGCTCCAGAGGTTCTCGAACAGGGCCGTCTCGGCCTGTGTGGGTTCGCGCCCGAGATGCTCTGAGACGATCTCGTGGTCGGAATCGCTGAGGCTCATTACCGGGTTCTCGCGCAGGCGCGCTCAAAGCGCTTTCCATCACGAGATGCGACCGGGTGCATGTGCCGGCTGGCGGTCGTGAATCTCGCAGGCGTCTATCACTCCGTCTCGAGAACGCGTCGGGCGACCGCCTGAGCGACCTGTTGATCCCTGTAGATTCCCGGAGCGGTGGCGACGACGGCTCGTTTGACAGTCCCGTCGAATGCGCGAACTCGAAACTCGGTTTCGGGGGCGGGATCACCATCTTCGAACAGCTGCCTGAACCTCCCCAGGGCCTCGTCGCGGTCGTCTTCGACCAGTAATTCGGGCATCGTGACGCCGTCGAGTGCGGTCGCATCGGCCACTTCGAGAAAGTCCAGGGCCGCGTCGTTGACGTAGGCAATCGAGCCACTCTCTTCGAACAACATGACCGGGACTGGGGCGGTATCGATGAGGTTGTGATAGCGTTCGTCCGCCGCAGCGGCCGCCGACTGGGCACGCTGGCGATCGACGACGTTCTTGATCCGGTTGGCCAGGACCTCGTACTGGTCGGTCGTCGCCTCTTTCTGGAGGTAGTCGTCGACGCCTGCGGAGATGGCGTCGCTGGCAATCTCTTCGCTCCCCTTGCCAGTGTAGAGGATGAACGGCAGATCGGGATACTCCTTGCGGAGCGAGCGGAGAAATTCCAGGCCGTCTTTGTCGGGCATGTCGTAATCACTGACGACACAGTCGACGCCGTCCTGGCGAACGTACTCGATGCCTGACGCGGCGTCGGTCGCCGTCTCGACGTCGAGCCAGCCGTGTCTGTGTTCGAGAAACTCGGCGACGACCTCACAGAGCCCCGGCTCGTCGTCGACGTGGAGGACAGTGACCGAATCAGACTGATATGCCGTCATCTACCTAGCGGCCAATGAGTCGCCGGGAATAAATCATCTTGGGCGTTCAGAACGGTAACTCGGTCCCACGCTCGGTCGACACCTCACCGTCTTCGTCGGTGCCGAGTCCGAGATCGTGGCGGACATCACCCGTCTCGACGAAGTGTTCTTCGAGCGCCTGGAGTCGTTGATTGACCAGCGCACTCTCGTTGAGGATCTCGTCGACACGCACCTTCACACAGTCGAATTCGTGCGTGTCGCACTCGCCGTTGAACGCCCGGAACGCGCCCACGGCCAGTGAATCCCCCTGCGGGCAGAACTCCGTGGTCGGCGTGAACTCCGCCAGGAGTATCGAGGGATCATCCGGGTCGCGGGCGTACCGGAACCCAGCGTCGGGGTGGCGCGTATCTCTATTGAGCTTCGCGAGATTGTATCCGAAGGTGACGTCGTAGACGCCGCGTTCTTCGAACACCTCGCGGGCCATCCGATGGACTGCGATGTGGTCGTCGCCGGTCAGTATCTCGACGTCGTTCAGAAACGATCCGGGTTCGGGGAGGTGTTCGGGGACGAACGTGTCCTGTTCGTCGAAGGTGTCGCCACCACCCAGTGAGGGGATGCCTGGCATGTGCGGTGGTTCGGACTCTCCCTCCCTCGGCATAGCCCCGAATATGTTCGCCGCGTCGTTCCGGCGGATTCCGTCACTCGACGACGACAGCGCCTTTCATTCCCTGGAACTCGTGCGGATTACACTTGTAGAGATAGACACCGCTCTGTTCGAACGTGTGGTCGTAAGTGTGGCCCTCCTCGGCCGTGAGACTCGAATTGAGCGGTCCTCCACCCTGGGAGGCAACGTTGTGTGCGTTGCCTCGGCCGGTCCACCTCCAGGTCACGGTCGTTCCAGTCGACACCGTGATCGCCGGCGGCCCGAACGCGTAATAGCTCCCGTTCCCCCGCACACCGACCGTCACTTCGACTTCGTCTCTACCTGTGAGATCGACCATCGTCCCGTCGAAGTTCGACGAAGCCGAAACGTAGTCGCTGACTTCCTCGGGTGCCGAGACGGATTCGGCCTCGTAAGTCGTCCGGTTCACGTCGCCGCCGCCACAGCCGGCTAGCGCTACACCTGCCGAACCGCCGAGTGCCGCGAGGTATCGGCGTCGCGAGAGTGTCATCACCCGGAATCTGGGGACTGGCGATAAAAGCCGCTGTCGATATTCCCGACAGGTGAGAACGTCAGCCAGCGCGTCGATCTAGTTGTACTTCTCGGGGTAGGCTTTCGCCAGAAGCTCGGGCTCGTCGTCCAGTCGAGAACGGATCGGATCGATGACTTCGGAGATGTACTCGCCGGCCGCGTTCTTCAGGTCCTGGGGGTGGAGGTCCTCGCTCACGAAGTCGTCTTCGAGTTCGTCGTAGCTCTCGTAGACGAGGTCCCCACCGTACTGCTCGGGGCGCTCGACCACGAAGTCCTCGCCACGCTCCTCGAGGATCGGAAAGACGAGATAGCGGACGTATTCGAGGACGCCGTTGTCCTCGACCTCGCCCATCGGGCAGTAGGCGTCGTTCAGTTTGTCCTGAACGGCGTCGGGCGAGTCGTTGAGATTGACCTTCGAGGATTCCTTGGAGGCGCTCATCTTCCCACCCGAGAGCCCAGACAGCAGGGGCGCGAAGATACAGATCGGGGCTTCGCCACCGTGATCGGGCAGGACCTCGCGGGAGAGCATGTAAATACCGCGCTGGTCGACCCCGCCGTAGGCGATGTCGGCGTCGAGGGCGTCGACGTCCAGGGTCTGCATGAGCGGGTAGAGTAGCCCGCCGAGTTTCGGTGAGTCGGATTCACGAACGACCTCGCTCGCGGCACGCTTGGCCCGAGAAATAGTCGTCTCGGCAGCCATCCGCAACAGTTCCAGAGAGTAATCCTCGTCGAGTTCGAAATCGCTGCCCCGGACGAACTCGATCTGTTCGGGATCGGCCCCCGCAGCCTCGATCATCGCCCGGATCGTCGTCTCGTAATAGCGCGAGCGGGCTTCGAGCAGGTCGAAGGGACTCTTCTCGTCGTCCAGGTGTGCGTGGAGGTCGGCGATGAGAACCGTCACGTCCAGGCCAGCCTGGATGAAGTCGGCGAGCTTGCGCATCGTCGTGAAGTGGCCGATGTGCATCTCGCCGGTCGGGGCGTAGCCGATATAGGCGCTGGGCTGGTCGCGGTCGGCCAGTCGCTCACGTAGCTCTTCGTCGGTGACGACCTCCTGGGTGTGGCGGGTCGTCAGGTCCACACGCGCGTCCGTGTCCATACCACAACGTTGCCCCGGCGGCGGGTAAAACGGTTGTTACTCCGGCCGGAGACCGACACGAGTCCTTTCGGCCGGGTGATCTACCAGGCGAGCGCTTCGGCCAGGTCGTCTCTGAAGTCTTTGACCTGGGTGTAGCGCTTGCCCGGATCCGTCGCCATCGCCTTCGAGACGGCCTCGTTGAGACGATCGGGAACGTCGACGACCGAACTCGGCGGCTTGGGCGGACCCGAGCGGATCGCCTCGGGCAGCGAACTCGCGCTCTCGAAGGGGTCGCGGCGGGTGATCGCGTAATAGGCCAGTGCTCCCAGGCGATAGATCGGCGTTCGATCGGTCCGGCCACCGTCGAGTTCCTCGGGCGCGCTGTAGTGACCCACGGGCGTCTCTCCGAGGGCGCGTTCGACCTGATTCGTCAGGCCCCAGTCGGCGAGTTCACCGCTCCAGCCGCGACTGACCGCGCGGACCTGGACGTTGTCCGGTTCGGCTCCGCGGAGCGGCACGTCGTACAGCGTCGCTGTCTCGTAGGCGCCAGCGATGTCGTCTGCGATATCGACCCGCGTCCGCAGACCGAACTCGTCGATCTGTTCACGGAGGGGCGCCTCTCCGGCGTCGAACGCGACCCAGGGCGAGGGGCCGATCCCATCGTCGTGAACGGTCGCGACGTGGTTGTTGTCCGCGATGGTCTTCCAGTTCTCGACGACGTCCAGGAACGCGTCGACGACGTCGCGGTCGTCACAGAGTTCGGGGTCGAGGGCCACGATAGCGGCCTCACCACCGTCGTCCCAGCCAGCACGATACCGGCGAAGCGGGCCTTCCGTCGGGACGACCTCGACGTCGGTCAGGTCGGGAACCGCAGCGGCCAGCGCACTCGCGGGCGTCGTCCCGGAGGTGACGCCATCGCTGTCTGCCTCGTCGGCGAGTGGTCCGGTCTCGTCCTCGACGATCTTCTCGCGGTCGAATCTGACCCCGGAGGAGTCGATCTCGTTACGGACGAACCGATGGTCGATCGTCCGCCGCTTCGTCCCATCAGGATCGTACAGATCGAGGTGTTTGAAGTCGTAGGTCTGTTGGACCTCCCGGCCGTAGCGGGCCGCAAGTTCCTGATCGTCGGTCGCGTAAAACGGGACGTCGCCCACCTTCGGAAGGATGACCCACGTCTCGGTCATGGCGTCGTAGCGGACGTCCAGGTGTTCGAAATCCGGGTTCCAGTACATCGTCCGGACGCTCGCGTCGCTATCCCAGCGCAACAGGCAGGGATGGCCGCGCTCGTCCATCCGGCGTTTGCCGGCCCGGAGGGCGTCCATCTGTGTGTCGTGGACGGAATAGGTCTCGCCGTCACGCCGGCCCGTGTTGTATGCTTCGAGGATCCAGTGAGCCCCGCCTTCGATGATCTCCAGCGGCGGCCGGTTCGGCGGTGGCTCGAACGTCTTGGGTTCGGACGGAGCCGGCGGATCAGCGCGGGGCGACATCGGAGTATCTGAGCTTTGTCTTGGATCGGCAAGTAGGTTGCCCACCCCGTCCACGTGGTGAGATCTTCGTGAACAGTTAAGCCGCTTCCAGAGAGTGTGCTAGACGAGAGCAATGTACGATCACATCCTGCTCCCGACGGACGGCGCTGCTGAGATGGACGCCGTGATCGAGCACGCAGTCTCGCTGGCGGCCGTCCACGGCGCGGAGATCCACGCCCTGTACGCGCTCGATACGGCCGCGTTCGGCGCGCTCCCGATGGAAACCTCGGCGGATGCGATGGCGTCGATGCTCGAAGAAGAGGGCGAGGCAGCGCTCGAGGCCGTCGAGACCGCTGCCGGAGACGACGTCCCCGTCTCACGCGAGGTCGTCGACGGGTCACCGAGTCGACGTATCGTCCAGTACGCCCGCGAGCAGCCGATCGACGTGATCGTGATGGGGACCCACGGCCGCGGGGGACTCGATCGACTCCTGCTCGGGAGCGTCGCGGAGCGAGTAGTCAGACGGTCGCCGGTTCCCGTGCTCACCGTCCGCGTCGCCGACGAAGAGTAATCGCGTCTCTCGTGGGTCGATCAGTCCTCGACGGGGCGCAAGTGCTCACAATCGCCGGCAGTGACGGTGCGTCGGCCGCGTTCCGTCTCGATCACGAGCGTCCCAGGGAACGAGACGTCGACCGCTTTGCCGACGATGGTCTCCGACTGTGTCTCGACGCGGACGCGCCGACCGAGCGTCAGTGAGTGATCCGTCCAGGCCTCGAGCACCGAATCGGGCGCTCCCAGACGGTCGTCGAGTCCGTCGAGCAGCGCCTGGGTCAGCGTCCGTCGATCGACGTCGCCGACGAGCGCCCGGAGGCCGGTCGCACCTGCCGGCAGCGCCTCGCGATCGACGTTCGCGTTCAGACCGATCCCGACGATCAGCCAGTCGATCCGGTCGTGTTCGCCCGCCATCTCGGTCAGAATTCCAGCCAGCTTTCGTTCCTCCCCTCCGACGAGCACGTCGTTTGGCCATTTGATCCCGGCCTCGACGCCGACGGTCTCGACCGCCTCGACGACGGCGACGGCAGCTGCGAGCGTAGCGATCGGCGCGTGGGCCGGCGGGAGGTCGGGACTCACCAGTAGACTGCACCAGATCCCGCCGCTCGGCGAGGCCCACGCGCGGTCGAGCCGACCTCGACCGCCGGTCTGTTCGTCCGCGAGGACAACGACGTCCCTTTCCCCGGCCTCGGCACGCTCGCGAGCCCTGGCGTTCGTGCTCGGGATCGACTCGTGGAATTCGATCTCGTAGGGGGCCTCGAGTCCGTACTCGACCGCCAGGCCGCCGAACTCCGGGCTCGACGCGAGCGCGTAGCCCGCCTCCCTGCTCTCGATATCGAATCCAGCCTCTCGGAGGGCTTCGACGTGCTTCCAGACTGCAGTCCGGGAGATGTCCAGATCGGCGGCCATCTCGGGGCCCGACACAGGCCCCGACGCGAGCGCGTCCAGCACCGCCCGACGTGTCTCCTGCATGGCCGGCCATACGCCCGGCCGGACAAAAATACCGGCTACCGCGTGCCCTGAGTTCCCCAGCGATCCAGCGCCGTCGCCAGTTCGGGCGAGTCCTCGGCCGCGGCCGACAGCGACCGTCCCTCGACAGTCGCGTCGATCGCCGCCCGGAAGGCTTTCGCGCCGGCGTGGCTCCCGTCGGGGTGACCGTGAATACCGCCACCGACCTGGACGGCGAGGTTCGTCCCGAGCGCGTCGAGCAAGTCCGGGACCAGCCCCGGATGGAGGCCGCCCGAGGCGACCGGGAGGACGTCGGTCAGGCCGTGCAAATCACTCGTGAGCCACTCGTTGATGCCCGCCGTATCTTCGTTTTCGAGTTTGCCCAATCCTGCGGTCCCGGTGTGGAGCTGGTCGACGCCACAGAGTCGTGCGATCTGGGCGAGCACGCGCATCGAAACGCCGTGGTTCGGGACGCGGTCGAACGCGGCGTGCATCGCGCGGTGGGCGTGGATCGCCAAGCCATGTCTCTCACAGCGGTCCCGTACTTGCTCGACCATCCCCCAGCCGGCGGTGATCACGTCGACCATGACGTACTCACAGCCGTGTTCGGCCGCCAGATCGACCCGTTCGAGCATCTCGGGTCCGGGGCCGGTGACGTTGACCAGATAGCTCTTTTTCTCGCCCGTCTCGTCCTCGGCACGATCGCGCATCGCGAGGCTCTCAGTGAGGCGATCCTCGTAGGAGTTGAAGCCCTGGTCGGTGAGGTTCTCGTCGTCTTTCAGCAGGTCGACGCCGCCGGTCCAGATCTCGTAGCCGATCCGGGCGTGCTGGTCGGTCGAGAGTCCGACCTTCGGTTTCGGGACGCTGGCAGTGATCGGCCGTTCGCCCGCGTCGAAGAGCTCCGCGCGGACCGACGAACCGAACTGCGGACCTGGGAAGCTCCTTGCCAACGACTCGGGCCACTCACAGTCCAGCAGGCGGATACGATCGACCGCTTTCATGCCCATGATATTCCCGGCGATACACGAGAGGACCTGTGCCATGCTCCCGGGTTCGAACAGGGCGTCGGGGTAGGCGACGCGCACTCGCCCCTCGGAGACGTCGAACGCCCGCGCGCTCAGATCGGTGATCGTCCCTTCGACCTGGAGTTCGGCCCAGGTTCCGTTCGAACTCTCGGAGGCGACCCGGCCCGCGACGGCGTCCACGTCGAGTCCGTCGGCTGGCTCGACGGCGAACTCACAGACGAGATCGTCCGCTGCTGGGTCGTAGTCCCGATCGAGAAAGTCCGCGTAGCTGATGCCGGCCATACTTCCATGGTAGGGCGTGACATCCTATAAAGTACCTAGTCGAGATCGGACGCCAGCGCGGCGGCCGCCTCGCCGTCGTCCGGTTGATCGACGTCTTCGAAGAGGTGCCAGCGTTCGGTGTGCGTGGTCGTCTCGCCGGGGTCGAGTTCGACAAGCGGGCCGAGGGTTTCGAGTTCGAGCAGCGGATCGATCATGAACACCTCGACGGATGCGCCGCGGTCGGGGTAGGTCGCCGTCGAATCGTACTCGAAAGTCTTGACGAAGGCCGTGCCGTCGAGGACGTACGCGGTCCAGCCGTCGAAGACGTTCGCGCCGATCTTCAACTCTTGCCCCTCGTCGTGGTCGACGAGGACGTGGTCGTCCACGTAGAGAAGGCGGTCGTCGCTCGGGTCGGTGCTCGGCCAGAAGACGAGCGACCTGTCCGGGAGGAGTTCGCTCGGATCGCCGTCCGGGAACGGAACGACGGCAGTCCCCTCGGGCTTGCAGACCGAGATGGCCCAGGGAGCGAGTTCGACACTCCAGAGCCCCTCGTTGGTCAGTTCGTGCGTGACTTCCACGACCGGCTCGTAGGGGATCATCTCGATCTCGATCGTCTTCCGAATGTTCGTCTCCTCTTCGACTGGCTGGACCAGCCGACAGCCTCGGTCGGTGATCTCGTACTCGACAGGGTCGTTGTCGGGCTGGTACGTCCGAGGGTGGGCCTCCGGGCTGTGCCAGAGGCGGTGCCCGCCGTAGACCTCCCACTCGGTGCTCTCGGTCGTCCCCACCACGTTCCGGTCGTGGAAGAAGATATTCTCCCCGTCGACCGGCCGTAAGTCGACGACGCGTGGCCCGACGTCGGTCGTGGCGACGAGTTCGAGGTGGCCGTTGCTGACCTGTATACAGTGCTCCCAACCGCGATACGTGATCTCTTCGACCTGAATTGCTGACATAGATCGTCTCCGGTCTGTCTACAGATTTCGAGTGTCCGCTTGGTCGTACTGACGCGCTACTGGCCTAATAAAACCCGAGGACAGTCAGTAGGCGTCGCGCCCCGCGCCGCCGCTCACGTCACCGACTGTGCCTGCTGGGCTGGTTCGGGTCGCCCGTCGATCGGTGCGTCTTCGAACACGTCGGGACAGAGCTCTCGGAGCTCCCGATACCGACGGCGGATCGTCTCGGGACAGACGTCACCGGCAGCGGCCGCCGCAGTCTGTGAGCACGACGACTCATCTTGGAGTCGAGAAACGGTGTAGCAGGCACTGGCGGCCAACCCACTGGGATCGCGCCCGCTGTGCAGATTCTCGTCGATGGCCGCCTCGAGCAGTCGTCGTGCCCGTCGTTGCTCGCACTCGTTCAGACCGAGTTCGCTGCAGACTTCGGGCAGATATGCTTCGACTGTCGGCGGGTGGACGGCCAGGCCGAGTTCACGTTGGAGGTGCCTGGCGTCGCGGGTGAGACGACGCCGTGACTCAGCACTCGCCGTCGCGATTTCGTCCAACCGCCGGTGAACGTCCGACCGCCGGACGGCGAGATAGACCGTCGCCGCCGCGACCGACTCACAGGCCCGGCCGTAGAGCAGTCGCTCTTCGACGGCCCGTCGAAAGATCGTCGCTGCTACCGTCTCGACCCGATTGCCGACTTCCAGGTCGCCGCTCAGGCGCTCGATCTCGGCGATCCCGACCCGCCGGGAGTCGCCGATCGCGTCGCTCGCGATCCGTCGCTGCCACCGCCGCTGCCGACGCAATCGCCGGCGTTTCGAGCGGCCGATTCGTCTGCGTCGACTGTCTCGTGAGCAGTCACCGATGTACGTCGAGAGGCGGTGCTCTGGCCGTTGCGGTGGTCCGCGACCGCTGATCGAACGCGCCACGCTGGGGGATCGCTGCGACCGCACTGGGACGAGCAGTCCACACTCTCGACATCGAGGCTCGCTCGTCGTTCGTTGCACGATCCGGCTACTGCACTCCGGACAGTGATCGATTCCATGCCTGTGTTGGGAGGGTCTTTCCATCGTGTCCACCTGTGTCGCTGGACTGGGCGGGCGACAGCAGGAGCTATCGACCATACGGAGTCCACGGGGACCAACCTGGGACTCTCGCCAGCCCGAACGAACAGATAATAATCTTCTCCACTATTGTATAAACCTACCGAATAATCTGTGAAATATTGGGGCAGGTCGTGAAGCGACGGCGTGATCACTCGACGCGGTCAGGATCGGCAGACGGTGTGTCACCGGCGGGTGAGTCGCCGGGGGGCGAGGTTCCGGACCGCATCGAGACAGGCAACTCGCCGCTGGTCTCGTCGAAGACGACGTGTGAGTGGGGATACGCGATCTCGACGTCGGCGTCGTCCAGGCGGTCCCAGATCGCAGTCTGGACGTTCGATCGCGCAGCCAGCAGCTTGTACGGCTCTTTGAGCCAGTATCTGAGTGTCAGTCGAACCCCATGATCGCCGAAGTCGTTGATGTAGCAGGTCGGACCGGCAGGGTATCGCGCTGCCCCGACGCGGATCGAGGGGCCGCCAGTGATGACGTTATCGACGTCTCGCGCTGCGTCTTCGATGAGGCGTCGGGCTTGTGCGAGGTCGCCCTCGTAGGTGACGACGATATCGAGTGTCTGACGAGTTCGCATGTCTTCGGCCGAGTAGTTGACGACGTCACGATCGCGGATCGTCCCGTTCGGAATGACGACGAACGTATTGTCGAGTGTGAATATTTTCGTGTATCGGAGCGTGATGTCTTCGACGAACCCTCGCTGGCCAGTGTCGACGATCTCGATCATGTCACCGATCTCGAAGGGCTGGTCGGCCAGCAGGAAGACGCCGCTGATGAAACTACCGACGATCGGGGCCAAGACGACACCGAGCACGGCGGTAAAAACGGTGACCTGGAGCGCGATCTCACTGAGCCGCAGGCCGTAGATGCGGAGAATGGCGAAAAAGCCGATCAGGTAGACGAACCCTTTGAGACCGCGAACTGCCAACCGAGTGAGACTCGGGCGAGCCGACCAGCGTGCGACCCGCCGCCCGAGAAGTCGAACGAGTAATCGCGCGACGACGTAGGCGAGAACGACGACGAGCACGACTTGCAGGAGATCGACCGCCCACGGTGGCACGAACGCTTCGACGCGGTCGAGGACGTCGTCGACGGTCACGGTGGCGAGGGGCGACGGCCCGATGGCTCCCTGGGCAAGCGATTCGACGACGCCTCCTCCGGCCATGAGCGTGGGGACACCCGGGGCATAAAAAAGGATTGCGCCACGCCGAGCGACGGGTTACAAGATGTCGGTGGCTGTAGCAGTCAGTATGGCAAGCGAGACACCGACGTTCGACGTCCACTACGACGGCGAGTCGAAACCGGTCCTGCTGGCGGGATTCGCTGAATACGGCCTGGCCGGGCTGACGGCAGTCGATTACCTGGTCGAGCAACTCGATCTCCAACCACAGGGACACGTTCGGGCCGAGGGGCTCCCCTCGATCACGCCGTTCGAATCGGGGACACCACGCCATCACTCTCGGCTGTTCACCAGTCCCGAGACGGACGCGATCGTCCTCGTGGGCGAGCTTCCTGTCCCGGAGTTCGTCGCCGAGGCGTTCGCCGATAGCCTCTTCGAGTGGACTGACCGGGATGGTATCGAAGAGATCGGACTCTGCTCGGGCGTCCCGTTCGCCCACGGTCCCGACGACCACAAACCATTCTACGTCGCGACCGAGTCCTATCAGCGTCAGCGGCTGACCGACACCGACCTGACACCGATGCACGGCGGCTACCTCGATGGCCTCAACGGCAGCGTCATGATGCGCGGGCTCACGAGCGAACGACCGACCTGTCTGTTCACGACCCCGGCGCACGCTCAATCACCCGACGCCGAGGCGGCACTCCGGTTGCTGGACGCCGTCGTCCGGGTGTACGACCTCGAACTGGATACCGCGCCGCTGGAGACGTTCGCTGGTGAGGTCTCGAAATACTACACCGAACTGGCCCAGCGCGTCGAACGGAAAGGCGACGAACAGTTCCCCGACGACCGCATGTATATGTGACTTCGAGTCGGAATCACTCGCCGTATCGCTTGATCCCGTCGTCGGTGACGATCGAATCCAGCAGTTCGACCGGCGTGGCGTCGTAGTTCGGGTTCTCGACGACGAACCCTTCCGCGGGCTCGCGCATGACTTCGCTCACGGATCGGAACTCGTTTTCGAACTGGAAGCCGCCCTCGGGCATCTTCGCGCTCGCCCCGACGGCCGTGACGGGGACGCCGACGTCGGACGCCGTCGCGGTGATCGGGTAGGTCCCGATCCGGTTGTAGAGGTTTCCGTCGACGACGCTGTCCATCCCGACGAGCACGCGGTCACACTCCGAGAGGAAGTAGCCACAGGCGCTGTCGACGATCAGGTGAGGGTCGATCTCGGGAATCTCGGCGAGCCGGCGGGCAGTCTTGCGACCCAGATACCGCGGTCGGGCCTCCGTGATGTAGACCGTCAGTTCGTAGTCCTTCTGGGCGGCGAGTTCGAGCGTGCGGAGAATCGTCGTCGAGTAGTCGTGCGTCAACAGGGTCATCCCGTCCTCGAGGAAGGTCAGCGCCGTCTCGGCGGCCTCCTGTTTGGCCGACTCGACGGTGTCGATGACGTCGGTGATCACGGTGTCGGTGAGTTCCTGAGCCTCCGCGACGGTCGCGGGGTCGGCGTCGGTGACGGTGTCGACGATCTGTCGCTGAGTCTTGTACAGCGAGGCGTGAGAGGGTTTGGCTCGCCGGAGCGCGCTGCTGTTGCGTTCGAGCGCGCGGACGTACTCCTCGACGGTCGGGAAGTCGTCGTCGAGCAGTGACCGGAGGGCGTCGGCGGCTTTGACCGCGACGACGGAGGAGCTATGGGTCTGCATCTCCTCGATCTCCTCGATAGTCTGGTCGATCATACCACACCCATCGGTGCTTCCGTCCAAAGGCTTTCTGCATTGCCTCGCTATCGGGGAGACGCGTCGAGATCCCGACACAGCGTCTGGATCGACTCCTCGGCCCCGTCGAGAACGTGCGATCCATGCGAGACGAGTACGCGCTCGACATCGATCTCCCGGAGACGTGCGACGCTTCGACGAGCCGCGGCGTCGTCGGTGTTAAAGCGCGCTTCGATGACCGCGAGCGGTCCCGACCAGTTCTCGGACGCGGCGAACACGGAGTCGCTGGCGACGACCGTATCGCCCGCGAGCAACACGTCGCCCGCCCGGTAGGCCATGTTTCCGGGTGTATGCCCGGGTGTCGCGATCGCTTCGATCCCCCACCGCTGGTCCCCGTCCTCGAGCGTGACATCAGGCTCGATTCCGACCTCCCGTAGCGCGGCGGCGTCTCCTGCGGGAATCGCGACGTCGACGTCGAGTTCCCGGCGGATCGTCGGGACCGCGCCGTAGTGGTCGACGTGTGCGTGTTCGACCAGCACGACGTCGACATCGTGGGTTCGGGCGACATCGAGCACCGCTTCGGCTATCGATTCGTCGCCGCCACCGACGAGCACGGTCGTCTCGCCCTCGACGACGTGGACCGACAGCGGTTCGACGTACTCGCCGTACGACCACTCGATGGCGTGCGTGCTGATCCCGGGTGCGACCTCCATACCGAGACTGACGGCGAGCGGCCAGTTGGTCGTTTCGCCCGACTGCCACGGCGCTCCGATCGATCGGTTCGTCCGAACCCTGACATCACTGTGAGTAGTATGGGGTGTGTGCCCAGGATCGAACGTATCGCCGGGAACCGACGGCTCGTCGTCGAGCGCGAGATGGACGCGCCCGCCGAGGCGGTGTGGGACGTTTTTCTGGATACGACGCTGTGGCCACAGTGGGGACCGTCTGTCACCGCCGTCGAGTGTGACCGTCGATACATCGAGCGCGGGACGACAGGCCGCGTCCGCCTGCCAGGTGGCGTGTGGATTCCCTTCGAGATCACGACGTGCGAGAACTACCGCTGGACCTGGACCGTCTCGCGCATACCGGCCACTGGACACAGTGTCGAACCGCTCACCGAGCGGCGCTGTGTCGCAGCCTTCGACGTCCCGCTCGTCGCGGCCGGCTACCTGCCCGTCTGCCGGCGTGCGCTCTCTCGAATCGCCGCACTCGCCGGGACCTGATCACTCCACTCGTCGAACTCGGATCACTCGACGTCGATCTCGAACCGTGCACCGCCGCTGTCGGACTCGGCCAGTGCGATGTCCCAGCCGTGGGCGTCGACGATCATCGACACGATCGCCAGACCGAGACCCGTCCCTGATTCGTCGGTCGTGTAGCCCTCGACGAAGACGCTTTCACGTTCGTCTTCGGGGATTCCGGGGCCGTCGTCCTCGACGAAGAATCCGTCGGCGGTCAGGCCGAGCCGGACCGTCACCGTGCTCGAATCGGCCGGCCCGCCGTCGGCGACCGTGTCGGGACTGACACCCGATCCCTGGGCGGCGTTCGCGTGCTCGATCGAGTTGCGAAAAAGGTTCTCGAACACCTGCTGGAGTCTGCTCGCGTCGGCCTCGACGGTCACGTCCTCGGAGACGTCCAGATCCAGGCTCGCCCCCGCAGTCTCGACGGACTCCCAGGCTGCCGTGGCGGCTTCGGTAATCGAGACGGGTTCGGTTTCGTCGACGGTCCGACCCTGGCGGGCGAGCTGGAGGACGTCGCTGATGATGTGCTCGATCCGGTCGTGGGCCCGCATGGCCGCTTCGAGCCGCGCGGTCTCGCCGGTCTCGTAGGCGTACTCGACGTGACCCGTCGCGACGGTCAGGGGATTGCGCAGGTCGTGGCTGACGATGGTCGCGAACTCCTCCAGGTTCTCGTTTTGGCGTTTGAGTTTCAGCGTCTGGGCTTCCAGTCGCTGTTGCTGGCGCTGTTTTTCCGTCACGTCGTGGATGATCGCGACGCGACCGCTGACGTCGTCGCCTCTGCCGTCGAGATTCGAGATGACGATATCGTAACACCGTCGCTCGCCGTCGGGAGACTGGACCCAGACGCCGTCGAATCGCCCCTCGCGGATGTCGGGCCCGAGAAACGGGAGGTCTTCAGCCTCGAAAACGTCCTGATCGAGGATCGAGTCGATCCGCTCGCCGACGATCCGGTCGTCGGTCGCGCCGAGCATGCGCCGCGCCACCGGGTTCAGGTCGACGATCCGGTTGTTCGCGTCGAGAACGACTACGCCGCTGCCCATCTCCTCGATGACGGCGTCGCGGGCGATCGGCCCCAGATCCTCGAATCGATCGCCGAACAGCCCGTAGACGCGCTCGATCGGGAGGAGCGCCAGAAACGTGTCGTCGTACAGGACCAGTCCCGAGATCACGCCGAGGCCGACGAACGACAGCGGCCCCAGCGCCGTGTTCGGGAACGGGCTGAGGCCCGCGACACTGGCGACGTGGCCAGCGAGCAGGACGCTTCCGATCAACACGAACAGGAACGTCCGCTGGCGGTAGACGTTCCGAGATCGCTGCAGTTTGCCGACCAACAGTACAGTACCGGCCGACTGGGCCAGATAGCCGTAGGCGATCAGCGACACATACAGCGGGCCCGGCGCGAACGTCAGCGATCCGATCGACGCGCCGTCAGGAGACAGGTATGCCGACGGACGAACGACACCCCCGAGAAACAGCACAATCGGGATCGCCCACAGGATGGTCGACCGCCGCCTCGTCAACCATCCGTCACGGCCGGTGTAGATCGCACCGAAGTGCGTCCAGCAGACGGCACTCACGACTGCTCCGCCGGTCGCAATGTAGGCGGCACTGACAGCCCCGCCGTCGCCCTGGATCACGAGCGCGGCGGCGTCACCGACTCCCCACAGGCCGATTCCCAGCGTCGAAACTGCGAGATACGTCGCTCCCGTTCGGGGTCTGTGTTGCCAGATCGCGTAGCTGACGACCAGCGCCATCACGGTCACGATGGCGAGGGTGACGACGATCGCCTGGGGCGACATCTACCGTTCGTATTACCTGTACTCGGTAAAACCAATATCGGCCAAGTATAGCGATTGATAACCGGCAATTCGTCGACGATCTCGACCGTGGGACGGACCCGAGCCGTTTTGGATCGTCCGACCGACAGCGTTCGTATGGACGATCGAATCTACCAGCACGCGGAGACGCTGGTCGACTGGAGCGCGCGGATCGAACGCGGCGACGACGTGGTGATGACTGTTGCAGAGGGTGCACACGACCTCGCGACGGCGACCGCAGAAGTGCTCGGTGAACGGGGTGCAAACCTCGTGACACTCTATCAGTCAGGCGAGATCGGACGGGCGTATCTGACGGGCCACGACGGCAAGTTCGACACAGACTCCGAACACGAACTCGCGCTGTACGAGAACGCAGACAGTGTCCTGATCCTCGGTGGCGAGTGGAACACGGCTGCCATGGCAGACGTCCCGGGCGAGCGACAGAGCGCGTACAGTCGCTCCCGGCAAGCGATTCGCGAGGCCCGGATGGACACTGACTGGGTCTCGACGGTTCATCCCACGCGAGCGCTGGCCCAGCAGGCGGGGATGAGCCTGCCTGCGTACGAGGATTTCGTCTACGACGCCGTCCTTCGAGACTGGGAATCACTCGCCGGGGAGATGGCCCAGTTGAAATCGATTCTGGACGACAGCAGCGAGGTTCGGATCGTCGCCGACGGCACGGACCTCACGATGTCCATCGAGGGTCGAACGGCCGTCAACAGCGCCGCGTCAGTCGAGTACGACTCGCACAATCTCCCGAGTGGCGAAGTGTTCACCGCGCCCGAGGCGACTGCGGGGCACGTCACCTTCGACGTGCCGATGACGATTCGGGGCCAGCGCGTCAGAGACGTCCGGCTGGAGTTCGAAGGCGGAGAGGTTGTCGACTACAGCGCCGCGATGGGCGAGTCGGTGATCGGCGAGGTGCTGGACACTGACGACGGCGCCAAACGCCTGGGCGAACTCGGGGTCGGGATGAATCGCGGGATCGACCGGCCGACGGACTCGATCCTCTTCGACGAGAAGATGGCCGAAACCGTGCACCTGGCGCTCGGCCGGGCGTACGACTCGTGTCTCCCGGTGGGCGAGTCGGGCAACGACAGCGCCGTCCACGTCGATTTGATCACGAACATGGACGATGGATCGCGGTTCGAAGTCGACGGCGAGGTGGTCCAGCGAGACGGGAAATTCAGGTGGGAAGACCGGTTCGACGAGTAACAGCGCAGGTTCCGCCCGATATTTCAGACAGTCAATCAATTTATGCGTGCAGCGCGCGTCTGTTCTGTAGGAGAATTCAAGGTATGCAATCGAACACGGCGCTCCGACAGGGATCCTTTCTGTTAGTCGTTACCGGGTTCGGGCTCGTCGGCTACGGTGTCTCGTTCGTCTACAGCGTGTATTTCGGCAGTGGCTTCGAGCTCGGTGTCAACGCGCTCGGAGGCGTCAGCCGGGCAGACCTCGCGGTGACCAACCCGGCAATGCTCGACTACATGGACCACTTGCATATCGGGCTGGCTGGACTGCTGATCGGGGTCGGTATCGCCATCGCCACGCTCGCCTGGTACGGCGTTCGCCAGGGACAGGCGTGGGCGCTCGGTCTCGTCGCCCTAATCACGTTCCTCGCTCTGCTCACCAACTTCCAGGTGCACTTCGACAGAGCGTTTACTTACGACTGGCTCGTCCACCTCGCGCCGAGCGTTCTCGCCACCGCGCTCGCCATCGTCGGCGTGCTTCGAGCGTACCAGGGTCTCGGATCGGTTCGCGTCTCGTCGTAGACCCGTCCATTCATACCCACCGAGCGCGGAGAGATCACTATGCGGTACGAGGACCAGGGTCTGGACGAGCCCCACGCCGACGACGAGCGGTGGGTCAGCGCCGGGCCAGGTGACGGAGCCCTCCCACGGACAGAAGCCGTCAAAGACGAACGCGTCCGCCGGTGGGACATCGCGACGCCGAGCGCAACCCAGATCGGTCGCGCACAGAGTGCAGACGAGGAGTTGCCCGAGCGACTCCGCCGGCTCCACGACGAACAGCACCCCGCCATGCAGGGCCACAGCGAGCGGATGCACAGACTCGACAAGATCCGGATCACCCACGCCATCTGCTCGCGGCTGGATCTGACGCGGTGGGAGCGCGACCGCGTTCTCGGGATCATGGCCGAACTCGACCTGACGGCGTTCGGGAGCCAGCGTGCCATTCCAACTGTTGCGCTGGTCGTCGTCAGCCACGTCGTCGACCGCGAGCGACAACATCAGTTGGGCCTGGACGACAGCGAGCGTCTCGCAGCGCTCTCTGCGGACAGCATGGAACGGCTCTACGAGTTGTTCGATCCGATCACCGACGACGACACCTATCAGGACTTTCTCGACGAGCAAGACCTGACGACGACCAACATCAATCGTCTCAAGCGCGTGCTGAAAACACAACTCGAAGAACAGGAGCTGGAGGGTGCAGTCCTCGGACGCTCGCCGTTCCGGGACCCGAACCTGCCGGCGGTCGAGGGTGGGACTGCCGACGAGCGCGAAGAGGCAGCCGACTCCTGAGGCCGGTCCGCGCACGGCCGTCAGATCACTCCGGACTACGACCCGCCGTCTGCATGAACTCGTGGAGTTTCTCGGCCATCGCCCTCGCGAACGCCTCGTCGTTGATCGGAGCGTCCATCTCGACCATCTCGACGACATCCGTATCCACGTGGTCGGCCAGTGCATCGAACAACGCCTGATCGGCTTTCGGGTCGTAGAAGTCCTCGCCTTCGACGTCGATCATCGAGACGCCGCCCAGCGGGAGATAGAGCGCTGTCGGGCCACTCGAAGCGTTCAGTTTCTGGGCGATGACCTCGCCTAACTCGGCGTTCTCCGCGACGGTCGTGCGCATCAGCGTCACCTGCGGGTTGTGGACGTGGAACAGCCGACCCTCGAATTCCTCGGGGACGGAATCACGCGGTCCGAAGTTGACCATGTCGAGCGCGCCAGTCGAGACGACCTGAGGCGTCCCTGTTTCTGCCGCCGCGTCCAGCCGGTCGGGACCGGCGTTGAGGACGCCGCCGACGAGTTCGTCGGCCCACTCGGTCGTCGTCACGTCCAGCACGCCGTCGATGACGCCCTGGCGGATCAGGTTCTCCATCGCCCGGCCGCCGGTGCCGGTCGCGTGGAAGACGATGGTCTCGTAGCCGCGGTCTTCGAGGTACTCCCGGACCGTCTGGACGCAGGGAGTGGTCACGCCGAACATCGTGATTCCGACGGTCGGTCGCTCCTCGACCTCGACATCGGGTTCGTTCGAGACCATCCCGACCATCGCGAGGGCGGCGTTAGCGATGACCTTCCGCGAAAGCTGATTGAGACCCTCGATGTCGGCGACGGAGTACATCATCGTCACGTCTGTCGCCCCGACGTAGGGCTCGACGTCTCCCGAGGCCATCGTCGAGACCATCAGTTTCGGGACGCCGACCGGGAGCGCGCGCATCGCCGTCGTCGCGATCGAGGTGTTGCCCGATCCGCCCAGCCCGAGAACGCCATCCACGTCTCCGGACTCGTGCATCTGCTTGACGATAGCGGCCGCACCCTCACCCATCGCTTCCATGGCTTCGCCGCGGTCGGCCTCCTCTCTGAGGTGTCCGAGCGTCGTGTCGGCGGCCTCGGCGACCTCGCTAGCGCTCGTGTCGGGTTCGAACTCCGGGTCGCCCACGACGCCCGTATCGATCACGTGAACCGCGACGCCCTCCGCTTCGAGGACATCCCGAGCGAAGCCGATTTCCTCGCCTTTCGTATCGAGCGTGCCGACGATGACGACGGTCATGGTCTCTCCACGTTCTCCGGCGTCGGGAGTTTTCCTGGTGGGACGATTTCACACTCCGGGAGATCCCGGAGAACGTCCTCAGGACCAGGCGGGGAGTAGACTGCGAGCAGCAGGAGCGGTTCCCAGCCCGTGTTGACTGTGCCGTGTTCGACGCCTTCGGGGACGAAGACCATCTCGCCGGCCTCGATATCGCGGGTCTGCTCGGCGACTTCCTGCTCGCCCTCGCCGCGGATGACGTAGAGAATCTCGTCGCTGTCGGGGTGCGTGTGGCGTTCGTGGCCCTTCCCGGGTTCGAGTTTGACCACGCCAGCACTGAATCGCTCGCCGCCAGTGACGCCAGGGGTACTCAACCATTTCAGGACGCCCCAGTCGAACACCTGACTCTCGACGTCATCTGGTTCGACGAAGTACTCGTGGTCGACCATCTCAGAACTCGATCTCCTTGAACTCCCGCGCCTGGTTCTGGATGGCTTCCTCTGTCGGGAGGCGTTCGATGCTGGACGCTCCGAAGAACCCGACGACGCCCTCGGTGTTGTTCAGGACGTACTCGGCGTCCTCCGGCCAGGCGATGGGGCCGCCGTGGCAGATCACGAGGACGTCGTCGTCGACGTCCTTGGCCGCGTCGTGATGGGCCTGGACGCGCTCGGCAGCGGTCTCGAGGTCGAGGGAGGTCTCGGCACCGATGTCACCCGAGGTCGTGAGGCCCATGTGCGAGACGATCACGTCCGCGCCGGCCTCGGCCATATCCCGAGCCTGCTGTTCCGTGAATACGTACGGGCAGGTCAGCATGCCCTGATCTGCGGCCTCGCGGATCATCTCGACCTCCTTGTCGTAACCCATCCCCGTCTCTTCGAGGTTCTGTCTGAATCCAGAGTCCGCGTCGATCAATCCGACAGTGGGGAAGTTCTGGACGCCCGAGAATCCCCGGCGCTTGAGGTCCTCGATGAAAACGTCCATCTCTCGGAACGGATCTGTGCCGTTGACGCCCGCCAGAACGGGTGTGTCCTCGACGACCGGGATGACCTCGTGCCCCATCTCGACGACGATCTCGTTGGCGTCGCCGTACGGGAGCAACCCTGCGAGCGATCCGCGACCGTTCATGCGGTAGCGCCCAGAGTTGTAGATGATCAGCAAGTCGACGCCACCGCGTTCGGCGAACTTCGCCGAGATACCAGTACCCGCGCCCGCGCCGATGACCGGTTCTCCGCTCTCTACTGTCTCGTGCAGTCGGTCCAGCGACTCTTGTCGTTCAAATTTCATAGTGCATGTCGTACTATCGCACAGAATCGTGATCAATATTTTGATAACTACTATGCATTGAAACGATCGGTTGGATGAGCGAAATCGTAGATACCAGTCACTTTATAAAATATGGCCGAACGTATTCGGGGACCTTCCCGGGCAGTTAGAAGGCGCTCACGGGCCTAAAGCGGTGGATGACTGTGATCGGAATGTGAGCGTCGCAAACCGGTCTCAGGAACCATGGCCGATGGGGCGAGAGAGTGCCCTGTCGGGTTCGTGAGACTGGCCGACGGTGATAGTCATGAACAGGAAGACACTGGTCATACTCGCGGTGGTGATCGCGGTCCTGCTGCCGATGTGGTTCGTCGCGCTACACGGCGAACCGCCGTCGGAGGAGATCGCGATCGACCAGAGCGTCTCGGAGATGCGTCCGCTGGAGGGCGTGCTGGACACGCCGAACAAACTCTCGCCGAGCCAGGTCGGCGTGATCGTCTGGATCGCGCTGTTCGCACTCTTCGGGACGCTCGTGGCAGCCCACCGCTTCATGAACCGCGCAGTTCGACCACCCGACAATGAGCCGGCAGCCAGCGGTGAGCCGGCAGCCGACGGCGGCAGAGTCGGGTGGTCCTGGATCGACACCGACCACCGCTGGGTGGTCGCGTACCACGAGGCGACCGAGTCGATCGAGGGACTGGCCGCGATGGGCGCGTTGGCTGTGCTGGCGATCGTCTTCGCGGCACTGTTCACCGGCGAGTATCTCACGCTCGCTCGAACCCAGTACTTCGGGATCTACGCCGCGGGGATGTTCTGCTCGCTGGCGCTGCTCACGGTGGCGTACTACGCGTGGTTCGTCCCACACGTCGAGATCGCCGAACACAGGGGGCACGACTGATGACGCAACACGACGACTGTGACGGACACTGCGAATCGTGCGACGACCACGACCACGGCGCGGACTCATGTGGCGACAGTCACGGCCACACGCAGGTCCGGCCGAGCATCTACACGGACGTGCGTGCGCAGATGCGCCGCCGGGATTACGCCAAGGCGCTGGCGACCGTCGGCGGATTGACGGCGGTCGCCAGTCTCGCCGCACCGCTGGCCGGCCTCCAGCGTGTCTTCGAACGGGAGTATACGGGTCCGGTGTTCGGTGACGGCGTCCCGCTGGTCGATGCGGAGGGCGAGCGGATCAGGGAAGATCGGTTGAAAAACGGCGAACAGCTCACGGTCTTCCCCGAGCCGCGGCCGGGGATCGAGCGCGCGCCGACGCTGCTCGTTCGGTTCCCCGAGTCCGACTAC
>ENA-ORDC01000593-ORDC01000593.1-marine-metagenome-genome-assembly--contig:-NODE-593-length-34146-cov-5.759224_pt1 | contig 34146 bp, 34 predicted proteins | sample MGYA00237783_ERZ508515 | MGnify/ENA primary metagenome ERZ508515 (study PRJEB26186, sample SAMN06268792) | marine metagenome | isolation source: Eden Landing Ponds, San Francisco, CA, USA | place... | reverse complement strand
TCGAGCTCCGCTCGCTCGTCTGCGAACGGGTCGCCGATGGCGTGGCCCAGGTCGCCGATGACGACCAGCCGGTCGGCGCGAGCGCGCCGCAGGCATGTCAGCAATTGCTCCCGGCGGTCCTCGGCGGCTGATTGGAGTTCGACGCCCTCGTATCTAAGCCCCGCCTCGATGCCGGCGTGGTAATCGGCCACCGCCAGCAGTCGCTCCCCGTCGGTGTCAACGGTAGCCGCTGGAACGCCGGGAAGCGGTTCGACACGCATCGCTCTCGTATTGGCCGTCTGGCGAGAAAAGCACCGCGGCTCGCTTCCGAGTCGGTCTCGGAACCGGCTGTGAACCGCTGTCCGTTCTATATCGGCGTGAGCTTGCCGTCGTCGGGCTCGTAACACCGACCGCCCATCAGGGCGTCCTGAATGGCGTCGTCAACCGCATCGGCGTCGGCCCCGTAGCGGTCGACGACCGCCGTCAGCAGTTCCTCACGGTCGGCCCCGCTGCCGTCGTCGAGTTCGTCCATGACCTCCATGACGGCATCTTCGAGGTCAACGTCCTCAGCGGGCACGTCCTCACCCGCGGACTCGCCGGCGGTCGTCTCGTCGGCTCCGGCGTCTGTCGCGGTCTCGGGTGTTTCGGCGGGCGCGTCGCTCGTGGCCGCGTCGGCGCTTGGTTCGGGGGATTCGTCGCCGGCCGGTGCGCCGGGCGAATCGGGCGCGGGCTCGGCGTCGGCGGCGGCAGCCGGCGCGCCCTCCTCGGCCGCGTCGGCCACGTCCTCGTCTGCCGTCGGTTCGCTGTCGGACGACTCGACCGTCGGTTCGTTCGGCTCGGTCGCTTCCGCGTCGTCGGTCGCTGTCTCCGACGGTGACCCCGTTTCGGTGTCTTCGCCGGTCGTCTCTGGCGTGGAAACCCCAGTATCGAGGTCGAGGGAGGCGAGCAGCGGAATCGGGTCGTCGGTCCCGTCGCCCGACGATAGCGACAGCCCCTCGGCTTCGTCCGTATCGCCGGCGACGACGCGAGCGGCGTCGAGCGCCGTCGTTCGGAGCGCGTCGAGGTAGTCGCCGGTCGTGCCGTAATGATCCAGCGCGAGCGTGATGCCGGCCGCGGCGCTCTCGGCGATGCCCTGGTCCAGCAGCGCGAGGCGGAGTTCGTCGCCGGCCAGGCCGGCCTGTTTCGCGCTGGCCATCTGCCCGATGCGTGAGACAGTCTGCTCGGCGGCCTGGACGACCCAGCGGTCCCGCGTGTCCGCGTCGACCTCGCTGATGCTCTCGGGTCGCACCGAGGTGAACACCCGGTCGCTGTCGTCGGGCTGGAAGGTGCGGGCCTTGCCCGTGACGGCGACGAACATCGGCGGGTCGGCGGCTTCGAGGAAGGCCAGCTCGTCTGGCTGGTACTGGCCGGCGTAGATGACGAACGGACCGGTCGGGTCCACGACACGGGCGCGCAACACGTCGTCGTTGACCTGTTCGAGTTCGGTGAGGACACCGACGAGGAACAGTCGGTTGACCCGCGCACCGGTCGGCGTGACGACGTAGTTCGGCGCGCGCTCCTCGTCGGACTCGGAGTACGAGAAGTCGGCGTCGTCGAACTCCGCGGCGAACAGCCGATGAGCGACCTCCCGGCGGCCGGGGCCGCTATCTCCGGATTCGCTCATGCGTCTGCCTCCTTGAGGAGCGTCTGCGCACGCGCCGCCGGGTCGTCGTCGGCCTCGGTAAAGGTCGAAGCGGTGAGGTTCGCGCCGTACTCATCAACCGACAGCGACCCGCGGACGACGTATTCGCGGCCCACGATGCGGTCGCTGATGCGCTCGGCGACCACCTCTTTGTCCATCGCGTCGCGGGCGTGCTCGCGGGCGTCGTCGAGGTCGCCGCCGTACACCCTGGCAGTGAGTTCGTCGTCAAGCACCGCGGTGACGGTGTCGGTGCCGTCGTCGAGGATGGCCTTCGTCCGCAGGTCGTCCTCGCCCTCGACAGCGCCGTGGGAGCGGCACTGGCCGTTCTGGATGACGCGGCCACACTCCGGACAGCGCTCGATGAGCCCGGAGCCGTCCCGCACCTCGATGACGTTGCCGGCCAGTTCCACGTCGAACAGACCGCCGCTCTCGACGGCCTCGCGGATGGCCATCCGGGGTGCCGATTCGGCCACCTCGACCGCACGGTCAAGCGCGGTCACCGTCGAGAACTCCGAGACGTTCACGGACGGCGCGCCGCGGAACTCGCGGACGAACGTCTCTTCGAGGCGCACGGACGCCCCTTCCTCGATTTCGTCGTGGGGCTCCCAGTCGGTGAAGGGGAGCCGGCCGCTCTCGTCGCCGAGAACGCCGCTGAGAATCGTCGTCTCGCCGTCGCGGCCGTCGATGACCTTCTGCTCGCACTCCAGCACCTGCACCTCCACAGTGATGCCGCGGTCACCCGGTGCGAGGTCCTGCAGCGCGGCGCGGCCGCCGACCTCGTAGTCGATGTCGAGCGTCTCGTCGACGACTTCCGGGTCGGTGCTGTCGCCCAGATTGAGCTCCGGTTGGCCGTCCCACTCGCGGACGCCGGCGTTGCCGAGCCGGACGGTCTGGCCGGGCTGGAGGTCGCCCGAGAAGCCGTCCCAGGCCGTGTAGGATATCTTCCCCGTCTCGTCGGCGAGTTCGCCCTCGCGGATGACGTGCTGTTCCCCGTTGTACTGGATGGACCGGCGACCCGACGTGAGCACCACGGCGGTGACTGTCACGTTCGAGTCGTCGGTCGACACCTCGCTGATAGCCTTGCTCGACGGCGTGCCGTCGCCGCCCGAGCCGCCATCGCCGTACTTCCGTCTGAGGCTCTGCTTGGCCTCGTCCATCGGGACGGAGTAGTTCACGAGGTTCTCCAGGTCGCGTGTGACCTCCTCTTTGTCAACACCGAGGTCGGAGGCGAGCTCCTCGGCATGGTCTTCGAGAGACATCGACTGACGGTTCGACGGGAGCACTCAAAAGCGTTTTCGGCCAGCTGCGCGCGACACGCCCGTTCACACCTGGACAAAATCGCCCACAATTCTTATTTATGATACTGTAATCTCTCAGCATATGGGCGTTGACCGCGTTGGAACGTATCGAACGGCCAAAGAGTCCGCTATTGGAGATATTCGACCAGTCGGAGTGCGTGATATCGAATCTGATAATAAAGGCAGCCTACCGGGGGCCTGACTGTGGGCAGTATGTTCGGGTCGAAACCGTCTGAGGCCCACGTCATCTGGCGGAGCGGTCGGAACAACGACGGCAAGAAGAAGTTCGATTTCGAGTATCTGGAGCTGTGGGCCGCTCATTTCGGCGTCGACTTCGAGCAGTGGACCCGCGTCGACCACGACCGTGGCGACGAATCCCGCGAGCAGTTCGCCTGCGTGTTCCGCTGGTCGAAAAGCGGCGGGCAGGAACTCTCCGTCGGTGACGAGGAGTGGACGATGGGGTCCCAGCGCAAGCCCCGCACGTTCATCGAAATCGACGAGGAAGGGATGGTCAGACTCCGGGGCTGGACCACCGAAACAACGCTCGACGTCGAGGAACTCGTACTGAAAAAGACGGTTCTGAAGCTGAAAACCGCCGACGGTACGGTGAAGAAACTCGACGTTCGGAAGCTCTCGAAGCGCCCCGAAACAACGTCCTCCTGACTGTAACCCAAAAGCCGTTTGACGTGTCGCCGGCACGAACGAGTATGCACGTCGTCGTCAACGCCGCTATGAGTGTCGACGGGAAGCTCTCCTCCCGCCGCCGCGAACAGATCGCTATCTCCGGACCGGACGACTTCGACCGCGTCGACCAGCTCCGAGCCGACAGCGACGCCGTGATGGTCGGCGTCGGCACAGTTCTCGCCGACGACCCCTCACTGACCGTCGACGATCCTGACCGCCGCGCCGCCCGGGCTGAACGCGGCGACCCGCCGAATCCCGCTCGCGTCGTCGCCGACTCCAGAATCCGGACGCCACCGGACGCCTCGGTCCTGGACGACAGTGCCCAGACCTACCTCCTCGTCAGCGAAGCCGCGCCGCCGGACTTCATCGAGGAGATGGAAGACGCCGGCGCGTACGTCATCGCAGCCGGTCAGGACCGGGTCGACCTCACGACGACGCTCGCGAAACTGGAGGGCGACGGTATCGACCAGCTCATGGTCGAAGGCGGCGGCGAACTCATCTTCGGCCTGTTAGACGAGGCGCTGGTCGACGAACTGTTCGTCTATATCGGCCCGAAAGTCATCGGCGGCCGGGACGCCCCGACGCTGGCCGACGGTGACGGCTTCATTGAGGACTTCCCGGAGCCAGAGCTGGCCGGCGTCGAACGGGTCGACGACGGCGTGGTGCTTCACTGGCAGTTCTAGGAACTGTCGAGCGTCGAAATCAGTGGTCGTGGCCGGTCAGCTCGGCGAAGGACTGGCCGAAGCGCTCCTCGAACAGCTCGCTCGTCTCTTCCTCGAGCGCGACGATCTGCTCGTCCGGCTCGCCCTGGGCGTGGTGGACAGCGCTGTGAATCCGCTGGGTCATGCCGAACATCGCGATGTCGCCGACGACCTGCGGGTCCGTCTCGTCCGGCGACTCTCGGAGGATGTCCACGAGTTCGCTCGGGACTGTGAGTTCGTCGGTCTCTTCGCCGTCGTCGATAGTCAGCGTGACAGTGTTGGTTGCCATGTCATCGACTCCGGGGGCTGTCCTAAAGGGTCTGTGGATGTGGGACTGACGGCGGGACTCAGTACCCCAAGTAGATCGCGAGTCCTTTCAGCACCCCATAGACGACGGCGACCGCAGCGCCGAGGTAGAGGGCCACTGTCTTGAGCAGCCCCCAGGGAATCAGCCCGCCGTTCTCGCCCACTGTGAGCGTTCCGGCTGTGGTGAATCCAACGGTGATTGTGAACTCGCCTGTCTGGTTCGCACGGTACCGGAACGCAATCTGGTCTGCGGTCCCACCTGCAAGGGTGACGTTGCGCTCCTCAACCGGAGTGCCGTCGACTGAGAGCGTGACGGATTGGCTCTCTGTTTCGTTGCCGTCGTTTCTGACGGTAGCGTTGACGGCCACCGCGCCACCGGGCGGTACCTGTGTCCGGTTCAGTTCGGCGCTCGTGACTCGGAAGCGGTCTCCCTGGCTACGTCCCCCGGTGGCTGTCGCAGTCGAGGCCACTGACTCTCCTTCTGTATCCGACGCTGCTTGTGTAGCCGCTGATTCGGTGGCGTCGGGAGACGAACTCTCTGTCCCACCCGAGCTAGATGACGCCGTCGCCGCGGCAGTGTCGGTTTCCGAGGGGGTCTCTGTCTGCGTCTCGACAGCGGTCTCCGTTTCGGTCGCGGTGGCGGTTTCGGTCGCGGTGGCGGTTTCGGTCGGCGTCTCGGTTGGCGTCTCCGTTTCGGTCGGTGTGGCACCGCCAAACGTTCCGCCCGGGAAGGTAAGATCAAGCCGCTCGACCTCTCCCTGCGGGTCCGGATCAGTCTCCTCGGCCTCCGGGCCGTCGGCGCTATCGATGTGGAACGTGACAGTCGAATCGATGTCGCTGCTGACCCGTAGTTTGTCCGCGGTGGCCTCGGAACCGCCGTACTCGCCGGCAGTGTCGACGGTTATCGAGTCCTGAACTTCGCCGTTCGCCACAGCAACGATAGTCGTTCCCTCAGGAGCCGGCGTTCCGGTGCTGGACTCAGCAGCCCCGTAGTACGCGTTCGGCGCGGCTGTCTGAGCAACCGAGAGTCCGACACTGGCTCCGGTGACAACTGCGAGTAACACGACCAGCGCGACGGCGACCCCTCGTCGTGGATTGAATCGTTGCGACCCGTGCGTCATAAGCAAGTCCAACAACGGCGGGTAACTGACTGGAGAGCTGCGCTCGTTTGCATCTCTAGTCGGTTAGCTCCCTTCGCTTGGGTTGTATCCGGCTTCCTCGACCGTTCGGATTTCCGTCCCGGAATCCACGTAGACGAAGTACCCATCGTACTCGCTGACATCCTTCGTGCCATCCGTGACTTCGGTAAACGCCGACGTGTCAGCGTCGCCGGATGGGTCCGTGAGGTCCACGCTCTCATCGCGGACGTACACCGTGACGTCGCTGCCGACATCGACGCCGTCCCCGAGGTCGTCGGTCACGTCGACCGACGACTCCGCGTTCAGGTCCGGCGTTGCGGAGACGAGATTGTACCCCTCGTGGAGGTACCGCGAGTGCAGCTGGCCGGTCTGGCTGTACGTGTACCCCACGCGTGCGCTCGAGGATTCACCGTAGACGTAGTATCCTTCTCCGGCCTCCTTCTCCGTCGGCGACACCCACTTCGAGTTATCGGCGGTTGGGTCGTACGTCGTCACGTCGCTGACGTTCTGGAAGACGACGTCCTCCGCATCCATCGGGGTTCCTTCGACCTGATACCCCTCGTCCAGCCCGTTAGCCTCGTGGACGAGCGTGAGCGTATCGGTGTCTGACCCAGCGTCGGCTTGCGTGACTTCGACCGTGGTCTCCCCGGTCGCTGCGTCGTCCGCGATGTTCGTGGGATCGATCCGACCGTCGATAGCGCCATCGTTCACGTCGACAGTGTAGGTCGTACCGGCGATTTCGATGTCTGCAGTCTCGGTGGCTGCGCCGCCACTGGCGATGAGGTTCCCCTGTGCATCACGGACACCCGATGCCGTCACTCGTACCGATGTGTTCGAGTCTTCGACAACGCCGACGAACTCCTGATGGACCTGCAGACTGTCAACAGACGCGATTACGGTCTCAAGCGTCACCGAGTCCGTCGCGGTGTCCGTAGTACCGAAGCCATCGGTCGCAGTAAGCGTCAGCGAGACGTCGCCATCGCTCGCTGTCGGGTCCGATACCGTGAAGGAATCGTAGTACGTGTCACCGGAGGTGTGCGACAGGGTTAGCGATCCATCGCCGCCGAGGGACGACGCGTCGACGGTCACCGTATCGACACCAGCCTGGTTATCAGTCACCTTTGCAGAGACTTTGACTGTGTCTCCAACTTCGACGGTGTCGTCGCCGCCTTTTTCAGTGACTTTCACGTTCTCCAGTGTCGGCTCCGTCGTGTCGACCGCGTACTCGACCTGCAACGTGTTTCCGTCCGGCGTCGGCGGCCCTGCAGAGTACGACCGCGTCTGTCCGGCGGCGTCTGTTACGCGAACTGACGCAGTGTACGAGTCGTCATCACTGATGCCGTTGTCGCTCGTATTGTAACTCCAGTCCGACGTTCCGGAGACACTCAACCACTTTTCCGAAGTCTGCCACTTGGCGCCGTTGTAGTATTGCCCATCACTTTTCTGAATAGATATCTCGATAGTCTCAATGCTGTTGTCGTCACCGGCAGTCCCGGTGATAGTCGGAGCACTGGTCAGATTCGCTCCGTCAGCGGGCGATTCGATGTTGGCCGTGGGATACTGGTTGTCGACAGTGAACGTGGTCGATGCCTCGGCGGATGTGAAGCCACTGCCCTCGTCGGCGGAAATCGTTGCCTCTCCGGCGTCAATTCCGTCCCCATTCACCTTTGTCAAATCTATCTTTATCGAGAAATCAGTGTTATCTACACTTTTTGTCACTGTGGCAATGTCGTCATCCACCGGGTCCTGAATGAGGAACGTAACCTTGTCCGAAGTATCGACGTTGCCCTCGACGGTTATCTGACCGTCCGGTGTAACGGGATCGTCTGTAACCGTGAAAGTCGAACTGTTGACCGCCGCGCTGACGCTAGCCGAGAACGTGACTGTTGTCGCAAACACTGCGATCAGTAACAGTATTGATAATCCGAGCGCCTGCGTTCGTGTTCGTGACGTGGAGCCTGTCATTTTTTATGTCTGTCAGTGCGGACCGCTGGTTGTTCTGTCCCGGACCGCGCTGGATAGCCGCTTCAGTATACACACAGCTAGACCGGGTAGTGCGTGATTCGCTGGGATACCAGGCCGTGACCAATCGACCTGCCGACGACCGCCCACCGTCCGTACCGAGCCACTGACCTTCTTAGGTATATCTTCTGAGGTATCTGATTAATACCTTACCCCAATATTATCATTCTAAATAACCAAAACGAATTTGTAGCTCCGGTAACCGGTGGTGGCGAACTCGATATCTGTCGGCTGGCGGCGGGACCGAACCGATACTGTTGCGGTGGCTCCTTGCCTGTCAGGTATAAAAACTGACCGTCTATTGGTTGGTGGTTCGTCGCTGTAGGCGGTCGTCAGTCGTCGGCTTCCGCGGCGGCTTCGGCCTCCGCCTCTGCGGTGGCTTCGGCCTCTGATTCGAGGTATTCGTCGGCGTCGATGGCGGCCTTACAGCCCATCCCGGCGGCGGTGACGGCCTGCTGGTAGTGGTAGTCGACGACGTCGCCGGCACCGAATATACCATCAACGTCGGTGGCGGTCTGCCCGCCGCCTTTGCCTCCCTTCGCGACGATGTAGCCGGTGTCGTCGAGTTCGACGCCGGTGTCTTCGAGGTAGCCGGTGTTGGGCGTGTGGCCGATGGCCATGAAGACAGCGCCCACGTCGAAGTCGAACGTCTCGGTGTCGGGGTCGTCGAGGTTTTCCGAGGGATACCCCTCGTCGTTCCGTGCAAGGGTGACGTGGTCGACGCCGTCCTCGGGGGAGCCGTGGACCTCCAGCAGTTCGGTGTTCCGCATGATCTCGATCTCGCCCTCGTCGACCTTCTTCTGGACGCGGTCGATCCAGTAGTCCTCGGCGCGGAACTCCTCGCGGCGGTGTGCGATGTAGACGGTGTCGGCGAACTTCGTGAGGAAGTGGGCCTCCTCCATGGCCGCGTCGCCGCCGCCGACGACGAGCATGTCCTCGCCACGGAAGAACGCCCCGTCGCAGGTGGCACACGTCGAGACGCCGTAGCCCATCAGGTCGTCCTCGCCGGGGACGCCCAGCGTCCGGGCACTGGCCCCGGAGGCGGCGATGAAGGCGTCACAAGTGTACACGTCGCCGTTCGACAGTTCCACGCGGAACGGCCGCTCGCTGTCGTCGATGTCCGCGACGATGCCGTGTTCGAGTTCGGCCCCGAACCGCTGGGCCTGCTCTTTCATATTGTTGATGAGGTCCGGTCCGGAGAGCCCCTCGGGGAAGCCGGGGAAGTTCTCGACTTCGCTGGTCAGCGTGAGCTGCCCGCCCGGTTCGTCGCCTTCCAGAACGAGTGGGTCGTTGTTGCTTCTGGCGGCGTAGATGGCCGCTGTCAGTCCCGCTGCGCCGGTGCCAGCGACGATGAGTCGTCGGTGTTCGACGGATTCTGTCATTGGTCAAGCTAGACTACCGGCCCGTATTTAGCTTGTGTTGTCGTGCGCCGCACTCGAATCGGGACGACACGCTTAGGCCGCTGCCACCGTTCGCTGGGGGTATGGCCGCCGATATCGAAGAGAAGACCGACCGCTACGAGGGACTGCTCGCGGAGGCACTTGACGCGGCATCAGTCGCGCCCCCTGAAGGGACGCCGATGCACGACGCCGCCCTGGAGTGTGAGGAGATGGCGGCGTCGTATCTTGAGGACGGTCGCCACTTCAGGGACGACGACGATCTGGTGAACGCCCTGGCGTCGTTCTCGTACGGGCACGCGTGGCTGGACGCGGGCGCACGCATGGGCCTCTTCGACGTCCCGACCGAGGGGCACCTGTTCACTGTCTGAAACTATGGTCTAATTTGGGTCTCAGTTCGGTAATCGGTTAAGTGTCAACAGTCCTCCGAATTGCCTGGGTCACACCATGAAACAGACCAGACGCAGTCTCTTGCGGAGCATCGGTGCCGGAACAGCAGTCGCAGTCGGCGGCGTCGGTGCCGCGAGTGCCAAGCCGCCGAGAGAGGGCGATACGATTGTGAAGGTTGCCACGGAAGCTGATGGATTTAATGTGCTGGTTGCCGCAGTGCAGGAAGCAGGCCTCGCCGATACGCTTAGTGGGAACCGTCAACTGACAGTGTTTGGGCCGACTGACGACGCGTTCAACGAAGCGGGAATCACTGTCGACAACGTCGGCGAAGCTGACGATGAGTTCCTCGCTGATGTCCTCACATACCATGTCGCACCCGGTGAACGGGATGCCGCTTCTGTTCTTGATTCGGAAAAGATTCCAACGCTGAACGGAGCACTCATTGATGTCAACGCAGACGATCTAATGCTGAATGACGGGCAAGCTGAAATCATTCAGACGAACATTGGAGCGTCCAACGGCTTCATCCACGTCATCGACGGCGTCCTAATGCCATAGCGACATTTCGTCTGACTTCATTTTTTGAATCGCTGATTTCTCTGCAGTAGCAATGCTATCGATAACAAATCACCCAATCATACCATGGCCCCTTGCTGTAACAAAAAGACAAAGCTCCTCACGCTGCCGCTCAGCTGTTTGTATCCTTCCTGTGAAACGGTAGCAGAACTTCGGCCAGTGGATATACGTACGCCCGGAGAGTCGGGTCCGATGATGGAGGGTGTCCTCTGGTACGTTCTCTCCGGGACCCGTGGGGGGCCGAACAGAGCCCGTATCCTCAAGGCCCTCGAGCGACGGCCCCGGAACGCCAACCAACTGGCGGAGGACCTCGACCTCGACTACAAGACCGTCCGGCACCACCTCGACGTGCTGTTGGACAACGGCGTCGTCGACAACACCGGCGGCGACTACGGCTCCGTCTACACGCTGACGGACAGGACCGAACAGTACTGGGACACCATTGAGGAAATCATCGCGGAGATCGAGTGACAATGGCTGAAATCGGGAAAGGAGTCTTACCACGAGCCGGCATAGGAGGGCACAGATGGCAGTCTGGATGACCGCGGCGAGTGTCGCTTCCGCGCTCAACGTCGTGGTCCTGCTCGTGCTACTGTCAGTCTGGACCCGGAACTACCTGGCAGTAGGCTCGAAACACGCCCTCGGACTGACGGTTTTCGGGTTACTGTTGCTCGCCGAGAACTGTCTGTCCGTCTACTACTACGTCCTTGACCCGGAGGTCGCCGTGCTGTTGCGAAGCGCCGCGCCTGTCGCCGGCCGCGCAATGACGTTTGTCGCGATACTTGAACTCGGAGGGCTGCTGTTTCTGGCGTGGATCTCGCTCGATTGAGCGTTCGCCGCGACATCCCACGAACGGGGGCTCTCGTCGCGCGGATGTATGCATCTGGAGCGTAATTGTAACCAAACTGTATCGACTGGTAACATCGTTTTTTATATCTCATCACTCCCCCACGATGTGCGGAACCACACGGTGACTCCCGCTGACCCGGTAACTCCGGGACTGAATCGGCGTTCCCAGCCTCTCCGGAGCGGCCGTATCGAGGCGAAGGCTGGTCGTTCGTCGGCGCATCGACGGAGTCAGACGGCGCCGCAATCCCCCATATATCCGTTGCGCACGAAGGGTGGCGATGACCACCAAGGTTATATAGGTGGATTTCTAGCCATGTCATCTCTTATCACGGCGCTGTCCGGCGATCTCGGCGGAAAATCGGCGAAAGGTTTATATATTTTACGGACTAACTATAGGGTAAGACAGTTTCCCCAAACGGTCTTAAAATTTCTGCACCCGGCAGAACAGGACTCCCAATCATGAGTGAATCAACAACGCGGACAAGCACACGAGAACGAAACGAGCAGATAACCGAATCGACGGAGCAGGAGGACGTAGAGACCTGTCCCGAATGTAGCGGCAACGTCGTCACGGACACCGAACACGGCGAAACAGTCTGTGAGGACTGTGGACTGGTCGTCGAAGAGGACGAGATCGACCGCGGACCGGAATGGCGGGCGTTCAACTCCGCCGAGAAGGACCGCAAGTCCCGCGTCGGCGCGCCGACGACGAACATGATGCACGACAAGGGCCTCTCGACCAACATCGGCTGGCAGAACAAGGACGCCTACGGGCGTTCCCTCTCCAGCGAGCAGCGCCAGAAGATGCAGCGGCTCCGAACCTGGAACGAGCGGTTCCGGACTCGGGACTCCAAGGAGCGCAACCTCAAGCAGGCGCTTGGCGAAATCGACCGGATGGCCTCCGCACTGGGGCTTCCCCAGAACGTCCGCGAGACGGCCAGCGTCATCTACCGCCGCGCGCTCGGTGACGACCTGCTCCCGGGCCGGTCCATCGAGGGCGTCGCGACATCCGCGCTGTACGCGGCCGCTCGCATGGCCGGGAACCCCCGCTCGCTCGACGAGATGGCCCGCGTCTCCCGAGTCGAGAAGATGGAACTCACACGGACCTACCGGTACATCGTCAGGGAACTCAGCCTCGAAGTCCAGCCGGCGGACCCGGAGCACTACCTCCCGCGGTTCATCTCCGACCTCGGACTCAGCGAGGAGACCCAGCGACAGGCCCGTGACCTCGTCGAGGGAGCCCGCCAGTCTGGGATGCTCTCCGGCAAGTCACCGGTCGGCATCGCCGCTGCGGCCGTCTACGCCGCCGCCCTGTTGACCAACGAGAAGGTCACCCAGAGCCAGGTCAGCGACGTGGCCGACATCTCCGAAGTGACCATCCGAAACCGCTACAAGGAACTCCTCGAAGCTGAAGACCTTCCGGCCTAACGCCCGATGAAGGCAGACCGGTGGGGAGACGCCAAGGCTTTTTATCATTGGCCATGTGTGTGAGTAACATACATGGAGGAAGCGTACGTGCGATTGCTCTGTCCTGAGTGTAAGAAAGACTGGGAGTCGACGCCGACAGACTTGCCGCGACACGACACGACGTTCCACTGCCCGAACTGTCACGCGAGCCATCGGCTCGCCGTTTTCACCCGTACGGAAAACGACTTGCAGACGCTGAAAGGTCTGCAGTAGCTACTCGCTCGTCGCCGAGCGTGCGCCACACGCTTCACAGCGGAGCAGCAGCGCGCCCTGTTCCCGTTCTAGCTGCGTGTCCGGCAGCCCACACTCCGAGCAGAGCACGAACTCGTCGACGTAATCGTCGATAGACGCCTCGATGCGGTCGGCGTCGAACTCGCCGGTCAGCCGCGCCCGGCCGCTCTCGTCGATGTGCCCGCTCGTCCCGAGGTCGTTCTGGAGGAACTTCATCACGTGGTCGTCCTCGCGTCCGAGTCGGGAACACGTCGACTGGAAGTTCTCGTACACGGTGACGTTGCCTTCCTGGCGGACCTCCGGGTCCGGGACCTCGAAGCGTTCGCTTGTGCCGTCGATCTCGGGTGTCTCTTCCATCGCCCGGTCAAGCATATCGTCGTATTCCATACTCATACGTCACGGAGCAGTCGACAAAAACTTTTCATACGGATTGCTGGGTCGGTTTACCGGTATGTGTCGATCCCGAGGTCGGCACTATCCGGAAGTGATCTACAACAATCCGTATCAGCCGGTGGTCGCCCGCTATCGCCAGGCTGTAAGTGTACAGGTTTCGTCCGCTACCATCGAGACCCAGGTGTCATCGTGGGCAATATCGGCGATGACGAACCGCTGCTGGCCGTCGACATCGTCGACAGCACACATCACATCAGACGCAGTTCCCGACCGACGGGTGGGACGTTCAACCTCGTAAGACACGATTGTTTATCTAGGATGTGCTGTAATGAATGTGTCGTACTCGTTTCGTCTTTTGATACTCTGACGCCCGGCAGTTTACGCAACTACGGACTCGCGCCTTGCTATTTCCGTCGTGAGTATCACGGCCGAGTCAACAGTTGTCGATGCCAACGGCCAATGCCGGCTGTCCTGAACCGCCGCGAGAAGTGATCGACCTGTCAGGGTGCGAGCCGGTTCTTGCGCCCTTTCATCTCCCGTTCGTAGTAGTCGAAGGTCTTGGGACACCAGTCGGCTGCCAGGTCGAGCATCTCCTCGGTCATCTCCCGGATCTCCCACTGTGCGTCCGCCGCGGCTCGCATGTCCGCGACGTGCATCAGCATCCGGGCGTTCATCGACATCACGATGTTCACCTTGGTGCCGATTGGCAGTACGAACCGGGCGTCTTCCGGCGGCATTCCCAGTTCAAGCAGCTCCTGATACGATTCGACCGCCTGCTCGATGGTGTCTTTGAATATCTCCGCGCGTTCTTCGAACTCCTCGTCGGAGACGCTCGCTTTCTGTTGGTTCCGACCCACCCAGTCCGGGTCCGTCGCGGACGGCGGCGTCACGACCATCTCGCCCTCGCGGACGGCTTCGGGGTCGACATCGTCGAAGGAGACGTACCGCATCGACTGCACGTCGAAGGAGACGTGTCGGTGGCGGGTGATCTGGGCCATACAGGAGCGGGAGACGCCTTCGACGGCGAAGGTCGCCTGCGCGTGTTCGAAGGGGCCGAAGTGGCCGTGGTCGAGCAGATGCCCGATGAGCGTCTCTTTCTTGTCGTCAAGGGTGTCCCCGTCGACCTCAGCCATCGTCGCTTCCAGGGACTGGCTGCCGACGGAGGTGTCGCTGTAGTCGTTGCGTGCTGCTTTGCAGATGAGATCCTCGGGGTCGTCTGTCGCTTCGAGCAGCTTTACGTCCATATCGGGTGGGTGGTCCGGAGCGGCAAAATACTTCCTTACCGGACCGACACGATGTTCGGACCGCCTGTGGCTACGTGATCAGATGTCCTGCCAGTCGGTCGGTTCGCCGGCCAGTCCGAGCACGCGGGCCTCGCGGCCGCCGCCCTCGGCGTCGCGCACGTCGATCATCCCGTCGAACGCCTGCTTGATGACCTGCAGTGTCTGGTCGTCGTGGGCCCCCGAGTCGATGGTGAACACGCCGATGTAGCCCGCGGAGTCGAGCCGCGAGGACAGCACGTGACAGAACTTGAATACGGTCTTCTTGTCCGTGTAGGTCAGCATCGTCGACAGCGAGACGAGGGCCAGACGGCCCTGTTCGTTGCCGGCGTTGTGCAGTCCCTCCAGCGCCTTCGTGATGCCGATACCGATGCCGGTGAGGTCACCGGGCGAAGAGACGTGGTGGGCGTGGGCGTTGCCGATTGCCGCTTCGTCTGTGCCACCTTCGCCGCGACAGTCGATGACACCGAGTTGGGAGTCGTCGAGGTCGGACACGAGCGACCGGAACTCCTCGACGACACTGCCCGCGCCGTCACCCGTCGTCACGACAACTGCGCCGTTGCCCCTGCGCAGCCCATCGGCGAGCACATCGTACGCGAGTCGTTCCTTCCCGCTCATTGCCGGTCCGGAGATCAGGATGCTGGACCCTGGCCGGACCTCACTGAGCGCATCGAACTCTAGTACTGAGGTGAGATCATACATTGTTTGTCGCTCAGTTGTCTTCATCGTCGCTCAGTCCACGAAGCGTTGCGATGAAATCGGAGTCGTCTTCGATGCCACCGAGTGTCTCCGAGAGGTCGTCTCGCATCTCCGCGACTCTCTGGCTCAGTTCGTCGTACTGGTCACTCTCCGCCAGCTCTGCGCTCGATTTCGTCGCTTCGAGCGTCGCCTGCTTCTCGACGAGCGCGTAGTACTCCTGCAGCAGGGAGTCGTACTCGGAGCGGTCGAGCAGATTGTCGACCGTCTCGTGGAGCTGTTCGCTCCGGATCGGCTTTGAGAGGTATGCGTCAAAGCCCATCTCCAGAATGTCGAAGTCCGGCTCGACGGCGGTGACCATCGCCACCCGACAGCCCAGGTCCCGCTCGCGAATGCGCTCCAGCACTTCGTCCCCGGAGAGGCCGGGCATCATCCGGTCGAGCAATACGACGTCGACATCCGCGTCCAGTTGCTCCAGGCCCTCGTCGCCGTTCTGTGCCATGCGGACCTCGTACTCCTGTTGCAGCCACAGTTTGTACGTCTCGGCAACATCTGGTTCGTCTTCGACGATAAGCACCACAGGTAGGTCCGAATCTGACATAATGTTCTACTATCCCCCGTTTGCATATCCACGTACATAGCCCTGTGGGTGCGTGATTGCGGCCGGTGACAGAACGATACCCACATCCGGGACGACGGCCAATGGGCGGGTAATGATTCGAAATCTCGCCCGTGGGCAACAGGCCTTCACGAGCAACGTGTTCCTCGTCACCGGGGACCGAACCGTTCTGGTCGACGTCGGCAACGAGTTCGACGTGGTGTCGGCTGTCGAAGAACACGCCGACGATATCGACGCTGTCGCCGTCACTCACACCCACTACGACCACGTCGAGAACCTCGACAGTGTCGTCGACGCCTTCGACGTGCCGGTGTACGGCTACGACACGGACCAGGACGGCGTCGAGCACGCTATCGCTGACGACGAGACGATACAGCTGGGCGACCACGGCTACCGGGCGCTGCACACGCCCGGCCACAAGAACGACCACCTCTGCTTTTACTCGGCGGACGCCGGCGTCCTGTTCGCCGGCGACCTCGTGTTCGCCAACGGGAGCTTCGGCCGGACCGACCTCGAAGAGGGCAACCGTGACCTGCTCGTCGACAGTATCCAGCGGGTCCTGTCGGTTGTCGACGAGGACCTACAGGAGATGCACACCGGCCACGGACCGAGCGTCACCGACGCGCCGTACCAGGACATCGAACTGGCCCTGCAGGCCGCGAAGTTCTGAGAGCGCGGCTGAGCGATAGTTTTAGTCGAACGCACAGGCCAGCAGCGCGTCGTAGGCGTGGTTGTACGCGTCGGCGACAGCCGCCGGGTCGTTGCGCTGCTCGCTGTCGAGCGCGGGCAAGCGCACCGCGGCGACCTGCTCGATGAGGTCGACGACGTTTGGCACCCGCTCCTCCAGTTGGCCGTCGCCGGGGCCGCCGGTGGCGATCTGACAGGCCTTGCTGTACCGGTCGCCGTCGTAGATGCGCGCTCGGCCCGGTTCGACGACGGCCACGGCGTCCGGTTCGATGCCCGACAGCGGCCGGGCCACGTCGCCGTAGGACTCGACGACCGCCCGGTCCGTCGATTCGATGTCCGCGGCGAGCGACTCCAGCGCTTCGACGTGCATCACCCGCATCAGGTCGTTGAAATCGGCGACTGAGGTGACCCGTGGCGCGTTAGCAAGTGGGAGTCGCTCGCCGACAGAGTCGGGCAGGTCGACGGTCCCGTTTACGACGTACTCGACGCCCGTTTCGGAACTCGGGCGGCCGACCCGGTCGACGACGAACTGCTGGTTGTCCTTGCCGAGCAGCCCCGTCTCGGCCCCCGGCGAGGGATGCCACAGGCGGTGAATCGGGTTGAGTTCTTCCGGGGCGACATCGCTCGGTGACGCGGCCGCGAGGCGCTTGGCGTCCTTGCCGTACAGCCGCCCCTCGTTTGTCGCTCGCTGATAGTCGTCGTGGTCGAACCAGTAGTTGTTGCCCGCCCTGGGCTTGAACCCCTGGGCGCTGGTCCGCTCCAGCAGGCCGACGCTGAACGTGGTCTTGCCCGCGTCGACCCGGTCACTGCCGGCGACGAGGAGCTTCATGACTCGGCGAGGCCATACAGCCCGACTACGTCGTCGTCCTGCGGGTCGGCTATCACGAGGTCGTCCTGGTTGAAGATCATCCACGGGATTGCCCAGTCGATGAACACCGACTCGTTGGCCTCGCTGAGTTCGGCGTCCGCCGGGAGGCCCTGGAGGAGGCGGGCGATTTCCGGGATGGTGTACAGTTTGTCGGGGTCGAGAATGTCCGCGGGCTCGTGGAGCTCGAACGACAGTATCTCGTCGAACTCCTGCTTGTCGACAGGCATACCCGCCGGTATGCCGAGCGAGTGGGTAAATCCCTCGAACTGGGCGGAACCCATTTACTTGCTGGGCTGGATTATAACCCAATGGCCACGCTGCTCGTCGGCTACGCCTTTCTCCTGCTTGTCGTGGCCGTCGTCATCGGGGCGCTGTCGGTGTACGCGTGGGGTCGACGCGACTACACCGGCGGGACCGCGCTCTCGGTTCTGCTCGCCGGGCTCGTGATCTGGACCACCTCTGTCGCGGTCGGTATCCTCACTCGCGGCAGTGAACTGGCTCTGGTCTGGGCCCACACCGTCTTCGTTGGCGTGGTTATCTCCGTCGGTGGCCTGTTGGTGTTCGCGCTGGCCTACACTGGGAAGGAACGGTTCCTCGGACCACGGACGTACGCACTCCTGACTATCGAGCCTGTGGTGTTCTTTACTGTGCTTCTCGCCGGCCCTGATGGCCTGATATACCGCGTCACCGGCCCCGCGGATGTTGGCATGTACGGCTGGAATATGGCTCTCGGCCCGGTGTTCTGGGGCCATCTGGTTTACTCGTACGCGCTCATCGCGGTTTCGAGTGTCCTCATTATCCATTACGCGCTCGTCTCCGGCAGTCTATATAGGAAACAGGTGTACGCCGTCTTGCTCTCCGTCTTCCTCCCGTGGTTCGGCAGCGTCGTCAGCACCTTCGCAGACACCGAGATCGCCTTCACTCCCTTGCTGGTCGGAGGGACCGGGATCGTCCTCTCGTGGGCATTTTTCAAAGGGCGGCTGCTGGATATCTCGCCGGTCGCTTACCGAGAGGTCGTCGAATCACTCAACAGCGCCGTGTTCGTCGTTGATACGGACGATAGGATAATCGAGGCCAACGACGCCGGCCGGCAACTGCTCGGAGATCGAGTTATTGTCGGGCAGTCGGTCGACGACGCGCTCGAAACGTCGCCCGAGCTACTCGAAAAATACCGCGGTCTGAACGACGACGCCGAGGAAACGAAGGCCGTCATCGAGCAGAACGATCGGTTTTTCGACGTCCAACTCAGTCCGCTGTATGACTCCCGCGACGCGCTGGTCGGACGCGTGTTTCTCGTCCACGAAATCACCGAGCAGAAAGAGCGCGAGCGGGAGCTCGAACGCCGGAACCAACAACTCGACCAGTTCGCCGCTGTCCTCTCGCACGACCTCCGGAACCCGCTGAACGTGGCCTCGGGTCGACTGGCGCTGGCCCGAGAGCGGAACGACCCCGAAGAGTTCGACCGTGTCGAAGAGGCTCACGACCGGATGAGTAGCCTCATCGACGAGGTGCTCGCTTTCGCCCGCGACGAGAAGACGACCGACCGGGTCGAGCTACAGCTTTCGGCGCTGGCGAAGGCGGCCTGGGGCCACGTCGACACCGGAGCGGCAACCCTGCGAATCGACGGCGATAGGGTGATCACCGGCGACCGCGACCAACTCCTCCAACTGTTCGAGAACGTGTTTCGGAACAGCGTGGAGCATGGCTCCACGGGCAGTCGGCCGGGGGCCGACGACAGCGTGGAACACGACGGTGCGGGGGTACCGATACGCGTCGACGCCACCCCGGATGGATTCACGATCAGCGACGACGGCCCCGGTGTGCCACCCGAGGAACGAGAAGAAGTATTCACGCACGGCGTTACCAGTTCCGAGTCGGGAACCGGCCTCGGACTGGCCATCGTCCAGCACGTCGTCGAGTCCCACGGGTGGGACGTCGAGATGACGGAAAGCCGGTCCGGCGGCGCGAAACTCGTCATTTCGGGGCTCGAAACAAGGCCGACACAGCTGTCTGAGACGCCGTCCTGAGCAGTCGACAGTATAAGGCCCGCTCGGCTGTGAACTGCGATATGGCTGACGACGACCACATTGGAGCGTTGCTCGCCCGACTCTCCCGCGCACAGAAACTCGCCCTCGTTCGCGGCGCAACGGACCCGGAGGGCACAGCGACGGGGTACCTGCCGGGCGTCGAGGCGGCCGTGATTCCGCCGTTTCGTCTCGTCGACGGACCGCTAGGCATCCGCGCCGAGGGCCAACGTGCGACCGCTTTTCCGGCGTCGATTGCGACCGCGGCGACGTTCGACCCCGACCTGGCTCGGCGACAGGGGGCAGCGATGGGTCGCGAGGCGACGGCGCTCGGTCAGGACGCACTGCTCGCACCCGGCGTGAACATCATTCGGGTTCCGCACTGCGGTCGCAACTTTGAGTATCTCTCCGAGGACCCGGTCCACGCCGGCGCTGTCGGGGCCGGCCTTATCGACGGCATTCAGTCCGCGGATATCGTCGCCACGGTGAAACACTTCGTCGCAAACAACCAGGAGGCACACCGCACCACCGTCAGTGCCGAAGTGGACGAGCGCACGCTCCGAGAGCTGTATCTCCCGCCGTTCCGCGCGGCCGTCGACGCTGGCGTCGGGTCGGTGATGACGGCGTACAACAGAGTGAACGGCACGCACATGAGCGACCACGAGCGCCTCGTCGGCGACGTGCTCAAAGACGAGTGGGGGTTCGACGGTTACGTCGTCTCGGACTGGTACGGACTAGAGAGTACCGTCGGCGCGGCGAACGCAGGCATGGACTTAGAGATGCCCGGCGTGGCAGCCCCTGGAGCGGCGGAAGCCGCCGGCGAAACCGACGGCGAGGCCTTCGAGTGGCCCGACGGCATCCCGGACGCGACGCGTGCGGGCCTGTTCGGCGGCCCGCTCGCCGACGCCATCGACAGCGGCGAGGTCCCGGCCGACCGACTGGACGACATGGTCCGGCGGATTCTCGGCCAGATGGACCGATTCGGACGGCTGGACAGCACCCGAAACGCCGCCGAAGGCGGGGCACGCGACGACGATGCCGGCGAACTCGACAGCCAGCGGCACCGAGATATCGCTGCGGACGTGGCGGCCCGCGGGACTGTGTTGCTCGACAACGACGGCGTCCTGCCGCTGAACGACGGGGCTGAGGTGGCTGTCATCGGGCCGAACATCGACGAGCCGAAACTGGGCGGCGGCGGCTCCTCCGAGACGACGCCGATTCACTCGGTTACCCCCGTCGAAGGCATAGAATCTCGTGCCGAGGGTGCAGTCACGATGGCGTTCGGCGTGCCGCGAATCGACTCCGTCTCGCTGTTCGACCTCCTGCCGTTCGTCGGCGAGGACGACGAAGCCGACGGTGCGGCTGAGGACACCGCCGACCGGGAGCCATCACTGGACGACGCCGTCACGGCCGCCGAGTCCGCCGACGTCGCGGTCGTGTTCGTCCGCGACGCGACGACGGAGGCCCGGGACCGCGAGTCACTGGCGCTGCCGGGCCAGCAAGACGAACTCGTTTCGGCCGTCACCGCGGCCAACGAGAACACCGTCGTCGTCGTCCGCTCCGGCGGCCCCGTCGAACTCCCGTGGCGCGAGGACGCGGCGGCGGTCCTCGAACAGTGGTACCCCGGTCAGGCCGACGGCGACGCGGCGGCTGCCGTCCTCTACGGCGACCGCGACCCGAGCGGCCGGCTCCCGGTCACCTTCGCCTCGGAGAGCGAGTACCCGACCGCGGGGGCCGAACGCCGCTACCCCGGCGTCGACGACGAAGTCCACTACGACGAGGGCGTGTTCGTCGGCTACCGGCACTTCGACGACGCGGACGTGGACCCGACGTACCCGTTCGGGCACGGCCACTCGTACGCCACCTTCGAGTACGGACCCGCCGAAATCACAGGCGAACAGACCGTCGCAGTCTCCGTCGAGAACGTCGCCGACAGGCCGGGTCGTGAGGTCGTCCAGGCCTACGTCCGACCGCCGTCCGTGGCTGGCGTCGACCGCCCGGCACGCGAACTCGCCGGGTTCGAGGCCGTGCAGTTGGACGCCGGCGAGCGCCAGACGGTGGAACTGGCGCTGGACGATCTGGCGTTCTCACGGTACGACCCAGAGGACGGCTGGACGGTCGATACCGGAACGTACACCGTCGAAATCGGCCGGTCGTCGCGAGACGTTCGGACGACTGCGACAGTCGACCGCTAGCGCGTCTGCCCCTCTATCGACTGAAACACCGATTCGTCGGCTAAGACGTGTCTGCAGCGGAAAATCCGCGGCCGGGGATTTCAAGCCCCCTGAATACATATAGCCAGTTATGAGTCAAACGCTCGAAACCATGGAGCCGAATCCAGTGTGGGTCGAAGACGCCTACACCGACACTGTCGACGTTCTCACACGCTACGCTGACGAGTTCGAGTACAAAATCTGGGGCGGCGACTGGTGCAAGGACTGCCGGGCCCAGCTCCCCGACTTCGGGGCGGCCCTGAAAGCCGCCAATATTCCGGACGCCCAGATTCACCACTACCCCGTGGAGAAGGAAGACGACGGCTCGAAGACCGGACCACAGGTCGAGGAGTACGACATCGAACTCATCCCGACGGTCGTCGTCGAGCACGACGGGGAAGAGATCGCCCGGTTCGTCGAAGAAGAGCCGGTCCCTATCGCCGTGTCTCTCGCTGACCAGATCGAAGACGCGATGGCGTGAGGCTACTCCCCGTCGTCGGTCGCTGCACCCCATTCTAACGCCGTACCGAGGTCGTGTTTCGGCGGCGAACAGGCGAAGTTCCGGCAGGCGTACACCGTCGGCTCGTCGTCGACCTGCTCGCGGCCGGCCCAGATCGGCGGTGACTCGTCCAGTTCGAGCGTGTCGAGCCACTGCTCGAAGTCGGTATCGTCGGCCGGTCGGTGGGCGAGCAGGCGGCGCGGGACGTACCGCTCGGCGAGGGTCTCCGTCCACTCGCTCGGGTAGTCCGACTGGTCGCCGACCAGCGTCAGTTCCAGCGCGCCCTGCTCGTAGGTGTCCGTCGCCAGCGTGAGCGAGGCGTGCTGGAGCGGGTTCGAGGAGACGCGGTCGGCGTGGGTGCGGATGACCCGCTCTGCGACCGTCTCGAAGCGGTCATCGTCGCTGAAATGGGACAGCGACAGCAGGAGGTCGACGGCGACGCCGGTGCTGGAGGGCGTCGACTGGTCGGTCAGTTCCTGGGGTCGCGCGACCAGCGATTCGCCGCCGGTCGGCGTGAAAAAGAGCGTGCCCTCGTCGTCGTCCCAGAACGCCTCCGTGATGGCCTGGCCGAGGTTCATCGCGAACGCGAGATGTTCCACGTCGCCGGTCGCCTCGAACAGCGTCAGCGCGCCGCGGCCGAGGAACGCGTAGTCCTCCAGGTAGCCGTCGATGGCCACGTCGCCGTCCTTGTACCGGCGGTTGAGCCGGTTTTCGTCTTCGTCCCAGAGGTGTTCCCGGACGAACGAGAGGGCGTCGGCGGCCACGTCGGCGTAGGCGTCATCGAGGACAATCGCGCCCTCGGCGAGCGCCCGAATCATCAGACCGTTCCAGCCGGCCAAGATCTTCTCGTCGCGGGCCGGCCGCGGCCGCTCTTTGCGGGCCTCGAACGTCTCGTTCAGGGCCCGCTGGAGGCTCGCCGTGATGTCGTCCTCGCTTCGCTCGTACTCCTCGGCCAGCACCGGCACCGGCTTCCGGACGGCAAGCACCGTCGCGCCCTCGAAGTTGCCTTGCTCCGTGACGCCGAAGTAGTCACAGAAAATCTCGGCGTCCGTCTCGTCCTCGACGGCGTCGTGGACCTTCTCGGGCGTCCAGACGTAGAACAGCCCCTCCTCAGTTTCACCGCCGGGGTCGTCTCGCGGGCTGTCCCCGCTCGACTGTTCCGAGTCGCCCTGCGAATCGCTATGTGGCGCACTCTCGGCGTCCAGCGTGCTGAAAAAGCCCCCGTCGGGGTGCTGGAGTTCGCGCTGGACGAACTCGAAGGTCTCCCGGACGACCGAGGCGTACCGCTCAGAACCGATGGCCTGATAGCCGGCGAGGAACGCCCGCGGAATCTCGGCGTTGTCGTACAGCATCTTCTCGAAGTGCGGGACGGCCCACTGCTGGTCCGTCGCGTAGCGGTGGAAGCCCCCGCCGACGTGGTCGTAGAGTCCCCGGTCTGCCATCACGTCCAGCGTCTCCTCGACGACGTTCAGGTAGTCTTCCTGGCCGCCATCAGCATGGGCTCGTAACAGCGCGTGCAGCCGTCCGTTCTGGGGGAACTTCGGTCCGCCGGAGCCCCAGCCGCCGTCCTGCCGGTCCGCGCCACGGTGGGCGATAGTTCCGGCGGTCTGAATGATGTCTTCGGCGGGGTCTTCGGGGTCGGCCGGCGTCGCTTCGAGGTCGCTCTCGATGGCCTCGGTCCACTGCTGGGCGCGGTTCTCCATCTCCTCGCGCTGTTCGGGGTCCGACCAAGAGTCAGCGAGCCGCCCGAGCAGGTCGCCAAAGCCCGGCTGGCCGCGCTTCTCCTCGGGCGGGAAGTACGTCCCGACGTAGAACGGCTCGCCCTCCGGCGTGAGCCAGGCAGACAGCGGCCAGCCTCCGCCGCCGGTCACCTGCTGGCAGATGCTCATGTACACCGAATCGAGGTCCGGGCGTTCCTCGCGGTCGACCTTTATCGGGACGAAGTGCTCGTTGAGTTGCTCGGCGATGGCCTCGTTCTCGAAGCTCTCCTCCTCCATGACGTGACACCAGTGACACGCCGCGTAGCCGATAGAGAGGAAGATGGGTACGTCCCGTTCCTTGGCGGCCTCCAGGGCCGTCTCGTCCCAGGGCTGCCAGTTGACGGGGTTGTCCGCGTGCTGGCGGAGATACGGGCTTTCCGCCTCGTCGAGGCGATTTCGGGCTGTGGGGTCCGTGGCATCGCTCATACCTCTGGCTGGGAGCGCCGCGGTGAAAAGGGGTCCGACGGGACCTACTCGCTCGACAACTGGATACCGCGAGCAACGACATACAGCAGGACGATTCCCGCTCCGACTGTGAGGATGAGATCACCGACGAGGGCTATCAGCGCACCCAGTACGGAGCTTTCCGCGCCGAAGAACACGATGGCGTAGGGAACGAGGCTCACAGCGACGAACACGCCGATGAGCTTCCCGAGCGGAACGGCCTCGGATATGACCTGGGCCGTGTTAACTTCTCCTGTTGCGGGGTCGACAAAGGGGCGGGTAGAGGGCATGCAACCGGGTGTCACGAGACTGGAACAAGTAGTTCCCGGTATCCGTCCAGCGGCCCGCCACGAGTGACTTCCCGGCACGGAGACGACTGTTGCAGTCAGTGAAAACCGGCGAAAAGACAATACTTACGTGAGAGCCCATCCGGCCTTCGGGTATGTCAGAGACAGTGCTGCTCGTGGGTGGCGGCGGCCGGGAACACGCGATTGCGCGCTCGCTCGCGGACTCGCCGGGGGAGCTGTACGCCTGTGCCGGCAACCGGAACCCGGGTATCGTCGCCCTCGCCGACGGCTTCGAGGCACTCGACACGACCAACCCGAAGGCCGTGACGACCTACGCCCGGGAGGTCGACGCCACGCTGGCGGTCATCGGACCCGAAGCGGCACTCGCCGCTGGGGTCGCCGACGCGCTGGACGACGCCGGCATCTACACCTTCGGACCACAGGAGCAGGAGGCCCGCATCGAGACGGACAAGGCGTTCCAGCGGCGGTTCATGCGCGAACACGACATCCCCGGCTGTCCGGACTTCGAGACGTTCGAGGACATGGACGCCGCCTGCGAATACATCGACGAGTACGACGGCGACCTCGCGGTCAAGCCCGCCGGTCTCACCGGCGGCAAGGGCGTCCGGGTCATCGGCGATCAGTGTACCGCCGAGGAGGCCAAGGAGTACCTCCGGCGCTCCGACTACGACCGCGTCGTCCTCGAGGAGCGCCTCGTCGGCGAGGAGTTCACGGTTCAGGCGTTCGTCGCCAACGGCCAACTGCGCGTCACGCCGGCGGTGCAGGACCACAAGCGCGCCTACGAGGGCGACCAGGGGCCGAACACCGGCGGGATGGGGAGCTACTCCGACGCCAGCCTCTACCTGCCGTTCATGGACGAGGACGACTACATGGACGCCGTCGACGTGCTCCGGGCGACCGTCGACGCGCTTGACGGCTACAAGGGCGTCCTCTACGGGCAGTTCATGCTCACCGAGACCGGGCCCCGCGTCGTGGAGTTCAACGCCCGCTTCGGCGACCCCGAGGCCATGAACACGCTGCCGGTACTCAACACGGACTTCCTCGACGTACTGACCGCCGCCCGAGACGACGAACCCCTGCCACAGCTCTCGTTCCGTCCGATGGCGACGGTCTGCAAGTACGCCGTCCCGGACGGCTACCCGACCGATCCCGACGCCGGTGCGAAGGTGACCATCGACGACGATGTCATCGCGGATGTCGTTCGAGATCACCGTGACCAGTCCGGCGACGACGCGGAGACGGCCCCGGAGGCGCTGCTGTACTACGCCAGCGTCGACGACCGCGAGGACGGCATCTACACGACCACGTCCCGCTCCTACGCCGTCGTCGGCCTGGCCGACACAATCGGGGATGCGGAGGCCATCGCCGAGGCGTCGCTCCAGCGGGCCGGCACCGAAGGGCTGCGCGTTCGCCACGATATCGGCAAATCGGACCTCGTCCAGCAGCGGATCGACCACATGAACGACATCCGCGGCGGCGCGGACTGAGCGCGTGGTGGCAGCGTCAGCGGCCACGCGATGGCGACTCTCCGGGCGGTGAGCCTCGATGGCGCTGACCACTGTCGACGTGCGGTCGTCGCTGAGCGTTCTCGGTTCGATTTTGCGGTGGTTGGCCGTTCCGCTGGCGATTCCTGTTCTGGTCGCCGTCATCTACGGGGAGTCACCGGTCCCGTATCTGGCCACGATAGCGATTACGCTGGGCGTCGGCACGGCGCTCGCTCGCCTCCAGCGCGACCGCATCGACGACCGCGAGGCGTTTCTGATTGTTTCGCTGACGTGGCTGTCCATCGCTGTCGTCGGCGCGATACCCCTGTACATCGAAGGGACGGGCGTGTTTGCTAGCCCGATCAACGCCCTGTTCGAGGGGATGAGCGGCATCACCACCACGGGCGCGACGGTTATCCGGGACTTCGATGCCCACTCACAGGCGCTGCTGATGTGGCGGCAGGTCCTCCAGTGGCTCGGCGGGCTCGGTGTCCTCTTGCTTGCGACGGCCGTACTCTCGCGGCTCTCGGTCGCCGGCGCACAGCTCATGGAGACCGAGACGCGGACGGAAAACGTCACGAAGCTCACCCCCGGTATCGGGGACACCGCGCGCCTCCTCGGCCTGCTGTATCTGGGGCTGACAGCCGCTGCAGCGGCGATTCTGTTTGTCATGGGAGCGAGCGGGCTCGCGCCGGAGATGACCCTTTTCGACGCAATCGCCCATGCCTTCACGGCTATCGCGACGGCCGGCTTCTCCCCGCGGGCCGAGAGCATCGGCGCGTTCTCGCCGGCCGTCCAGTGGGCGGTGACGCTGTTCATGATCGTCGGCGCGACGAACTTCGTCCTGCTGTACGCACTGATCCGGGGCGATACCGACCGACTGCGCGACAGCGAGGAGTTCCACTTCTACCTGGGAATTCTCGGGGTCGGCACCCTGCTCATCGGAGGCCTGCTCGTGCTTGACCAGGGATTCACTGGCGGTGTCGGGGCGACAGTTCGCCACGCCGTCTTCCAGACTGCCGCCATCGTCACGACGACGGGCTACGCCTCGACGGATTTCAACACCTGGTCGGCCGGCGCGAAGAACGTCCTCTTCGTGATGATGTTCATCGGCGGGATGGCCGGGAGCACCACCTGCTCTGTCAAGACGCTGCGCTGGCTCATCGTGACCAAGTCGTTCTGGCGGGACCTGAACGTCGCGGCTTACCGCGGGAGCGTCCGGCCGGTCCGACTGGGTTCGGATATCGTCGACGAGGAGACTGTCCGTGACGTGTACGCCTACACGCTGGTCGCGCTGGTGTTCTTCATACTCGGGACCGTCCTGCTCGTGGCCGATGGCGAGCGAGCGGGCGCACCGATAACCGAGTTCGAGGCGCTCAGCGCCGCCGCGTCGATGTTCTTCAACATCGGGCCGGCCTTCGGCCAGGCCGGCCCCTTCGGGACCTACGAGGGCTTCGCCCGGTCGAGCAAGGTGCTGATGATACTTCTGATGTGGGTCGGCCGCATCGAAATCGTTCCCGTGCTGGTGTTGTTGACGCCGACTTTCTGGACGCGGTGACCGCCGGCGAGCCGACGGGTTTGATTACCGCGGCCCCGTACACGACGGACGTGAGTGGTCCACGACACGACGGCCTGACCCAGCACCCGACGCCCGGCCCGCACAACTCCCTGTTCCCGTGGCCGGACGCCAAACACCCGCTCCGGGTGATGGTTAACTACGTCGTCATTCTCGTCTGTCGCATTTCGCCGAGCCTCCGGCTGAAGAACTGGTTGCTGTCCCGGCTCGGCGTCACCGTCGGCGACGGCGTCGCCTGGGGCCTGGAGTCGACGCCAGACGTGTTCTGGCCGGAACTCATCACCGTCGAGGACCACGCCATCATCGGCTACGACGCGACGCTGCTGTGTCACGAGTTCCTGCAGGACGAGTACCGCACCGGCGAGGTCGTCGTCGGGGAGCGGGCGATGATCGGTGCGGGCGCAATCGTCCTTCCCGGCGTCGAAATCGGCGCGGGCGCACAGGTCGCCGCGAACTCGCTCGTGGCTGACGACGTGCCGCCAGAGACGACCGTCGCCGGCGTCCCGGCCGAACCGTTCGGCTCGGACGAAGCGGCGACCGAAGGGACGTAACTCCGCTTAGCTTCGGATACGGACGATACCCGCGTTGAATACGCGCTTGTTCGGGATGATGTACTCCTCGCCGTCGCTCTCGATACGCGTCACGAGTATATCCACCTCCTGAACGATACCGCTCTGATCGCCGATGACGACCTCGTCCCCGATACTGTAGGGTTCTGTCAGAAGGAGGTAGATGCCGGCGGCGGCCGCCTGCAGGATGTCTTTCAGCGCGAGGCCACAGATGAACACCAGCCCGAACGCGTATGCTCCGAGGAGAATGAGCAGAGCAAGGGTCTCAACGCCCAGTTGCCCGAGCGCGATGAGCACTGCCAGATAGAAGATGCTGTACTTGACGAGTTCGGGGAGGACCGTCGCCTCGGGCATTTTGACGCTGCGCAGTCGCTCGGAGACGACGAGCTTGGCCTTATCGCCCGCGATGAGGCCGATGATGACGGCGAACAGGGCGATAAACAGGTCGGGCAGGAACGAGGTGAAGCGAGCCCAGTACAGCTCCGGGTCAGTCAGTTGTGCGATGTTGAGGACGGCGGTGACCGTCGTGATGTAGATAAACAGCGCCGCAAGGTTCGAGACGATGCCGACGGTCGATGTTCCGAGTCCCCTCGCCGTTCGTTCGAATGGTGTGCCCTCTACTGCCTCGGGCACACCGAGTTCGCGCATGAACCGCCGGGACGAGCGCCAGACGAGGTAGCCGAGAACGATGCCCACAGCCAGTACCACGAGCGAAAAGACGAACGTCCCCTGTGGCGAGAACACTCGCCGGATAACCGTCGCCCAGTCGAAACCAAACTGCATCCTCAGTACTCCTCGGGATCGATTTCGAGGACCAGCTCCCCGCCTTTGAACGCCCGTACGAGCCCGTCGCTCTCCGAGAGAACGATAGCCGTCGCCATGGTGTCACGGGTGATTGCGCCGGCTGCCATGTGCCGAGCGCCGAGCCCCTTGGGGATGTCGACCCCCTCCGCGGAGGGTTCGAGGTACCGGTACGCGGAGACGATCTTCCCGGCGTCGGAGATGACGAACGCGCCGTCGAGCCGCGAGAACTCCTTGAGCATCACGTTCACGATAGGGTCGCCCACGTGGACGTGGGATTTCTCGAAGGGATTGTACGACAGCGGCCGGGACTTGTTCATCACCTTGCCGGCGTCGCCGACGACGAACAGGGCGCCGACGGGCTTGCCTTTCTGGCCTTTCTTCCCCAGTTCGATGGCGACCTCGAAGACGTCGCGGACGACGCTCGCGTCCGCCCTGGAGTTGACGAACATGTCGTACACGCCGGAGGGGGAGAAGTCGTTGGTCTGGACCCGAACGAGCGTGTTCTCGGCTCCGTCCAGCACCTCGGTCACGCAGAGCACCTCGTCGCCCTCGTCGACGATGCCTTGCTCCAGCGCGCCCTCGATCCCGAAGCGGAGGCGGCCTTCGAGGTCGGTGAAATCAATCGGTAGTTCGACGAACGGCTCCGCATCGAGGGTGTTCTCCGGGCCGACAACGACAATCTCCTCGTCGACTTCGTCGAACTCCTCGAAAAACGACGCGTTCGGGGAAAACAGGAACACGGCGTCGACGTCTGCGACCAGGTCTCCGAGCAGGTCGCGCAACTCGTTCATTAACAGAACGACGCTGTCAGCCGAAAAAAAGGTTGCGGGCAGTCAGCCACACGTCCGACGGCGGGCCGCCGCGTCAGATATCCTTCGAAGGCACTGCCAGCAGACGGTCGAACGCGCCGCTCTCCCCGTGACAGTGACAGTACGTGCCGACGGTGTTGTATTCCGTGAGGCCGTCGTGGTCGCCGTCGATGCCGTCGCCGCGGACCATGTCGAAGGCGAACGACGCGTCGCTGCCGAGGGTCGCAGCGGAGTAGTGGAACTCGTGTCCGCGCCGGTGCTCCCCGGACGCGGCCGCAACCGTGTCCGACTGCGCCTCTAGCTCCACGTGGTCGAGCGCCTGATACCGGTCCTGCATCTCGATTTCTGCCGGAAGGACGCCCGCCATCTCGTAGGTGTCCCCGTCGGTCGTCGTCAGCGACTCCGACAGCGCCATCAGGCCGCCGCACTCGCCGTAGACCGGGACGCCGTCGGCGGCACGACGGGCTATCTCGTCGAGTGTGCCGCCGGTTTCGAGCGACTCTCCGTGGAGTTCCGGATAGCCGCCGGGCAGATATACCGCGTCGGCGTTGGGCACCGGATCACCGGCGACCGGCGAGAACGGCTCGACGGCCGCCTCGGACCGGAGCCGTTCGAGCACCGAGGGGTAGGTGAAACAGAAGGCGCTGTCCTGCGCGACGGCGATTCGGTGGTCGGCCGCCACGCCGTCGCTGTCGTTTCCCTGGGGCGCGACTTCCGGCGGCTCCCGCGCCACGTCGACCATCCGTTGGATATCGATAGTCTCCGCCGCTGTCGAGAGCGCGTCACGGTCGAGCCCGGCTTCGGAGCCCATGTGCAGCCCGAGATGGCGGTCGGGGATCTCCAGGTCCGACATCGGCGGAATCCGGCCGAAGTAGGTGAGGTCCTCGGGGAGGGCATCCTTGATGCCGTCGGCGTGTCGGCCGCCATGGGCGCGCTGTGCGAGGATGCCGGCCACATCGATGTCGACACCGATGCGGTCGGCGTACTGTGCGAACCCGAGCGCTGTCGCGGCGACGCTCTCCATGCCGGCCTTTGCGTCCACCACCAGAACGACCGGGAGGTCAAGCCCCTCGGCGACCGCTGCCGTCGACGTCTTGCTCCCGTCGTAGAGGCCCATTACACCCTCCACGACGCAGATATCGCCCGCGCCGCGCCAGTAGGTCCGGCGCATTCCGTCCTCGCCTGCGAGCCAGGGGTCGAGCGTCCGCGAGGGCGTGTCGACGAGCGCCTCGTGGTGGCTCGGGTCGATGAAATCCGGGCCAGCCTTGGCCGGTTGGGGCTGATGTCCGGCGTTTTCGAGCGCTGTCAGGGTCGCCAGCGTGGCAACGGTCTTGCCGACGCCGGAGCTCGTGCCGGCGAGGACGACCCCCTCCATTGTCACGGCCCCTCCTCGGCCGTCGCTGTGGGCTCGTCGCCGATCAGGTCGTCGTAGATGGTCGCGAAGCGGTCCCGAACCTCTGCCATCGGGATGCCGGCGCGGTCGGCGAGCGCTAGCGCACCGCCCATGCCGACCCCCTCCTTGGCCTCGCCGGCGACGAACCGCTCCATCGCGACGTGGTCGCTCCGGTCGAAGCCGGGGTCTGTCACCGTCAGGTCGAGGTCGAGTCGGTCAGCCGACGCCCGCACGTCGGCACTCTCGTCGTCGGCCACGTAGCTCGTCGTCGCCAGTCCGAGCGGTCCCTCGTAGCCGCCATGGCGGACCAGTGCAGCGACAGCGACGCACTGACTGCCGCCGGCAAGCGTTACGGCGGTGTCGCTCTCGACGGCCCCCGCTGTGAGTCCGGCGAGCGTTGCCAGGACGGGGTCGCCCATCCGGCGGACCGCTCGCTTCGGTTCGTTTGCGGCGTCGCCCGGTGACAACGAACTGGCCTGGAGTCCCTCGGCGACCAGTTCCGCCTTCCGCTCTGTGGGGTTCTCCGGAAGCGACGAGGAGACCATCCCGTCCTCGCCCAGCGCACGAAGGACACCGAGCGCCGTCGTCGTCCCGCCGGGAATGCTCTCGCCCAGATACAGTTCGTCGGCCGGGAGCGCGTGGCCGAGTTGTCGGGCGGCCGCGAACGCCCCGTGGGCCGTCGACACCGGGTCCTGCTCCGCGATGTCTTTTCCCGGGTGTGCGCCGACGGAGACTGTTGGGGCCCCCGTTTTCTCGGCCAGGCCGCCGTCGACGACTGTGACGTCAAACCCCAGTACGTCCCGGACGGCTCGTGTCACCAGCGCCGGCGTCGGACAGCCGCTTGGACTGACCGGTGTCACGTCCGTTCGAACTGGCGTGCCGTAGGTCACTAACTCCGCGTCGGCCGCGGGCGTTACCGACATTAGTTCAGGATCGGCTCCGGCGGCGCTGATCCCCGCCCGACCCGCGGTCTCCGTGGTTCCTGCGACGAGTGCGAAGCGTGTTCTGCCACCGGATGAGGTCATTGTGCTTGTATTACCACAAGTTGACTTTAATACCTTGGTGCCAGGGCGGCGTATGATTTATGCCGCACGCCCGCGGTTGCCCGAACATGGACGATTTTGACGAACTCCTCTCGTCGTTGACGCCACGCGAGGACAACGAGGCGATCGCTTCCTACCAGAATACGACGGCTGTGGCCTGTCCGTCCTGTGAAGAGCCGTTCGACGATATGGTCGTCTGCAAGCAGGAGTTCACCTCACTCAATCTCGATTTCGAGATGGACCTCTGTACGACGATCAACGACGGGAACGTCGTGCTGTTTACCCACAAGTAACTGGCCGAAACTGGGACACGTCGCTGTTGTTTCTCCGATTGCTCTCTGCGCCAGTAGCGTGGAATCCGCTGCTGGCGCTCTACCGAAAAATCAAATTTGATAATCGCAGCGGTGATTTTTTATGTAGCTCCCCTCCTTTGTTCTGATAGGCACCGTACTGGTGCCGCACCACCCCCACCCCCCACCCCCCACATTCCTTACCTTTCCACTTCCTGTGAGGCGTCGGCTCCCACATCGACGCCTTTCACTGCCGCATCACCTACAGTCAAATCCAACTCCCGGAGTTACCGTGGGTCCGGGGCAGCGAACCGTCAGGTACGTCCGACTGGTGTGTCACCACCGAAACCAACTGCCGTCGCTATCAGCGAAACGCAAAAATGGAAGGGGCGGGAGTCGAACCACGCGGAGCCCTTTGCGGGGTAACCACCAACCGATTCTGGCATGTTGGTCGGTAGCGCTCTACCACTGAGCCACCCTTCCAAGCTATCAGTAATACGTTCCTGACAACCAAGTAAGTGATGATTGAGATACGAGCGCATATCCCCGCCTTCCCGTGAGTGACGGGTGTTCCGACACCTGTCGGAACCGAGGAGCGAACAGGCCGGGGTTGAGCGGACACCAGAGTATGACAGTCTCCCGTTCTATTGCATTACCGGGTTTCCCACGATTTTACTTCCACTCTGGATGGCGAGGATATATGTCGATCACAACTGAAATGCGGAGTACAGCGACGATGACCGAACTCACGAAGACACTCGAATTGAAGCTTGTGGACCCGACCGTCCACAAGCGGCAGAAGCTTCGTGAGACACGCAACGCCTACCAAAAGGCGCTTCAGACCGCGTTTGCCGCTGGTTGTGACACACAGTCAGCAGCCAACGACATCGTTGTCGAGTACGACCTGAGCGGCTACGCAAAAAACGCCATCAAGCAGTACGTCCCGCAACTCCACACCAGCTACTACGCTGACGAACTGCACGACGACCACCCGGTACGGTTCACCAACGAGGGACTGCAACTCGACCACCAGCCACAGAACGCTATCGAGTGGTACGTCAAAATCCCGCACCACGAAGATTACCACCTCTGGATTCCGGCACGCGCCAATCCCGAACAGCGAGATTGGCTCGAAGCGCTGTACGCAGACGACGCCGAGATGGGTGAGAGCCGGCTGTTCAAACGGGACGGAACGTGGTATCTCCACGTCACCGCCACCCGCAACGTGGCGGACGAATCTGCGGCATCCGCTGATAAGCGAACGCCGATAGGTGTGGACGTTGGAGAAGCGAGTCTCGTCACGGTGTGTCACCGCGACGGCTCTGGTTCTCCGGTTCGCCCCAAACTGTGGGCCGACGACGGCAAGGCCGTTCGTCGGCTCCGCAAAACCTACTTCACCGCCACGAGACGCCTTCAGAAGCGCGGCAGTGAGCGAATTGCAGAATCCTACGGTGACGCACTGTGGGACCAGATTGACGATGTGTTCCACCGTGTGACCCGCGAGGTCGTGGAGTACGCCGAGTCCGTAGAGGACCCAGTACTGGTGCTGGAAAACTTGACATACATCCGTGAAAACATGGACTACGGCGAGTACATGAACCGGCGGTTGCACGGATGGGGCTTTGCCAAGCTCCACGCACAGATTCGCTACAAAGCCGCCGAGAAGG